>Ga0075467_10002346_pt1 | contig 14950 bp, 14 predicted proteins | sample DEB08_DNA_9_FD_75067 | JGI IMG/M metagenome (GOLD analysis project Ga0075467, IMG submission 75067) | Aqueous microbial communities from the Delaware River and Bay under freshwater to marine salinity gradient to study organic matter... | ecosystem: Environmental > Aquatic > Marine > Coastal ... | reverse complement strand
ATGATTTTTTAAAAAAGTAGATTCGTGATACAACATCGTTGCATCTGCAATGATGGGAACAATGTCTTCTTTATAAGCTGTATCGCTGCAAAATGCATACGACTTTGGTGGTTCAGGATCGAATGTTAATTGTGTATTTGAAATTAATTCGCCCGCTGTGTTTACATAATCTTTCCCTGATTTTAGGTTTTCCATATCACAAACCTCAACACCATGCACTTTTGCAGCTTCACTATTAATTTTACGCGAACCGACTTTCTCTTCAAAAAAGTAACCGTTGGTATATACGCGGTGATCCAAAGGAACTGTAGATACTTTGACTTTCTCATCATCAAAAACAACTACAGATTCTGTACTGTCCAATTCATGGAAATATAGCGCATAATCTGTCCAAGATTTAGCCAATTTAAGTTGGAGGGTAATGATTTCTTTGATTCCTTTTGGTCCATATATATGTAAATCAGCTTCTCTTCCGAGTAAACGAAACGTACTGATCAGTCCAATCAAACCATAAAAATGATCTCCATGTAGGTGTGAAATAAAAATATGTTGAATACGAGCAAATTTGACCCCCAACCTACGCAACTGCATTTGTGTACCTTCTCCACAATCGATTAGCATCAAATGCCCTTTTATCTCGAGTAATTGAGCAGTGGTTTGAGCGTTTTTACGTGGGGTTGCGGCATGACAGCCGATGATGGTTAATTGCATAAGTCTAAAATCCTAAGTCGCGTTGTATACGCTCCAATTCGATAAAATCGTGAGCTTCATCTAGTGTTGGGACAAAAACCCAAGCCTCTGGAAGGTCACTGTATTGTTTGGGTAAAGCAACGGTAACACAAGTATGGTCTTCGTTTTGGAAGGCAGTTAAAACTATTGCAAGTGCGTCTTTGTGTGTATTCAGATTTGGAAGTTGTAGTGCGTCTAGGACAACATCATGCCCCTCTACTTCCTTGGTATATTCCGAACAAAAAGTTTTTGAATCTCTAATGTTTTCCTCATCTAATCGCAAAACAAGGGTATTATTTTCTTTACTTAAAATCATTATGCAGGTATCATTATTTTTGAGGCTAAAAGGTAAATCACAGCCATGCGAATCGCTACGCCATTTTCTACTTGATCTAAAATGATGGCTTGGTCAGAATCGGCTACTTGAGAACTGATTTCGACACCTCGATTAATTGGTCCAGGGTGCAAGACAACAATTTCTTTATTTAAACTTTTAAGTAGCGGGAGGCCTAAACCATAAAGTTGCGTATATTCTCGGATGGAAGGAAAATAACTCTTATCCATACGTTCATTCTGAACGCGGAGCATATTCGCCGCATCACACCATTGTAAGGCTTTTTTAAGGTCTAATTCAACCGAAACACCTAATGACTCATAATGCTTAGGCAAAAGACTTTTAGGTCCGCATAGCTTAACTTCTGCCCCTAGTTTTTTTAGGGCAAAAATATTGGAGAGCGCTACTCGTGAATGCAAGATGTCTCCAACAATTACTATTTTCTTACCCGCTACTTCTCCGAATCTTTCACGTATTGAAAAAGCATCGAGTAAGGCTTGGGTTGGATGTTCGTGGGTTCCGTCTCCTGCATTGATTATACAGGCATCGACATTCTTAGATAAGAAAGAAGCTGCACCTGGATTTGGGTGACGCATCACAACCATATCGACCTTCATAGCCAAGATATTATTTACTGTATCGATAAGGGTTTCCCCTTTTTTAACCGAAGATTGTGCTGCAGAAAAATTAATTACATCTGCACTTAAACGTTTTTCGGCTAACTCGAAAGAAAGCTTGGTTCGGGTACTGTTTTCAAAAAAAAGGTTGGCAATGGTTACATCTCGTAGGGTTGGAACCTTTTTTATTTTTCTATTGATTACTTCTTTGAAGTGATCCGCAGTTTCAAAGATAAGATGAAGATCATCTTCTTTCAGGTATTTTATTCCCAATAAATGGTCTACACTTAATTCACTCATAGGGTTTCTTTAATCAAATATACAGCATCTTCGTCTGTTACTTCTTTCCACTTCACTTCTACTTTATCGTTTTGTAAGGAATCTATTTGGCGTCCAACATAATCGGGCTGTATAGGAAGATGACGGCTAAAACGACGATCAATAAGGGTCAATAATTCTATTTCACTAGGACGTCCGTAGGATTCAATTGCCGTTAGGGCAGCTCGAATACTTCGTCCAGTATATAAAACATCGTCTATAAAGACAATACACTTGTCTTCAACAGAAACATTCATTTGGGTTGCGTTGGCCGCATGCGGCTTATCAGTTCTTCTAAAATCGTCTCTAAAAAAGGTAGTATCAAGTTTTCCGTGGGCAATATCTTCAATACCGTAGTTTTTAGAAAGCAGATTGATCAATCGATCCAGAACAAAAGCACCTCGAGGCTGTAAGCCAATAAGCACAGTTTTTGAAAAATCGAGATGGCGTTCTATTAATTGACATGCAAGGCGATGCAATAGAATGTCAATTTGGTGTGCATTAAGAAGTAGCTTGGGTTGCATGCCTTTTGTTTTATACTACAAAAATATTATTTTTTATCCAGCCCACTTGATTTATGGGCATAAAAAAACCCCCTTTAAAAAAGGGGGTTTTAAGAATAAAGAAAAAAGGATTATTTCCCTTCCATCTTTTGTTTCAATTCAGCTAAAGCGTCTAGATCTCCAAGAGTTGTCTTTTCAGAGTTACTTGCAGCGATTTTCTTAGTTGCTTTACGTATGTTATTACGTTCTTCTTCTTTAAAAAGTGCTGTATGAGATGCTACTACACGTTTGAATTCTTTATTAAATTCGATGATTTTGAATTCAATTTCTTCACCCAATCCGAGTTTGCTTCCATCTTCTTTTTCAAGGTGACGTGAAGGAACAAAAGCAACAACATGTTCGTTGAAGTTGATGGTCGCTCCTTTGTCAACGATTTCGGCTAATTCAGCTTTGTGCGTTGTATCAAGTGCAAATTCAGTTTCATACTTATCCCATGGATTGTCCATTGTTTGTTTGTGACCTAAACTAAGTTTACGTCCTTCAACATCCAATTCTAATACAAGAACTTCGATTGTATCACCAACCGTCAGAATTTCTGATGGGTGCTTCACTTTCTTAGTCCAAGATAAATCAGAGATATATACTAAACCGTCGATACCTTCTTCTAGTTCGATGAATACACCGAAGTTAGTGAAGTTTCTTACGATTCCAGAATGCTTCGATTGTACAGGATATTTAGTAGTAATATCGGTCCAAGGATCTTGAGTCAATTGCTTGATTCCAAGAGACATTTTACGTGTCTCACGATCTAGGGTTAAGATAACTGCATCTACTTCGTCTCCAACTTTCACGAAATCTTGAGCCGAACGCAAGTGCGTAGACCAAGACATTTCAGAAACGTGGATAAGACCTTCAACACCATCTTCGATTTCGATAAATGCGCCATAATCTGCGATCACAACAACTTTACCTTTTACTTTTTGACCTTCTTTGATTGTATCTCCCAATTGATCCCACGGATGAGCGCTCAATTGTTTTAATCCTAATTGGATTCTAGATTTGTTATCATCAAAGTCTAAGATTACCACGTTGAGTTTTTGGTCTAATTCCAAAATCTCGTTCGGGTGATTGATACGACTCCAAGAAAGGTCTGTAATGTGGATTAATCCATCTACACCTCCAAGGTCGATGAATACTCCGTATGAAGTAATGTTTTTAACAGTTCCTTCAAGGACTTGACCTTTTTCAAGTTGTCCAATGATTTCTTTTTTCTGTTCTTCGATATCTGCTTCGATCAAGGCTTTATGCGATACAACAACGTTTTTGAATTCTTGGTTAATTTTAACCACTTTGAATTCCATTGTTTTATTTACATACTGATCGTAGTCACGGATTGGTTTAACGTCGATTTGAGATCCTGGTAAGAATGCTTCGATTCCGAAAACATCTACAATCATTCCCCCTTTAGTTCTACATTTAACAAAACCATTAACGATTTCACCTGTATCATGTGCATTATTGACACGATCCCATGCCTTAATCACACGTGCTTTACGGTGAGAAAGAATCAATTGACCTGTTCTGTCTTCACGAGCATCTACGATAACCTCTACTTTATCGCCAACCTTAAGGTCAGGATTGTAACGGAATTCGTTTAATGAGATAACTCCTTCAGACTTTGCATTGATATCAATGATCGCTTCACGCTCAGTCATAAAGACAACCGTTCCGTCAATCACATCTTCATCAGCTGTGTCTACAAAATTTTCTTTTACTAGGGTTTCAAACTCTAATAATTGAGCATCTTCGATTACGTCGATACCTTCTTCGTAATTGTGCCAGTTAAAGTTTGAAAGGAAATCCTCTGCATTATTTGCAGTAGGTTGTGCGTGGACCTCTTGTGGAGCAGCTTGCTCATTAGCCTCTTGCGGTGTGTTATTTTCTTCAGCCATTGCCGATAAATATTTGTATTCCATTGTTTTGTAGAACTTTAAATGAAAAACAATAGAAGTTGTTCTTAATTTTCTTTTTGTACTCTCGTTCTAGTTAATCATAAGAGTGCGCAAATGTAAGGATAATCTGTTGACAGACAAAGACCATAGGGCTGTTTTATAATTATTCCGTATTTTTGCAAAATCAAATCTTATCCTATGCAACTAAACCTCCCCCCAAAAGGGAATTTTCCTGTGTTCAACGGAGCAAAAACAAGGCCTATAATTTGCTGTAAATCCATAAAAAAACAATACTGTATTTCTAAATGGAATTCAGATGAATAGATTGCTTTACCTTCCCCTATACTTTATTGCAATTCTCCCCTTTCCGTTTTTGTATTTCCTTTCTGACTGCGTTTATTTCCTTCTCTACTATATGCTTAAGTATCGAAAAAAAATAGTTTGCATAAACATAAAGAAGGCGTTCCCGTTACTTTCTCCTTCAGAACTTAAATCAATTGAACAGGAATTTTATCATCATTTTTGTGATGTGCTTTTTGAAGCTATTAAGGCACTTACAATTTCTAAAAAAACCATTCTCAAACGCTTTAAAATCACAAACCCAGAAATGCTGGAACGGTTTTATCTTGAAAATAGGAGCATCATGCTCTACACCGCGCACATGGGCAATTGGGAGTGGCTCTCTTTCATTCCGCATTACACTCGTTTTGCAACCTCAACCTTTTACCAACCCTTATCAAATAAGTACATAAATAAATTGATGTATCACATCCGAAGTCAATTTGGCACCCACTGTATCCCATCACAACAGGGCTACAAAGAGTTATTGAGGTTTAAAAGTGAAGGGATACTTTCACTCAATTGTATTATAGGGGATCAGAGTCCCAAAAAAAATTCGCAGCGTCACACCGTTACTTTTATGAATCAAGAAACTGATTTTATGGTCGGAGGCGATAGAATTGCTACTAAACTAAAACAGGCTGTGCTTTACCCAGAAATAATTAAACCCAAACGCGGACATTATGAATTGACTTTTAAGGTCATTGAAGAGGGGCCAGCGCACGAGGAAAAAAACAAATGCATCAATGTGTATATAGATTTATTGGAAAAGAATATAATGAAGCAACCTGGTTTGTGGTTGTGGAGTCATCGTCGATGGAAAGACAAACACAAATATTATTGATCGGGTGACAACAAAATTTTATTTAGGAATTGCTGTATTGCGTATTTGTCTCTTGGGAATTTATAGCTCATTTTTGTGATGAGACTGAGCCAATTCTGTTGAAGATTTTTTTTGGAAGTGGCTACTTGTTTTTAAAATTTTATTTACATTGTATTTACCCAATTTTAAATCATGAACATCCCAAACATCTTCCAAGCAACTGAAGTTGCCCAACTAATCGATCGAATCAATATGCTCAGTCCAAGTACCAAACCTCTTTGGGGAAAAATGTACGCGGATCAGATGCTGGCTCACGTCAATGTAGCCTATGAAATGGCATTCGAAGACCTCCATCCAAAACCCAAAGGATTTAAAAAGTTAATCCTAAAACTCTTAGTAAAAAAAGCAGTCACAGGTCCTAAGGCATATTCCAAAAATTCAAGAACTGCTCCGGTATTCATCATCAAGGGATCTCGTGATTTTGAAGTTGAACAAAAACGTTTGATCACTTATCTCAACAAGGTTTTATCATTAGGGAGAGAGCATTTCGAACAATTAGAATCACATGGATTTGGTCCCCTCAGTTCGGAAGAATGGAATACTTTATTTGCTAAACACTTGGAACATCACCTCCAGCAATTCGGAGTCTAATTTTAGGCTTTTACTGCTGACAGCATTTGTTCAAAAACTTCTTCTACAGAAAATGAAGTAGTATCAATTTCGACAGCATCTTCTGCTTTTCTGAGTGGTGATATTGCACGGGTACTATCTTGATGATCTCGATCGATAACATTTTTTAGAATCTCATCAAAAAGTACTTCTTCCCCTTTTGCTTGTAATTCATCGAAGCGGCGTTGTGCTCGAACCTTAGGGTCTGCAATTAAGAAAAATTTGAAGTCTGCATTTGGAAAAACAACGGTGCCAATATCGCGGCCATCCATTACAACGCTTCCCAATTGAGATAAAATACGCTGCTGATTGACCAAATGTTCTCGAACAAAGCCCAATTGTGCAATACGACTAACCCATGAAGAAATCTCTAAGGTTCTTAGTTCATCTCCATATGCCTTTCCGTTAAACAACATTTGCTTTGAGTCCGCATTTGTACTCCAGCTAAACGAGGTCTCTGAAAGAGCTATTTCTAGTGCTTGTTCTTGAATAACATCTTCTTGGATAAAATCGGTAGTCAAAGCAAAATAGCTCACCGCACGATACATATATCCAGTATCCATATAAGTAAAATCAAGCGCCTTTGCTAAGCGTTTCGATAAGGTGCTTTTACCGGTAGAGGCAAAACCATCTACTGCAATTACTGTAGTTTTCATAAGCCAAAGATAAGAAAGAGATTGTAGTATCGCTTATTTGATTTGGACTGACTTTTCAAATTGAGCTGAAGCATCTTTTCGTTTGTATTGAAATTCAAAATTATTCTTGGTACCCCGAATAGATGAAACGCTTAAAGTTTCGACAGGAACATCGTCCGGAACTCGATCTCCGTAGATAGCTACTAAAGCAGAACGTTCAAAAGGAAATTCAGAAAGTTGAAAATCCATAACCTCAGCTTGGTTACGTTCTTTCTGTTGTGTCCAAGCTTCTAGCAATGTATAGCGTTTCTTTTGCCAGGAACTTGGATAGAGAGTTGCCGATGACCAAAGGTGTACTACTGTTGTAGAAAGCATTTTTTCATGTAACTCTTTTTCATCCCAACGAAGTTCTATTAATGTTCCTTGGTCGAAAACGATGAAAGTAAAAGGCTCCATACCCTCAAACTCGAACATGTTGATGAAGTCACGATGATCTGCGTATTCAAAAAACTGAAGTGCCATTTTACCTCTACTCAATCGATATGATCCTTCGGACAAATGGGGCTCAAAAGCACCGTTGAGTACACACACAAATTGATTGGTGTTCGAAAACACAAACCAACTCCCTTTGGCTTGTTCATCTTGTGGGAAAAAGAGGGTCTTCCCTTCTACTTCCAACTCGTGTAATGCAGTAGCTGCTCGCTTAGGATTCTCATCTCGATTAGAAGTGAATATAAATCGTTCGTCAGGAAAAGGAATAAAACTAACTGTACACATATAAGCTTATAACTTTTTAGTGTTTTTTACCTTTTGATTGGTCAAGGCCAAAGCAAGTACTTCTCCCATCTCTTTTACAAAATGAAAGGTGAGCCCTTTGAGGTAAGAATCCTTAATTTCTTCAATATCTTTTCTATTGCTCTCGCACAAAATGATTTCTTTGATCTTAGAACGTTTTGCTGCTAAGATTTTTTCTTTAATCCCGCCAACTGGCAATACCTTCCCACGAAGTGTAATTTCCCCAGTCATCGAAAGATTCTTCTTGACTCGTTTCTGTGTTAAAAGAGAAACCAGCGATGTAAGGATGGTAATTCCAGCACTAGGACCGTCTTTGGGTGTAGCTCCTTCTGGAACGTGAATGTGGATGTTGTATTTATCGAACTTAAAATCTGCTAGACCAAGTTGAAGCGCATTTGCCTTGATATACTCCATTGCGATGGTAAAGGATTCTTTCATTATTTTCCCAAGATTCCCTGTAATATTGAGCAATCCCTTTCCTGGAGATATCGCCGATTCAATAAAAAGAATATCGCCTCCAACTGATGTCCAAGCCAATCCAATCACCACTCCAGCAATTTCGTTTGTTTCGTATAAATCGCGTGAAACTTTTTCAGGTCCTAAAATTTCTGTCAAATCCGATAGGGCAGGTTTAACCGCATAGGTTTCTTCCATTGCAATGGATTTGGCAGCGTAACGAGTAACCTTCGCAATTTGCTTATCTAAGCCTCGAACTCCCGATTCACGAGTATAGCCTTCAACGATACGTTCCAAAACAGGGTTAACTAGTTGAATTGACTTCTTATCGAGTCCATGTTCTTTCAATTGTTTGGGCAATAAATGTTGTTTCCCAATCACTACTTTCTCTTCGATTGTATACCCACTAACATTGATGATTTCCATACGATCGCGCAAAGCGGGATGAATCCCACCCAAATTATTAGCGGTAGCAATGAACATAACCTTAGAAAGGTCGTAACCAAGTTCTAAGAAATTATCATAAAAGGCATTGTTTTGTTCTGGATCCAATACCTCGAGTAAGGCCGAAGAAGGATCTCCTTGAGAACCACTACTCAACTTATCAATCTCATCAAGAACAAAAACAGGATTAGAAGTTCCAGCTTTTTTTAGGCTTTGGATGATTCGTCCCGGCAAGGCTCCAATGTAGGTTTTTCTATGACCACGGATCTCCGCTTCGTCACGCATACCGCCCAGTGAAATTCGAACATACGAACGACCCAAAGCTTCGGCAATAGATTTACCTAAAGAGGTTTTTCCAACTCCAGGAGGTCCATACAAACAAAGTATGGGAGACTTCATATCGTTTCTCAGCTTTAGAACAGCCAAATACTCAATGATGCGTTTTTTCACCTCTTCTAATCCAAAGTGATCTCGGTTCAGAACCTTTTGAGCTCTTTTTAAATCAAATTTATCTTTAGAAAAATTATCCCAAGGTAAGTCCAAAAAGAGATCAAGGTAATTTCGTTGTACAGAATACTCAGCAACTTGAGGATTCATGCGCTGCATTTTCATCAGTTCTTTTTCGAAATGCGCCTCAACTTCTTTGGTCCAAACCTTAGCTTTCGCTCGGACTTTCATTTCATCGATCTCTTCTTCATACGAAATACCACCCAATTCTTCTTGAATGGTTTTCATTTGCTGTTGCAAAAAGTATTCTTTTTGCTGTTGATCTAGATCATGACGTACACGAGATTGAATGTCGTTTTTCAATTCCAATTTTTGATACTCTACATTCATACACTTCAAACACAACAAGGCGCGTTCTTTAATGTTTTTGAGGGAAAGAATATCTTGTTTTTCCTTTACCGAAAGGTTCATGTTCGAAGAAACAAAGTTGATCAAAAAAGAATAACTGTGAATGTTCTTAATCGCAAATGAAGCCTCTGTCGGTAAGTTTGGATTCTCTTGTATAATTTGTAATGACAACTCTTTTATTGATTCTGCCACAGCCTTAAACTCCGTATCGTCTTTTGCTGCTGCTTCATCGACTACTGTTTTTGTTGTCGCTTTTAAATAAGGTTCTTCAGAAGTAATTTGATCAATTTCAAAGCGTTTTTTACCCTGTATGATGATGGTCGTATTGCCATCGGGCATTTTAAGCACACGCAAAATCTGAGCAACAGTACCTAGACTATAAATATCATTAGCTCCTGGATTCTCTACACCTTGATCTTTTTGTGCTACCACACCAATAACCTTCGATCCCTTGTTGGCATCCTTGATTAGTTGAATGGATTTGTCTCTTCCAACCGTAATTGGAATAACTACACCGGGAAATAATACTGTGTTTCGTAGGGGTAACAAAGAAACCTCAGCCGGAAGATCTTCTTTTTCAAGAGCTTCTTCGTCTTCTGAGGTAAGTAGGGGAATTAATTCTGCTTCAGACTCTATGTCTTGAAGTGACAAATTGTCTAAATTTGAAAAGATTGGTTTGGCCATAATATATTTTTACGTCATTGTGTCATTTGAACAGGAATTCAACCGCTGTTAAAGCAGGAATTACAAGCACTAATTCTAATTATCAATACCAGTTCAAGAGTTGTGCCAACTCATTTAAAAATTAATTTTACACAAAAGTGTAACATTTTTAGAAAAAACCATCTTATATACAGAAATGCTCCCCATTGAAATTGAAAGATAAAAAAGTTGATGAATTATTAGAATTGTGTAAGCGCAACCATGCGCAAGCACAGATGGAAGTGTATGATCGGTACCATCAAGCCATGTTTATAACTGCTCTGAAGATTGTTCACAATAAAATGGATGCGGAGGACATTATGCAAGAGAGTTTTTTAACCGCTTTCAACCGGATAGATCAATACAAAGGGGAGAACAATTTCGGGGGGTGGCTCAAACAAATAATCATAAGAAAAAGCATACAACATCATCGGGATCAGAAAAAAGAATTAAAGCTAGTTGAGGAATTAAAAACACAGACCCACGATGAACCTTTTAGTGAAACGAAAAGTCCAACACACAAAGAACTTCTCAATGCATTAGATGATTTGAATCCTCGGTACAAAAACGCACTTAGTCTGATGTATTTAGAAGGCTATGATTATGAAGAATTAACTGAAGTACTGCAGTTAAATTATGGAAGTTGTAGAACTTTGATCTCGCGAGCAAAAGAACAATTGAAATTAAAAATGAAAGGCTTTGCTTTTCAAGAACTATGAAAACAAGAAACCAAACGATCAAAACCGTATTAGTATGAAAAATTCGATCGAATATTTACTCAACTCGTTAGCGCGTTTTTTGGAAAAAGAAAAACCAAGAGCGGGTCATGAACAACGTTTCTTAGCCAAACTACAAGGGCAGAAAAAAACTATGAAAACGAGTCTTTTCAAAACATACTATTGGAGTGCTGCAGCCTTGATAGCCTTTGTATCTTTTGCTGCCGGATCACAGTTTTTTGCACCAAACGTAACACCGTCAAATGATTTTGACAAAGCTACCGTTTATTACACCCAATACATCGATAAACAACTGGCTGCAATAGACCAGGAAGAAAATGCGGAATACACCGTGCTTATTGCTGATGGGAAAGAGCAACTAGCCCGATTAGAACTAGAATACCAAAAATTAATGGATACTTTTAAAAACAATGCTGTACATCCCTTATTAATACAAGCCATGATCGAAAACTTACAGCACCGATCCGTGGTTTTATACGAATTAGAAGAAAAAATCAATACCCTAAAAAACACCAACTATGAAAAAGAAGTCCTTTAAGACATTGTCATACAGCTTACTTGCGAGTATCTTCATGATATCTTCAGTAAGTTGGTCAATGCCACAGAAAATTACAGAAACTAAAGAAATCAAAAAAGAGTTTACCGTCAATTCCGATGCAACGCTAACGCTTGACAATCAATACGGAAACATCAATGTACATTCTTGGGATCAAGATAAAGTTGAAATCATCGTTGATATACAAGTTGAAGGAAAGAAACGCGAACGTGTGTTAGAACAACTTGAAGACATCCACATTGCATTTTCTAACACTGCAGACGCAGTATCTGTCAAAACACATCTAGAAGATCCTAGAAACAATTCTTCTTGGTTCAGTTTCAACTGGAATTTCTTTGATAACGACAATCAAAATTTCCACATTAACTACACTGTAAAAATGCCTAGTACTAATGAGGCCCTTTTTTATAATCAATACGGGAATATCTTTTTAGATGAATTGAAAGGAAGTGCTACAATAGACTGTGAATACGGGAAATTAGACATCGGTCGATTACTACACTACGATAATAAAATCGAACTTGCTTATAGCTCCAACTCCAACATCGAATACATGAAACAAGGAACCGTTCAGGTCGATTATTCAAGCTTGGATATTGAAGAAAGCGAAGCAATAGACTTGAATGCAGACTACAGTCGTGTTCAGATTGATATAGTTGATGAACTTGAATTCAACTGCGACTATGGAAAACTAGGCCTCGGTTCCGTTGGAAACGTAGAAGGCGATGGAGACTATGTAAGCATTACCATTGACGAGGTTCATTATGATGCAGCAATCAGTTTGGATTATGGAGCCCTTAAAATTAGATCAATCGGAGCTGATGCACGTTCTATTACTATTGACTCAGACTATGCAGCAATTGCTCTTGGTATCGATCCAGATTGGAGTTTCGATTTTGAAGTTGAAACCGAGTATGCTGGCTTTAAATCTGATTTCGGTTTAGATTATCTCAAGAAGATTAAAGAAAATGAAGACAGCTATTTCCAAGGTTCTTATGGAACCGCAGCCAAAAAAGGCTTACTCAACATCACCTCTGACTATGGAGGAATTAAACTAACCCATAACTAATACAACAACCCAACCCTATGAAAAATCTTATCCTTACCCTCGCCCTACTCGTATCTGTTTCTACTGTTTCTGCCCAAAATTGGGGCTCTAAAAAAGCAAGAGGAAATGGCAGTATCGTAACCGAAGATCGTACCGTTGATGAATTTAGCAAGTTAAAGGTAAGCGGAAGCTTCCGAGTTGTACTTACCTCAGATCGCACAAAAGAGCTATCCATCAAAACCGATGAAAATCTAATGGATTATATCATTACAGAAGTAAAAGATGGTTCTTTGGTTATCAAAATGAAGAATAACTATTACTTAAAGCCTTCAAACCATAAAGCCATTGCTGTTGAAGTTCCTTTGTATTCTTTACGGGAAATAGCACTAAGTGGTTCGGGCAGTATCCGTTCAGAAGAACTAATAAAAACGGATCAATTGGAAATGAAAATGTCTGGTTCTGGAAAAATCATAGTAGGAGTAGCTGCTGACGATGTTGAAGCCATATTATCGGGCTCTGGTCGCATCGAGTTAAACGGAAGTAGCGCTAACTTCGAAGCAGTTCTTTCAGGCTCAGGTTCAATCAAAGCAAAAGAGTTGGAAACCGAAGAAGGCGAATTTACTGTAAGTGGATCCGGTCGCATAGAAGCCAATGTCTCTGATGAATTAGAAGCTCGTGTTTCTGGTTCTGGTAGCGTACGCTACGTAGGTACATCTTCTACACGGGTTCATTCCAAAGTAAGTGGTTCTGGCTCTGTAAAAGAAATAAAAAGCTACTAAGCCTTATTTTCTTTGGGAACACGTAATAGCATAAGCGCACCGATAACAAAGAATACAAAGAAAAACAAAATAGAGGTGCGCATGCTTCCTGTTATTTGATCCAATACCCCAAACAAGAGCATACCAATAACAATAGCAATCTTCTCTGTTACTCCGTAAAAGCTAAAATACGACGCTGTATCATCGGTTTCAGGAAGGAATTTGGAATAGGTAGAACGGGATAGGGATTGCAATCCCCCCATAACCAAACCTACAAAACCAGCTATAACATAAAATTCTTCTGGAGTATGAATGAAATAAGCATACACACAAATTACTGCCCAGATTATATTAATCACAAACAAGGTTTTTAGGTTTCCAAAACGTTCCGAACAGCGTGCCGTTATTATTGCACCTAGGATGGCTACGATTTGAATGAGGAGGATGCTTGTGATAAGTCCTAATGTTTTATCAGAATCAGAACCCCAAGCGATTTCTTCTTCTCCAAAATAAGCTGCAACAAGCATTACCGTTTGTAGGGAAGTACTATAAATAAAGAATGCTACCAAATACCGCTTCAAACGAAGGTTTTTACTTAGATCATGCCAAACCTTACCAAGTTCTCTAAAGCCATTCCAAATGATATCTTGGGTTACTTTCTGATCTGAAGTTCCAACGGGTAAATAGTAAAAGGAATACATGCTGAATAAAGCCCACCAAATTCCAACAGAAACAAAGGAATATTTCATTGCAAGCATAGCAGCTTCTCTTTCTGTTCCTTCAATTCCATACATGTCGGGCATCATCACCATAGAAAGGTTAAACAGTAACAGTAAAACACTACCAACATACCCCATAGAATATCCTCGAGCTGAGGCTCGATCTTGTTGTTCTTCAAAAGCGATATCGGGTAAATAAGAATTGTAAAAAACCAAACTAGACCATAATCCAATCATGGCAAGGAAGTAAAAAAACAAGCCTATATAAATTGTTTCGAGGTCAAACCAATACAATCCAACACAAGAAATAGAGCCCATGAGGACAAAAAATTTCATGAATTTTTTCTTGTTTCCGATGTAATCAGCAATCCCAGAAAGTATCGGTGAGATGATCGCAACAACGATAAAAGCCATCGCTGTAACAAAACTAATCATGGCTGTATTTTTAACTGCATATCCGAAAAAATCAATCTGATTATTTTCGGCAAAAACCATCCCGTAATAGATTGGAAAAACAGCAGAGGAAATGACTAAAGGATAGACTGAATTTGCCCAGTCGTAAAATGCCCAAGCATTGATTAATTTTTTACTCCCTTTAGCTAATGCAACTTTTGGTTGAATCATAAAATAGTTTTGATGTTCAATATAGGGTATTAACAGCAATTGCAGTAAAAATTGATTTTTTCTTTTGTTTTTAAAAATGTTTTTTTGAGTTCTAAAAATAAAATTTATGCGATTTGATCAATAAATCGACTGCATAAGCAAAACTTATAGTTACAATTAAAATAAATAAAATCAGATATTTATAACCGATTACCTAAACTCATAATTCCACTTTTTATGCAGTATTTAGATTTCATAGTTAAAGTTATACTTTAACTATATTTATGGCATTCTATTTGCATACAGTAGCGTGATAACCTTAGAAGTAATGATCCAAAAACATAGCGTTTGAAAGATT
>Ga0075467_10002345_pt1 | contig 14955 bp, 13 predicted proteins | sample DEB08_DNA_9_FD_75067 | JGI IMG/M metagenome (GOLD analysis project Ga0075467, IMG submission 75067) | Aqueous microbial communities from the Delaware River and Bay under freshwater to marine salinity gradient to study organic matter... | ecosystem: Environmental > Aquatic > Marine > Coastal ... | reverse complement strand
TCGTCTTCGTCTTCGTCTTCGTCTTCGTCTTCGCTCAAAGCGATATCTTCTTCGACTGCCGCCTCTTCGATCTCGGGTTCGTCGTCAAAAACGTTCTCTGAAGCCAACTCTGCTTGGCCAGTATCGCGATCGGAGGCAACGATAGAGGCGATCAGCGAAGTGTCTGCGTTGTCGACCGTTGCGTCGCTGGGCGTGACGGGGGTATCTTCAGGTGCCTTTTCAGTCGCCTCGTCTTCATCAGCGAGGTCAGCGGTGATTGCGGCGATGGTTTTGCTGAGAGCGCGCTGGCGGCGTGAGTTATCATCTGTTTCGGCCCCGGCCTCACTGTCCGGGGCAGTATCAAAAGCCGGTTTATCTTCCTCGGGCACGATGGTGCGGGACACGACGGCGCGGATGCGGCGCAGTTTCTCGGCAACGCTTTCGGCAGGAAGGTCCGCAGCTGCGGGTGTGGCCGTCGTATCGACGGTCAGAACGTCTTCGGGTTCATCCGCCATAAGATAGTCGTCGTCAAAGGCGAGTGGGCCTGTTTCAAGCACTTCTGCATCCTCTGCGACATGTGCTTTTGGCGCGGGGGCATCCTGCAGAGCGGGAGCATCGGCCTCCTCTGGGATAGGGTCCTCGGTTTCGTCAGCGTCGTCGACCTGCCGCAAAGAAAGACCGGTATCGCCAACGCGCGCTTCTACACGGCGCTGAACTTCTTTTTGCGCAATGTTTTGAAGCATCTCGACATCGGGAGTCGGAGGCTCGGCACCGAAGTAGCGGTCGTCAGCGGCAAGGTCACGGAAGTACTCGGCGATCCCGCGCATGGTGCCAAACGGGTCGTCAAACCCCTCCAGCGTACAACTGAAGGTGCCGTAAGAAACGGTCAGTATTTTGTTCGAACCAGTCATTCGGATCGCTTTCTCTCTTATCCAGCAACAATGTGTTTACCAAGAACGGGGTCGGAAATAGAGATACTCCCAAGGAATTCGCGGGATATTTTCACGTCACAAATGTGGCGCGACGGGCAACGACAGGTATTCGGACATGGATCAGCGGCAATTTCAATCCCGAGATGGTGTGACTTTGGTGGGCGGAGGCCAGCCTAGCGCGGAAAGCCTTGATGAAGCTTTGAAATTGGCGCCAACACTTATTGCAGCCGATGGCGGAGCAGACCGGGCGCTGGCGCTTGGGCATGTGCCCGAGATGATCATTGGCGACCTTGATTCGGTTTCAGACGCGGCGCGTGCGCGGGTTGGACACGAAAATATTATCAAGGTTTACGATCAGGATCGGACGGATTTTGAAAAATGTTTGGCTTTGATTGAGGCGCCATTTGTGGTTGCGGTTGGGTTCGCAAATGGGCGGCTGGATCACACGCTGGCTGTTATGACCGCATTGGTGGGCGGACTTGGGCCTCCGGTGATTGTGCTTGGTGAGGACGATATTGTTTTTGCGGCACCTGTGCGGCTGTCACTTGATCTTGAGATTGGCTCGCGGTTTTCGCTGTTTCCAATGGCAGACGTCACAGGGAGATCTGTCGGACTTGAGTGGCCGCTTGATCCGCATTCTTTCTCGCCATCGGGCCGTATAGGCACATCGAACCGGGTGACCGGACATGTCCACCTTGAGTTTGACGCTCCGGGTATGTTGCTGATTACACCGCGGGCGGGGCTACGGGCGGTGGTGTCGGCGGTAACCGACTAAGGCGTTGTTCACGAAATAAAATATAGAGCCCAGCCGCGATTGTGATGCAAATTCCGAGGAGTGCGAGACCGTTCGGGAAGTCGCGGAAAATCAGCCATCCCAGCGCGGCGGCGACAGGTATCTCAAGATACTGCATAGGTGCAAGCGTTGCCGCCGGCGCAAACCGAAGTGACCACGTCATCAGAAGATGGGCCGATGTTCCGATGGCTCCTAGTCCAAAAAGGAGGGTCCATTCCACACCAGAAGGCTTGGTGATCGTGAAGCCCGGAAGTTCGAACGGACTTATTATCAGGAGGGCAGGAAAAAGAACTGCGGTGGCCATGGCACCTGAGATCGCTTGTAGCGTGATTGGATCAACGTCTTTGGCGATCTGGCGCGTGACAAGCATGAAAAGTGCGAAATCAAGCGCTACCCCCAAGGGAAGAAGCGCAGGCCAGCCGACTTCGGCAAAGCTTGGCTGGATCACGAACAGAGTTCCGACGAAACCCACACAGCAAGCGATGATGCGGCGGTGACCGACCTCTTCTCCTAGGACGAAATGCCCGAGTACCAGTATGATGAAGGGCATCACAAAGGCAATGGCGACGGCATCGGCAAGCGGCAGATAGCGCAACGCTAAAAACATCATGCCGATACCGAGAATATGCAGAACCGTGCGGATCGCAGTGAGGCGAAGAATGCGGCCTGACATGCTCACCGACATGCCGGCGAGCCAGACGACCGGAGCAAGGATGAGCAATTGCAGTGCGAATCGCACCGTTACCAGTTGTCCGACATCGATGCTGTCGCCAAGGATTTTTGCGATGCTATCGCCAAGCGGAGCAAGGACGCAAAATCCGAGCATGAGAAGGATGCCGAGGACCGGCCGATCGGTGTGCATAAGCGCGAGGCTAACGAGGGTGCGTGACGAGCGCGAGGTCAAAGTCCTTTGGCACGACCATCGCGGCAGTTTGGACTTTGGAACCAGAACGCTCTCGACGGCTTTTGCGTTTAATTCTGGCCGAGGACAGCAAGACACCGTGGCTTGCCGAGCGGCGCAGATCATGGTGTGACAGAGCGTCCCAACAAGGAGCCATCCGATGCGTGCACAACCCAAAGCCAGCCATTTCGTCAACGGCCGCTATATTGAAGATGACAGCGGTGCTTTGATTGAGTGCATTTATGCGGCCAGCGGCGCGGTGATTGCCCGGCTCCATGAAGCGAGCGATGCAATCATTGAAGAGGCCTTGGCGGCGGCGAAAGCGGCGCAGCCAGCTTGGGCTGCGATGAGTGGGACCGAGCGTGGCCGTGTTTTGCGACGTGCATCCGACATGATCCGGGCCGAGAATCGTTCACTTTCTGAACTTGAGACAATGGATACCGGCAAGCCATTGCAGGAAACGTTGGTGGCGGATGCGACCAGCGGCGCGGATGCTTTGGAGTATTTCGGCGGGCTTGCGGGGTCTTTGACCGGCGAACATATTCCTTTGCCGGGCGGCGATTGGGCTTATACAATCCGCGAAGCACTTGGGGTCTGTGTGGGGATTGGTGCGTGGAACTATCCGACACAGATCGCTTGCTGGAAAGCGTCTCCGGCGCTTGCGTGCGGCAATTCGATGGTTTTCAAACCGTCTGAAACGACACCATTGTCGGCCTTGCGGGTGGCGGAAATCCTCTCCGAAGCTGGGCTGCCTGACGGTATTTTCAATGTCGTGCAAGGGCGCGGACCAGTTGGGGCTAAATTGATCGGAGACGACCGTGTCTCGAAGGTTTCGTTGACCGGATCAGTACCGACGGGGCGCAAAGTCTACGCGGTAGCAGCGTCTGGGATGCGCCATGTGACGATGGAACTTGGTGGCAAGTCGCCCTTGGTGATTTTTGCAGATGCCGATCTTGAGAAGGCGGTTTCAGGTGCCATCCTTGCGAACTTCTATTCTTCGGGACAGGTTTGTTCAAATGGGACAAGGGTTTACGTCGAACGCTCCATTCGGGCGGCCTTCGTGGCACGCTTAGTGGAGCGCCTGAAGGACGGCGTCGTGATGGGCGATCCGATGGATGAGGCCGTGACATTTGGACCGCTGGTCAGCGAGGCGCAGATGGAGATTGTGCTTGGATATATCGAAAAGGGAGTGGCCGAGGGAGCAACGGTGGCCCATGGCGGTAAACGGGCGGACCGGGACGGCTTTTTTGTAGAGCCGACTGTTTTCACGGACGTCACGGATGACATGACGATTGCGCGCGAGGAGATTTTCGGACCGGTGCTTTCGGTTTTGGATTTCGACACCGAGGCCGAAGCCATCGCCCGCGCAAATGACACGGTTTTTGGACTTGCGGCGGGCGTGTTCACCCAAGATCTGACCCGGGCGCATCGCGTGGTAAAGGCGTTTGAGGCAGGGACCTGCTACATCAATCACTATAATGCAGCACCTGTTGAAATGCCGTTTGGCGGCTCGAAGCTGTCTGGGGTGGGCCGCGAGAACTCAAAAGGTGCGATTGAGAATTACTCGGAAATGAAAGCGGTCTATGTGGGTATGGGGGACGTGGAAGCGCCATTCTGACTGCGGCGTATCCAGATATTACTCAAGTTATGAGGTGCTTAAAATTCTGGGTGTGGCGGCCCGACATTTCCGTGGGAATTGTCTCCACCGCGCGCGCCATTTCTTTGAAACGACATAAAAAAGGCGGCGACACCAGGGAGGAGGAGGTGTCGCCGCTATTTTCAGAAAGCCCCGGGAGGAGGTGGGGCCGTCTGATCCGGTTTTCGCTTAGCCGTCGTAGGCCGCGCGATATGCGATTGCGCGCAACGAGTTACGCGACATGTTCAGGTCCAAAAGCTCGCGATCGGACATCGCTTCGAGCTCTTCGAGGGTTTGGCGATATGTGCGATAGCGCTGCACGCGCTGTGTCAGACCACCAAAGATGCCCGCGCTGCGTGCGCCGAAGCGTTTCGTGTTGATTACGTCAATTGCACTCATATCTTCACTCCTACTACTGGCGGCTATGCGTCGTTCACCGTGCTGCTTGTGATGACTATCTAGGAAGATGCTGCAAGTGCACAATGGACGATGTCTCAATGCTGCTATGCAGCATGATCATAGGTCGCTGCCGTGGTTTTTGGCTTTGCGATGAGAAAAGTGGCAATTGGGCCGGGTGGCCTTGTCTCGGAAGCCGTCACGAAGCAAGTAGAGCACGAAAAATGAAAGCGAGCGGACAACATGGCCATTACACGTGAAGAAATTCTTGACAGGCTCCGCGCTGTCTCGCTGCCGAATGGGCGTAACCTGGTCGAGGCCGATCTTATTCGTGCGCTTCAGGTCGACGGAAGCACGGTGAGATTCGTCATCGAGGCGCCTAACGCCGACGTGGCACTGGCGATGGAACCAGTGCGCGCCACCGCAGAAGCCCTGGTGGCCTCGATTGCAGGCGTCGGGAAAGTATCTGTTGTGTTGACTGCCCACGGCCCCTCGGCACCAGCTGCAAAAGCCCCTCCAAGCCTGAAAATCGGCGGACATCCGACACCACAGCAGGCCGGACCGGCGAAGGTTGCGGGCGTAGATCGCATCATTGCAGTAGGCTCGGGCAAGGGGGGCGTTGGCAAATCTACCGTATCATCGAACCTAGCCGTAGCTTTGGCACGCGAGGGGCGCCGTGTCGGACTTTTGGATGCCGATATATACGGGCCATCGCAACCTAAGATGATGGGGATCAACAAGCGGCCGGCATCCCCGGACGGCAAAACGATCATTCCGCTGCAATCCCATGGCGTTACGCTGATGTCTATTGGCTTCATGATGGAAGAGGGCAAAGCTGTTGTCTGGCGGGGCCCGATGTTGATGGGCGCACTGCAGCAAATGCTGGGGCAAGTGGAGTGGGGCGAATTGGACGTCCTTATCGTCGATTTGCCTCCCGGCACGGGGGACGTGCAACTGACACTTTGCCAACGCACACAAGTGACCGGCGCGATCGTGGTATCGACGCCGCAGGATGTGGCACTTTTGGATGCGCGCAAAGCGATAGATATGTTCAATACCCTGAATACGCCGATCCTTGGGCTGATTGAGAACATGTCGACATATGTTTGCCCACAGTGCGGTCACGAAGCGCATTTGTTCGGCCACGGCGGTGTGCGCGCCGAAGCTGAGGCGCTAGGGGTGCCGTTCCTGGGCGAAATCCCATTGTCTCTTGATGTGCGATTGGCCGGAGATGCGGGGCGCCCTGTGGCGCTTGGCGACGGGGCGGTATCGGAGTCTTATGCGGCCTTGGCCAAGCGGTTGATTGCGGGCGGCATGGGCTAAGCCACCTGTAGGGACTGCATCTGTATAACGTCGCTGCAGGCCTTCGCAGATTTAACGCCGCTTCAGGCTGTGTTGTTCCGGTGCCTGGCGTCTAGACGTCAGGCTTTTGTTGCTTCCGTTTCCCCATCAGAAAGCTCATGGTACTTCATGGAGCCAAGATGGGACGGAGGTGGGTTTTCATGGATTTTGCCTCGATTCGCTTTCAAAGCATCGGATTTCGCGTTTTGTTCGCTGTCTCATGAGAAAAGTTGAGCGATTTTTTATAATACAATATATAGTGTTTTATTGACCAAAATTCTACATATAGACGCCATATATCGTATCTGATCGGCGAAAGAACCTAAGAAAACAAGGCTGTTGCCCTGTTTATCCCAAAGAATTCTATTGCTTCCCATGAATTCCCATGCCAAATTCCTTTTATCGGATGAGGCGGGTTAATGATACGGGGCGCAAAAGACCCCAAACCCAAATAATAATAGCAGGTTTCATACAGGCACCCGCTTTCATCCCGGTCGAAACACTTCGGCCACTATGAGATCCGGCGCGCGGGCGAGCAGACATCCCCCCAGGTGGCGCGCGCAGCTGGACTAGCCCGGAAACGGGACGAGGGCGGTGGATCGGACTCTGGCAGCAGTCTGATCCACCGCCTTCGCATTTTAAGGGGGGCGAAATTGAAGGGGGCCGCGGGACAGTGGTTCGCAGGTTCAGAGGCGAAGGCCACCACAAGGTGGACAGCAAGGGCAGGGTTTCGATCCCAGCCTCATTTCGCCGTGTGCTTGAAGCAGCAGATCCCGCATGGTCCGAAAACAAGGCCCCCGAGTTGGTCATTGTTTATGGCGACCATCGCCGCAGATATCTTGAGTGTTATACGATTGATGCCGCCAGCGAAGTGGATGCAAAAATTGACCGCATGAAGCGTGGTTCGATCGAGCGCCGGATGCTGGAAAAGCTATTTAATGGTCAATCGCTTTTAACCACTGTTGACGACACGGGGCGGATTGTCCTGCCATCAAAGCTACGCCAAAAGATAGATATTGAAACCGAGGCTTATTTCATCGCTTCGGGCGATACGTTCCAAATCTGGAAGCCGGAAACCTACGAAGAGATTGAAGAAGCCAAGACCGAAGCCTGGCTGGATGAGCAGTCGGAAGACTTCGATGTTCTGACGCTTCTTGATTTTGGTGGCGAGGGAGGCTGAGCATGGCCGCCGCTGCCAAGGGCCAAAGCCGCGACCCCCATATTCCTGTTCTGCTTGACGCGATTCTAGAGGCGTGTGCCCCAATTTCGGGCCACTGGCTTGACGGGACGTTCGGGGCAGGAGGGTACGCGCGGGGATTGCTCTCCGCAGGTGCGGAGCGCGTCACAGGTGTGGATCGTGATCCTGCGGTTTTTGAGATGGCAGCAGAGTGGGCCGATGAATACGGCCAGCGGTTGGTTCTCGTCGAGGGAATATTCTCTGATTTAGATCAATATGTTGACGCGCCATTGGATGGCGTCGTTCTGGATCTGGGCGTCTCTTCCATGCAGCTTGATCAGGCGAAACGCGGATTCTCTTTCATGGGAAACGGGCCGCTGGACATGCGCATGAGCCAGGCGGGAACGTCGGCGTCGGATATCGTGGCTGAGGCCGAAGAGGAGCTTCTGGCGGACATCCTTTATCACTACGGCGAAGAGCGCGCATCGCGGCGGATTGCGCGGGCGATTGTGGCCGCGCGCAAGGAGGCGCCGATCACAACGACGGCCGCCCTTGTTGCGATTGTCGAGCGCTGTTTGCCGCGCCCGAAGCCGGGGCATAGCCATCCAGCGACGCGGACGTTCCAAGCCCTGCGTATCGCGGTGAATGACGAATTTGGTCAACTGGTTGAAGGGCTGGAAGCAGCCGAGCGGGCGTTGAAGCCCGGTGGTTGGCTGGCGGTCGTCAGCTTCCATTCACTGGAAGACAGGGTGGTGAAGCGGTTCTTTCAGGAACGCTCGGGCAAGTCGCCCGGTAATAGTCGTTACCAGCCTGAATTGCGGGCCGATGCGCCACGGTTTCAGGCACGCAACAAGGCGATCCCACCAAGTGCGGACGAGATTGCGCAAAACTCCAGATCGCGTTCTGCAAATTTGCGGGTTGGACGTCGGACAGATGCACCGGCGGGGGCCGTGGATCGCGCGAAGCTGGGTTTACCAAAGTTAACGATGGGAGAGCGGTAGATGCGTTCGGTGTTTTATATTCTGACCGCCTGTCTGGTCATGGTCCTTGCGGTTTGGGCTTATCGGCAGAACTATGAGACGCAGGCAAGTTTGCGCGAGGTCAGGGAACTACGCAGCGAAATTGGCGAATTGCGTGAGCATGCCGGGGTTCTGCGTGCCGAGTGGGCTTACCTCAATCGCCCGGAACGTCTGGCGAATTTGGCAGATATGAACTTCAACCGACTTGAACTTTTGCCACTTCGTCCGGACCATTTCGGCCATATCGATCAGATCACTTATCCAATTGAGCCTTTATCGCCCATTATCGTGCCGATCGAAGTAATGAGCCGTTTGAGAGAGATCCAATGACCCGCACACCGCTTCGTCCACTTGCGAGAATTTTGGCGGCGCGTCGTGCTGGCGAGAATCCGGACTCGATTGAGCGAGATAACCTTGCCGAGCGACATGAGGCCGAGCGGGATGGCGCGCGGGCACGGGCCGAAGGGCGGTTGTTGGTCCTGGGAGTGGTTTTCCTGTGCGCGTTCACCATGGTTGGCCTGAAAATGTCAGTGACCGCCGGAACTGATCCGGTGGAGCCGAGGGCTGCGGCATCGGGTACACAAATTATCGCTACGCGCGCCGATATCACGGATCGCAACGGGCGTATTCTGGCAACCAACCTGACGACCAATGCGCTTTATGCCCAGCCGCCTTTAATGATCGAACCGGAACTTGTGGCACGCAAGCTTGTCACGATCTTTCCCGACCTGAACGAAGAGCGGCTGATCCAGCAATTCACCGGCGCTCGCAAATTCGTCTGGATTAAGCGGCGAATTAGTCCCGAGCAACAGCAGGCCGTCTTCGACATCGGGGATCCGGGGCTTTTGTTTGGGCCGCGCGAGATGCGCCTTTACCCGAACGGGCGGGTTGCCGCGCACGTTCTGGGCGGCGCCGGGTATGGGCGCGAGGGCGTGTCCTCGGCCGAAGTGATTGGAGTCGCGGGCTTGGAAAAAGCTTTGGACGACGTGTTGCGTGATCCGGGGCGAGGCGACGTACCATTGGCATTGTCGCTTGACCTGACGGTTCAGGCGGCTGTGGAACGCGTGCTTGCAGGCGGGATGCGTTTGATGAATGCAAAAGGTGCAGCCGCGGTTTTAATGGATATTAACACTGGCGAGATTGTCTCGATTGCCAGCCTTCCCGATTTTGATCCAAATAATCGCCCAACGCCGCTGACGACCGGGGATCCCGGGAATTCTCCTTTGTTTAATCGCGCAGTTCAGGGCGTGTACGAATTGGGGTCTACTTACAAAATATTCGCAGTGGCACAAGGCATCGAAGAGCGCATAGTAAGTCGATCGACGATGGTGGATATTCAAGGGCCGCTTCGCTGGGGCAAGTTCAAGATCCGAGATTTTCGCAATTATGGTAAGGCTTTGTCCGTTGAGGATGTGATTGTGAAGTCGTCGAATATCGGGACAGCGCGGATCGCTCAAAAGATCGGAGCTGAGCGTCAGCAAGCGTTTCTGGGCCAATTAGGTCTGCTTGAGGCGACACCCGTTGAGCTGATCGAAGCGGGAGGAGCCCGGCCACTGCTCCCAAAGAGCTGGTCTGAAATCTCGACGATGACGATTTCCTATGGCCACGGAATTTCTACCTCGCCTCTGCATTTGGCCGCGGCCTATGCCAGTCTCCTGAACGGCGGTCTTAAAGTCGCCCCCACGCTTCTTAAGAAAGATTACCCTATGCCGGGGCCCCGGATCATTAGCGAAGACACGTCACGTCAGGCGCGCGAAATGCTGCGTCAGGTCGTGACGCGTGGGACGGCCTCGTTTGGTGAGGTTCCGGGGTATCGGGTTGGTGGCAAGACCGGGACGGCGGACAAGCCAAAACCGACCGGCGGCTACTACGAGGCCAAAGTTATCGCGACGTTTGCGAGTTTTTTCCCGGCGGACGATCCGAAGTATGTGTTGGTTGTGACACTGGACGAACCAGTGGAGACGAGCGGCAAGGAGCCGCGGCGAACCGCGGGCTGGACAGCGGTGCCGGTGGCTGCCGAGGTGATACGTCGCGTCGCGCCACTTTTGGGCCTTGCGCCGGGCGTTGAACCTGAGGCCCGCACGGGTGTAACACTGGCACGAAACTAGACCGCGAGGCCCGAGCATATGCAGACCCGTGGAAAGACGACGTCGCTGTCAGAGCTTGGGTTGACCGCGCGCAACGCTGGTGATGTCCGCGTCACCGGGCTGTCTGTGGATAGTCGTGACGTGAAAGACGGACATCTTTTTTGTGCGTTGCCGGGCACAAAAGTTCACGGCGCTGAGTTCATCCAATATGCAATTCGCATGCGCGCGGGGGCGGTGCTTACCGATCGGGAAGGCGCGGAGATAGCCGCCGTGGTTTTGGCCGAAAGCGCAATTCCTTTAGTGGTTGCCGAGGACCCGCGCGAAGCGTTGGCGTTTTGCGCAGCCCTTTGGTTTGAGGCCCAGCCTGAGATTGTGATCGCAGTCACGGGGACGAATGGAAAGACGTCGGTTGCGTCTTTCACGCGTCAGTTGTGGACTGAGATGGGCGCGCGAGCCGTGAACATCGGAACGACCGGTATTGAGGGTGCGTTTACCGCTCCGCTTCAACATACGACTCCGGAGCCGATCACGCTTCACCGGGCTTTGGCGCGGATTGCAGAAGCCGGGATTACGCATGCCGCGATGGAGGCGTCATCTCATGGTTTGGCCCAAAAAAGGTTGGATGGTGTGCGGCTGGCAGCGGCGGCGTTTACCAATCTTAGCCAGGATCATCTTGATTACCACGCGACGTTTGAAGAGTATTTTCAGGCAAAAGCGGGACTGTTTGAGCGCGTCCTTCCAGAGGATGCGACGGCTGTTGTTAACATTGATGACCCATGGGGTCCGCGGATGGCCGAGATCGTGGAGGCCCGTGGGCAGGACTTATTAACTGTCGGGCGTGATGAGGACGCTTTGTTGCGGATTTTGGGACAGCGTTTTGATGCGACAGGGCAGGAATGCCGTTTTGAGTGGGCCGGGAAAATACGGCAGGTACGGCTTGGATTGATCGGCGGCTTCCAGGCCGAAAACGCGCTTGTTGCTGCAGGTCTTTGTATTGCGACTGGCGCTGATCCTGAAGAAGTCTTTGACGGGCTACACGCACTTGAAACCGTGCGAGGACGGATGCAATTCGCGGCGCGGCGCGACAATGGGGCGACGGTTTTTGTGGACTACGCCCATACGCCCGAGGCCTTGGTTACCGCATTGAAGGCGATCCGACCGCACGTTTTGGGACGACTAATTGTTGTCTTTGGAGCAGGCGGGGATCGCGACACAACAAAGCGGCCTTTGATGGGACGCGCGGTGGCTGATTATGCGGATGTGGCGATTGTAACGGACGACAATCCGCGAGGCGAAGACCCGGGCTTTATCCGGGCCGAGGTTCTGGCGGGCGCGCGTTTGGGAGCTGCCGATCTAGGTGAAGTGGGCGATCGCGCGGAGGCGATTTTGCGCGGTGTCGACGCGCTTGGGGCGGGAGACACATTGCTGATCGCGGGCAAAGGACATGAGACGGGTCAGATCGTCGGGGATGCGGTCTTGCCGTTTGACGATGTCGAACAGGCAAGCATTGCGGTCGCGGCTTTGGATGGGCGTGGTCTATGAGGGCGCTTTGGACACGGCAGGCAGCTTTGGATGCGACCCACGGCAAGGCGCAGGGCCCGGATTGGGTGGCGGCCGGCGTGTCGATTGACACGCGCACGCTTCAGCCGGGTGATTTGTTCATTGCTTTGAAGGACGTCCGCGACGGGCACGATTTCGTGGCAGATGCTTTGGCCAAGGGGGCCGCCGCTGCTTTGGTGGCTCGGGTCCCGACAGGTGTTGCGGCAGATGCGCCGTTAATCATTGTGAACGATGTGTTGGAAGGGCTGGAAGCCCTGGGCATTGCCGCAAGGGCGCGAACGGATGCCCGGATTATTGCGGTGACGGGATCGGCGGGAAAAACCTCAACCAAGGAGATGCTGCGGCAGGTCTTGTTGGAACAAGGGCGAACGCATGCTGCTGAAGCCAGCTACAACAACCACTGGGGCGTGCCTTTGACGCTGGCGCGAATGCCGGCTGACACCGAGTTTGCGATCATCGAAATTGGGATGAACGCACCGGGTGAAATTGCGCCGCTTTCCAAGATGACAAGGCCGCATGTGGCAATGATAACAACGGTGGCTGCGGCGCATTTGGAGGCTTTTGAGAATATCCAAGGGATAGCCCATGAGAAGGCGTCGATCTTTGAGGGATTGGAGCCGGACGGAGTGGCCCTGTTTAACGCTGATATCGAAACGGCGATAATTTTAGACGATAAAGCAAAGGCTTATGCGAGCCAACGCGTTGGATTTGGCGCTTTGCCAGGAGCGAAACTGCACGCGGATGATATCCAGCTGGGCGAAAAAACCAGCGTGGTGCGCGGCCAGTTTCGCGGCCAGTCATTCTCGTTTCGCGTCGGTGCGCCCGGACGTCATTTTGCAATGAACGCCTTGGCGGTCTACGGCGCAGCATGTCTGGTCGGAGCCGATGCGGAGGTCGCGGCCTGCGACATCGGAACGTGGAGCGCCCCCGCGGGGCGTGGCTTGCGCGAAACGGTGGTCCTGGACGCTGTCGAAGGCTGGACGTTTGAGCTGTTTGATGATGCCTTCAATGCAAACCCCGCGTCGATGGGCGCCGCCCTCTGGGTGTTAACCGCGGTTAGTCCCGAAGATGGCAAGGGACGCATTCGGCAAGGACGCCGCATCGCCGTGCTTGGCGACATGCTGGAACTAGGAAAAACCGAGGAAGCGCTCCATGCCGGTATGGCGGGTCATCCAGCGATGGAACTAATTGATCGTGTCGACTGCGTCGGCCATAGGATGCGCGCTTTATACGATGCCTTGCCGGATGAAAAACGCGGACGCTGTGTTGCGACGGCAGAAGAGCTGGCGGCAGACGCGCATCATCTTGTAGATGCGGGTGATGTGGTGCTGGTTAAGGGGTCAAAAGGCAGTAAGGTAAGCCTTGTCGTTGACGCGCTTCGAAAACAGGGCGAGCGGCGCAAATCCGCCGCGGATAAGGGACGGGCTTAGTATGCTGTATTGGCTGACGCTATTTTCTGATGGTGGTGATTTTTTCAATCTTTTCAGGTATATAACGTTTCGCGCTGGCGGCGCGTTTTTCACGGCATTGATCTTTGGGTTCCTGTTTGGCCGCCCGCTTATTGATCTGTTGAACCGCAGACAAAAGAACGGACAGCCCATTCGCGAAGATGGCCCTGAAAGCCATATCGAAGGCAAGGCGGGCACGCCAACAATGGGTGGCGTTTTGATCCTTGGAGCTGTGGTGACGTCCTCCCTTTTGTGGGCCCGGCTGGACATTGGCTATGTTTGGATGGTGCTGTTTGTGACGATCGCTTTTGGGGCGATCGGCTTTGTCGATGACTATCAGAAAGTGACGCGAAATTCGAACGCGGGCGTTTCGGGCCGGGTCCGGCTTGCGCTTGGGTTTGTGATCGCTGCGGTGGCTGGTTTTTGGGCGGTGGGGATGCATCCGGAAGAGCTTCAAAACCGCATCGCAATCCCAGTTGTCAGTGGCCTTCTTAACCTTGGCCTTTTGTTTTTACCCTTTGCCATGTTGGTAATTGTCGGCTCCGCCAATGCGGTCAACCTGACGGACGGACTTGATGGGCTTGCGATCATGCCCGTGATGATTGCTGCCGGGTCGCTGGGGGTGATTGCCTATGCGGTCGGGCGGACCGACTTTACGGAATATCTTGGAATTAATTATGTTCCGGGTACCGGTGAGATTCTGATATTTACGGCCGGCTTAATCGGTGGAGGACTTGGGTTTCTTTGGTACAACGCCCCCCCCGCCGCTGTCTTCATGGGGGATACGGGCTCGCTTGCTCTTGGCGGCGCTTTGGGCGCCATAGCGGTGGCGACAAAACATGAGATCGTTTTGGCCATTGTTGGCGGTCTTTTCGTGGTCGAGGCGATGAGCGTGATTATTCAGGTGGCTTACTTCAAAAGTACGGGCAAACGCGTCTTTCTGATGGCGCCGATCCACCATCACTTCGAGAAAAAGGGCTGGTCCGAACCGCAAATTGTGATCCGCTTCTGGATTATCAGCCTGATATTGGCTTTGGTTGGATTGGCGACGCTGAAGGTGCGTTAAGATTAATGAAGGTAAACGTTGGCCTTGGCTAAGCGAATTGCCAGCGCAATAGCGTGATATATGGAGTAGGTTGGAATGGGTTTTTTGGTTCGGTGGTTCGTGGCATTTGTATTGCTCGCGATCACGTTCAATCCAACTGAACTGAATTTTGTACGATGGGCTTCAACGTCCTGGGATGATCAGACGTCATTGGTCGTGCTGTTTGGCTTGGTGTTGCTTGTGGTCTACGTGGTGTTCTTGACAGCGGTTCTGCGCGGGATCGGAGCGCTTGGCGTTGTCCTGGTTCTGGCGGTCATCGCAGCTTTGGTCTGGGTGCTTTTGGACATTGGATGGCTGTCGATCGAAAACCCCGGAGTATTGACCTGGGTGGCGATACTTGCGCTATCCATTGTGCTTGCGGTTGGAATGTATTGGGGCATTCTGTGGCGCAGGATTTCCGGGCAGATCGAGGTTGACGATGACGAAGACGCTTGAGGCATGATACCGGTACGCGGCGTTAACGGACGACGAATTGCAGTTCTTGGCTTGGGCCGGACAGGCCTATCCGCTGCGCGCGCCCTGGTTGCGGGTGGGGCGGATGCGCTTTGTTGGGACGACGGGGACGCTGCGCGAGAGAGCGC
>Ga0075467_10002343_pt1 | contig 14967 bp, 12 predicted proteins | sample DEB08_DNA_9_FD_75067 | JGI IMG/M metagenome (GOLD analysis project Ga0075467, IMG submission 75067) | Aqueous microbial communities from the Delaware River and Bay under freshwater to marine salinity gradient to study organic matter... | ecosystem: Environmental > Aquatic > Marine > Coastal ... | reverse complement strand
TTTTTACAAAGAGGAGGGAAGCTTTCAAAGTATCCGTCTTCCTTATCTTAACTTTATCAAACAATTTGTTTTACTAATTTCTAAAAAATTTGTACTTTTGTTTGATTTTTCAGTATAGAACGTAATAAACCGGACAGATTCTTAAAACCTATCCGGTTTGGAGATAGAAATATATGCAAGAAAACGGACAACAGAACGGACCCGAAGGAACGGACGAAAATGTGATTTCCTTACGAGGAATGTACAAAGATTACTTTTTAGATTACGCATCGTATGTAATTTTGGAGCGTGCAGTGCCGATGGTAGATGATGGTTTGAAGCCTGTGCAGCGTCGGATATTTCATGCAATGAAACAAATGGACGATGGTCGATTTCATAAAGTAGCGAATATCATCGGACAAACGATGCAATATCACCCGCACGGTGATGCAGCTATTGGCGGTGCTTTGGTGGGGTTAGGTCAGAAAAACTTGATGATTGATTGTCAAGGAAACTGGGGCGATGTGCGAACTGGTGACGGTGCGGCTGCCGCTCGTTATATCGAAGCCCGATTGACGAAATTCGGTTTGGAGGTGATGTTTAATGCAAAAACGACAAACTGGCAATTGTCTTACGATGGTCGTAAAAAAGAACCGATTGCTTTGCCGGCGAAGTTTCCATTGTTATTGGCACAAGGTGTGGAAGGTATTGCGGTTGGGCTTTCGACGAAGATTATGCCGCACAATTTTATTGAGCTGATTAAGGCTTCTATCGACATTCTTAAAGGAAAAAAAATCAAGTTATATCCTGATTTTGAAACTGGTGGAATGGTTGATGTTGAGCATTACAACGATGGTAAGCGGGGCGGAAAAATTCGTGTACGGGCGAAGATGGAAGAGGTCGATAAAAAGACGATTGCAATTCGAGAATTGCCGTATGGCGTGACGACGACTAACTTGATGGATAGCATCGTGAAAGCTAACGAAAAAGGCAAAATTAAAATCAAAAAAGTAACGGATAATACAGCCGCAGATGTTGAGATTTTAATCGAATTAGGTACGAATGTGTCACCGAGTTTGACGATGGATGCTTTGTATGCTTTTACGAATTGTGAAGTGTCGATTTCGCCAAATGCTTGTGTGATTATTGATGATAAACCACATTTTTTATCGGTTTCTGAAATTTTAAGAATTTGTACCGAAAAGACAAAAGGTTTATTAAAATTAGAACTCGAAATTGAGCGAGGTGAACTAGAAGAAAAGTGGCATTTTGCAAGTTTAGAGAAGATTTTTATTCAAGAACGCATTTATCGTGATATTGAAGAATGTGAAAATTGGGAAGATGTTATCGCTGCGATTCATCTTGGTTTGAAACCTCACATTACACATTTGAAGCGTGATATAACGGATGATGATGTGGTGCGTTTGACAGAAATTAAAATCAAGCGAATTTCTAAATATAATGAGTTTAAAGCAGATGAGCAGTTAAAGGCATTGGAAGATAGATTAGAGGAAATCGCTCATCACTTGGCAAATTTGAACGATTTCACGATTGATTATTACAAAAACCTTTTACAAAAATACGGAAAAGGGCGAGAACGTAAAACTGAAATTAGGTCATTTGATGTGATTCAAGCAACGGCAGTTGTAGCGAATAATACAAAATTATACGTTGATAGAAGAGGTGGATTTATTGGAACGGGCTTGAAAAAAGAGGAGTTTGTCACGGACTGTTCGGATATTGATGATATTATTATATTCTTAAAAGACGGAAAATATAAAGTCACTAAGATTGACGATAAAACTTTTGTCGGTAAAAACATTATTCATGTCGCTGTTTGGAAAAAAGGCGATGAACGCACAACTTATAATGCGATTTATTCGGACGGAAAAACAGGGAAAACCTTTGTCAAACGTTTTAATGTCAAGGCGACAACTCGTGACCGAGAATATGACATCACGCAAGGCAATCCACATTCTAAGTTATTATATTTTACGGCCAACTCAAATGGAGAATCTGAGGTCGTCAAGGTACAATTGACGCAATCTTGCAGTGCGAAAATTAAATCTTTTGAATATGATTTTGCGGAATTAGCCATCAAAGGTCGAGGTTCGAGAGGAAATATATTGACAAAATATCCAGTTTATAAAGTCAAACAAGAAAGTGTCGGAAAATCGACTTTAGGAGCGTTAAAAGTATATATTGATGAAGTCAGCGGCCGCTTAAATACGGGCGAACACGGCAAACTCTTAGGAGCTTTCGATACTGGTGAACAGATTTTGGTTTTGTGGAATGACGGAACGTATGAAGTCCGAGATTTTGAAATTAACGAAAAATTAGATTTGAGTAATATCATTGATATTTCGAAATTCTCACCGGAGTTAATTGTTTCAGCAGTCTATTACGACCCCGAGCGAGAGGCAACTTATGTCAAGCGTTTCCAAATCGAAACAACAACGGCTAACTCTAAATTTCATTACTTAAGTAATGAAGACGCAAAGTTTATTTTTGCGACTTTAGGTCGAAATGCCGTAGTTAATTACGCTATGCGTGTCGGTCGTAAAAAACTAACTGGCGAACTCAACTTAGAAGAGTTTATTGATGTTAAGGGCTGGAAAGCGATTGGAAATAAGTTTTCAGATAGTAAATTATATCAAGTAGAATTGATAAAATCCGATGCCCCGATTGAGGAACAACAAGAGAAACAATCGAATATTGGCGATTCAGAAAACTCTGATGAAAAGAAAACACTTTTTGATTAAAAATTTTAGTGATTAGTCTCAAATAGAAGATACTAATCACTAATCATCCCCGAGTCCTCGGGGCTAAATCACAAAAAATGAAAAAAGTAGGCATTGTAGGTGGTGGACAATTAGGTAGAATGTTGATACAAGCAGCAACGGACTGGAACTTGGAAATTCACATTCTTGACCCTGATGCAAACGCTCCTTGTAAAGATATTGCACATCGTTTTGTGGTGGCAGAACGCACAGACGCAGCTGCAATTTATGACTTTGGAAAAGACTTAGACGTAGTGACGATTGAGATTGAAAACGTCTCGGTAGAAGGATTACAGCGTTTAGCAGATGCTGGAGTTGAGGTTTATCCGCAACCAAATGTCATTGCAACAATCAAGGATAAACGGTTACAAAAGCAGTTTTATTTAGATAATAATATTCCGACTTCGCCTTTCATTTTGACTGAAAATAAAGCTGATGTCGAAGCGAATGTGAAGTTTTTACCAGCGTTTCAAAAGTTAGGAACTGGCGGCTATGATGGTCAAGGTGTACAGAAGTTAGGCGGAAAAGAAGATTTAGAAAAAGCCTTCGACGCACCAGGTTTATTAGAAAAAGCAGTCGATATTGAAAAGGAAATTTCGGTCATCGCTGCACGAAATAAAAATGGTGACATTGTCACTTTTCCAACGACAGAAATGGTTTTTGATCCAAAATATAACTTGGTCGATTATTTGTTGTCACCGGCACAAGTGTCGCCATTGATTGCGGCACAAGCCGAAGCAATTGCCGAAAAAGTCATTTTAGCTTATGATATGATTGGTATTTTGGCGATAGAAATGTTCTTGACTAAAGACGGCAATATTTTAGTTAATGAAGTTGCCCCTCGACCGCACAACAGTGGCCATCAAACTATCGAAGGCAATTTTACGTCACAATTTCAGCAGCATCTACGCTCAATTTTGAATTTGCCTTTAGGCAATACCAACATTCGGACACAATCCGCAATGGTGAACGTCATCGGTGCAGACGGCTACAAAGGCGATGCACATTATGAAGGCACGGAAAAACTATTCGATATTGATGGAGCTTACTTGCATCTTTACGGCAAAAAACTCACAAAACCTGGTCGTAAGATGGGACATATTACGATTTTGGAGGAAGATTTTGATAAGTTGAAAGAGAAGATTGAAGTGGTGAAAACGTCTTTAATTGTGAAGACGAAATAAAAGAGAGTTGGACACGAATTTTTACGAATTACACGAATTAATAGTTTTAAAAAGTGCAAAAAATCGTTTTCGAGGAAATTCGTGTCTTACTTTTACAAAAAACAGGCTTCAACAACGTCAAAGCCTGTCCCGAAAATAAAAATCCTCTTATAATCAACTACTTTCCGAAGCATTTCAAAAGTACTAATTCATTACTCAACCTCAATCCTAAAATCATCAACTTCCACCCAATCCCCAGAAGCTAAATTGTCCAATAAAATAGGGCCAATTCGTACCCGTACCAGTCGTAAAGTCGGAAAGCCAACAGCAGCCGTCATTTTGCGAACTTGACGAAATTTCCCTTCTCGTATCGTAATCGAAACCCAAGTTGTTGGTCGATGTTTGTCCCTCATTTTGGGTCGTGGTCCGAAAATCGGAGCAGGGTGTAGAATCTTTGCTTCACAAGGTAAGGTCGTATATTTTGTACCTTTAATACTGATTGTGACACCGACTTTCAATAGTTCAATTGCTTCGGGCGTAATCTCTCCATCGACTTGAACGTAATATTCTTTTTCTACTTTTTTACTACAAATATTGGCACTTACTTTTCCGTCGGTTGTCAATAACAATAAGCCTTCGGAGGCTTCGTCCAAGCGACCGATAGACATTGTCCCTTCGGGGAATATACCCAATTCACCGAGTAGTTTTTTACTTCTTCGTGTGTTTTGATTATTCACAAACTGTGATAAATAACCATAAGGTTTATGAAGCATAAAATGCCTATGTTCAATCATTTAGTTCGTAGTTTAGTGATTTGTCGTTGAAATTATCGTTAACTATCTTCATTTTGAACACAAAAGAAATATAATTTAATGTAAATTGAGCATTAAGAAGCTTTAAAATCTGCGAATGATTATCGGCAACGATTTTAAATCGATTATCGTTAGTATTTTTCTTTTGTAATAATAGCTTTACAAAAAAGAGGAGATTGATGCCAATATTCAATTAGTTTTTCATTTCCGAAACTTTATTCAATAATTTTTTTGTCCGTATTTTTATTCAAAGTATGATTTTTAAATCCATTTTAGCTGTTTTTTATGCTAATTATAGATTATAACTAAAATTTATGGTTATTAATATCAAATATAGATGTTATTGATAATCATATAACATTTTAGTATAAACAAAAAGCGTTTTTTAGCCTTATATTAGCAGAAATAAGTTAGATATTTGTTCTAACAAGTAAAATAATTTTAGTAAAAACTAACTAACAAAATTATATACCATGAGTAAAGTTTATGACGTAAATGGGAAAGGTAAATGTCCTTTCACTGGAAGCGTAATGAAAGAACAAGCAGGTGGCGGAACTTCAAACCGTGATTGGTGGCCTAATCAACTGAAATTAAACATTCTACGTCAACATTCTGAAAAATCAAACCCGATGGGGGACGATTTCAACTATGCAGAAGAATTCAAAACGATAGATTTAGCAGAGTTGAAGCAAGATTTGACGAATTTAATGACAGATTCTCAAGATTGGTGGCCGGCAGATTATGGTCATTATGGTCCGTTTTTTATTCGTATGGCTTGGCACAGTGCAGGTACTTATCGTGTAGGTGACGGTCGTGGTGGTGCAGGAACAGGAAATCAGCGTTTCGCTCCATTAAATAGTTGGCCAGACAATGGTAACTTAGACAAAGCTCGTTTGTTATTATGGCCTATCAAAAAGAAATACGGTCGCAAATTATCTTGGGCAGATTTGATGATTTTGGCTGGTAACGTGGCGATTGAGTCAATGGGCTTACCAACTTTTGGTTTTGCAGGTGGTCGTGAAGATATTTGGGAACCTGAAGAGGATATTTATTGGGGAGCAGAAACAGAATGGTTAGGCGATAAGCGTTATTCTGGTGATAGAGATTTAGAAAATCCTTTGGCAGCTGTTCAAATGGGTTTAATTTATGTTAATCCTGAAGGCCCGAACGGTAAGCCGGATCCTGTTGCTTCAGGTCGTGATATCAGAGAAACATTCGGTAGAATGGCAATGAATGATGAGGAAACAGTAGCGTTGGTTGCTGGTGGACACACTTTCGGAAAAGCTCATGGTGCTGGCGATCCTGACAAATATGTAGGAAGAGAACCTGCTGGTGCAGGTATCGAGGAGCAAAGTATGGGTTGGAAAAATAGCCTTGGAACTGGTCACGGTGTTCACACGATTACAAGTGGAATCGAAGGGGCTTGGACTGAAAACCCAATTAAATGGGATAACAACTATTTCGAGAACTTATTTGGTTACGAGTGGGAATTAACAAAAAGCCCAGCTGGTGCTTATCAGTGGACTCCAAAAGATGGTTCAGGCGACGGCAAAGTGCCTGACGCACACGACCCAGAACGCAGACATGCCGTGATGATGACAACCGCAGATATGGCAATGCGTATGGATCCTGCTTATGAGAAAATTTCAAGACGTTTTTATGAGAATCCAGACGAGTTTGCTGATGCTTTCGCTCGTGCTTGGTTCAAATTGACGCACCGTGATATGGGACCAGTTTCAAGATATGTTGGTTCAGAAGTACCGACAGAAGAATTGGTTTGGCAGGATCCGATTCCTGCATCTACAACAGATGTGAATGATGAGGATATCGCTAACTTGAAAAGACAAATTTTAGCATCTGGTTTATCAATCGGTCAGTTAGTTGTAACAGCTTGGGCTTCAGCTTCTACTTTCCGTGGGTCTGATTTCCGTGGTGGTGCGAATGGCGGACGTTTACGCCTTTCTCCTCAAAAATATTGGGAGGCAAACAACCCTGCTCAATTGGAGAAAGTCTTATCAACTTACGAAGCGATTCAAAAAGGATTTGAGAAGTCTATCACTATGGCGGATTTAATCGTTTTAGGTGGTTGTGCAGCTATCGAAGAAGCAGCGAAAAACGCTGGTCATGATATCACTGTACCTTTCACACCTGGTCGTGGCGACGCAACACAAGAACAAACAGACGTGGAGTCTTTCGCTTATTTAGAGCCAGAAGCAGATGGTTTCCGTAATTACCAAAAAGGTCAATATTCTGTTTCTGCAGAGGAAATGTTAGTAGATAAAGCTCAATTGATGACTTTAACTGCTCCAGAAATGACGGTTTTAGTTGGTGGATTACGTGTCTTGAATGCAAATTATAATCACTCGAAGCACGGTGTTTTCACAGACAAACCAGAAACTTTGACAAACGATTTCTTCGTGAACTTATTGGATTTAGGAACAACTTGGAAAGCAGTTTCTAAAGATGAGCAATTATTCGAAGGTCGTGATCGCAGAACTGGTGATGTGAAATGGACTGGAACTCGTGTAGATTTAATCTTCGGTTCTAATACAGAATTACGTGCTATCGCTGAAGTTTACGCTTGTGCTGATGGTGAAGCGAAGTTTTTGAACGATTTCGTAGCGGCTTGGAACAAGGTAATGAACCTTGACCGTTTTTAGTAGAAAATGAATACGCAGTATTTTAGATAATTTGAGAGGCAGTCTGTGTTCAGGCTGCCTTTCTTAGTTTATAAGAATAGAAATTTACAGTATTTCTATGGAAAATGATTCCGATACTTAATCAATGATTTTTCTGGAGGCTTTAATTCTCTCATTTTCTATTGTAGAAGACGGAGTTTCATTACTGCGTCTAAAAATAGCAAGTGAAGCCTTGTCATTAAAAAAATATGACGGAACTTTTAACCCTAATGTATCATAGTGTTACGAAAACGATTTTAATTCATATTAAAATGAAAAAATAAAACTCATAAGTATTTGAAAAATCGTTTTTTATAAAAATTAGCAGAGATATTTAGCGTTAAATTGTAGCTTTTGTGGGTGAAAAAATGATTTATCCTTCCAATATTTTTATTTAAATGAATTTTAAAGATATTATATAAATATTGGATTAAAATAGAACTTAACACGACTTTGAGTAAAGAAGTGTTTTCATTCTAAACACCTAAAACCATTGAGAATCATGAATATTAAACTAACATTATTTTTTAGTTTATTAATAACGGTGTCTGTTTTTGCACAACCTGAAGTTATCGATTATACGAAGTATAAAGATGGCTTGTTAGCAAAACGACAGGGCGAATATGAGCTGGCGATTGAATACTTTTCTGATTTTTTGTCAGAACATCCCGAGCATCCTCGCTCGTATTATTATCGAGGGCATACATATATGAACTTAGGGCAGTACGAAAAAGCCTTTGCAGATTTTGAGCAATTATGTGAGCTTGACTCAAAAGATGAGGAGGCATTTTACTCTGCCGGACGAGCGGCGTATGCTTCGGGACGTTTAGACAAAGCCATTCAATATTTTTCCAGAACACTAAGTATTGAGCCTTTTCACGCTTATGCATTGAATGATCGAGGCATGACGTATTGTTATCTAAAAGAATATGATAATGCGGTCAGAGATTTCAAAAAAGCAGTGACTATTGACTCTACTTTTGCGATGGCTTACAATAATATTGGGGCGGCGAGATATTTTAATCAAGATATTGAAGTGCCTTCAAGTTATGATATGCGAGAGGCCAAAAAATGGTTTACCAAAGCGATTGAAGCTGATAATACTTTGTTTATCGCTTACTTCAATCGTGCTGCGATGAATTATTTTTTGGAAGATTATTCGAGATCTTTAGCGGATTTACAAAAGGCCAGTGCCTTGAATCCTTCTGAACCCTTGTCCTATTTTTATAAAGGAATGGTATATCGAAAACAAAAAAATTATGGTGCAGCGATTGAGGCTTTTAAGCAAGCTCTTGAAATGAACGAAAACCTGAGATTTGCCTACGAGGAAATTGCGAATACGTACAAAGATCAAGAAAAATATGATTTGGCTTTAGCGTTTTATGAGAAAGCCAAAGACTTAGATCAACAACTTGGTGGCAAGATTTACAGTGGCTTGATGTACTATCGCAAAGCAGTTGTTTATGCCAAACAAGAAAACGAAATAGCGATGTATGCTGCCTTGAAAGATGCAAAAGCAGCGAAAGTTTTTCGAGATAAAAAAGTCTATCAAGATTTTCAAAAAGAGCAGGCTTTTCGCCAATTTAGATTGGAAAAAGGTTTTCAAAAATTCGCAAAATCTATTCAAAAAAGTAAAAAATATAATAAGTTTGCTAACTCTGAATTGAGCTGGTTTAGAATGAGTATGTAATATTGAAGTGTAAGGGTTTTAATGGTGAAAATAGTTTTTGAAACCATTTAGTTAAAATGTGTCAAAATTAGAAAGTCTGTAATAATCAGTTGAATCTGTGTTCTTATAATTCTCTATCTTTGCCAAAAAGCAACAGATTTGAAACCAAAAATCCTATTACTAACGCCGCCGTTCACGCAACTGAACACACCGTATCCTGCGACTGCTTACCTCAAAGGTTTTCTAAACACTTTAGGCTACGAAAGTATGCAATGTGATTTGGGGTTAGAAACGACCTTGAAATTATTTTCCGTTGATGGTTTAAAAAAAGTATTTTCAGTTGTAGAAAATGAGCAGGAATTATCCGATAATTCCTACCGAATATTTAGTTTACAAGATGAATATTTGGCGACAATCACGCCTGTTATCACCTTTTTACAAAACAAAAATCCAACCTTAGCACACAGTATTTGTGATGGAACGTATTTGCCCGAAGCGTCACGTTTTGACAATTTGGAAGATATGGAATGGGCGTTTGGTTCGATGGGCATTCAGGACAAAGCCCGACATTTGGCGACCTTGTATTTAGAAGATATTGGCGATTTTATCAAAGAAGTCGTAGATGCAAATTTTGGTTTTTCTCGCTATGCCGAACGCTTGTCGAGTACCGCCACGCATTTTGCACCGATAGACGAAGCTTTGCAGCAGCCAAATTCCATTTTGATGGATTTTTTGGTGGAATTATTACAGGAAAAAATACAGGCTTTTCAGCCAAATATAGTCGGTATTTCTGTTCCTTTTCCAGGGAATTTGTTTGCCGCCTTGAAGTGCGGACAATTTATAAAAGCCAATTTTCCAACTATAAAAATTGTCTTAGGCGGCGGTTATGCAAATACCGAATTACGAACGGTTGCGGACGAACGAGTTTTTGAATACTTGGATTTTATCAGTTTGGACGATGGTGAAGCACCGTTTCAAATTTTGTTAGAACACCTCGAAGGTAAACGTCCGATTACGGAACTCAAGCGCATTTTTACGATGCAAAATGGTGTCGTTTGTAAGTTTGACGGAGCGAAAGAATTGGACGTTCCGCAGCGAGAAACGGGAACGCCTGATTATAGCGATTTGTTGCTGCACGATTATTTGTCGGTTATCGAAGTTGTCAATCCGATGCACCGACTTTGGAGCGATGGCCGTTGGAATAAGCTGACTTTAGCACACGGTTGTTATTGGGGGAAATGTTCGTTTTGTGATGTGACCCTCGACTACATTCAACGCTACGAACCGCTCACTGCCGAAATTTTATGCGATAGAATCGAAGAAATTATCGCACAAACAGGACAAACTGGTTTTCACTTTGTCGATGAAGCTGCTCCGCCTGCCTTGATGCGAGATTTGGCGATTGAAATTATCAAACGCAAAATTACGATTACTTGGTGGACAAATATTCGCTTTGAAAAAAGCTTTTCGGCTGACCTTTGTCGCTTACTCAAAGCATCGGGTTGCATTGCTGTTTCGGGTGGTTTGGAAGTTGCTTCTGACCGTTTGTTAGAACTAATGAAAAAAGGTGTAACCGTGGCACAAGTCGCACAAGTTTGTGATAATTTCACCAAGGCAGGAATTATGGTGCATGCGTATTTGATGTACGGTTTTCCGACTCAAACGACACAAGAAACCATCAATTCCCTCGAAATGGTGCGACAACTTTTTGAATTAGGTATTGTGCAATCAGGATTTTGGCATCGTTTGGCGATGACTTCGCACAGTCCGATTGGGCTTGAACCGCACGTTTATGGTGTGGAAAAAATCGGTCCTGATTTCGGTGGTTTTGCTGACAACGACCTTTGGCACAACGACCCTGAAGGAGCAAATCACGACCTTTTTGGCGAAGGTTTACGCAAGTCGCTATTCAATTATATGCATGGTGTTTGTTTTGAGTTTCCGCTACAAGATTGGTTTGATTTTGATATTCCCGACACGACGATTTCGCCACAATTTATTGAGTTTGCTTTGGAGATGAACACCGATAAACAACCTCGAAAGCACAGCCGAATTTTATGGATTAATCCTCTACCCAAAGTCGAGTTTTTTCAAGACGAAGAAGGCTACGATATGGCAGTTTTGACTTTTGCGAATAAAAAATCATCTTCGGAAATTGTTTTGGATGCGGATTTGGGAGAATGGTTGGTCGAGATTTTGGCGAAAGCCACTGTAAAAACAGATACAATTTATACTTTTCAAACGTTGAAATCTGATTTTGAAACCGCCACCGAGTACTCGGGACAGGCTGGTTTTGGGGAGTTTGAGGCCGTTTTTGAAGGGGAACTTTTTGAGGGATTGAGGGAATTGGGTTTGTTGGTTTTGTAGGGTTTTACTTCAACAATTTTATGGTTTCAAGTTTTAAAAATTCATCTTTTAAATGGTTAAAATCGTTATCAATTGTTAATACTGAAAGTATCAATTTGAGCATATTTAGCAATAACATCAGCAGAATTAATATCAACAATGATTACTTGTTGTAGAAATTGATTGAGTTTTTGTAAGCGTTTTTCTCCCCAATTATTTTTCATTGCCAATGCTCGAATTTCGCCAACGGTAACAACAGAAATCAATGAAGTTTTTGGTAGCGTTGCCACGAAGATAAACGACTAAGATATTTGTATCTAAAAAGTACTTCATTTTAAATCATCTCCAACAACGCCTCAATCGCTACCTGAATCCTCATTTCATCCGCCAAACCATCAATAAATTCCTTATCTGCACCTTTATAATTTTGTTCTTTTATCAATTCTTCAATATCCAATTTTTTTCTTATCGGTCGGATTAAATGCTGAATAGATTGTATGGTTGAATTGTACTTTTTGATTTTGTCGTTCATATTTTGGAGAAGTTGAGGAGATTTTTGGTGGTAAGTAGCATTTGTGGCAACTATTTAAAATGGTCGTACATAAATAAGACGGTTTGAAATAAGGTCGTACCGATATTCTAAGCTGATTTTTTGGGAGGTAGCAGGTTTAAAATATTTTTGAATATTCATAGCTTTTTAGTTTACAGGAATTGATAGATTAAAAAAAAACGCTCAATCACTTGTTTGATTGAGCGTTTTTGAGGATTTGCTAAAAAGATACACGATTATTTTTCCTCTTTTTTACCATCAGCTTTTCCTTTGACTTTGTCTTTTTTAGCTGGCGCTTCTTCTTCTGCCCAAGCAGCAATTTTTTCCTCTAACTCCTCTTCGTCGCCTAATTTGTAGCCACTATGTGTATAAAGTACTTCACCACCTTTCACAACAACTGTGTAAGGAATATCCACACCTCCTAAAGCTTTGTGTAAGTCTCGGTTCACATCAGATAGAACGGTGTAGTCCCACTGTTTTGTGTCAACCATCGGTTGTACTTTGCGTAATTGACGAGAATCATCAATCGTGATAGCGATAATTTCAACATTATAATCTGCTTGCCAATCTTCGTACAAATCAGCCATATTATCCAATTCTAATTTACAAGGTTTACACCAAGTTGCCCAAAAAGATAAGATGGTGATTTTTTCGTTATCAACGGCATCGGTGATGATTACTTTTTCGCCACCAAGTGTTTTTAATGGGATAGCCGGCAATTCTTCTTGAGCAAATACAGACGTTGCTGCAAAACAAAGTACTAAAGTTAAAAATTTTGTAAATCTCATTTTGTGTGTTTTTATTTATAAATAAAAGACGGTAGTCAACAATTCAACTCTCAAAAATTATTGAGCTACCTTTTGCTGATAGTTTTCTAAAATTATTCTAACGGATATACTTCTTTAATATTGTTATTATGAAAATCCTGAAATCTCAATTTTGACTTATCATCAAAAATAAACGATTGATAATCAGTGGACAAGATGTATAATAATATTTATACAATTTGACGACAAATTTGATAGTTTGTAACACTTTTTATTTCGTCTAATTTTTTCAAAACTATTTATACATTGAATAAGACATGATTTGTGCCATTTTCATTTTTATCGTGTCAAAATTCTTATAGTTTAATAGTTAAAATCCTAAAAACTGATATTAATCTTTAAGAATGAATAGGATAAGTTTTAATTTCACGCGAATTTATACGTGATACCAGGTAAGTAGTAGGTGAGTGCCGTTAATTATTATATTATTTGATAAACAGATCAGGCTTAATTAGCTACCTATGACTTATTATTTACTACCTACTTTCCAAATATTCACCATGAAAAAACATTACACTCTATTACTATTAATGCTTTGTAGCATTGCACTAACTGCACAAGATGAGGAAATCAGCTACCTCTCTGGAAACTTCCAAAATAATACGAATTTCTTTATGCGAGATTCGGTTATCGGAGCATCAAATACGCCACAATATGATTATCAATTTGTGGGGTCTGAAACATGGCTAAATCTTTATTATAACCGTGCAGGTTTTGATATTGGCGTTCGCTTTGACTTATATAAAAACTCTAATTTACCAAACCCATTGAACTCACGTTCTTTCGTAGGTATTGGTAATGCTTACTTACGTAAAAAAGTCAAGAAGTTAGATATTACGGTTGGACATATTTATGACCAAATCGGATCAGGGACTATTTTTAGGGCTTTCGAAGAACGACCGTTAGCAATTGATAACTCGCTTCTGGGCGGAAGATTGATTTATGATATTGGCGATAATTGGCAAATAAAAGCTTTTACAGGACAACAAAAAGGAGCTTTAGATTCAGAAGCAAATCGTTATCCGACGACTTATCAATCGATTATTAATGGTGCAAGTGTAGATGGTTATTGGTCGCCATCAGATACATCGAATCTATCAATTGCACCAGGATTTGGGATTGTTAATAGAACATTAGATGAGCAATCGATGCAGTTGGTTCGTGCTAATATTTCTGCTGGTATTCCCGAAGATAGATTTACGCCAACATATAATACATTAGCGGCTACTTTTTATAATACTTTACAATACAAGAAGTTTTCTTGGTTCGTAGAAGCAAGTTATAAAACTCAAGAGGCAGTCGCTGTGCAGGAAAGTTCGGTCGGTTATAAAAATACTGATGGAACAGCGATTTACACCAGCTTAGGTTATTCTACTAAAGGATTAGGTGTGACGCTTCAGGCAAGAAGGGTTGACTTTTTTGATTGGCGTACAACACCAAATGAAACTTTGAATCGTGGATTGATCACATTTATGGCGCCTTTATCTCGTGCAAATACGTATCGTTTGACGGCACGTTATAACGCAGCACCGCAGTTTTTGGGTGAACAAGGCGTTTTATTAGATGTGACATATTCGCCATCACGAAAAAAATCTTATTCACTAACTTTAAATGCTATTGATAATTTAGATGGAGAAACCTTGTATCGAGAGGGGCAAATTGAAGCGATGTTTAAAGGAAAGAGAAGTAAATGGAAATCAACTTCGGGGATTCAATATCAAGAATATAATCAAGATTTGTACGAACAAAAACCGGGTGTTCCGAACGTACAGTCTATTGTTCCGTTCACAGAGTTTATTTATCGAATCAATCGTAAAAACTCTTTTCGTGTCGAAGCACAATATATGTTTACGGAGCAGGATTTTGGTTCATGGGCATTTTTGTTGTTAGAATATAATATTTCTCCGGGTTGGTCATTTTCAGTATCGGATATGTATAACTCTGTTCCTACAAAAGGTAGAGAACAAAAGCATTTTCCTACAGTTTTTGTCGGATATAATACTGGCCCTCACAGATTTACTTTGGCTTACGTTAAACAAGTAGAAGGTGTAGTCTGTACAGGAGGGGTTTGTCGTTTTGAACCAGCCTTCAGCGGTGTGCGTTTTAGTGCTACATCAAGTTTTTAAGGTATTTTATATTATTGGTATTAAATATTTTTTGTTT
>Ga0075467_10002340_pt1 | contig 14974 bp, 14 predicted proteins | sample DEB08_DNA_9_FD_75067 | JGI IMG/M metagenome (GOLD analysis project Ga0075467, IMG submission 75067) | Aqueous microbial communities from the Delaware River and Bay under freshwater to marine salinity gradient to study organic matter... | ecosystem: Environmental > Aquatic > Marine > Coastal ... | reverse complement strand
TCGTGCTAAAGCACTCGGGGTGACAGGTGTCTTTCGGCAGTAATAATCATGGTGAGCGCCGACTGGTTAAGACCTTAGCTGCTGAACTGTTGCAGCTGTTGAGATGAGGATACTGAGAGATTCAAATCTTTCAGCAAGCCATCTTCAATGCTATAGATCCATGCATGCACCGAGAGATCGGCACCATTCTTCCAGGCGCTTTGCACCACGCTGGAGTTGCATACATTGGTGGCCTGCTCGAGGACATTTAACTCACAGAGCCTATTGAATCTTACATGTTCATCTAACTGATCCAGCTCTTCCGCATGGAAGCGGCTAACGTCTTTAATATGTCCTAACCAGTTGTCAATCAGGCCATTTTCTTGATTGCCCATGGCCGCCTTAATACCGCCACAGCCGTAATGGCCGCAAACAACAATATGCTTAACTTTGAGAGCATCGACCGCAAACTGAATAACTGACAGGCAATTTAGGTCTGAATGAACGGCAACATTAGCGATATTGCGATGGACAAAGATCTCACCAGGCGGCAGCGCAACGATCTGATTGGCCGGAACTCGGCTGTCTGAGCAACCAATCCAGAGATACTCCGGAGCCTGCTGCTTGGAAAGTTGAGTGAAAAATTCTGGGTCCTTATCTTTGATCTCATTGGCCCACTTAACATTTCTTTCAAAAAGATGTGTTAGCTTTTTCAAGACTGAGTTTCCTATTCAAGGTTGCCGCAAGAGGCGTTTCAACTCAGCGTAGTTTACAGATAGCGTACCGAATTAATAGCCCGCTGAATTAATAACCGCTAAGTAGAATCCCCGCTGGAGTGGTTGGATCTGGGCGCGCACTGCTAAAGGCCCGCATCAATGAACGGCCGACATCATCACCAAGATAATCAGCTAGCCTCTGCTCGCGGTGCTGGGCTGCCTCTCTAATCATTCGGATACCCCGCTGCGGGTTGGACTGGCGCACAAAGTAGCCTTCAATCATCTCCTCCTCACTGTCCGAGATAATTTTATAGGCTGCAAATAGCTGAATTTCGGTCAGATTGTAGTGTTGGGCAACAGTCTTTAACGATAAGAATCGGCTATCCAGATTGGCAAAAATCCTCACAGAATCACCAGAGCCCATCAACTGCTTGAGTTTATTGCGTTGAGCGATAAGAGTCGTCGCATCAAAAGCATGGCTCTGGGAGTTTTCATAGATCGGCGCTAATGCCAAATAGCTATCACGGAAATTTTGCTCGCTAAAAATCACCCCACTACCAAGCAATCGAGCCGCTAGGGGCGAGTAGCGTAGCCTGAACTCTAAAATGCCATGGTCGGTCAATATTCCAGCATTAACCAGTTCGTCAACGCCAGACGCCAGCTCTTCAGCAATACAGCCCTTGTGTTGCCGCAGCTGGTGCTCACGCAAGACGATTTGGTCGCTGGGTGACAAAAAACGCTGATAGGTCGACGGTGAAAACACCTCTTGCAGCGATTGATCGGCAATTACCTCATCACCAAATAATACTCGCAGTCTCGTGCGCACTTTGCGCTCGCCCTTGATTACATCTTCAATCTGCTGCGCCAGCACCTGCGACCTTTTAACGCGCCAATATTCATACTCAGTCACACCTTGCTGAGAACGGTACTGAGTCTTTAACTCCTGCACAATCAGCATCTTCGCCTGAGTATCGCTCAAGCCGATCTCTCGCAGCTGCGCATAATGACTGTGGGGTTGGTTAACAGTGGCTAAAGGTAACTGGGAGTCGGCGCTGGCAAAGGCTGTTGTGTTAGCGGAGTAGAAATAGAAAAGCGCGACGAGATTTAGCACCATCGACAGTGCCAGTATTATTTTTGATTTCATTTTCACCCTTTTATAACAAGTTAATTTCCATATAACCTGTTCTGATAATAGGTGAGATTTGAGGGCTCTGCCGAGCGTTTTTCGATGTTGCGCATTGGCGAGTTAAACCAGACAGCTGTTTCTCTATTAACAACTATGAGGCGGTAAGAAACCGCTCACAACTGATTCTAGATTGGCCGTCTAATGTTTCACACAGCTTGCGAGTATGTTGACGAAGGCTAGCAATCACGGCGATGCGGTCTGCGCCGTCGGTCGCTTTGCTCCACTCCAATAACTGTTCGCTTAGGTTGTCCATACGCATTGAGGTGCGCTGATAAAACCCACTGTTCTGCTGGGCAAGTTCACTGATAATAGCCCTGCTTGAGGCGCCGATAGCCACTACATCGTCGGGAGTTAACTCGATCGCATTGACTACATAGTTAACCCCCCATTGAATGCGTGTTGCCGGTCCTTTCGAACTCTCCCATGCACGCTTGTACCAGTCGACTGCTTGATTGTTATTACCCAGCTGCTTCTCCAGATACCCGAGGTCAGACATAAAATAATAGGGTTGCTTGGAGACGGTCAGCGCATCGAGCAGCATACTTCGGGCGCTATCGTTGAGGCCCGCGGCATAAAGTGTTTGCCAGAGTGTATTAATGGCGCTGTGGCGCTGATAGTCGTTGACCGCAGCTTCACCCCAAGCGACTTTTTCGCTCACCCACTGTTGTTGCGAATCACTCAACTGGGCGTCTTTATCGAGGGCTGATTTCTGTAGTTCAACCCAACCGGAAATCGCTCGCAGGCGCACTGGCAGAGTCAGTTCGGCGTTATCGATAGTGGCCAAAATTTTGTTATTGAATTGCTCGCGCACGGCGGCCCGCTGGGATGGTTCGAGCAACGCCGCGGTCAAGCTGGCGCCGTCATAAATAATGCTCTCAAGATTAGCGGCGCTGAGCTGATCGTCTGCCAGCACTGCCTTTAACTGTGACAGATAGCTAGCCTGATAAGCCATATCCGGCGTCTCTAACTTGGCCCACATTGTTGCGGCAATCATCTGCAGGCGACTTTTGGCGATTGTTAATGCGGCGGGACAGGCGTCGGCGAGCAGATGAAACAGTCGCTGTTTTTCACTATCGTCAATTGACTTATCCATCACCTGACCGCGATCTTGAGACCAGGAATAATAGGCCAACAAGTTCCAGTCTGCGTCGGCAAGAGTCTGCCCCTGTTGCACGCTGCGAACTAAATCCGCGACAGGTCGAATGGCATTTAAGGCCAGCTCGAGAACACTGACATAACGTTGAATATCCATGCCGCCGGGAATTCGGGTGATTTCTCTGGCCTCAGGCGAAAAAACAATTACCGTTGGGTAACCAAAAACAGCGAACTTGTCGCCATAAAACTGCGCCTGCTCAGTATCGCCATCCAAATAAACTGGCACAAACAACCGCGATTGATCAATAAATGCCTGTTCTTTAAAAATGGTTTCTTTCAGCTCATGGCAGGGCGGACACCAGACTGCTCCCCAGTATAAAAAAAGCGGTTTGTTTTCGCGTTTGGCCTGAGCAAAGGCCTGCTCTATGCTGCCATTAAACCAGTCGATATTTTCCGGGCGCGAGCTGTCGCCTGCGTCGTTTAGAGAGACCGCGGCATCCACACTCTTTTCGCCACATCCAAGGCTCAATAACAGCGCAAGGCTAATTAGAATTCTGTTTAAAACCACGTAGGCTAGGCTCGGCATTGCGGTGTTCCCCATCGATGGACCAGAGCTTAGTGATATAGGCTGCGGTTATTATTGCTGCTCGATTAATGGCTGCTCAGACAACGGCTCATCTTGTGGAGCGTCGATCTCCAGCGCTGTGCCGGAACCTAACAAGACACCAATCCAGCGCGTCTCGTCCTGACTTTCAAGCGCAATTTTTATCATTATTGTCAGCGGGATCGAGAGCAACATGCCCACTGGACCCAGCACCCAACCCCAGAGAACCAAGGAGACAAACACCACCAGTGGCGAGAGATTCAAGCCTTTACCCATCCAGCGCGGTTCAACCGCATTGCCCATCACCAAGTTGACCACAACGAACCCGGCAAGGGTCAGGCCAGCGGGAAATACTCCCAACTGAACAGTGGCCAGCAGCACTGCTGGCACCGCGGCGATAAACGAGCCCACGGTGGGAACAAAGTTGAGCAGAAAGGCAATGAGCCCCCAGAGCACGGCGTAGTCCACACCCAGAATAGTGAGCCAGATAAAGATCAGTATGCCGGTGATTAAGCTGATCGCGGTTTTAATGGCGAGGTAATTGTGCACGCTCTCTGAAAACCGATTTAGCCACTCCTCGGAGACGTCTTTACCTCGTGCCAGACGCAGCTTTTCACCAAAGCCGATATTTTCCGTCAAGATAAAAATCACCGTAAGCAGAATCATCACGGCATTGGTCATGACACTGCCGAAGGAGGCCAATGTGCTGCCAGCAAAGGACATCACCACACTGGGGTCAAAACTGTCTTGCCACTGCTGCGGATCAATCTCGATGCCACGCTGACTCAGCCAAGACTGTACCTGATAACTCATCGCTGAGAGTTTGTCGGAGTACACCGGGATGTCCTGCCGGAAGTTGTCCACCGAGGAACCCACTACGGCGGTGAGTACTAAACCCACCAGGAGAATTAAAATCACAATTATCAAGATGGCAATGCCACCCGGAATACCGCGTTTTTTCAGCCAACCGAGCAGCGGCGAGACGATCATGGCAATAAACATCGCCAATAGAAAAGGCACTAACAGTTCACCTGCCATTTTCAGGCCAGTTACCACCACCACAAAGGCGGCGCCAACGACTAAAAACCGTGCAATGGGAGAGGTTTTTTCAATCATGGTAATGCTCCGTGTGTGGCAGTAATTCGCTATTGATACGCTTTAGAATGGCCGCTAACTCGGCGCGCCCGTCAGACGAAAAATGTACTCGCCCGTCACGCACGTGCATATCGTGCTCGGCTAACATAGCACATTGAACACGAATGTCATCCAGCTGTAGATTATGACGGATTGGCATGCCAATAAATACATCCCAATCGGCCTCGGTCGCCTGCTGGTTGAGGACCGACTCGAGCAAGACTTTGACATTGACCGCTTCAATTCGATAGATCGGCAAGCCGACATAACGAAATACCAGCAGGGCGATCAATATCAGGGCAAAAGACAGTGCCAAGGTAATCAGAAATTCCATGGCGTCAGCTTATGCAAGAGTTAGGCAAAGAACAATAATTTGATGGCCATCAGTAGCGTAACAATGGTGATGATCGGCTGCACTAATCCGCTGCCACGCTGCATAACCAGATTGGATCCCATGCGCGCGCCAACCATCTGCGCGATAGCCATGGCGATTGCCAGCCCCCAAATCACATGACCACCGGCGATAAAAATAATCGCTGAGGTACCATTGACCACCAAGATCATCAGTTTAGTTTCGGCGGTGGCGGTAACCAGATTGCGCGCCACTAACCAGACCAGTAAAAACGGAAATATCGAGCCCATGGCTGGACCAAAGAAGCCACCGTAAAAACCCATACCCAGTCCAGCCGTGCAGGCAAACCAGCCCTGACTGAGTTTCGGCTGCGGGTTTGCTGCGGCTATTTTCGGCATTGTTAAAAAGTAGATCGCGATGGCGATCAACAAAAACGGGATCAGTTTTAATAGAATCTCACTCTCGAGCTGCTGTACGGCAAAGGTGCCAATGACTGAACCGACAAAGCCCATCAGCAGCACAGGAAGCAGAGGCCTGATGGCGATATGGCCGTGGCGAAAAAAATTCCATGCCGATGACAGTGTGCCGATCGAGCTCTGCAATTTATTCGTGGCGAGGGCGTTAAGCGGCGGCAGCCCCGCCCATAGGAGGGCCGGCAGCGTCAGGATGCCACCGGAGCCGGCAATTGATGAAATAAGCCCGGCAAAGAAGGCTACCGCGACTAAGATGCTCTGCGTAACAACTGATAAATCCATTTAAAAAATTTCACCCCTTCACAGCCACCTAAAATTGATCTGGATATTTAGCCTCGTAGCGACGATAAAATGCCTGCAGCGTTGCAATATCCGCATCGTAATCACCGGTCGGTTCAAACAGCTGATCAAGCACAATGCGCTTGCCCGGAAAATCCAGACCGATAATAAAAATCTTACAGTCAATCGCTTCAGCAATACGCAAAAATCCAGTTTTCCATGTCTCGACTTTTTTGCGTGTTCCCTCGGGCGCCAGCCCAATAACAATACCCTTATCCTTTTCCACTAAACGCGCGACATTATCCACTATGGATTCCGGTTTGCTACGATTAACCGGAATGCCACCTAGCCACTCCATAAACCAGGTCACACCGGGCTTAAAAATAGTGTGTTTGCCGAGCCAGCGAAGCTTTATATTAAGCGCGAGGATCGCCGCCATGGCATAGACAAAATCCCAGTTGGAGGTGTGCGGTGCGCCGATAATGAGTATGCGCTCAAGGTTGGGAATCTCGCCCTCCACTCGCCAGCCAAGAACGCGCAATATCGTCCGGCCAAACCACATGGCAAAGGCCGAGCGATTAGCACGCAGATGCACGGGCGTCATGTCCTGACTAACGATTACTGGTTTACTGCTCATAGCTATGCCTCTTTAATCTTATTATTTTTGCAGGTATTGCTGATTAGTGTTCTCGAGTTGCTCGAAAGGCGATATCCGGATAGCGCTCTTCGGTCAATGATAAATTGACTCTGGTGGGTGCCAGGTAGGTTAAATGACCACCGCCGTCGAGCGCTAAATTGTCCTGAGTTTTATTTTTAAATGACTCCAGTGCCTTGTTGTCGCTGCACTCAGTCCAGCGCGCCGAGTGGACGTTGACCGGCTCATAAATTGCCTCCACCCCGTACTCTTCACGCAGCCGATAGGCCACCACATCAAACTGCAACTGACCCACCGCGCCGACAATAATATCGTTATTGCGGAAGGGGAAGAACACCTGTGTGCTGCCCTCTTCCGAGAGTTGGCGAATGCCATTCTGCAGTTGCTTGGTTCTCAGCGGATCTTTCAGCCGAATGCGCTTAAACAATTCAGGTGCAAAGTGAGGGATGCCGCTAAACTTTAAATCTTCACCCTCAGTGAAGGCATCGCCAATCTGGATCGAACCATGATTGTGCAATCCAATAATATCGCCCGCCTGCGCCTCCTCAAGAGAAATGCGCTCGCCCGCTTTAAAACTAAAGGCATCGGCAATACGCACCGATTTCCCGGTGCGCACATGTTTCATCTTCATGCCTTTGTTGTACTTGCCCGAACAGATACGCAAAAAAGCGATGCGATCGCGGTGCTTGGGATCCATGTTGGCCTGAATTTTAAACACAAAACCACTAAAGGCTTTTTCTTCAGCGGTGACGTCGCGCTTGTCGGTGCTGCGCGGTTGAGGTGTCGGCGCCCAGCGCACAAAATCATCGAGCATTTCACGGACACCAAAGTTACCCAGAGCAGTACCGAAAAATACTGGCGTCATGCGACCGGCGAGAAACTCATCCATTTCAAATAGATTGGTTGCGCCCTTAACCAGCTCAAGTTCCTCCAGTACATCGTCCGCATAATCGCCCAATGCCTCACGGGCTTCTACAGAGTCCAGGCCTTTAATCTGAATATCATCCATCAGAGTGTGACCCTTGCCCTGGATATAAACATGAATAGTATCGGTGTAGAGGTTGTAGACACCGCGAAAGCCACGACCCATACCAATTGGCCAATTAATCGGCGCTGCTCTAATCTTCAAGACACTTTCGATCTCATCTAGCAGCTCAATAGGATCGCGAATCTCGCGGTCCATCTTGTTAACAAAGGCGAAGATCGGCGTGTCTCGCAGGCGGCAGACATCCATCAACTTAATGGTGCGATCTTCCACACCCTTGGCGCCGTCAATCACCATGAGCGATGAATCGACTGCTGTCAGTGTCCGGTAGGTGTCCTCAGAAAAATCTTCGTGACCGGGGGTGTCGAGCAGATTGACCATGCAATCGTGATAGGGAAATTGCATCACCGACGAGGTCACCGAAATGCCACGCTCTTTTTCCATCGCCATCCAGTCGGACGTGGCATGGCGGTCGCTCTTGCGACCCTTGACTGTGCCCGCCACCTGAATCAGATTGCCGAGCAGCAACAGCTTTTCGGTGATCGTGGTCTTGCCCGCATCCGGGTGAGAGATGATAGCAAACGTGCGTCTATTGTTGATTTCATTGATAAAATTGCTATCAGCCATACCCTATAAGTCCTAATTTGTACTTAAATTTGTACTTGTTTGTTAAATTGCCCCCTCTCACCCGTTTTTGGGGGAAAGGCGGCTAAAAAGCGCGCTATACTAACGAATAACCGCCACGCCATACACTACTACGCCAAAATGCCTTTCAGCTTTTCTAATGCCAACTTATGTTTGTTCTCCGACATCTTAGCCAGATTAATCTGCTTCCACTTAATGGCCGGAAGCTCGCTTACACCATCTAAACCAAGCAACGCCCAATCTGGCTCACGGCTTTTAAACGATAGAAGAAAACCCTTCTCGCTTTCTGTTAACCCTTGGTGAATAAGTTCGACCAAACGCTCTCTAACAGCCACCAGCTCTTCTAGCGGTACATCCGTCTCGGCCATGTTTGCAAACTCACCTGCGTAAATGGCCGATAACTCTTTGTATTGCGGCTTCAGCAGTTCGGCCATAGGCCGATTGTGGCTCGATAAATACACGAGAAAGGCTTTGCGTATTTCATCCGTTAAGCCTTCATTATCTAAAAGCCACTTAACATCGAATAAGTCTCTTGGATGCTGCCTATCCAATGCAGCACAGATTTTTCCGGCGTAAAGATCAGCTAGTGCCACCACAGGTACTTCAACGTAACCGAACTCTTCTTCAACAGCTTCGCAAACTTCCATAAGACGCGGCTCGTAAACCGTTCCACGTAACACTGGAGAAAGCTCCACTTTAATTTGAGCCCCGTTGCGCGCAACGATGAGCCTCAACGAATCCCGTTTCGATTTATAAGCTTCGGTTATCTCCGCATCTTTGAACGCGGTTTTTAAATCAGCACTAATGACATCCAATGCCTCACAAATCTCATCCAAAGCCTCATCACGGGCTTTCATAGGCAGATAAACCAGATCAATATCGACAGACAAGCGTGGAAACTCTCTTACAAAGAGGTTGATAGCCGTTCCACCTTTAAGCGCAAAGCAGGTCTGTTTCGCAGCGAAGGGCAAAACCTGCATCAACAACTGCACTTGCTTGTAATAAATACTGCTTCTATCCATCCTCAATATCCTTATCTCTAATCTTCACTGTTCGATGCCATATGCGACGGCACGGTGATTAAATAATCCGCATCCAGCTTTCCGCCTTTAGCCACAACGCGCTTACCTGAGCCTAAGTCATAATCCTTGACGTTTAGTTTGCTAAACCAAGGATAGGCTTGGCGCTTTGCCATCCAGAAAAACAATCGCTTGGTCTTTATGCTTTTACAGGCTTTCAAAAGTGTATCGAGCTTTCTGGGCGACAGGTTCACTAACCCCTGCATTAACTCATCGGCATGCTCAAACGTCACTCTATCTGGCAAGTCCATCAATAATTCCAATATGGCTTTCTCAGGGCATGAGAAATACACAGGAGGCAATTCCACCCCCCACTCATGCTCTTTGATGAAAGACTTGTCCATCAAAAGGCTTTCAGGCCATAGCTTGCTTGTACTGTGTCCTTCAAACTCTACAGGCAGCGACAAACGCACTAACCATGTTGGTAGCTTACCTGCCGCGTATAGGTGGATATGCGGCTGATTGCCTAATGACAGATACTGCGACAAACCAGATAAAGAAAGCGCTGATAGCCCACCTACCACGGCAGGCGGCACATCAGTACCCTCGACCTTCTCCATACGCTGCATAGAGGCGACGACACCCTCCCAGCTCACAGAGCGGGAATACTGGCTATATACTCCCGTTGCCAGCAGCAACAAGGTTTCAGTTTTAACCGCATTGTCTATGGCATGGGCGCTCAAGCCTTGTTCTGCCAGCCACTTCTTCGTGGCCAACATGCCATAAGGCAGAAGCGCTTTAAGTGACTGCTTATAAGTCCCTTTTACACCATTACCCTTTGAAGTCATGCTATTAACCAAGCGCACTTACCTTTCTTAGTATTCTTGACCGTTAAGTCTGCTAAAATCGCTCAATAGTTTATCACTACCGATATATACGGCGCAAAACGCCGTATAATTTATAAATATCAAACTAACACAAACCGAAAAAGTTTACTAATGTTATTTTTCACGGCGATAAACGCCGTAAATAAATCAAAATACAAACTGGAAGGTAAGTGCTTTTTTAAACCGTCCGTGAAAACGGGGTAGAACCCTTATCAAGTTTGAAACGGTCAATATCAGCAACAGCTTTTCTTAATTTTTTTCAAATCACTGTTTGCGAGGGAAGAGACTTGAGTTGCGGACGCGATAACATTCTTATATAGATTCATTTCTTTTTGAATCATTTTGTGCGCAGTAGCCAAATCTGCACTCGTACTGCTACGCACGATAGATTTCACCGCAGGAACTGTTTTCTTCGAAACAAGTTCAAGCTCTAAATCCAAAACCCGTGCCAGAGCGACCAGACTAGACGTCCTCAAATCCACAGCCCCATTCTCTATCTTGGAGATATGACTCTGTGGCACGCCAGACTTAGCGCTTAGCTCTCTGGCTATACCCCTTTCTTTGACGAGCCTCACGAAGGCCTTCGAGTATCTGGTCGTTTAAATTAGTCATTTTGATCTATCTTTCTATATCTAGAAAATCGGATGATATGCAAAAATATAAAAACTCATCAACATTTATGATGCACAAACGCATATCATATTGCGTGTAACGATCTATTTTAATATATCAAAATTATTCTATTTGAAGGTGAAGTTTAGTTTATTGGCTCCAAAATCTTCACAATCATGGATTGCATATTCTTCTGCTTCTTCATCCAAGGAAGTAGCTTTTAATATCTCGGCAACTTGTTCTTGGAAAAGCCTGCGTTTTCAGCGCGCCGTTCAAGGTACACCCCCAGAAGCATAACCAACGAGAGGAATGCAAACGAGGGCTATCCTGTGTGCGAAGATAATAAACATCCGAGCACCCCCGCTCCGCGTATATTGGCGGCCTTTGCGTGAATAATATTTGTCGATCCGAGACGGTTGCAGTATGGTCTCGGCATCAGCGCAACCACCACTTTCAGGAGCATGCAATGAAATATCAGGGCCAGACCGACTACGATCACAAAGGGCCTTCGCCGCGTCGCGGTGTGTTGCTGTGTAATTTAGGCACGCCGGACGCGCCGAAAACGGCTGAGTTGCGTCGTTACCTGAAAGAGTTTTTGAGTGACCCGCGTGTGGTTGAGGTGCCGCGACTGCTATGGTGGATGATTCTCAATCTGATTATTCTGCGCATTCGCCCACGGCGCTCGGCAAAGCTCTATGCCAGCGTCTGGTCTGAGGGCGGTTCGCCGCTCATGGTGCACTGTAAATCTCAGGTGGCTGGCGTCAAAAAAATTCTCGATGAAAAATTTAATGATGATGTGCCGGTGGTGCTTGGCATGCGTTACGGTAATCCATCGATGGCGTCGGCAATTGCCGAGCTAACTGCACAAAATGTGCGCAATATTACCGTGCTGCCGCTCTACCCGCAGTATTCAGGTGCCACGACAGGTTCTACTTTTGATGCGGTGGCCAAGACGTTTACCAAAACACGCTGGGTGCCTGAACTGCATTTTATCGGGGGTTACCAGCAGTCTGAAGCCTATATCGATGCGCTGTGCGAGACCGTTCGCAAACAGTTCGCGGAACATGGTGAGCCGGATAAATTGGTCTTTTCCTATCACGGCACGCCGCAGAGTTACCTGAAAAAGGGCGACCCGTACCACTGCTTTTGCCACCAGACGACAAGACTGGTGCGCGAGCGTATGGGGCTAGACGAAGCGAAGATTATGACCACATTCCAGTCCCGCTTTGGCCGTGAACCCTGGCTGCAACCCTACACCGATAAAACCATGGAAGCGCTGCCCGATGAAGGCGTCAAGCATGTGGCAGTGATTTGCCCAGGCTTCTCATCTGACTGCCTAGAGACCATTGAAGAGATCAATATGGAAGCGCGCGAGCTTTTTATTGACGCTGGCGGTGAGACCTTTCACTATATCCCCTGCCTGAATGACAATCCCGCGCATATTGAAGCGCTCGCTGAGGTTGTTAGTCAGTACCTGTAGTGTTGGCCTGAGCGCAGCTGTACTCAGGGCGAGTAGCTTTGCAACCAACCCTGCAGCACATCACCACATGAACCCGCCACTTTGGCTGCTGCAAGTTCATCCGCTCGCGTTTTACCGTCGTTAATAATCACAATCGGTTTATTCTGTTTCCTGGCCCAGAGACAAAATCGATAGCCGGAAAAGGCGACCAACGATGACCCCACAACCACTAGCCCATCGGCGGCTTGCATCTGTTTCTCGCACTCAGCCACTCTTTGGGCCGGCACTGAATCACCAAAAAAAACGGCATCCGGTTTCAGTATGCCGCCGCAGTTTTCACAGTCGGGCACGCGCATAGCCGAGTGATCGAGATTGTCCACGTCGGCATCACCATCGGGTGCAATGGCCCCAGCGAGTTTGGCGAAATCCGGATTATTGTCTTCCAGCCATGTCTGCAATGGTGCTCGCGGCAGACGCAGGTTGCAGCTGATGCACGAGACTGTGTCGACGCGACCGTGCAGATCGATGACCTTTTGACTGCCGGCGCGCTGATGCAGACCGTCGACATTCTGCGTGACCAGACAGGACACCACCGCCAGCGTTTCTAAGCTGACTAATGCGTTGTGAGCCGCATTGGGTTGCGCACTACTCATAAACCGCCAGCCGACCATATTGCGCGCCCAAAAGCGCTGCCGTGCCTGACGATTGCCAGTAAATTCCTGATGCGTCACCGGTGGTTTGCGCTGCCACTCGCCGCGCTGATTGCGATAGGTGGGCACACCTGACTCGGCGCTGACCCCGGCACCGGTGAGCACCAGCCAGTGACGCTGTGAATTCAGTAAGGTCGTAACAGTTGGCAATGGTTCACCTTGGCGGTTGGTTTGGTTGGTCGGCCGCTGAAAGGCAGGCATTATCCCTAGGCTATACGTATAATGGCCACTTTAGATTGCCGTGACTGTACCAGATAAAACTCTATGGATATTAAACACTATATGCAAACGCTGGGCAGCCAGGCCCGAGATGCCTCTCGAATCATTGCTGCGGCTGATACGGCGCTGAAAAATCAGGCTCTCCTGGCTATCGCTGAGGCAGTGAGTGGCGGCCGTGACAGGCTGCTGGCGGCCAATGCCATCGACATGCAAAATGGTCGTTCTAATGGTCTTGAGGCTGCCCTGCTTGACCGTCTTGAGCTCAACCCTGAGCGTATCGACGCGATGATAGAAGGCCTGCACCAGGTTGCTGAGCTGCCCGACCCTGTAGGTGAAGTGACCGACCTGCAGGAGCGTCCAAGTGGTATCAAACTCGGCAAGATGCGTGTCCCGCTCGGCGTCGTGGGAATTATTTATGAGTCACGCCCGAATGTCACAATCGATGCTGCCAGTCTCTGCCTGAAGTCCGGCAACGCGACCATTTTGCGCGGCGGCAGTGAAGCAATCGAATCGAATCGGGCAATCGCTGCCTGCATCACTCAGGGCCTAGCTGCGGTTGGCCTGCCTGAAGCCGTGGTACAAGTGATCAATACCACTGATCGCGCAGCGGTGGGTGAGCTGATTACGATGACCGAAACTGTCGATGTGATTGTGCCCCGCGGAGGAAAAAGCCTGATTGAACGGATCAGTGCAGACGCCCGGGTGCCGGTGATCAAACATCTGGATGGCAACTGCCATGTCTATATCGATGAGCGTGCCGATCGACAAAAAGCCGTGGCCATTGCACTCAATGCCAAGACCCATCGCTATGGCGTGTGCAACGCTATGGAGTCGCTGTTGGTGGCCGAATCGATCGCCGATAAGGTGCTGCCGGAATTGGCCGCGCTCTATGCGGATAAGGGGGTTGAGTTGCGCGGCTGTGAAAAGACCTGTGCCTTGATTAAGTCGGCGCTTGCGGCCAGCGAGGCGGATTGGAGTCAAGAGTATCTGGCGCCTATTCTGTCAATCAAGGTGGTTGCCGGGTTGGACGAAGCGATTGAGCATATCAACCGCTATAGCTCGCGGCATACCGAGGCCATTGTCACCGAAGACCGAGAACGCGCTGAGCGCTTTATACGCGAGGTTGATTCCAGCTCGGTAATGGTCAATGCCTCGACACGCTTTGCCGATGGTTTTGAATACGGTCTCGGCGCAGAGATTGGTATCTCAACTGATAAAATACACGCTCGCGGGCCGGTGGGCCTCGAAGGCCTGACCAGTCAAAAGTGGGTGGTCTATGGCGACGGGCAGATCCGTCAATAATATGTCTGTTGCTCTGTTCGGCGGTACCTTTAACCCAGTTCATATCGGCCATTTGCGCATTGCCGTAGAGTTTGCCGAGCTGCTTGAGGTTGACAGCTTGCGCATGATTCCCTGCTCGCTGCCACCACACCGAGAGACATTAACAGTCTCTGCCGATCAGCGCATGGCAATGTTAAAAGCCGCGCTGAGTGACTACCCGCAACTGGTCGCCGACGATCTTGAACTGCAGCGCGGTGGGCCCACTTACACCATCGACACCCTGAGACAGATCAGACAGCAAATAGGCAGTGATATGCCTCTCTATCTGTGCGTTGGTGTTGATGTGCTAGCAACATTGGATAGCTGGCGTGAATGGCGACAATTGACCCATTATTGCCACCTGGTCGTCTCGGCGCGACCCAACTATCAGCTGCCCGAGGCCGGCCCACTTGCAGATTGGATAAAACAGCACCGCTGTGACGATTTACAGCAACTAAAGCAGTGCAGCGCTGGTAAACTGCACCTTTGCGATACCACCATGCTGGCAATCTCGTCGACTGAAATACGCGACAAGAGCAGGCGTGGCGAAACGATTGACTTTCTGACGCCGGCGACCGTCGTCAACTACATTCATCAACATCATTTATACGAGTAATTTTTTAACTATGACGCAATCATTAAAAG
>Ga0075467_10002338_pt1 | contig 14975 bp, 11 predicted proteins | sample DEB08_DNA_9_FD_75067 | JGI IMG/M metagenome (GOLD analysis project Ga0075467, IMG submission 75067) | Aqueous microbial communities from the Delaware River and Bay under freshwater to marine salinity gradient to study organic matter... | ecosystem: Environmental > Aquatic > Marine > Coastal ... | reverse complement strand
TCAGGCAAGGGTTGTTACGTCGATGGCCAATCCGTTTGCGGTTGTCTTCTTTGTTGCACTTTTCCCGCAGTTCATTGATCCGGCCGCACCAGTTTTGCCGCCACTTTTACGGCTTGGGATCACCTATATCGTCGTCGATCGCGTTATCCTATTGATTTGGGGCTGATTTGGCGTGCGCGCGGCAGGCGCTTTGAAACGATTCTCGTTTGGACTTGTTAACAAGATTTGCGGTGGGCTTATGATCGCGGCGGCTGAATTTCTGGCAACGCCAGATCCTGAGCCGCAACACCGAGGGGTCGCGTGTTGCCGGTCGCTTAAGTCAGTCCACTTTTCGTTTAGCTTTTCGCGCCTATTGCCGCGGTGATTTCCCCGATAGTGTCGACGCTTTGGAAGAGGGCGCGCATCGACGCATCAGCAAAGCCCTGGTTGATGACGTGATCGAGGAGCGCGAGAAGTGGGTTCCAATAGCCGTTAACGTTGAGCAAAATGATGGGTTTGGCGTGCAGGTCGAGTTGCGCCCAGGTCAGGACTTCAAAAAACTCATCAAGTGAGCCCGCACCACCCGGCAGCACAATGACCGCGTCCGCGTTCATGAACATCACCTTTTTGCGCTCGTGCATGGTTTCAGTGATGATCCTGTCGCCAAACACGCCCGAGGGGGCTTCCCGGTCGAGAAGATGGGTGGGAATGATGCCCATTGCGGGGGCGCCAGCGTCTGTGGCGGCTTGGGCCACCGCGCCCATCAACCCGACGTCGCCTGCGCCGTAGACAAGACGCCAGCCTTCGCGCGCGATGAGTTTGCCGGTGTCGCGCGCGGCGTCGAGATAATCGGGGTCGTTGCCCGCGCGCGAGCCGCAATACACGCACACCGAGAAGGGGGGAAGGCGCACGCGGTCAACTCCTTTATGTGAAACGGGTTTTGACCCTTGATAGCGGGGTTGCTATGGTCTCTCAAGCGTGGGCCGCGGAGACGGGACCGATCGCGCAAAGGGATGAGACCCGAGAGGCAGGGGAGAGGCGCGTGAAAGCGACCTGGATTAGTGGTGGCGTATTGGTTGTCGCGCTGTTGGCGCTGGCGCTTTTCTTTGGTTTGCGGGGCAGCGAGACTGAAGATGTTGCGGTGCCGGTTGATGTGCTTGCACCTGCCGCAGATGAAATCGTCTTAGAAAGAACCGAAGTCATACCTGAGGCCGAAGATGAGCTGGCGGTGGTGGCTGACGTTGAGACTGCTACTGAGGCTGAGCCCGTCGAACGAACTTCGCGCGCGGTGTTTGACATTGTACGTGTCGAGCCGGACGGAGAAACCGTTATTGCTGGGCGTGCAGACGCCAATTCAACGCTGACGCTTTTGTTGGATGGGGCCGAGGCCGGTCAGGCAGGTGCGGATGGCGGCGGAAGCTTTGTGGCGCTGTTGTCGCTTGGGACGGCGGATGTGCCGCGAGTTTTGACGTTGCTTGAGCGGTTTTTGGACGGTTCTGAGGCCTTTGCGGATCAGTCGGTCATTTTGGCACCAAGTCCGAAGGTTATTGTGGCCGAAGTTGAGGATGCAGGCGAAGTCGTTGCAGACGAGCTCGCTGCTGCGTCTGCTGGCGTCGAGAATGGCGATGCGGCCACTTTGGTCGAGGATGCGGGCGAAGTCGTTGCAGACGAACTCGCTGCTGCGTCTGCTGGCGTCGAGAATGGCGATGCGGCCACTTTGGTTGAGGATGCAGGCGAAGTCGTTGCAGGCGAGCTCGCTGCTGCGTCTGCTGGCGTCGAAAATGGCGATGCGGCCACTTTGGTTGAGGATGCGGGCGAAGTCGTTGCAGACGAGCTCGCTGCTGAGTCTGCTGGCGTCGAAAATGGCGATGCGGCCACTTTGGTTGAGGATGCAGGCGAAGTCGTTGCAGACGAGCTCGCTGCTGCGTCTGCTGGCGTCGAAAATGGCGATGCGGCCACTTTGGTTGAGGATGCAGGCGAATTCGTTGCAGATGAGCTCGCTGCTGCGTCTGCTGGCGTCGAGAATAGCGATGCTGCCACTCTGGTCGAGGATGCGACCACGGCAGTGATAGCGTCCGCTGAGGGGGCTATATCAGAGCCACTGGTGGGTGTTGTGACAGGTAAGACCGTCCAAGCTGCCATTGGGGTACCGGAGCCAGTGCAAGCGCCAGTGGCGGCCTTGAGTGAAGACGCCGTCAAAAATGCTGCGCCGACGATCATGCTTGCAGACAGCGAGGGCGTACGGGTTTTGCAAAACGGCGGCGCGGCCCCGCAGGTTGTCGACAACGTCTCGATTGATGCGATCAATTATGACAGCGCGGGCGAGGTTGCTTTGACGGGGCGGTCGTCGGGGCAAAGATCGGTTCGTATTTACCTTAATAATAAGGCAATTTTGGATGCCACGGTTGGCGCGAACGGGCAATGGCGCGCCGATCTGCCCGAGATCGACACCGGCACCTACACATTGCGTGTCGACGAGTTGGACGTCGAAGGCGATGTTGTCTCCCGCACGGAGACACCGTTTCGTCGAGAGTCCGTCGAAGCAATTCAGGCGTTGGATCTAGGGGGCGCAACAGAGCGCGCAGCTGTAGCTTTGATCACGGTGCAGCCGGGCAATACGCTTTGGGGGATTGCGCGGGACAAGTATGGCGAGGGGCTCTTGTACGTCCGGGTGTTTGAGGCGAACGCGGGCCGCATCCGTGACCCCGATCTGATATATCCGGGCCAGATTTTTACTGTTCCCGACTAAGTATATCCGGACATTGGGCGATAGGCTTTGTGCGTTTTCGAACGCCTTCGCCACTGGTTATTTACGCGGCGACGCCCTAGGTTGTGTGTTCGCAAAAGAGGCAAGCATGAGCGGTATGTATTCAACTGATTTAGAACGAAAAAGTGGCATGCGGACAATCCGCAAGGTGGCACCGTATCTGTGGCCGGACGAGCATCCGTGGGTGAAGCGCCGTGTGGTCTGGGCTTTGGTGGCGCTGTTTGTCTCAAAGCTTGTGACGGTTGGCACACCGTTCTTTTATAAAGCCGCCGTTGATGCATTGTCCGGCGACCAGACGGATGCGGTCTGGATGATGACTTTGGGGGCCGTCGGCTTGACCGTTGCTTACGGGTTGGCGCGGCTATTCGGCGTTGGGTTCCAGCAATTGCGCGATGCAATTTTTGCGGCTGTTGGTCAACGGGCTTTGAGGCAGCTGGCGCTTCAGACGTTCTCGCATATTCACCGGCTATCGCTGCGCTACCACATCACGCGCAAGACGGGTGGATTGAGTCGGATCATTGAGCGAGGGGTGAAGGGAGTCGATTTCCTGTTGCGGTTCATGCTGTTTTCGATCGGTCCGCTTATCCTTGAATTAGTGATGATCGGCGTTGTTCTGGCGGTGGTTTTCGACTTTAGCTATGTTGCTGTTATTGCCGTCACAATCGCGCTTTACATCTGGTTTACCTTTAAGGTGACGGAATGGCGGGTGAAGATCCGCAAGGAGATGAATGATCAGGATACCGATGCCAACCAAAAGGCCATCGACAGTCTTCTGAACTTTGAAACGGTCAAGTATTTTGGTGCCGAGGCGCGCGAGGCGGCGCGTTATGACGTGGCGATGGAGCGCTATGAGGCGGCGGCGTTGAAGACGTCGTATTCGCTGGCGTTTTTGAATTTTGGCCAGTCAGTCCTGATCACGGCAGGGCTGATCATTGTGATGGTAATGGCCGCGATGGGAGTGCAGTCGGGGCAATTGACCGTGGGCGATTTCGTGATGGTAAACGCCTATATGATCCAGATCACCATGCCGCTGAATTTCCTTGGTACTGTCTACCGGGAAATCCGCCAAAGCCTTGTGGATATGGGTGAAATGTTCGATCTTTTGGAGCAGCCTGCCGATGTGAATGACAAGCCGGACGCCAAAGAGCTTGAGATCAAGGGCGGCGAGATTGTCCTGGACGATATCCTGTTCGGCTACGACGCTGCGCGTCCCATTTTAAAGGGCGTTTCGCTAACTGTGCCTGCGGGCAAAACGGTTGCGATTGTTGGTCCTTCGGGGTCGGGAAAGTCGACCGTAGGGCGGCTGTTGTTCCGGTTTTATGATGTGGATGGTGGCGCGCTTCGGATTGATGGGCAGGACCTGCGAGATGTGACGCAAGCCTCGGTTCATGCGCAGGTCGGAGTGGTTCCGCAGGATACGGTTTTGTTCAACGACACCATCTTTTACAATATCGCCTATGGGCGGCCCGAAGCGGCGCGATCCGAGATCGTTGAGGCGGCGAAAGCGGCGAAGATCCATGACTTTATTTCAAGCTTGCCCGACGGCTATGATACGTCCGTGGGTGAGCGTGGCTTGAAGTTGTCGGGAGGGGAAAAGCAGCGTGTTGGGATTGCGCGCACGCTATTGAAGAACCCTCCGATCCTGCTTCTGGACGAGGCGACGAGCGCTTTGGATACCGAAACCGAAGCGGAAATTCAGAGCGAACTCAACGCGATGGGCGAGGGACGCACCGTTCTGACCATCGCGCATCGGTTGTCGACGATTGCTCATGCGGATCAGATTGTTGTGCTTGAAAGTGGCGTCATTGCCGAAGAAGGCACTCATGATGAGTTACTGAAGCGCGGGGGGCGTTATGCGTCGCTTTGGCATCGTCAGGCGGCTGAGAAAGATCGCGCTGCGTGAAGGCGCGCGCAGTCGGTTTAAGGAAGGGTTGTGTGGGCGTGCGGCGGATTTTCGCTTTCACCGATATCTTCTGAAGCTCGCGATCTAAGCCGCTGATACGCTGCCTTTCTTTGAGTTATCCATAACGTCGATACGACGTCGGTGTTGCGTTGGTGCATGTTCGCTGAACACTGCGTTAGCGCGGGCTGGTTTTTCAGCCCTGCTGGCAAGGTCAAATGACCGCATTAGCGAAGCCTTAACGTGGCGAACGGGCTTTGCCGGCGCGCGTGAAAAGGGGGGCAGTGCCACCCATCTCCTGTGCTGTCGTGCGTCGTGATGGCGTCGTTATTCCGCGGCTGCCCGCAAATCCGGGCTGCCCGCCGCGCGTGGTGCGGATGGATCATCGGATACGTCCCAGATAATTTCGGGGTTTTTGATCTTCCGGGCCGCTTTGCGCAGCGCCTGATCGCGGGCGGTTCTGGAACCTGACCCGTGGCTGAGGGCGCGCAATGTGTTGATAGTTCTATACGCGCCGGTCCAGAACCAGACCCGCAGGGCGAGCATGGATGGCGTGAAGATAAGCGTCAGAACCGTGGCAATGCCAAGCCCGAAGACCACTGCGGTTGCCAGTTGTTTCCACCAAAGCGCTGTCGGGCTGTCGATGGAATAGCCGCCACCAATGAAGTCGAGACTGAGACCGAACATCATCGGTGCCAGGCCCGCCATTGTGGTGATCGTCGTCAGAAGGACCGGTCGGATGCGCGCCTCGGCGGTGCGCACAATGGCCTCGATCCGGGGCATGTATTGCGAGTATTCCTGATAGGTGTCGATCAGGACAATGTTGTTGTTCACTACAATTCCCGCAAGAGCGACGATCCCCGTTCCGGTCATGATGATCGAGAAGGGTTGGCCCATCACAAGCATTCCGATGAGGACGCCGGTGGTCGACAAAACCACCGCTAGAAGCACCAGCGTAGCGTTATAAAACGAGTTGAACTGCGCCAGCAGGATGATGAACATCAGACCCAGAGCGGCAGAGAAGCCGACCTGAAGGAAGGCCTGGCTTTCGGCCTGGTCTTCCTGATCGCCGGTCCATTCCCAATCCATGCCTGCTGGCAGCGGGCTTTCGCCTTCGATCCAGTCCGTGAGGAACGCGATGCGCTCGTTCGGGGTTATCGGCACGCCGTCGTCGTTCAAAAGGTCCGGTACGACATCGGCTTTGACGTCGAAGTAGCGTTTCTGGTCGACCCTGTTGATCTGCGCCAGCTGTGCGACGGGTTCACGGGTGATGAAGTTCGACAGCGGCACAAGGCCGTCTGCTGTGCGAACTTTGAGCGTGTCCAGTGTTGAAAGGACGCGGTCTTTTTCCGGCAGGCGAACGCGGATATCGACTTCTTCGTCCGAGCTGTCGACGCGCATTGTATCCAGAAGCACGCCGCGCGTGACAAGCTGGACCATGCCCCCCACGGCGGCGACGTTCGCGCCGTAGCGACCTGCTTTCTCGACGTCCACGTTGATCTGCCAGTCGATGCCAGGCAGGGGCATGTTGTCTTCGATGTCGACAAGACCCGGGGTGTTTTCAAACTTTGTGCGCACCATGGCGGTGGTCGAGAGAAGCTGTTCCCAATCATCATATTTCAGACGCAGGTGCACTGGCTTTCCTGATGCCGGGCCACGGCTGAGGTTCAGGATCTCGACTTTAATCCCGGGGATTTGGTCAAGCCGTGCCTGAAGATCGACCAGCACCGCGTCGCCGTCGAGTTGTTCCAGAGTGACGTCGTGAGTGTTGGCGTAATCAGCGCGCCGCTCCCATGGGATCAATTCGATCTGAACCTGCCCGATGGTGTCGGTGGGGCCGGACGCTCCGCCGGTATTGGCATTGAGGCCACCAGCGCCTGCAAATGCAAATGCGCTGTCGATGCCGTTGGTGTCGAGGATGACGTCTTCTGCCTGAGCGACGAGTTGATCTTTCTCCATGATGCCAAGGTTGCCGCGGGCGCGGACGTAGACGATGGCTTGTTCGGGTTCGCTTTCGACGAAGAATTCGACGCCGTTATTGTTGGCTCCGAAGTAGCCGAAGACCGAGACGACGAAAAAGCCAATGGCGACGATGGACACAACCGGCATGACTGGGTTGCCGGCGATGAATTTGATGAAGTGGCCAAAAGGTGTGCGGTGGTAGCCGGCGTTGATAGGTCGCTCGCGACGTTCGACTTTGGCGGCGCCTAGGGTAATAGATGACACCATAGCACCAACCACGAAGAGAACTGCGCCGAAGATGCTTCCGCCCAAGCCTGTGCCTTCCCCGAGGAGGTATTCTGGGTTCAGGACCTGCATGGCGGCAAGGAACATCAAGTAAAGCGATGGCGGCACGAGGAGGGCGCGGACCCACCAGGGTGTCGAGCGTTTCAGCGCGGCAGACGAGCGTTCAAAGCCCCGGCTCATGCGGCCGGCTACGCCGCCCATGACGGGAAGGTAGATAAGGGCCACGACAAGCGATGCGGTCAGAACAAAGATCAGGGTGACGGGAAGCATGCCCATGAACTGGCCTGGTACGCCCGGCCAGAACAGCATGGGCAGGAAGGCGCAGAGCGTGGTCGCGGTGGACGACACGATGGGCCAGAACATGCGTTTTGCCGCCTCGACGAACGCGTGCATGGGGCCCGCGCCTTCCTGGATGCGTTTATCGGCGTATTCCACGACGACGATGGCGCCGTCCACCAGCATGCCGACCGCAAGGATCAGGCCGAACATGACGATGTTGGAGACGGTGACTTCCATCAGCGCGAGGAAAGCGAAACATAAAAGGAAAGACGTCGGGATCGCAAAGCCGACGAGAAGGGCCGAACGCGAGCCCAAGGTCGCAAGCACAACGATCATCACAAGCGCGATGGCGGTAAGGACAGAGCCTTCAAGTTGGCTGACCATCGAGCCAACGGTGCGGGACTGGTCATTGGAGGTGCCGACTTTGATGGCGTCTTGTAATTCGGGCGGCCACGAGGCGCGTTCGGCTTCGACTTCGGCCTGAACAAGTGCCGCGGTGTCGATGATGTTGAAGCCTTTGCGTTTCACGACTTGCAGGGCGACGGTGGTTTCGCCGTTAAACCGGGCTGTGCCGGTTCGGTCTTCGAAGGTGAGGCGGATTTCGGCGAGATCGCCGAGGGTGATCACGCGGTCGCCATCCACTTTAACCGGCAGGCTGTAGATGTCGCGCTGGTCGTTAAAGGAGGATGGGATTTTGACGGCGAAGGCGCCGGTTGCACTTTCGACTTCACCGGCAGCGATCAGTTGGTTGTTGTTTGTGACAACGCTGATCAGTTCGCCGGCGGTGACGTTGTAGGCTTCAAGGCGCAGCGGGTCGATGATAACCTCGACCATTTCGTCGCGGTGACCGGTGAGAGCGGCTTCAAGGACGGGTTCAAGTGCTTCCAGGCGGTCTTGCAGGTCTTTGGCCACGCGCAGAAGGGTGCGTTCGGGCAGTGCGCCAGTGAGATTCACAATGATAATCGGGAACTCGGAGAAGTTGATCTCGTTGATTGAGTATTGTTTGGCGCCGGAAGGGAATTGGGATTCGGCGCTGTTCATGGCGTCGCGGACGTCGGCCATGATCTTGGTTTTGTCCCAGCCAAATTCAAATTCAAGCGCAATACCGGCGTAACCTTCGGAGGCAGTGCCGGAGATGGATTTCAACCCATCGAGGTCGGCCAGTTCGGTTTCCATCGGCTTGACCAGCAGTTTCTCGCTGTCTTCCGCCGAGATGCCGGGGAAGGGGACCGAGACGAACAGTGCCGGGATTTCGATGTCGGGTTCGCCCTCTTTGGGCAGGCTTGCGTAGGCCAGCGCGCCTGCCATAATTGACAGGATGATGAAGGCGATGACCATGCGGGCACGGCCCGCAGCCCAGTCGACGATACCGGTCATTGGGTGGTCTCCTCGCGGTAGGTGACCGTAACGGGAACGCCATCTGTGACAAATTCCTGTCCCACGACGATCACGTCGACGCTTGGCGCCAGACCGCCGACCCAAAAGCCTTCGGTGGTGTCACGCAGTGCAATAACGGGTGCGAACGTGGCGATGTTGTCGACCACGAGGCGCACGCCAAGATCGCCCGCGTCATTCAGCGTAAGCGCGGATTGGGGCAACAGATGCGCGGTGTTTCCGGCGGATTGCACGCCAATTTCAGCGGTTTGGCCGTCGCTGATCGAGAAGTCTGCATTCGGCACTTCGACGTCGACGCGGAACGTGCGCGTGGTCGGATCAGCCGAGCGGCTGAGGAAGGTCACGCGGCCCACGACTTCGCGCCCCGAGGCAAGGCGCGCGCCAGCAAGAGCGCCAAGATTTACGCGGTCGACCATGGTTTCCGGCACAAAGCCCACAAGCTTGATCGGATCAAGTTGAATGATGGTGGCGCAAAGCGCGCCGGGCTGCATCAGGGTGCCAATCTCGGCGCTGTCGGTCTCAAGGAGGCCGCCAAAGGGCGCGCGGACTTCGAGTTGCTCTAGGTTGTTTTCGGCAGCAGCCACGCGGGCTTCGGCGGACTGGATGCCGGAGCGCGCGCTTTCCACGCCGCTGACGGCGGACTGCACGCCGGCGCGCGCGGCTTCGACGCTTGCGGTGGCTTGTGCGACGCGGGAGTCGGAGGCAAATCCGCCTTGCGACAGGCGTTCGGCGGCGTTGTCATTAATCTCGGCCTCGTTCAGGCGCGCGCGTGCCTCAGCGACGCGGGCCTGAGATTCGGGCAGACGCGTAACGGCTTCGCGCAGACCGGCCTGCGCTTCGGCAAGGGCAATGGCACGAGTGCCGGGATCAAGGCGGCAAAGAAGATCGCCTTTCTGTACGCGGGCACCGGCGCGCAGGGGATCCGAGATCACCTGACCAGATGTTTCGGCGCGCATAATAACCTGACGAGACGCTTCAGTGCGCCCGCGCAGGACAACCGCGCCGTCGATTGTCGAGGCGGACGAGCGGATGGCAACCACACTGACTGGCGCGAGCGGCGCGTTTTCGTCGCGATCCACGACTGCGTCGAACACTTCTTCCTGGACGGTTTCGGTTTCTGCTCCGGAAAACGTGACGAGTTCATCGCGTTGAAATACTAGAAGAAACAGAACTCCTACGACAAGAATTGCCGTTACGATTGGAAACAGGCGCATGATATGCCTCTTATGGCTTTTGGACGGCGGGAAAATAGCCGCAAACGCCCGCTGAATTCACTGAACTGATCGGTTCAGATTTAGCATTTCTGCTTTTTTTTTGCAAATTGCAAGAGGGTGGTATGATTTCCTGCCTTTGCAATCGGTAAAAACGCGCGATATGAGGGCGCAAATGTTAAAAAAAATGACCGATTAAGGGAGTGCTCAGGTGTCGGATCAAGACTCGTTTATCAACGAGGTAAGCGAAGAGGTCCGCAAGGATCGCCTGTATCGCTTGTTCAAGCGTTATGGTTGGATTGCCGCATTGGCGATTGTGGTGATTGTCGGCGGCGCGTCATGGAACGAATGGCGCAAGGCGCAAGCCGAGGCGTCTGCTCAAAGCGCAGGTGATGCGATTCTCGCAGCCTTGGACGGCGACGCCGCGACGCGCAGCGCGGCGTTGGCTGAAATATCAACGGGTGATAATGCGGCGCGCATAGCGATTTTGTCCCTGATGCGATCTGAAGCGGCTTTGGCGAGCGATGATCGCGCCGAGGCAGTGGCTTTGCTTGAAGACTTGGCGTCGGACACGAATGCGCCGCGCCCCTACCGGGACCTGGCGACGCTGAAGGCGGTTATTCTTGGGTCTGGCACCACGGATCCTGACGAGCGGATCGCGCGGCTGAATGCCCTGGCCCTTGGGGGCGGATCGTTCCGGCTTTTGGCGGCAGAACAGATCGCTTTGGCCGAGATTGAAAAGGGCGATGCAGAGACCGCGATTGCGCAACTTCGCGAGATCGTGGCAGATGCGGAAACAAGTCAGGACTTGCGCCGTCGTGCGTCGCAGTTGATTGTGGCGTTGGGTGGGTCTCTGACCACCGGGTAACCGTCTGGATTAAGGGCCGAGTGAAGGGCACATCGTGGTGAGTAGCAGCTTTAAATCAGTGTCGGGAGTGGCGATTGCTTTGGCGATCCTTGCGGGCTGCGGCGACGATGAGGTGATCCTGCCCGGCGAGCGGCTTGATGTGCGAGACCGTGGTGACAGCACTGCGACGGTGATTGCCGATCTGGGACCGGGCATTGCAGAAGGGCCGGCACCGTCAGTTGGATTGCCCGTCGCGCAAGTGAACGCAGCCTGGACGCATCCTGGCGGAAATGCCGCCCATTCCATCGCTCATCCGGCTCTTCAGCGCGCGTTGGAGCCGATTTGGTCGGCGTCGGTCGGCGACGGAAATTCCCGTGGCCACCGGATCACAGCAGACCCGGTGATTGCAGATGGTCGTATATTTACCCAGGACAGTCGCGCTTTGGTGTCGGCGTTTTCGTTAAGCGGACAAACGCTTTGGACCCACGATCTGACACCGGAAAGCGACCGGGCGGACGACGCTTCGGGCGGCGGTCTTGCGGTATCGGGCAACACACTTTTTGCGACGAGCGGCTTTGGCACCTTGACGGCGATTGATGTTTCGACCGGTGCCGTGCGGTGGACGCAGCGGCTAAATTCCCCGGCGACGGGTGCGCCTGCGGTCGACGGCGACCGGGTGTTCGTGACCACACGCAATGCGACGGGGTGGGCGATTGATGCTGCAAACGGCCGTATTCTTTGGGAAGTTTTGGGGCGTAAGGGTGTGTCGGCTCTTGTTGGTGGTCCGGGGCCTTCTGTCGCTGGCCCAATAGTGGTGTTCCCGTTTGCGTCGGGGCAGATGGTGGCAGCTGGAACAAGTACCGGCGCGCAGGTCTGGGCCGCAAGCGTGGCCGGGCAAGATATCAGCCGTGCATTTTCTGCCGTTGGCGATTTGAGCGGCGCGCCAGTTGTGGACACAACGCGTCTTTATGCGGGCAGTCATGCAGGGCGCGTTGCGGCAATATCGCTTGCCTCAGGGCAGGCGGAGTGGACGGCGCGGGTCGGGGCGTTGAACCCGATTTGGCTTGGCGGTAATTCGCTGTTTTTTGTGACGCCGGAGAACGTGCTGACGCGGCTTGATGCGGCGACGGGGCAGCAGATCTGGTCGGTAGAGTTGCCCTTGTTTGAGGCTCGCCGCGCCAGCCGATCGAAGTCGACATTCGTGCATTACGGGCCGGTCGTGGCAGGTGGTCGGTTGATTGTGGCGTCTGATGACGGGGTTTTGCGCGAGTTTGATCCGGTGACCGGAGCCGTCTTGCGCGAGACGGACCTTGGTCGCGGCGCGGCGCGCAATCCGGTGGTTGCGGGTGGTGTTTTGTACCTTGTGACCGACAACGGACAGATCCGCGCTTTTCGCTGATCGTTTAAGCGTGTAAGAGCGCAATCTTACGTTACTTTTGGGCAGGACCCCATGTCATTTACATTGGCCATCGTCGGGCGACCGAATGTCGGAAAATCTACTCTTTTCAATCGGTTGGTTGGAAGGCGGATTGCTTTGGTGGATGATCAGCCAGGGGTGACTCGGGATTTGCGCGAAGGGGCGGCACGCCTTGGAGAGTTGCGGTTTACCGTGATTGATACTGCGGGACTTGAGGATGCGACGGACGACAGCCTGCCCGGACGGATGCGCAAACTAACTGAGCGGGCCGTGGAAATGGCGGACGCTTGTTTGTTTATGATCGATGCACGAGTTGGAGTGTTGCCGGACGATGAGGTGTTTGCGGATATCCTGCGCAAGAAATCGGCGCATGTGATTTTGGCGGCGAACAAGGCCGAGGGCCGCGCTGGTGAAGGCGGGCTTATCGAGGCGTATTCGCTTGGATTGGGCGAGCCGGTGCGGATGTCGGCAGAGCACGGCGAGGGGATGCCAGAGCTGTTGGAGTTTCTGCGCCCGGTTGCCGAAGAAGGCGAAAAGGCCCAGGCGGCGGTGGAAGAAGCGGCACCGTTGACCAACGTTGATGTCGATGAAGACGCATCGGACGAGATCCGGATGCCGACGATCGCCCGGCCATTGCAGGTTGCGGTTGTGGGGCGTCCGAATTCTGGAAAATCAACGCTGATCAATCAGTTGCTGGGCGAAGATCGCCTTTTGACGGGTCCTGAAGCCGGGATTACGCGGGATGCGATTTCGCTTCCGCTTGATTGGGACGGGATGCCGACGCGCATTTTTGACACGGCGGGCATGCGTAAAAAGGCACGGGTTCAGGAGAAGCTTGAAAAATTGTCGGTAGCCGATGGTTTGCGGGCGGTTAAATACGCGGAAGTGGTGATCGTGCTGTTGGATGCGGCGATCCCATTCGAGCAACAGGATTTGCGGATTGCTGATCTGGCCGAGCGCGAGGGGCGCGCGGTAGTAGTCGCCGTGAACAAGTGGGACGTGGAAGAGAACAAGCAGGAAAAACTGCGGGATTTGAGGGAATCGTTTGAGCGGCTGTTGCCTCAGCTGCGCGGCGCGCCTTTGGTCACGGTATCGGCGAAAACCGGACGCGGCATGGATCGTCTGCGCGAGGCTGTTGAACAAGCTTACATCACGTGGAATGCGCGTGTGGTGACGTCAAAACTGAACCGTTGGCTGTCTGGTATGATTGAAGCACATCCACCGCCCGCACCGGGTGGGCGGCGCATTAAGCTTCGCTACATGACGCAAGCGAAGACCCGGCCACCGGGGTTTGTCGTTATGGCGTCTAACCCCGAGAAGTTATCTGATTCGTATAAACGTTATCTTGTCAATGGGTTACGGGTCGACTTTGATATGCCGGGAACGCCGATTCGGCTTTGGTTTCGCAGTCAGGCAGACCAGAACCCCTACAAGAATAAGAAGAAGTCGACGCCTTCGCGGCTGCGAAAGCACCTTGGAAAGCCATCCCTGAAAGAGTGACCTTTTACGCCTGCACGCCCGTTTCGGCTTTGCGGATGACGGAAACGAAAAGCGTTGCAAGCGTAACGGCTCCTATGGCCGCAAGGGCTGCGATCATCGGTATTGTCGTCATGTTTTGCACGACCAGGCCGATCAACGCCCATGCGACGGCAAAGACGTATGTGCCGGGCGCTTTTCGGGTCAGGATCATAATCATCGCGATGACGAAAGCGATCGATATGGTAATGACCGCCCAAGTGACCTGACTGAATGCCACGCCGTAGCCTGCACCCAAAAGTGCGACCGAGACGCTGCTGGCAGCCGTTAGCCAGCCCGCATAGAGGCCAATTGGTGCGCGCAGAAGCCACCGGTCGTTCTGGGGCGTTCGCAACAGGGCGATAAGCGCGGTGACCAGCATTGCCCAGATCAGGACAGTGGCCCAGATGGGGCTGACTTCCGCCACGGGAAGCCAGATTGCTCCTATTGCGAGCGAGATGAGAAGCGGCGGGCGCGTGGCGGCCCAGTCAGGATCATCAGCCCGTGCGAAAAGGCCAAAGCCCGTCGAGGCAAGAAGCCAGAGGTAGATCGGTCCCCAGATCGCGAATGCGTAGCCCGCGGGTTGGGCCGGAGGGCTGTCTTGCGGCACCGGGTAGGCGTTTGGATCAAAGCCGTCAAATGAGATGATGAACGGCCCCGCCGCGAAGGCGATGGCGGCGGTGAACACAAGGATGGCGTAGGCGCGGTATGAAATCATGTCTTTTAAGTGGGGCGCGAGGGCAATCTGGCAAGGGCTTGCTGCTTTTGCCGGTTTGGGTCGGCGGGCGCGCGCTTTCGGCGGGTTTGTGCATTGGCCTCGGCTGAACGGCGCGGTTGGTTTGGGGGGGCGCGAAATGGCCGGAGACTCACAAGGGGCGTCTGGACGGTTGTGACGGGTGAGTTTGCCCCGTCATATCGGTGTCGAAGCTTCATCCGCCTGTCGGCGGGACCGCCATTCAATCAGGAGAGATTCGGATGAGAATTATTTCGATTTTAGCTGCTTGTGCGATGTTTGGCAGCGCGGTCTGGGCACAGGCTCCGGTTGAGGGCAGCGATGGAGACGGCATATATTCGATGGAAGATGGCGCGGTCGATGAAGAAGAGCTTGCTGCGGCGACCATTTGCATATGTTCGTGTCGGTGCCACCGAAACTTGCGGTGAGCCACCTTATGCGGTTGATGAAAGGGCGCTCGTCGCACAAGGTACAGCGGGAATTTCCGCAATTGAAGAAACGCTACTGGGGCTGCCACTTTTGGGGCCGCGGCGACTTTTCGACAACCAACGATACTCTCACCGAAGACATCGTACTGCAGTACTTCGAGCGATCATATCGCTGATGCTACCGGCATCAGATGGTAGTCGTTCAGTCGTTCTTAGGGTCGCCGCCGGCGCCTTTCGCCGGCGACGGCTTTTTCTGT
>Ga0075467_10002336_pt1 | contig 14980 bp, 13 predicted proteins | sample DEB08_DNA_9_FD_75067 | JGI IMG/M metagenome (GOLD analysis project Ga0075467, IMG submission 75067) | Aqueous microbial communities from the Delaware River and Bay under freshwater to marine salinity gradient to study organic matter... | ecosystem: Environmental > Aquatic > Marine > Coastal ... | reverse complement strand
CAATCTTTGACCCTATGCAGCTTAGGCGCATCGGGGTTCTTGCAATCGGCCGGGAATTTCACGCCCTAATTGCGATCGCTGGCCTGCGTTTTTATCGTAAGTGATGAACTTCGCTCGCTCGCTCGCTTGCATTGCCCTCTGCATCAAATTCGATGAGTAAACCAAGAATCTTTTTGCCTGAGCATTGCAATAAGATCGTGCAAGTGGCCCTGCCTGAGGGTGCTTCGACTGGGCCTTGCCAGTGCAGATGAAGCACCCTTCCCAAGCCCAAGGAATGGCTGCACACATGTCAGCTGTTGGAGTGACGGTGCATCCCTATGCCGTAGCTGCTCGCGATACGCGCTTAAGCGCAAACAGGGAGCGCAGACGGTTGAATCCAGATTTAACTAATTGGGCAATAAAGTCACTGCGCATCTGGTGCGCCTGAGCAATTAACCTGTCGACATCAGCCGGTGTCGGGCTTGCGAAGGATGTTTGCGAAGTCATGGGGTATTCTTTCTCGTTACACGGCATAATCGCCGCTCTCGGGACATGTGACCGATGCACATGAACTACAAGCCATAGACGGTATGCACAGAGCGCATACGAACCGACCGGGGCGTCCCATGCGAAGTCCTAGATGGGATGGTTGGAAGTGATTGGGATCGATTGGTTTGCGAGCGATGACTGGGGGCAGTATCCAGCGCATGGCCGTTTTTTAAGTGCGAATTTTTTCTAGGCTGCTACATGGACGGCCTGTTGAACCAAGAGACATGCAATGCCATCGTTCGCTTATGAAGATAGCTAACAAACCCATAGATGTTGCGAAAATCGTCACGGCATTCAACTCTGGTGATCTGGTGCTGGGTAACACCCTTTTCGAGGAGGCGGGGGGAGATCAGTTTGCTTTTCAAAACGGATTTGATGCCCTCGGAGAGGTGCTGTCGGCGATGCCAGAGGAACACTGGCGTAACCATGAAGCGGCATTGTGCGGGTTTGTTGTCTATCTTTGCAAGTTTGGGCGAGCGGCGCAGGCTCATGCGCATCTTACGGATCCAAATCTGACTTTTAGCAAAACTGTGCGTTTTACGATCGCGGAATTGCTCGTGACGATTCATCTTGGTGATCCAATACTAACAAGCGACGTTGAACGTTGGAAGTTCTTTGAGCGACGACTGCCAATTTCGAACCCGCTAGCAAGTGGGCTTTATTGCAATGCAATGCTTGTTATTCTTGTGCGTGTTGGGCGTCTCAAGGAGGCACGATCCTTTGGATTGCGCGCCATCACGGCCTTCCGTGCGGCAGAGCATTCACATCTAGAGCATTTCATCCACCTACACCTTGCCGATCTATCGATCGTTGAAGGCCACCTGCGACAGGGGCGACGGCATTTGATTTCGGCCAAGGCATGTCTAGCCGTATCGGGTGAAAAACATGGCAACGAGGCACAACTGAGTGAGATAATCGAGCTTTTGCTTGATTATGAAACAGGAAACTTCGCGCATATACCAGCGCGTTCCGCCGATCTGCGTAATTCACTTGTATCCGGGGATAGCTGGGCAGAAATTTTTAATCAGTTGGGGCGCATTGTTGTGCTGTCGGTTTATTTTTCGGCGGGGCGCGACGCTGCGTTACAGGAACTCACCGAATTTCAAGTTGGTTATGCGCAGCGCCACGGGCGACACTCTGATGTGCTGGTCCTGCTCGAGCTTGAAATCGACCGGCTTGAACACAGTCTTGGCGGTGCAGCGATAAGGCTTGCCCAACTAGAAAAGGAAAACTTAAGAGGACCTATTGGGTCAGTGCTGCTAGATGGGGTTTCTGCTGCGCTAGGCCTTGATGATGTTGTGGTTGCAAGCGTGCCCGGGCCAAGAGCTGCGGTGAACGCCGCACTACAGCAAGCGACACAGGTAGCGGGAAAGCAACGCCAGCGCTTGGTCCAGCAGGCCTTTTTCCTGGCTATTCGTGAAAGCCATGCCGCGCCATTTATTGAAAATCGCGATGCTTTGTCGGGACTCGGGGACCGAATAACCTCAAGAAGCTTTGCTCGTGGTCATGCCCAATTGGCGCGTATGGCGCGCAAGGTCTTACGATCAGTCGAGCAAAGCTATTGGATACCCGCCTCAATGAAAGAGCTGGGGATTACCCACCGCCAGCTTCGGGTCATGACAGCGCTTCAATCGGGTGCCACAAACAAGGAAATTGCCCGAATGCTTGGGTTGAGCGAAGCGACAGTCAAGTATCATTTGGCGAATCTCTATCGAATGACGGGCACAAACAGGAGAGGGCAATTAGTTGAATACTCAATGAAAATTGGACCTAATTAGAAATACTATACGTTTAAGATATGAACTAGCCATTTTTTGAATCCAGATTCCGTAAGGTCAGGGCCTAGGCTGGCCTCGAGGGGATTTGTCGATTATGCTTTTTTACCTGATCCGCAGGGCTGCATCGTTATTTTTCGTTCTGTTCGGATTGGCGATTCTGATTTTCGTGATCGCACGCATCGTTCCGGGTGATCCCGCACGGATCGCGCTGGGGCCGCTTGCGACATCTGGGCAGGTCACAGAGCTGCGTATCGAGATGGGCCTGGACGAGCCATTTTTTGTTCAGCTTGGCACTTACCTATCCGGCCTCGCTCAGGGAGATTTGGGCAAGTCGCTTTTGACCTCGCGGCCGGTGATGGATGATATTATTGCCGCACTTCCAGCGACGTTTGAGCTGGTTCTATTCACTCTGATCCTTCAGATTATCATCTCAATCCCACTTGGCATTCTCGCCGCGGTCTATCGCAATACCTGGGTCGATAACGTCATCAGGGTGTTTTCGCTGGTTGGGGTGGTAACGCCCGGTTTCGTTCTTGCGATCCTGCTTCAGCTGAGTGCGGCGATGTATTTCGGGTTCTTCCCGATCACGGGCCGTTTGGACCCTTCGATTGTGTTTGATGCGGATATCACAGGGCTTTTGTTGTTTGATGGGCTGGTTAAAGGGCGGTTCGACGTGGTCGGCGATGCATTGCGCCACCTGTTCCTGCCTGCGATTGCGCTGGCCGCGGGCGGTATCGGGCAGATCGTGCGGATCACCCGTTCCGCAATGATCGAAGTCGCGAGCCGCGATTTCATCGAAGCCTCGCGCGCCTATGGTATCCCCGAACGGGTGGTGCGGTTCCGCTATATGCTGCGCGTGGCAGCTGTCGCGCCGTTGACAATTCTGGGACTCGAATTTGCCTCGCTGATCGGCAATGCGTTTATCGTCGAATTCGTGTTCTCGTGGCCGGGTATCGCCAGTTATGGCGTGCGCACGATCCTGCAAAAAGACCTGAATGCGGTGATTGGTGTGGTGCTGGTTTCCGGCGTGTTCTTTGTGGTCGCTAACCTGACAATCGACATTGTCCTTGGCCTGCTTGATCCGCGCCACCGCCTGCGCGAGGGAAGAAGTAAATGAGCGCTCCAGACATGATCGACGCAACGCGGTCTCTGACATCGCGACAGATGGCGTTGTATCGGTTCACGCGCAACCCCGCGGCACTGATCGGCGCGGTGATCGTTATTAGCGTGATCATCGCCGCGATTTTTGCACCGCTGCTGGCGCCATTTCCCGAAAGTGCGGGATCATTCGTTGATTTCCGCAATCGTCACGCCGCCCCCTCGTGGGAACACCTGATGGGCACCGACAACGTCGGGCGCGATGTGTTCAGCCGCGTGCTGTATGGCTTTCGCGTGTCGTTAGGGTTGGTCGTTGGAGTGCTTGGCGTTGCCGTGCCGTTCGGCGTGATCCTAGGGCTGGTCGCGGGCTATTTCGGCGGCTGGACCGAAACCATCATCATGCGGTTCACTGATATTATGCTGGCCTTGCCGCCGCTGGCGATGGCGTTGGCAATTACCGCCGTCCTATCGCCCAACCTTGTAAACGCAATGATCGCGATAACCTTGCTTTGGTGGACATGGCACACGCGCCTGATTTTCCGCATCGTCAAAGCGCAGATGAACGAGGATTACGTCGAGGCCGCGCAAGTCGCCGGTGCGTCGCATTTTCACATTCTATTTCGCGAATTGCTGCCCAATTGCATCTCGGCGATTGCTGTCAAAATTTCGCTTGATGCGGGGTTCGTGATCCTGTTCGGGGCGTCGCTGTCGTTCCTTGGTCTAGGTATCCAGCCGCCCACGCCCGACCTTGGCACAATGGTCGCCACGGGTTCGGAATACATGCCGGAAATGTGGTGGCAGGCCGTGATGCCGGGCCTTGCGATCCTTTACGCGATCCTTGGATTTAACCTGCTTGGTGACGGGCTTCGCGACATGCTGGATGTCGAACTATGAGCGCGCTTTTGGAAATCGATAACCTTTCCATCGGGTTTCGCGCTTACGGGCAATATCGCCGCGTGTTGCATGACGTATCCTTGACTGTCGGGGAAGGCGAGCGCGTGTCGCTGATCGGGCAATCGGGTTCGGGTAAAACTGTGACGATGCGCACGATCATCGGCACGCTGCCTATGCCGCCCGGCGTGGTCGAGGCAGGCACAATTCGCTATGACGGGCGCTCGTTGCTGGACCTCAACAAGATTGAGCGCAACAAGCTGAAAGGCACCGGCATTTCCATCGTGCTGCAAGACCCGATGCTATCGTTCAATCCGGTCCTGACAATTGGCCGCCAGATGGATGATATCGTGCGTTATGCCGACAGCCGACTTGGTCAGAGCCGTTCAACCGCGCGACGGCGGGCACATATCGTTGATACGCTCGCAAAGGTGCAACTGTCCGAGGGCGCGCGCATTCTAGACAGTTATCCAATCATGCTGTCAGGCGGGATGCGCCAGCGAGTGCTGATCGGTATGGCTTTGCTGAATAAACCCCGTCTGCTGATTGCCGACGAACCGGGCACGGCGTTGGATGTGACCACGCAAGACGAAATCTTGGCGCTGCTGAACATGCTCGTTGCCGAAGAAGGGCTGTCGCTGCTGCTGATCACTCACAACCTAGGTGTCGTGCGCGAAATGGCGGATCGAGTTTATGTGATGGACAAGGGCCGGATCGTCGAGAAGGGCACACGCGATGCGATTTTCACCGCCCCGCAGCATGACTATACGAAACGGTTGATGGCCGCAGTTCCGCCACTTTACGGGCCGGACGTGGTGACGATCGAAAACCACCATACCGATCCGAACCCCGCGATTAGGATTGCCGGTGTCTCCAAGGACTTCGTCGGGCGCAGCGGGATGTTTCACCAGCAACGCACCCTGCACCGTGCGGTCGACAAAGTGTCCTTTGACGTAATGCCCGGTGATATTTTCGGGCTGGCGGGCGAAAGTGGGTCGGGCAAGACGACTCTGGCAAAAATGACGCTGGGGCTGATTAACCCAAGCGAAGGCAACATTCGTATCGACGGGCAGGACATCGCGCAAATCGCGGGCACTGCCGATTTCCGCAAGCTGATTCAGATCGTCTACCAGAACCCAGGATCGTCGCTTAACCCGCGTCGCACGATCACCGACCAGATCGCGGTGCCGTTGAAATTCACAGGCCATGAAACGGCGCGGATCAAAACGCGCGTAGGCGAATTGTTGGAAATGGTCGATCTGCCAGCTGACATGGCGAATATGTATCCGCACGAATTGTCGGGCGGACAAAAGCAGCGGGTGGCGATTGCTCGCGCGCTGTCGGTGAATCCGCGTATTCTGGTGCTGGATGAACCAACCTCGGCGCTGGATGTGCTGGTGCAATCGACGGTCATCGACCTGCTGCATCGTCTGCGTGATGAATTTGATCTGACCTACCTGTTCATTAGCCATGACTTGTCGCTCATGCGGAATTTCTGCAATCGCGTTGGAGTGATGCTGCGCGGCCAGATCGTTGAAGAAGGGCCGGTGGCCGATGTGTTTGGCAACCCGACCCACGCCTATACCAAAGCACTCTTGTCCGCGATTCCGGTGACGACAGACGAGGCTGAAGCGCAAAAACCCATTGTAAGTAAAGAAGAACGTGCGGCGGTCTTGAATCCGTCGACCGCAATTGGAGGATAAAACATGATACGAATTGGCGTTGATGTCGGCGGCACAAATACCGACGCGGTCCTGATGGACGGGGATAGGATCCTTGCCGGTGTGAAATCTCCCACGACTGAGGATGTGATGGGCGGTGTGGCCGAAAGCATCACCAAGGTGCTGGATCAGTCGGGTGTGCCTGCAGATCAGGTGGCCGCGGTGATGATCGGCACGACCCATTTCGTGAACGCCGTCGTGGAACGCCAGCATATGGTGCGCACCGCCGCCGTGCGCCTGTGTCTGCCTGCTGCGCAATGCCTGCCGCCGATGGTTGACTGGCCGGATGATATTCGCGAGGCCGTGGGCGGTAAATTCTGGTTGGCTAAGGGAGGCCACGAATTTGACGGGCGCGAGATCAACGCATTGGATATGACTGAGTTGGATGGCATCGCCGCTGAAATTGGCGCAGCTGGTATCGACACAATCGCCATCTCTTCGATTTTTTCACCCGTGAATGACGCGATGGAGCGTCGGGCAATGGAGCAGTTCAAAAAACGTTTGCCGGACGCGAATTTCACACTGTCTTCGGAAATCGGCCGCCTCGGTATTCTGGAACGCGAAAACGCCGCTATCATGAATGCGTCTCTGCGCGCGCTGTCTACCAAAACGGTGCAGGCGTTCACCAAGGCGCTGGCGCAAGTTGGTTTGACTTGCCCCTATTACATAACACAGAATGACGGCACACTGATGAACCGTGGCTTTGTGCAGGCCTACCCGGTGCTGACATTCGCCAGCGGGCCAACTAATTCTATGCGCGGCGCGTCGTTCCTGTCAGGTGAATCGGACGCGATTGTTGTTGATATCGGGGGCACGACCACGGACGTGGGTGCCCTCGTCAAAGGCTTTCCGCGTCAGGCCAGCACGACTGTCGATGTAGGCGGCGTTCGCACCAATTTCCGGATGCCCGATGTCTATTCCATTGCCCTTGGCGGCGGCACGATTGTGGCGGGTGAAGGCGATGCGATGACTGTTGGTCCACGCTCGACCGGCTATCGCATCTTGAAGGAAGCATTAGTGTTTGGCGGTGAAACCTTGACTGCCACAGACGTCGTTGCGGGCCTGGGACTTGCTGATGTGGGTGATGCTTCCAAAGTGGCGGGCGTCGACAAAGGGCGGCTTGAAACCGCCAAGGCAAAGATCGACGAGATGGTGCATAACGCCGTTGAACGCATGCGGGTGTCCCCTGATCCGATCCCGATTTTGGCGGTCGGTGGCGGGTCGATCCTGATGCCTGAAATGATGGGTGATCTTAAAGTTGTGCGCCCGAACCACTATTCCGTGGCGAACGCTGTCGGGGCGGCTATTGGCCAGATTTCCGGCGAGGTTGATCGCATCTTCTCACTTGCTTCGACCACGCGCGAAGCCGCCTTGGCCGAAGCCCGAATAGAAGCGACGAACAAGGCAATCGCCGCTGGCGCGCACCCTGACAGTATCGAATTGCTGGATCAGGAGGACGTGCCGCTGGCCTATCTTCCCGGTGGTGCGACCCGCATCCGCCTCAAGGTCGTGGGGTCCATGAATGGCTGATACCATGAGAGAAGTGACGCTTGAGGATCTGGATGCGTTGGAAATTGGCGCGGCAATCCTAGGCACGGGCGGCGGTGGCAATCCCTATATTGGCAAGCTGCGTGTGCGCGAGGAATTGCGCAAAGGCCGCAAGATACCCGTGATCCCGTTGAATGAACTCCCCGACGATGCGCTCGTTGTATCCTTAGGCGGGATCGGCGCGCCGGTCGTCGGCGTTGAAAAGATTGAACAGGGCGAGGAATGCTTGCGCGCTCTACGTGCGGTGGAACAAGAAGTCGGGCGCAAGGTCGATGCGCTTATCTCGGCCGAAATTGGCGGGGCCAACTCGATGGAGCCGATGTTGACTGCGGCGCAGGCTGGTTTGCCTGTGGTCGATGGTGACGGCATGGGACGTGCTTTCCCCGAAATGCAGATGATTACATGGTCAATCTATGGTCAACGCTCGGCCCCTGCGGCGATGGCAGATGAAAAGGGCAATGTTATCGTCTTCCGGAGCACGCTTGACGACAAATGGCTAGAAGATCTTGCCCGTGCCAGCGTTGTAGTAATGGGGGCTGCCGCCGGATTGGCACAGGCGCCGATGCGCGGCGAATTTGTCAAACGCGCGGCCATTCCAAACACCGTCACGCAAGCCCGCAATCTAGGTCGCGCGGTTCTGGATGCCAACCGCGAGCATCGCGATCCGGTGCAGGCAGTGATTGATCACGAGGGCGGTCGATTGCTGATGACGGCCAAGATTTCCGATCTGGAACGCCACCTGAAAGGCGGCTTTGCTGTCGGGCACTTGTCGCTTGAGGGATTCGGTGATTCTCTAGGCGATACAGGTAAGATCAACCTTCAGAATGAATTCTTGATCTTTGCGCGCAACGGCACTGTCGAAGTTTGCGTGCCTGACTTGATTGTCGTTCTGGATGCCGACACAGGCCATCCGATCACCACAGAAATGCTCCGCTATGGTCAACGGATCGCGGTGCTGGGCCTGCCATGCCATGCGCTGTTGCGCTCGCCAGAGGCACTGGCAGTGGTTGGGCCAGCGGCCTTTGGCTATCCTGACGTCACATTCGTTCCTATGCAAACCAAAGGAGGGGCGTGATGAAACCGCTCAAGCAAATCACACTTGATGACATGGGCCACATTGCGCTTGGCGGCGCCTTTCTTGGCACGGGCGGCGGCGGTGATCCTTATATCGGCAAAATCATGGCAGAGCAGGCGATCAGGGCATCGGGCCCCGTGCAGGTCATTGACGTGGATGATTTGGACGACGACGCGCTGATTGTGCCCGTCGCGATGATGGGCGCACCGACGGTTATGTTGGAAAAACTGCCGCGTGGTGACGAGGCAATTTCGGCGCTTCGCGCGCTGGAAGCGGTGCTTGGGCGCAAGGCTGATGCGATTTTCACCATCGAAGCAGGCGGATTGAATTCTACCATTCCCATCGCTGTGGCCGCTACTGCCGGATTGCCCATCGTTGATGGCGACGGCATGGGCCGCGCGTTTCCCGAACTGCAAATGGTGTCGATGACATTGGCGGGCGTGTCGGCTTGCCCGATGACGATGGCCGATGAAAAGGGCAACGCGATCACGCTCAATACCGTCGACAATCTGTCGACTGAGAAATTCGCGCGCTCCATCACCGTTGAAATGGGCGGCGCAGGGTTGATTGCGCTTTACCCGATGTCGGGTGCCGAGGCGAAGAAGGCCACGCTGCGTGGCTCGATGTCGCTGATACACGATATCGGCAAGATCGTGCAAGAAGAACAGGTCGCCAATCGCAACTGCGCCGACCGGCTTGCGCGCGAGTTGAACGGTATCCGCCTGTTTGAAGGGCGCGTGATGGACGTCGACCGACGCACTACTGGCGGGTTTGCACGTGGCACGGCCCACATCGAAGGACTTGACGCATTTGCGGGCCGGTCCATCCGACTGCATTTTCAGAATGAATTTCTGGTCGCAGAGACTGAAGACGGAAAGGCAATCGCCACAACGCCAGACCTGATCTGTCTACTAGACCTTGAAACTGGGGTGCCAATCACGACCGAAACAATGGGCTACGGCTTTCGCGTCATTGTCTTTGGACTGCCCTGCGACCCCGCATGGCGAACAGATCACGGCCTGCAACTCGTCGGGCCCCGCTATTTTGGCTACGAGCATGATTATGTTCCAATAGAAGACCTTTGAAGGTCCGCAGGACAACAACTTTAACTAGGAGAAACACTATGAAACCCATTCGTTCCCTACTGCTGGCCGCCACGGCCACAGGCGCGATGCTTACTGCGGCCCCGGCCTTTTCCCAGAACATCGTGACCGTCAACACCGTGCAGATTTTCGGCACGATCGACCCCGCGAAGATCAACGACTACACCGAATATATGGCGGGCGTGAACATGTATGAAGCGCTGACCACCCTTGATGGTGACGGCGCTATCCAGCCGCTTTTGGCCGAAAGCTGGGAGGTATCCGATGACACGTTGACTTGGACATTCACCCTGAAAGAAGGCGCACTGTTCCAGGATGGCACCCCTGTTGAGGCAAAAGACGTCGTGTGGTCAATTGAACGTCTGATGGCGATCAACGAGGGGCCGTCATACCTGTTCAGCCCGATCCTATCAGAAGGAGCTGTCACCGAGATTGATAATCGCACTGTCCAGATTGTCCTGGACGATGTTTACACACCCTTCCTGACCACAACGCCGATCCTGTTTGTCGTGAACTCCGATCTGGTAATTGAAAACGCCACTGATGCCGATCCTTGGGGGCAGGATTACCTTGCCAACAATTCCGCCGGGGCAGGGGCTTTCATGCTGGATAGCTGGAATCGTGGCGCATCCATGATCATGAAGCGCTTTGCTGATTATCATCTAGGCTGGGATGATCAGGCCATTGATGAAGTCCGCTTTATCGTCACCAACGAGGAAGCAACGGTTAAGGCGCTTGCGCAGGCTGGCGAACTTTCGCTGTCATCTGACGCTCAAGCACAGGAAACCTACGCAGCCATTGACGCGCTGGATGATTACCGGATCGTTGAGTATCCGACCGCAACTAACTTCTACTTCAAGCTTAACAACCAACGCCCTCCAACGGATGACGTCAACATTCGACGGGCGCTGGCCTTGGCCACGGATTACGACACGATCCGCGAGTTCCTCCTCCCCGGAGAGCCGCTTGCGGGCCCGATGCCTCCGGTGTTCGCGGATGCCTTTCCTGATGATGTGATGCCGATTGAATTTGACCTCGACGCTGCGCGCGCCTTGGTCGAAGCATCGGCATATTCAGGACAGGGGCCTATTGACATTGAAATGATGTATGTGGCTGGCCTCGCGTTCGAAGAGGAAATTGCGCTGCTGCAAAAGTCGATCCTTGATACAATCGGGTTCAACACCATCCTGAAGCCCGAGCCGTGGAACCGGATGACCGAACTGGCAGGTAACGTCGAAACCACCCCGCATATGACGCAGGTGTTTTACGGTGCGACCTATCCGTCGCCTGACAGCTATTTCTTCAACCAATTCCATTCCAGTGCCGCCGGCACTTGGCAGTCGATGGACTGGCTGTTGGACGACGACGTGGACGCGATGATCGACAAGGCCCGCGCGACAGTCGATGTGGAAGCACAGAACGCGATCTACGCCGATTTGCAACGGAAGCTGGTTGATGAACAGGTGGCCGTGTTCGTGCTTACGCAGCTGTCACAGCAAGCGCAACACAACTGCCTTGATGGCTTTACATGGGTGCCCATGCAAAGTTTCGAGTTCAATTTCCATACGATGAAATGGATCTGCGACTAAGTATCCTGACCAATAAGATGACGACGCCCGATCAGTCTGGCGTCGTCGACTTGAATTGCAAACTCCCTACCATGCGACCGACGCTCGTTGGTGCGGATAAGGGGGAAAGATATCGGCGCCCAACAGTTCGAAAACGTTCGACGAAATGGCCGAGGAATAAACAGGCGAGGGGTCGCAGCCCTCGAACCTGGTTTTCAATGTGGGCTCGTTAAGCGTGGGCTTTGCGAACCCATCGTGCCAGCCAGTCTGGCTCGCATTTGGCCGAGCAGGTGGTTGCATAAGTTCCTAAAGTGCAGCAATGGCTGCACTTGCGTTTGCTTACATATGGGCGGGGCGTCCCATTCGAAGTCTTAGAGGGAGTAGTTGGACGCAATGGGGAACTATCGGTCCGCGGGAGAAGCTGAGGGACATGTCCACCGCAAAGGCTCTCAATTGCTCCAATCCCGGTGCCACCTTCATAAGGTCAACTCGCTCGGCCAGACCTGAAGAGTTAAGATATGTGATCGCCATATGGTAAGCGAGCAATACAGCGGGCCGTAGAAGCGTTTCATGTGTCCAGCCACACCGAGGTAGTGGACACATATTGATGCGCATCAGTGACTCTCCTATTGAGCCGGAGGCCCACGCTGAACCACGTCAGTCGTAAATCTGATCTTCGAGGGTGTGAAAAGGTGTTCGCATTATTCCGGGCATGACCTAGCCGCGGATCTACCGCCGGAATTACCTTCGCGTGAAAGTATTACAGCGGCCCTTCAAGCTTTAATCGATTTTCATAAGAAAGTTTCAGATCGGAAATCCGTTTTGGAGAAGGGTCACCAATATGAGAAGGGGTTGGAGCCAGAGTTTCTGTAAGTCAGTTTCCAGAAAGCTGCCATTCGCAACTCTTTGATCAAATGGCAGCTGGGGACCGATTTCAATGACCCAAACGAGTCACCTCTTGCAATAGTCCAGTGGCTTTTACTGGTTCAGTCAATTCTTGAAGCGCTTTCAAGCCAATCGACTTTTGCGATTTTGGCAGCCTATCGGCCCCAACGACGTAAAACCGCCACTCTGAAGCAGAACGTTGATCATCCCCGTCATGCCAAGCAAAGATATACAGGTCCGCCAACCTCTTGCCCGATAGGTTAGGCACATAGTTCTTTCCGTCTAAATAGTGCCCTTTTGTAAGAGCAATGCTGAATCGAGGTGAGCTCAGCGACGTTCCCCATGACTGCAGCTGGGCAGATTGTTTGACCTCAACCCGAAGGCCATCAGTTCGTTCGAGGTCCCAAGCTGCCCAGTCGTTTCCAGCATGCTTCCATCCGCTGCCAAGCAATTCGAAAACCATCAGTTCCACCCAAAGGCCCCGCAAATTATTCTGCATTACCGGAACGTCGAACATATTTCTTATTCTGGCGAGTAGCTCTTCTTTCATAAGACAAGGATGAGAGAAGATCTTGTGAGAGGCAACAGCCATCCTTTGAGCTAGCATTCCGCGCTGTTCCGGTAGATGAACGCAGTCTGGCGAGACGCAGGATATTCGACTTTATGGGCGATCACTTAAAAGGTTTGGTTATCACGACACTCGGCATCTTGCTTATGGTGCCGGACTCCCTTTTTGTCAGGTTGATAGATGCTGAACCAATGGTCACAGCTTTCTGGAGAGCTTTAACTGCTGGGGTCTTAATCCTCTTGGCCTTGCTATCAATTCGGGGACTTCGGGATTTCCCGGCTGTGCTACGAACCGGTTGGCCGGGATTGATCTACACCGTGTTAATGGCAACGACGGCACCAGCCTTTGTCCTAGCCGCTGCCAATACAAGCGTGGCCAACGTCGTGTTCATCTTTGCCACTATGCCCATCTTTGCGGCAATCTTCAGCCGTATGTTTCTAGACGAACCCATTCGCACGCGCATGATATTAACCATGACTGCTGTAATCCTTGGACTGGCGATCATCGTCCATGGTTCCAGCTCGACACAGACCGCTTCGTGGAAAGGGGATATCTGGGCCGTCTACGTTTCTGCGGCGATGGCAGCCGCTTTGACAGCCCTACGGATGGTCAAATCAACATCGATGATCCCAGCTATTCCGATTGCCTACATCGGTGCAGCGATTGTGATCGGATTATTTGTTTCGCCAGCTGAGGCTTTTGAAACGCAATGGCCATTATTTTTGGGACATGGTGCATTCATCGCCGCGGCGTCATGCCTTCTCGCTTTTGGGCCCCGATATCTCAGCTCTGCCGAGGTTTCACTTCTTATACTGTTAGAGGCGGTATTGGCGCCGCTTTTAGTATGGGCCGTGATTGGAGAAAACCCCGGCTCATGGGCGTTGGTTGGTGGTGCGGTTGTTATAGGTGCACTTCTAGTGTCCAACCTTTACGCAATGGCAAATCAGAAATAGGAAAACCGACAGGTCGGCTTCGGGCTCGACCGTCAAGAACCTTTGCAACCATCTTTTGCATTTTTAAGATGATCAGTTATCGAAAATAGAGCGACGTCCTCAGTCATTAGCGCTGATCTTAGCTATATGAGGCAATGCCTTTGTGCCTCGATAGCTGAATAGCTGTTTGAATGGTGCTCAAAGAAAAGCTTAGGGTCAGGACCTATGAACCAACTTAACGCGGCCATTCGCTGCGTGATGCACCGAGGTCCGCTCTGCGGAACAAAACGGACTTTCCGCGAGTTGTAGGGATTTTCAATCAGACGTGTTAGACTTGACGTTGCCATAGCTTTTTCAAAGCTGCGGCAGTTTCGAAGGGAGGGCGTTCCACCTGCGGAATGCCGGGTTAAGTTTCACGGGAGGAACACATGGCTACTTTTATCATTACCGGAAATTACACGGTTCAGGCGATACAGGGGATGATTGCGAACCCGTCGGATAGGGCCGCTGCCGTCGCGCCGTTGGTTGAGGCCGTAGGCGGTAAGTTGCTGTCCTATTATGCGACAACTGGTGAGACAGATTTTCTGATGATCTGCGAGGCGGCTGACGGGGAAGATATTATCCCCGCACTGATGGTCGCAGGCGCGTCTGGAACCGTGTCGAATTTGAAAACGGTTAGGGCGTATTCCAGCGCCGACTTGATGGCCTCGCAAAAGAAAGCGGCCGGGATTGCTGCCAAGTTCAAACCGGCTGGTTAAGACGGTTAGGCAGATTTGAGAAAACCAACGCTCGGGCATCGTCCGGGCGTCATACGCTGCATGGCTCATCAAGGTCTGCTCTGCGGGACTTTTCTGCCGTTATGCTTTCTTCAGAGAATGGCTGCTTCTGCAAACCCGATGTGGAATTGAGCGCGCTGGGGCATGCGCTTGGTCTACTGCAACAGCAATGAAGGACCCAACAAGCGACTATCTGACATCCATCTGACGGTCGGAAAGCGCTGCGTAATTTTCAGAAACGACCTGTTGCAGTTTATCCGCAAGGTCCCGCGCGTCGGCTTCTTCGTAATGTTCGGTGGAAACGGGCTTGCAGAAACGGACGCGGATCTTGCCCGGACGTGCCCGGACGGTTCCAAGCTGCATGGCATGATGGCCACCATGTATCACCACCGGAATTATGGGTGCCTTCGCCCTGATCGCAATGATGCTGCCGCCCACCTTGAAACGACCGATCCCGTCACGGCCCGAAAGCCTGCCTTCGCCGCCCCAGCCAACTCTTTTGCCCGCCT
>Ga0075467_10002334_pt1 | contig 14983 bp, 11 predicted proteins | sample DEB08_DNA_9_FD_75067 | JGI IMG/M metagenome (GOLD analysis project Ga0075467, IMG submission 75067) | Aqueous microbial communities from the Delaware River and Bay under freshwater to marine salinity gradient to study organic matter... | ecosystem: Environmental > Aquatic > Marine > Coastal ... | reverse complement strand
GATAAGCGGTATTCATTTTATCGTCGTTCTATTCGTGATAATGAGCCAATGATTTTAACTGGGCGTTTAGGGCCAACTCAATCTGCTGGAACATATATTTATGATGATGCAATTGTTCAAACGGCATCAAATTTAGTGGAGGCACAGTTCAAATATCCGTTAGATATTTTCACGAGTATTCGAGGTACGGCGACTTTTCGTACGGATAGTCGTAATTTTCTGGCTAATAACTTTTTGACACTCGACCAAACTCCGTTGCAAGAACAACGGATTGGAGCGAAAGCGGAATATGTTTTTGATAATACTTTTGATGTCAAAATGAATATTAAAAATGGTACACGTTATAAAATATACAGCGAAGTACAAAAGCGTTTTTCGGTTAGTTTGGATAATGAAGAGGGTTTGGTCACGGATTTTCAAGATGGCTGGTTAGGAATTGTTGGAGTTGATGCGAGACATTATCAGCGTTTAGATAAACACTCGATTTTAGCTTTTAGGTTTTCTGGAGCGACCTCGTTTGGAGATGAAAAAATCTTGTATTATTTAGGTGGAACGGATAATTTGTTAGTACCTACGGAACTTAGTGGGAGAAGATTTGAAACAGATATTCCTGTTGACCCGACAGTTGGTTACGCTTATCAAGCTTTAGCAACAAACCTGAGAGGTTTTGGAAGTAATATTCGTAACGGAAATTCTTTTGCAGTGGCTAATACCGAGTTGCGAGTTCCTCTATTTAGTTATTTTTCTAATCGTCCAATGAAGTCATCGTTTGTTCGTAACTTTCAAGTAGTTGGCTTTTTTGATATAGGAACAGCATGGGTCGGTTTGTCGCCGTTTAATGACGAAAATCCTTTGAATACCGTAGTTATCGACAGAGGTAGTTATACTATAAAGGTGAATTACTTTCGTAATCCGATTGTATCAGGTTATGGCGTTGGTTTCCGTACGACGGTATTTGGTTACTTTGTACGATTGGATTTTGCGAGAGGTATTGAGACCGGAATTGTTCAAGATAGAAGAGTTTATTTATCATTAGGTACAGATTTTTAGAATAAATTATCAGAGAAAATTATTGTATATTTTTAATCAGTATTTTAGATTGGCTTGATTGATTTTTCATGGCGAAATGCCTAAAATCAATCAAGCCTTATTTTTTTGACAAACCTTGGGGATCGTTTTTTTAATAATGAAAAGAAACAGAATATTTTAATGACAAATATTATTTAATAAATAAGGTGTTGTACGAAATAAAATTTTAAGTAAAATAACTCGGTACATTTGCCATAGGTGGAAAAAACCACAGTATATTTTGTGATGGAACGGTATTTTAAGACAAATTCTTCGGAATAAAGTGATGAAAAATAAGAATCAAGTCTCCAGAAAAATTGTACTTTTGTGGCTAAATTATTTGCGATAGGTATGATATTTCTTAATAAATAAGAAACGATTTGTTCGAAAATAGGATTTCGAATGTCAAACCTACTGATATTATGCTAAATATTTGAATAAAAAACTTAGATGAGATACTTTTTTTCAATCATTATATTATTACTTTTTAGCACTTGTACGAAGCAACAAGTCGATAGCGTAAAAGCGTCAAATAAAGTACCAGAAGTCAAAAATATTATCTTATTAATTGGTGACGGAATGGGCGTAACGCAGATTACCGCAGGTATGTACATGAACGGTAATACCTTGAATTTAGAACGTTGCAAAGTTGTGGGTTTACACAAATCGACAGCCTCAAACAACCTGGTTACGGATTCTGCTGCCGGAGCAACTGCTTTTGCTTGCGGTAAAAAAACTTACAACGGGGCAATCGGTGTTGGACCAGACAAACAGCCGATAAAAACTATATTAGAATATGCCGAAGAAAAAGGGTTGGCTACCGGCTTAGTCGCGACTTCGACCATCACACACGCAACGCCTGCCTCATTTATCGCTCACGTCGAACAGCGTAAAATGATGGAAGCAATTGCTGCTGATTTTATGAAAACAGAAGTTGATTTATTCATTGGTGGTGGAAAAAAATATTTTGATAATCGTGATGATAATCGAAACTTATCTAATGAATTGAGAGAAAAAGGCTATTTTATTAGTGACTTTGTAACAGATGATTTGACCACTTTAGAATTGCCAAAAGATAAAAATGTTGGTTATTTTACTGCAAATGATAATCCGTTGCCAGCTTATCAAGGTCGTGATTATATCGGCGTTGCTACAGAAAAAGCCATCAATTATTTAGATCAAAAAAACGATAACGGTTTCTTTTTAATGGTCGAAGGGAGCCAAATAGATTGGGGAGGACACGCTAACAACTCGGATTATATTATTTCCGAGGTTATTGACTTTGATAAGGCGGTGAAGGCAGCTTTAGATTTTGCGGAGAAGGATGGTAACACTTTAGTTGTCATCACTGCTGATCATGAAACTGGCGGCTATGCGATTAATAAAGGAAGTACAATGGATTCGTTGGTTACTGCATTCACGACGGATTATCACACCGCAGATTTAATCCCCGTATTTGCCTTCGGGCCAAAAGCAGCTGATTTCGGAGGTATTTATGAAAATACTGCTATTTTTGATAAAATGATGAAGGCACTATTTCATTAGCCAGTATTTAGTGAACCGTTTTTAATAAAAAATATCTAACGTCAAAAAATCTAATATCTAAAAAAATGATACAAAGAATACAATCAATTTATTTGTTAGTCGCCTCAGCGTGTAGTTTTGCATTATTTGGTTTTCCCTTTGCATCGGTTGATAAAAAAGTCGCCGACTCAGCTCTATTTAGCAATGATACAGTTTATAATCTCAGCGATAATACCGCTTTATTAGCGATTTACGTTTTAACTGGAGTTGTTGCTTTTGCAGCCATATTTTTATTCAGTAATCGCAATCGTCAAAAAACTGTTGCTGGGGTTGCCGCTGTTTTTAACCTTATCGGAATTGCTTTTGCTATGATTGTGTTGATGCAAGATTCAGTAATGGATTCGGCAGCTGTACCAAATTATGGTATCGGTCTTTATACGCCTATTCTTGGCTTAATTTTGATTTTGTTAGCAGTGCGTGCGATTGCGAAAGATGAGAAGATGGTGCGTAGTATGGATAGGTTGAGGTAGAGGTTGGCGACTGTGGCACAAAAGTCCAAAGTATATATTAAAAAACATCGTTCAAAAAATAGAACCACAAAAAATCCTGAAATATTCAGATAAAAGATGTTCACAAAAAAAGCGAATGATTTTCATTCGCTTTTTTGTTTGTGTCACTAAAAAACCGCTGGCTAAACCCATTCATTCGCCCAAGTTCGACCTTCACCAGCTTCTGTCATCGGTACACAGCCTTGAAAAGGACCAGGAACAGCCACATGCTGTAAGACCTGTGTACAACCAGCTTCGGTCATAAAGAAAGTACTCAAGACACTATTTTTCGCATTAAACCAGAAAATTTCTTGCGAATTTGTGCCGCTTTCTCTTGCTTTGTAGGCAGCCTCTTCGACTGTCGTCAAATAATTGTCCCGTTCTTCGTCCGTCATTTTAGTAAATGACTTACCATTTGCGGTGTTACAATCGGCTTCGAAAGCATCGACTTGAGCTGCAAAATTTTTAGCATCCTCCTTAGAATAATAATTGGCTATAATTTCATCAATAAGATTCGCTACTTTGGCATCTTTCGCACCAGGAGTATCTGTCTTAGGCATGATGCGTTCTGCCAATTCATTAAAAACATCAAATTGTTGTGGAGTGAAAAACTGTAATCCTTCGCTAACTGAACTCGCTTCAGTTTCACAACTTTGCAAAAAAGCTGTGGCAAAAGGAGCAGAAATCGCTGCACCCGTCAAGAGTGCAACTCGTCGTAAAGCATCTCTTCTATCCATTTTTATTATACATATGAAGTATAAGGTGTAAAGTATGAAGTGCGACACCTCACATTTTACACCTCACACTTAATTATAAGTTTTGTTTCTTTAATTGTTCCACGGCATAATTCGCAGCACGAGCTGTCAAGGCCATATAGGTTAAGGAAGGATTCACGCAAGAACCTGACGTCAAACACGCACCGTCTGTGACAAACACATTTTCTGCTCCCCAAACTTGATTATTACCGTTTAATACAGAAGTTTTGCGGTCACGTCCCATACGAGCCGTTCCCATTTCGTGAATACCCAAACCGATGCCATAAGAATAATCGTAAGATTGTACATTTTTACCACCAGCCGCTTCTAATATTTCGACGGCAGAGGCTTTCATATCTTCACGCATTTTCAGCTCATTTTCTTTGATTTCTGTATTAAAATCAATCGTCGGCAATCCCCAAGCATCTAATTTGTCATAATTGAGTTGCATGAAATTATCCTCATAAGGTAAGATTTCTCCAAACCCGTTCAAATTCATTCCCCAGCCGCCGGGTGCTTGTACGGCTTCCTTCAGTGACGCTCCGAAACCTTTACCTTCTGCGGCCTCATACCAACTACCACGACTTCCGCCACCTTGATAACCAAATCCACGTAGGTAATCTTGATTAGTTTTTCCGCCTAAGTTTCGGAAACGAGGAATATAAATACCATTCGGACGACGACCAACAAAATACTGATCTTCAAAACCATCAAATTCTGCTCTTGCCCCAGCTTTAAAGTGATGATCCATTAGGTTTTTACCTAATTGACCGCTTTCGTTACCTAAACCATCAGGGTGAGCCTCATTTTTTGATTGCATCAAAATAGAAGTCGAAGCGACAGCAGAAGCACATAAGAAAACGACTTTTGCATAATATTCAATACTTTCTTTAGTTTCTTTATCAATGATGCGAACGCCGGTCGCTTTGCCAGTTTCCTTGTCGTAAAGTACTTCAGCACCAATTGAAAATGGGCGAATCGTTAAATTACCAGTTGCTTCAGCAGCAGGTAGTGTCGCTGATTGCGAACTAAAATACGCACCATACGGACAACCTCGCATACAACGATTTCTCGACTGACATTGTCCACGACCATTGTGTGCTTGTGTTAAATGTGCAGTACGCCCAATCGTCATAATTCTATCATCGAACTTCTTTTTGATGCGTTTTGCAACCTCTGCCTCGATACAATTGAAATCCATTGGTGGCAAAAACTCACTGTCAGGCAATTGTGGCAAGTTTTCTTTGCGACCGCTAATTCCCGCAAATTTTTCAACATATGAATACCACGGTGCAATATCTTTATAGCGAATTGGCCAATCAACAGCGATACCGTCTTTCATATTTGCCTCAAAGTCATAATCTGACCAACGGTAACATTGACGCCCCCAAACTAATGAACGTCCACCAACTTGATAGCCTCGAATCCAATCGAAACGCTTATCATTGATTTCGTTATAAGGATGTTCTGAATCTTTGACAAAGAAGTGTTTGTGTTGTTCTCTGACGGTGTAACCTGTACGGTTTTGTTTTGGATAATGTTCGTCAATGACAGGTTGAGGAACTCGACCGCCATTTTTAAATTCCCAAACTTCCATATTGGCCGTTGGATAATCTTTAATATGTTTGACATCACGACCACGTTCTAAAACGATAGTTTTTAGGCCTTTTTCGCAAAGTTCCTTAGCAGCCCAACCACCACTGATTCCCGAGCCAACAACGATAGCGTCGTAAGTTCGGTCTTTTTTACTCTTTCCGTTTATGTTACTCATAATTTGTTTATGTAATGTTGTAATCGTTTGGTTACCAATTTTTTATAATTTTTATTTTTATATTTCTCAATAAATGGAACCACCTATTTATTAATAACAAAGAGGCAAATTTAGTAATAAAACAATTCAACAGTTTTTTTATTTGGTTACAAATAAATTTCGGTGGCAACTTACCAAATATTTTAATAAAAATCAAAATATCCTTTGGCTTTGTGTCTTTTTAACAATTTGTCTTGAAAACGGTAAACGCTTAACGGTTGATAGCTGACGGCTGGCACAACATACAAAAATGGCTTTACTAAGTTATTTTAGTAAAGCCATTTTTTGTGTAAAACGGTCTGCTGTCAACCGTTTATCATCTGCCATTTTTTAGTTCACACCATAAGCAGTTAAACGACATTTCACTTTTAGGATTTGAGAAACGTCTGTTAATTCTACATCGTAAGGTCGATAGATACTATTATCTGAAATTAGGCGTAAACCGACGGTTTGTGTACCTTTTTTGATTTGTTGAATGCGTTTTGCTACAACAACATCGGTGACAATAACATAAACGGCGTTATCTTTCAAAGGGGTATCTCGTTCGAGGCGTTCACATATAACCATATCGCCGCTGGTAATTGTAGGCATCATACTGTCTCCACTGATTTCGATGGCAATTAATTCGCCATCCATATTTGGAATAGAAAATTTTTGCAGCTGATCGAAATAATCAGGGTTGTCAGATTCTAAAGCATAACCGGCTAAAGCTTTTTGAGAGACAAGTGTGATATTTTTTCTACCATTGCTATTAATTCCATTCAAGTCTCTTGAAGGAATATCATTATCATTAGCAAACATCGGCTCAATTCCACCAAAAATGTAGTTAGCATTGACGTTGTACACCTCAAACAATTTGTTTAATTGATCGACAGTAATGTTGCGTTTTCCTTTCAGAATACTGTTTATAACATGATTGTATGTACCTAATTCACGGGCAATGTCTGACTTGCCTTTGATTAGGTTATTTTCATCTAACGCTTTATATACCTCTCTGAAACGTTTATTGACTGGATTATTGATAAAATCAGACATGAACAAGTAGTTTTTAATTGTTCCAAAATGTTTTAAAACTTTTTTTAAAAACATTTTGTTTTTAAAAACATTTTGTTTTAGATTTGTACTGCTTAATAAACAATTGGAACAAAATCATTTAATTAATAGACGTAAATATACAAAACGTTGTTAAAAAAAACAAGGTTATGATGCATAAAAACAATAAGTTAGAGCCTTATGTACAACACAGAGGTGTTAAACGCAGGTTAGAAATTATGGAAAGTAAGTCGCCTTCTTTATTTCGAATTGTTCAAGCTGTTGTTGTGGGTGTAGGTAAACCGATTATGGCGGTGAGGGCTGGTTTTTATAAAGCGACTGGTGGTTTCTTCGCTAATTCTAGAATTCCATGGTTCAAAGTTATTGTGATTTTAGCTGGTGCGTATGTTTTGATGTACAAAAACGTAAATTTGAACTTCAACCTCAATTCTCCACCTCCTCAAAATGAAATTCCTGATTATACTTCTATGAGTGTGGCGAATAGTTTGTCGCCAATCGTGTCCGCGACTTTTGATGATGAGGCGAATAAGGCATACATCGAGGAATATAAGGCTATTGCACTGCAAGAAATGAAGGTGTTTGGTATTCCTGCAAGTATCAAATTGGGACAGGCTTTGTTAGAAAGTGAAGCGGGACAAAGTATGAATGCCATTTCTTTGAATAATCATTTTAATCTTCGATGTGGCGAGTTACAAACTGGCTACTGTACCGAAATGCCAAGTGGAATGTTCAACGAATTTGGTTCTGTTTATGATGGTTGGCGGGCACATAGCAAATATTTGGTGACGAATGATTATGCAAACCTCCGAAAAGCGGCCGGAAATGATTATAAGATTTGGGCAGCAGGTCTGAAAACTTTAGGGTATAGTGCCGAACGTGATTATGCAGAAAAATTAATTGGAATTATTGAGTATTACAATTTACAGGAGTTAGATGTACAGAAAGAGCAGTAGTTCTCTTATTTACATCAAAAATAAGTACATCAAAGATCAAAGTTTAATTTGAAAAGTATGGTTCTTTAAAAAATTCATTGGAAGAGCGTATTGACCATGGAATATTTTAAAGAACCATTATTTATTTTGAGTGACAAGGGAAGTCAAAAATATCAAACCAGATTTTTTGATTTTCGAATGTACCTAATTTACTTTTTAAACAATCGCCCAAATAAACCAGATTTTTTATTATTTTTCTTATCCATATTTTCTTGACTAGCAGCGATAGAATCTTCCAATTTTGCGATCATTAAGTCACGCCATTCTGGATTTTCATCATCTGTTTTAGCAACGTCTAAGGCAGATTGATAATATTGAATCGCTTTTTCATAATCTTCGATATAGCGATTGTAGAGGTTAGCGATTTGGAAATAATGCTCTGCTTGTAGTTCGATATCACTATGTTCTGCCAAGATTGGCAAGGCTTTTTCGTAAAACTCAATCGCTTTTTGATTTTCGCCCATTTTCAATAAAATACTGACCATAGAAACATAAGTTTTTCCTAATTTCTCAGAATTTTCTTCTTGTAGTTCTGTCGCATAATGATAATTACGTAAGGCGTCGGTTAGATTATCTTGGGCGAAATAGATAGAACCGAGTTGTAAATGTAAAATTTCTTGTTGCAAGAGGTCTTCCTCTTCCTGATATATCTCTAATGCAGCTTCAAAACAATCTGCAGCTTCGTCCAAATTTTGAGTTTCTAAGTAAACTAACCCTAAGTTATTGAAAGGCGTTGCAGCATCAATTTCATTTTCTTCATTGATTTCAATCGCAGCTTCGTACAGTTCAATCGCTGTTAGAAAATCCTCTTCTAACGCAGCGATATTCCCCAAATCCGCAAAGAGTTTTGCTCGAAGTATTTCGTCTTCGTCAGTGCTATCTTCTAAAAAAGTCAACCCTTTTTCAAAGGCTATTTTAGCTTTTTCAATTTCTTTTTTAGAAAATGCCAATACACCAAAATGACGATGTAGGTCGGCGGTTTCCGAGTCGCTCAATTCGAAAGTCGCACTATGTTCGTTGATGAAATTTAAACCTGTCTCGGCAGCTTCATATTGATGATAGTCAAAGCAAGCTTCGATATACTCATCATAAGCGGTTTTGATTTGAGTCAAGCTGGCGTCATCAGCGATTAATTCGTTCACACTGCTTTTTAAATCTGCTAAGTGTTCCTCTTGTTCTGCAGATAATTCTTTTTTTGTAAAAATAGCAGCATCTAACTTTGGCATAATTGTTTGTTTTAGTGAACGCCAAAAATACTAACCTCAATCGGATTTTGGAAAAAAATACTTATTTGTTTGTAAATTAGAATATCTCGGAAGGCAGCGTTCTTTTAATCTCAATAAAAATCAGTGACATAATATTATTAATGTTGAATCGTGGTCACACTATTAGCGATTGTAAAAGCGTATAATTAAATAAGTATTTTGTTCAAGCAAAAAACTTTACTTTTGTAATTAATTTGATTCTTCAAAGAAAATATGAGTAACATTGATATGCGAATTGCTTGAAGTAATTTTTGTGTTGATGTATTAACGTTCGTACGATCAACTTCTAAATTAATAGTATAAAATACGATTTATAAAATCCTTTAAAACAGAAATTCAATGACGAATATATTAAAATATTCACTTTTATTAGGCTGTATGATGTTTATGGCGTCAACTACTTTTGCACAAAATAAAGACTCTGTTACGGCTGAGATTTTAGATATTCTTACGCTGTTAGAAGCACATGAAAAAGATGAAATCGTGATGCATGCTCACTCGCAGCGAGATATTCCACAAGATGAAGAATTAGCATGGCTTTTGGAGAACATGAGCGATTCGGCTAAAACTCGGGTCTTATTGTATATTAAACGGAAAGCTGGGTCACGCATCAAGCCGAAAGCAGGAACGGCAGAGATTTATTGGTTAGAATCTTCTTATGATTTTGGGACGATTCGTGAAGGAAAAGTTGTGACGTACAAATTTGAGTTTGAGAACATCGGTGATGTCGCTTATAATATTAAAGAAGTTGAAGGCTCGTGCGGTTGTACGATTGCTGATTATTCATCGAATGCCGTTCCTCCAGGAGGAAAAGGGTTCATTTTAGTGAAATTCAACACCAAAGGGAAGAAAGGTGATAATACAGAATTTGTAACAGTTGTCGGTAATAGTCAACCCGAACACGTTTCGTTAATTATCGAAGCGAAAGTTTATTAAAGTCGGTTTGCAGTTTTAGTAGTTTTAGTAGTTTTATCTTGTGTAGGAACTACTAAAACTACTAAAATTATTCGACTAATACTTTTTTTATAATCCATTGATTATCAAACCTGAACTGAATAAAATAAATCCCTTTTTGATAATTATTAAAGTTTAATACAGTTGAATTTGGCGTATTAATTCGTCGAATTTGTTGCCCTAATAGATCATAAATTAGAATTTCATTTGGTAAGTTTTCTGTTGTGAAATTGATAATATCATTGGTTGGATTTGGAAATAAAGTGAGGTTGATTTCTTTTTGAGTTGGTGTTGTATTCACAAAGTTAGGGACACAAAACCGGATAGTGTCCGTATCACCAAAATTACCGTTAATAATTCCTAATTGTGTGGTATCTGTTCTGATTTCAAAATAACCGGGAGCAGAGCCATTACCACCATTCAGCCCGTCACCAAAGCTATCTTCGATTATGGCACGATAACAACCATTTGGCAAACAAATATTTTTTTTGATTAATGTATTTTCAAAACTCGAACCTGTAATTTGGGTGGAACTAACGGAAGCCACAATATTACCATTGGCGTTCAATATTTTATAAGAAATTTCCTCTGGCCAGCTATCCGTTTGCAGATTGATAATTACGTTTGTATTCGTATTATTAATGTTAAAATTTTTTGTAAAAGAATTATTTGAATTATCCTCATCCGTTACATTCGGAATAGAAACGGATACGTCTAAAACTTGACTTCCCACATTTAAACTAACGAATTGTAAATCAATAATAGTAGATTGTAACCATGTCAAATTTCCAGTCCATTGTTGGTGTAGCGTTAATCCATTATTGTATTCATAGTTAATGTCTAAGGCTGTAATTGAGTTACTGCCTATGTTACGAACGAATATTTGAGGCTGTTGAACGTTGCCACAAGTATTTAAGTTACCGATTGAATCAATTACTACATTATCCGTAAAGGAAGCGGTTACGAAATATTGACCATCAAAAGTTATGGCACCAGTATTGGTAGGATCAAGCCAATTTTTTAGTTGAGTGCCAGCTGTGCCACCGCCCAGCCATGACGCTGATAATTTTCCAAACTCGTCAAAACCATTATTTGTACAGGACGCATTTCCACCATGTAATTGACCAATAACTCGACCATTTGTATCGAATAAAGGCGCACCTGAAGAACCACTTTCTGTTGTGCCAACTTCCCAGTTTTGTACTCGCCAATGATTTGCATTATAAGCAAAACCATTGGTAACTGTTCCTAAATCTTTTGATATTTTTTTCACATCGCCAGAAGGATGATGGATACAAACAGTGTTTGTGGTAGCTGCTCCCGAATTATTCCAACCAGCATAATAGACTAAATAACTTGGCGGCGGTGTAGTGCTTAGTTCTAATAACGCCATATCGGACTGCACGAAACTTGCTCGGGTTATACTTCCTGAGATACTTTGTGTCAGATTTCCATCTGAGCCGTTACAGTTTGGGCTTTCATAATTAAAGACAAAAAGCCATGTATTTTCATTGCCATCGAGACAATGTTCACCTGTTAATATATAAGGTGTCGTATCTTGTGCCGTATTGTTGATCATCACACCAGTACACCAGCGAGTGTTGCCATTGGTTAGAATCATGGCAATTGAGCGTTTTTCATTTTGCCAGTTATCACCCTCGTTGCAGTTGATATCAATATTACAATTTCCCGAGCTTCCAAAATCCTTATCCAAACTTTGTATATAATCATTCGCTGTTTTAAACATATCACGGTACGCATGAATAATACTTGAAATTTGTAGTCGTCCTTGACCTTGAACAGCGAAGGGTTCATAATATTCTAAAATTACAACCTGGCCTTTGACAGGAGTAGTTGAAAATTTTCCGTGTGTTTTATTATTAAGGTGTGTGAATGCTCCAATCAAATTAGTTTTATCTTGATTATAAATAAAAAATGCGGCATTGTTTGGCATAAAAAAGTCGTCAAAGATAAAGTTGATAGATTTGGCATCTTTTGAGCGTATCTTCAACCGCCAGACCTGATCACCGTTTGGTAATTGTTCCCAAACGCCAGAATTGTTTAAGTTTAGTTGAACTGGAAAGTCTTTACCAAATCGAAGCGGTATCGTTTTATGTTGTGTTAAATCATCTTCGGCACGCAATTGATTTTCGTTAACCATTGGTAAAGTATGTGTGGGAACGACCTTAATCAATGGATAATTGAAACTTGGAGGTGTACTCGGTACGCTTATTTGTCCAAGAGCGAAGTAACAGCTGAATAGCCATATCGAAAGTAATAATGATTGTCGCATTTTAATTATTTTTATTGAATAGCCAAAGACAAGGTTTTAATATGATATCTTAATGTAATTGTAGGTAAAACGAGATACAATATAGACTTGTTGAGTTAATTTTTGACTTAATTTTAGAGCAGACTTACCAAAAACTTCTTCAGATTTTTTTTTCATAAAAACTATTGTGTAATTAGATAAATACTCTTACCTTTGCACTCGCAAAATTATTAGTTAACCATTAAAAAACTTGAGGACCTTTCAGAATGTTAGAAGAAAAGGATCAAATTGAAGAAACTCCACAAGAAGAAACTACTCAAAATGAGGAAGTTCAGCAGGAGGAAGTAGTTACAGAAGAAAACACGGAAGCTGTAGAAGACATGGCAGCGACTGAATCTGAAGAATCAACTGAAGATGATGAGTCTGAAGAAGATGAGGAAGAGGAAACAGAGGAAGACACTGTAAATACAACAGCACATGATGATTTTGATTGGACAATAGGAAAAAGAAACACTTTATCTTATACACAGTCAGAAATCGATGATTACATTGAAACATATGAATCAACATTAACATCAGTTGCTGAAAACGAAATCGTTTCAGGTCTTGTATCAGCGATCTCAGATGGAGATGTTGTATTAGATATTGGATACAAATCAGACGGTTTAGTTTCTTTATCAGAATTTAGAGATACACCAGATTTAAAGCCGGGTGACTCTGTCGATGTATATATCGAAACAAGAGAAGATTCACGAGGACAATTAGTTTTGTCACGTCGTAAAGCAAAATTATTAAGAGCTTGGGAAACTATTGTTGATTCATTCAACAACGGAACAGTAATTAAAGGTACTGTTGTGAGTAAGACAAAAGGTGGTTTAATCGTAGATACTTACGGATTAGAAACTTTCTTACCAGGTTCTCAAATTGATATTCGTCCGATTCTTGATTACGATTCTTATGTTGGTAAAACAATGGAATTCAAAGTTGTCAAAATCAACGAATCTATCAAAAATGCTGTCGTATCACACAAAGCATTGATTGAAAGTGATTTAGCAGAACAAAGAGAAGCGATCATTTCAAGCTTAGAAAAAGGACAAGTTTTAGAAGGTTTAGTGAAAAATATCACAGACTTCGGTGCATTCTTGGACTTAGGTGGTGTCGATGGTTTATTATATATTACAGATATTTCTTGGGGAAGAATTAAGCATCCGAGCGAAATTCTTAAATTAAACCAAAGAATCAATGTTGTAGTATTAGACTTTGATGAAAACAAAAAACGTATTTCATTAGGTTTAAAACAATTACAGCCGCACCCTTGGGAAGTTCTTGCAGAAGAGATCAGCGAAGGTTCAACAGTAAAAGGACGTATCGTAAATATCGAAGATTACGGTGCATTCTTAGAGATTCAGCCAGGTGTTGAAGGATTGATTCACGTTTCTGAGGTAACTTGGAGCAATCAGCCTGTAAATGCAAGAGAATTCTTTAAGTTGGATCAGGTTCACGAGGCAAAAGTTGTAACAGTAGACAGAGATGACAGAAAGATGTCATTGAGTTTGAAAAAATTAACCAAAGATCCTTGGAGCGAAATCGAAACGACTTTCCCTAAAGGTAGCCGTCATACAGGCGAGGTCAAAAACTTGACACCTTACGGAGTATTCGTTGAATTAGCAGAAGGAATCGGTGGAATGGTACATATATCAGATCTTTCATGGACGAAGCGATTTTCTCACCCTTCAGAATACACAAAAATCGGTAACGATATTGATGTAGTTATTTTGGAAATTGATAAAGATAGTCGCAAATTAAGTCTTGGACACAAACAAATAGAAGAGAATCCTTGGGATACTTTCGAAAATGTGTTCCCTGTAGGTTCACATCACGAAGCTACTATTTTAAGAAAAGATGATAGAGGTGCAATTGTTTTATTACCTTACGGATTAGAGGCATTCGCTCCTATCAAACATATCCGTAAAGAAGACAATACGCCAGGAGAAGTTGATGAATCATTAACTTTCAAAGTACTTGAATTTAACCGTGACGACAAACGAATCTTAGTTTCTCACACTCGTTATTTAGACGATTTGAGACGTGCAGCAGCTAACGAAGAAAGAGTAGCAAAGCGTTCAGAGCGCACAAAAGCACGCAAAGCTGTTAAAGATCAGCAATCTAAGATTGAGAAAACAACTTTAGGTGATTTAGATGTATTCTCTCAGTTGAAAGATCAGTTATCTGATAATGATGACGAGAATTAGGTCACGAATAATCACACAGTTTTAGGCAGAGATTAAACAGAGATATAACAAAGATTAAATGGGTTAAGAAATGAGATGTTTTCCTCGGTTAGTCACAAACACAACCGAGGAATTTTTAACCTTGAAATTTGTTTTTTCAGTTGCTTATAACTAAATTTGTAGGACAGAGATTTAAACAGAGATATAACAAAGATTAAATGGGTTAAGAAATGAGATGTTTTCCTCGGTTAGTCACAAACACAACCGAGGGATTTTTTTAGCTAGAAAAAATCAGTTTAAATTGTTCTAAGATTTCAAAAAGACAGAGATACAAACAGAGATATAACAAAGATTAAATGGGTTAAGAAATGAGATGTTTTCCTCGGTTAGTCACAAACACAACCGAGGGATTTTTTGTTAACCATCTGTTTGTTAAAGATATTAAAAATGGTATTTACTTCACGGTGAATACCATTTTTCATTTTATACCCTTTATTAAACTATTTTTATT
>Ga0075467_10002333_pt1 | contig 14987 bp, 10 predicted proteins | sample DEB08_DNA_9_FD_75067 | JGI IMG/M metagenome (GOLD analysis project Ga0075467, IMG submission 75067) | Aqueous microbial communities from the Delaware River and Bay under freshwater to marine salinity gradient to study organic matter... | ecosystem: Environmental > Aquatic > Marine > Coastal ... | reverse complement strand
TTTCACTTCAGTTTCTTCAACGATAGTATTTTCCAAATCCTCTGAAACATCGTCTAACAAACCATCAGCATTTTTCTCCGATTCTGATTCTTCTAACTCTGCTGCAACCTCTTCCAAGAAATCACTCATATTTATGAATACTTTTTCATTCTCATCAACAGCATTCACTTCGTTATCTTCATCTTCCGTACCTTTCACTTCAGTTTCTTCAACGATAGTGTTTTCCAAATCCTCGACCGATTCGCCTTCAACCTCCTCCGTCTCTAACGCATCGACAGAATGCTCTCCTTCAACCTCGTCACCATCTTCTACCACTTCTTCATTAGTATCTTCTACAAGGTCATCTGCCAACTCATCAATCAAATCCGCTAACGCATCAGGTGAAGTATCGTCTGACTCTACCTTGTCATTTATCTCCTCGAAAGTCTCATTAATCATCTCATCTTCAATGAAATCCTCCTCCTCTTCCGATATCAAATCATCGGCTAAGTCATCTAACATTTCATCAGAGATAGTCGATAAATCATTTTCAGAAGTCTTACTATCCGATTCATCGTCCTCCGGCGTTTCTTCTTCTCTATTTGATAATAAATTAAGCCCGGGAATAGCCGACAAATCAAACCCTTCCTCCACATTTTCCGAAACATCATCAAGAACCTCCGTAGTTGTTTCAATCTCCTCCTCTCTTATATCCTGTTCTGACTCATCAACTACGACATCTTTCTCTTCTTCAACCTCTTTAACAGCGGGAGAATAAGCCGGTAACGTACCATATTTCCTCATTAGCAAAGCACTATCCCCACCAAACTCTTCAAATAATTCACGGAAATTATCATCTTTCAAACGCTGATACAACACATAATTCGTCCCCCTCAAATAGCGCATAAAATCCCCCAAAATATTAGTAGAAATATCTTGAATCAAGTCTAACTTCGGAGCTAATTCAGTCCTTCGTGCCTCTGTAGTGTGACGCATTTCAGTACGAATCTGCTGATATTGCATAGACCAATAATTGATGTAATTGACAACATCTCCCAAACGTTCAAACTTTGTAGCAATAGTTTTGTATTGATCTGTCCCCTTGATAGGATGACGACCTTCCAAGATAATCGTTTTGATGCGACCTCGCAGTCGAGTATCTTCGACTAACTCCAAGATATTTCGCATACAATTTTCTGATTTCAAAAAATTGTCACTAACTAATAAAAAAACAGGTGCTGTGCTATTTGAATACTGTTGACGAATAGCATCGTGTGTCGCGAAGTCGAAAGTATCATGGATAAAATCAATTCCTACTCTTCCTAAATCGTCCGTAATATGATTTGCAATATTTTGATTATCAATGCAATAAATAAGATAAGCCTTCGTGTTGTTCATATCGTAGTTGTCCTTAATAATTATGAATTTCATGATGATTGTTATCTCAATCTCACCGTATTTAGAAATTTCAAGAAAATCTCAACATTTCTTATAGGTTAGATTTTTATTGAAACGGTAATCATCATTTTTTTAATCAAAAAAGAAGTGTCGTTTCTTTTTCATCAATCTCTGTGCCTAAATTACTGATAATATGGCAAATATCAAGCATGTAGAACATATTTAATATTTTCACCGATTAGATATTTAGTACCGTTTTCAATCAATCTTATCACTTTTTAATGGCAATAAAAATACAAAATTTCTGTGTAAAGAACAGCAATTAAAATACAAAATGCGTCATCTAATTTGATATTATTTTTAAATATCAATTATAAATGACGCATTTTCAGCAATTAAAGTCGAAATATATTCAACCTTTTTTATTACTTCAAATTCAACTCTATTCTACTCCGCCACCATTGTTAACTCTGTCACAATATCTTCAAACTCTTTCATAAATGTATCATATTGACTTGTAGCTGGGCCGCTAAATCCGGTATGAATTTTCACAACTTTATTATTTTTATCCAAAAAAATCATCGTCGGATAAGAAATCACCGCATTTAACATCGGTAAAACTTCACCCGCTTCTACATTATTAGAATAACCAGCTATCAACATCGGATAAGGCACGTTCATTTTATTAATGTAAGTTTTAACCGCTTTCGCTGCTCGACTTTCATCACGGAATTTCTCGAATGCCAAACCAATAATTTCTAAATTTTCAGGCTTCTCTTTATTATAAAAAGGTACTAAAAAGTTCGTTTCGTCCCGACAATTTGGGCACCAAGTTCCGAAGATTTGAATAATTTTTGCCTTCCCCTGAAATCGTTCGTCGCTTGATGAAACTATATTTCCATCAACATCTTTAAACGAAAATTCGAAGGTATCAAAACCATCTTTCAAATACGTCAATTCATACGCAGAACCAACTTTTGCCTTATCATTTTTCGTTGCTGTCCAATTTGTTTTATAATGTTTACCCGACAAAAAAGTACCAATCATCGTTTTATCTTCCATGATTTTTGCTTCAAACAAATAAGCGTGTGTACCATCGAAAGTCGATAAATACAACTTATCATTTTGAATCGTTCCTGCCAAGTAGCGATAATCGCCAGTTTCCGTCAGAAAAGTTCCTGTTAAACGATTTCCGTCTTGTTTAAACTCACCGACAGCCGGATAAGGCTCGTCTGTTTCTGTACCGAACATCACTTCCCATTTTCCCGAAACATCCATAATAGGTTTTTTGCGAAGTGTCGTAAAACGGTGATTTTGCCCTTGTTTTGCCACAAATGGAATACTGTAATTCTCCCGATTTTTATCATACCAATTCCCCTCAATCACCTTATCTTCATACACTGCTTTGATGTAAGAATTATAGATAGGAAAGTCAATACGAATCGTGTCATCGCCCGATTTTCTATTTTTTCCATAGACAATATCATCGACTTTTAGCACTTCATCACCATTGATAATTTCCAAATAAAAACTATCCGCAGAAGTATAAACGACATTAAATGTAAACGGTAATTCGCCTGCCGTCACTTCTTCATAAGCGATTTCATCATCTCGCTTAATAAATTGGTCTTTTGTACGAATCGGATTCGCTTTTTTACCATTTAATAATAAAACAGCCCGCCAAGGTCCAGGAGCAATAACATTGAACTGGTTCGGCATGACACATTCCGAAAATAAAACCGCTATAAATGCAAAAAATAAGTATTTTGTAATCGTATTTTTCATTTTAAGATTGAACTTTATATTTACTGAACCCTTGAAGTGTGGTAAATATGATAACTTGAATAATTTAAATACAAAGAACAGAAAAATCCTGTTCAAATCTGTAAATCCTATCAAAAACTTAGAAACATGAAATCTATCCTTATTGTTTGCTTTTTGACGCTTTCGCTAAATATTTACGCTCAAACCGGTGCTGGCCCTGTTGAACAAACTTTTATCTTTCAGTTGGCAGATGAAAAAGGGAACGATTTAGACATTAATAAAATCAAAAAACATAGGGTTAAAGCCACCATAAAAGGAGCAAATAACGTCACCTATGAGGGTTTAAGTGTAGAAGGTGAATACGTTATTTCTCAAACTGGAATGCGATATTATGGCGATTTCAACGAAGTTGCTTCCAGCAATCTCACCTTAATTTATGAATACGATGATAAAAAAATGACTGTTAAAATTAACAACATACAAGCCGTTTATTTTAAAATTACACCCATTCCTTTTAAAAGTGGCGATTATACTTTTGATTTGCAACACGAAAACGATTTTATTAAAAAATTAGTGATAAAACCAATTGATTGGACGTATTCAAAGGTGATGTTTGAAGAAGAGAAAAAGGAAAAAGGCTATTAAGTCAAATCTGCGTTTTTCAGTGTAAATCTGCGTATGCTGCGTCCGAATCACGAACCACAAAATCATGGAAAAATTACAAAAACAACTCACAGGCGAATTACACTACGACAGCTTAATGCGAACGCTTTACGCAACTGATGCGTCTGTTTATAAAATGTTACCGCAAGCCGTGGCATTGCCGAAAACGGTGGAAGATATAAAGGTTTTAATCAATTATGCTCATGAAAACGGTACATCCTTAATTCCTCGAACAGCAGGAACGTCACTCGCAGGGCAATGTGTCGGCGATGGCATCGTGGTTGATGTTTCTAAATATTTTAATAAAATATTAGAAATCAACACGGAGGAATCTTGGGTGCGTGTACAACCTGGCGTTATTCGGGACGAATTGAATGCGTTCTTAAAACCTTATGGCTTTTTCTTTGGCCCTAATACTTCGACTGCAAATCGCTGTATGATAGGCGGAATGGTTGGTAATAATTCTTGTGGTTCGACCTCGATTGTTTACGGTTCGACTCGTGATCATACGTTAGAATTAAAAACGATTTTGAGCGATGGTAGCGAAGTGGTTTTTAAAGATTTGACCGTTGGGGAATATGCCGAAAAAATACATCAAAAGGGACTCGAAGGTGATATTTATCGTTTTTTCCATGATAAATTGAGTTCAAAAGATGTTCGAGAACGCATTAAAAAAGAATTTCCAAAAGCCAATATTCAGCGTAGAAATACCGGTTATGCGGTTGATCTGTTGTTAGACACCTCCCCTTTTGTTAATACGGATAATGACTTTAATTTATGTAAATTGTTAGCTGGTTCCGAAGGAACTTTGGCATTTACAACCGAAATTAAATTGAATATTTCGCCTTTACAAGACCCTGAAATTGTGGTGGTTGCACCGCATTTTTCGAGCATTCGAGAAACCACAAAAGCCGTTTTGACGGCAATGAAACACAACCCGACGGCTTGCGAAATGATGGACGATTTGATTCTACAATTAACAAAAGATAACATCGAACAGCAAAAAAATCGCTTTTTTATCAATGGCGACCCGACAGGAATGCTGATGGTCGAGTTTCGAGGGCAAACATTGGCGGAAGCCGAAAAAAAAGCAGACGCAATGATTGCCGACATGCAAGCAAAAGGCGAAGGTTATGCTTTCCCGAAAGTATATGGCAAAGACACGAATAAAGTTTGGAAGCTAAGAAGTGCAGGTTTGGGCATTTTGGCGAATATTCCTGGCGACCCGAAAGCCGTGGCGTGTATCGAAGATACTGCCGTGGCGTTGGAAGATTTGCCCGATTATATTGATGATTTTACCAAAATGATGGATGATTTTGGTCAAAAAGCCGTCTATTACGCTCACGCTGGCGATGGCGAATTACACTTGCGACCAGTCTTGAATTTGAAAAAGGCGAAAGACGTTCAACTCTTTCACGACATCACCGAAGAAACCGCAAAATTGGTTAAAAAATATCGTGGTTCATTTAGTGGCGAACATGGCGACGGACGAGTTCGTGCCGAATTTATACCGCTAATGGTCGGCAAAGAAAACTACGAACTTTTTAAAGAAATCAAAAAGGTATGGGACATCAACGGGATTTTCAACCCCAATAAAATCGTCGATGCCGACCCAATGAACACTAACTTACGCTACGAACCCGAACAAGAAACGCCACAATTTGACACCGTTTTTAATTTTGAAAAAGAAGGCGGCATTTTGCGAATGGCAGAAAAATGTAACGGTTCGGGCGATTGTCGAAAGTTGAGTTTGTCAGGCGGAACGATGTGTCCGAGCTACCGAGCAACTCGCAACGAAAAGGAAACAACACGAGCGAGAGCCAACACTTTACGCACCTTTTTGACACAAAACGCCAAAGACAATGCGTTCAATCATCCCGAAATTAAGGAGGTCATGGACTTGTGTTTGTCCTGCAAAGGTTGTACATCCGAATGTCCGTCAAACGTAGATATGGCAACGCTTAAAGCCGAATTTTTGTATCAATATCAAAAAACAAATGGTGTTCCGTTGCGATCTTGGGCTTTCGCCAATATTAGTAAAATCAACGGTTTAGGTTCACTTGTGCCAAGTGTGACCAACTTCTTTTTGACCAATTCGCTGACAAGCGGAATAGCGAAAAAAGTCCTAAATGTTGCACCAAAACGCACCTTACCAACTTTACAAAAAACAACTTTAAGAAAATGGTTTAATAAAAATCAACCGAAACCAAACGGCAAAATTATTTCCACGGTTTATCTTTTTTGCGATGAATTTACCAACTTCAACGACACCGAAATTGGTATCAAAGCCGTTAAGTTGTTGACCAAATTAGGTTACGAAGTCAAAATGGTCAAACACGAAGAAAGCGGTCGAGCTGCTATGTCAAAAGGTTTATTAAAAATGGCTCAAAAATGTGCCAAAGCCAATGTCGAAACCTTTAAAAATATCATCACAGCAGAAACGCCTTTACTCGGCATCGAACCGTCAGCGATTTTGTCTTTCCGTGACGAATATCCTCGCTTAGTCGCTCAATCAGAACAAGAAGCTGCCAAAAACTTAGGCAAAAACGCTTTGTTAATTGACGAGTTTTTAGAACAAGAAATCAAAAAAGGCAACATCACGTCTGCACAATTCACCAACAAAAAACAACACGTCAAAGTCCACGGACATTGCCATCAAAAAGCCTTGTCATCTGTCGAAAAAACAGCTTTCGTTTTAGGCTTACTCGACAACTTTACCGTCGAAATCATTCCGTCAGGTTGCTGCGGCATGGCAGGTTCGTTCGGCTACGAAGCGGAACACTACGATATCAGTATGCAAGTCGGCGAAGATGTGCTGTTTCCTGCGGTTCGTGCTGCGAAAAAGGATACGATTATTGTGGCTGTGGGGACGAGTTGTCGGCATCAGATTTTTGATGGGACGGGGAAGAATGGAGTGCATTTGGTTGAGGTTTTGTGGGAAAGTTTAAAAGACAACTAAATTTTGGTATTTTTGAAAAATTGCTTAATTAAAATCATTTAGTTATGAGTAAAATTAATGTTAATGATAATAATACTAAAAGTAACATCACTTCCCTGAATCTTAACGAATTAATGTGTTAAAACCATTTCAAAAAAATCACGTTGGAACGATAAGTGTTCAGCGAAATAGTTTATTCTGAAATTTTACAGGCACTGTTTCTCTTATTACGCCTAAAAATATTGATGCATCCGTTTTTTGTACTCTACAAAAATGTTTCCTTCAAACTCCTATGAATAAAAAATTTCGTTCTATTTTGTATCTTTTGTATAAATTAGCCATTAATACTGTAAGAAACACTAAAACATTCAGAATTATGAACTTCAAACAATTGAAACTCTGGGGAATTTTACTTTCTCTTGCGATACTTACGGCCTGTGGATTTCAACATACGACGAATCAAAACGGAGAAGATTTCGACCGTTTTTATACCAAATTTCATGAAGATGGAGATTTTCAGATGGAGCGAATTGACTTTCCACTAAAAGGGACAACAACTTACTTATCGGAAGGCGGTTCGAAATCTACTTTTTGGTACAAAGACGACTGGAATATGCACAGTTTGATGTCTGATACTATGGACTTAAATCAAAACTTTATTAGTGCTGATAGCATCATGGTCGATGTGATTTTTGATGATAAGGCGGTAGGGCTAACTCGATATTTCACTTTACGTGATGGAAAATGGTATTTGACGTATTATTCTGAACATAATCCGATTGATCCTAATTTTGTAAATCTGAAATAAATCGGCTAAACATTAACGTCATTTGATATTTTTTCTGAACGATCGATTCGAAATATGTTAAAACTGAGATTTTTTTTTGAAAAAAATTAAACCGTTTTGGCAACTTTTTGTTAATCTTGCACTTATGAACATCGTAAGTTATTGATTTTATAATATTATCAACAGCCAAGTCATGTCATCAAAAGTAAAAGCAGGATTACTGTTATATCGTCAAAAGTCAGAAGGTTTAGAGGTTTACTTAGTTCCAGGAGATGATAATTCCTTACAAATGCCAGAGAGTTTTTCATTAGAACATCATGAAGCTTTAGAAACTTTCTGCGATAATTTAGAAAAGACATTGGGAATTAGAGTCGAAGTCGAACAGTTGACAGAGTTAGATTTGGTCAAATGTATGGTTTCTGGTCGTGAGTTTCTGGCTTACGCATTAGAAACTGATTGGGAAAAACTTCCCGATACCAGCAAACGTTACCGCTTCGTTCAAGCTAATAAAGGCGCTTATTACGCTATCAAAGATGCTTTTAAGCGGGTCATGCCTGCACAATATGCGATGCTGAAAGAATTGGTCGAAATCGTTTCCTCCAGAAACATTATGAGATTTTAAAAAAGTTGTCATATAAAAAAGCCTTGAAGCAAAATATTGCTTCAAGGCTTTTGTTTTTCGACCCATCACTGATTCTCAAAACTTCGCTCTATTCAACGCCATCGCATTCATCAGCCAGTTCGGCAAATTCTTCTTAGGATCACGTTTTGTTAAGTTAATAGACCATCCGATCGCTGGTACTAACGGCACTTTGTGCGTTTCTACAAACTCAATCAAAGTTCCATCAGGATCTTCCAAATATCCCCAATGACCATTCGCCTCACCCATATCAAAATCAGGATTACTCAACACTGAAAATGGGAAACCAGCTGCTTCACATTCTTTGACCAGCTGATTCATGTTATGAATATCAAAACATAAGTGAATATAACCTAAATCGCCCCAATAACGACCTTCAAAAATAGTATTTGGTGTGCGACTTTTGACTTCTACTAACTCAATTTGGCTTTCGCCCAATAATGGCGTAAATCCGCCGACACGATTTTCGGTATGCCCCAACAAGACACGACGCATTGTTTCGTTTCCACCTGGCACACCATTTAAACTATCGAATATTCCTGTTGTATCATTCAGTACTTTATCATATCCCAAAACATCAGAAAATAACTTTAAAGTCGCTTCGATATTCGATACGCCCAAAGTCGCTCCACAGATTCCACCTATATCATTTTTCTTTTTAAACCAAGAATCGAACTCTTTGATTTCCAAAATATTATCAAAAGGATCTTTGATAAAAAAGGCTTTCGAACCGTCAGGATTTTTAATAATATCCGTCAGAATATTGACCTTTTCAGCTTTTAAGCGATCATAAGATTTTTGAATATTATGAGACTTTATTTTCATAATATTAATACCCAAATCACCAATTTGTACAGGATTTTTGGGTGGCTGCGGTGTATGTTCCGTATGTTGCCAGATTTCGTAGCCACTTCCACCATTGAGATTCATTGCCAGAATCGCTCGCTTTTGACGAGGTTTTCCGCCCATATACTTTGCCATGAAAGTCGCTTCATTGTTATCGTCAAAGACTTGAATATCCGCCTTTAAAACCGTTCCATACCACTTGAAACCTTCTGCGGCATCTCGCACGCCGACACCAATTTGTTGAATACCGTATATCAATTTTTCCTGCATTATCGAGTTATTACTTATCAAATTAAAAATAAGCTGCAAAGTTACGGAAAATGTAGAACGCAGTGATGTCTCTTTGTCAAATTATCTTGATAATAGGTTTGATCACTTTACTTTTCGTAAATCTACCGCACGCCAGCCATGACGATTATCTCGAATATTGAATATAACTTTATCACCTTCACTCAGCGTGTCTTGAAAATATTTTTGGTGTGTATAAACCTCTCGGTACGAACCGTCTAAGATTTCTACAAAACCAGATTTCTTTGTACTATCGTAATACTTTAAATAACCTTTAAAAATTTGCCCTTCCATTCTGATATTTTTTTAATCTATTGACAATCACCGTGTAAATGGAAAATCAAATAAAGGTGTTTAATTTTCTTAATTAAAAGCCAATTACTTAGAATATTTCTAAATAAAAGGGAATTCTAAAATCCTACATCACGCACCGAGGACTCTTCAGTCTTTCGGGAAAAGCACATCAATAAAAGTTAATACTAATTTTTTAAAGAAATATCACTACGAAATAACTTCCTGAAATGTGATGCCCCGCATGATAACCGTGAGTATTTTTTATCTTTGTTAACAAAAGTCCTAAAGACTTGAAAATCTTATTTTTTTGTGTTAATATAGTTCAATGGCTATTATTTTCTAAAAATAACTTTAAACTATAATTGTGCTATTATTCAAAAGTTTTTGATAGTTACTTTTCCTCACCATATCAATTTTGTAAATCGGTATGGTTCGACCAAGGATTTACGAGCAGTTACAATCGTGGATACAAGTGTATTTAAACGAGACAAAGGTGTTTTCACCTTACGCTTTCAGCTTTTATGGTTTATTATAAAAAATGATACGTTAAATTTTTATACTGTACATGTTTCATATTTGATTAAATCTGAGTTTTGTAAAAAATAGAAAAGGAAGTTTTTATTAATAACTATGACAACAATATATTCCATACAATCCATGAAAATTTTAAATTACATTTATCGTAGTTTATTAATATTAATATGTTTTACAATTTCACAAACAGCCGATGCACAACTACTCAGAACCGTAAAAGCGATACGTTCTTTACGAATGGCACAAGCACATATTAATAAAGATGAGTTAAAAGAAGCCAAAATAGAACTGGAGCGAACCATCAAAATTAAAAATGATTTTGCGATTGCTTATCGAGAGCTGGGTCGAGTCAATTTGGAATTGACAGAATTTGACGCTGCGATTGATGCGTATGAAAAATCATTTGCACTCGATTCTGCCTTATCTCGTGCCGCTTATTACGAGTGTGGGGAGGCTTATTTTCGACTGAGTAAATTCGATAAGGCAGCGACTTATTTCAATCGATATGACGTTATGAAAGATGCTCGTTACACAAATGCCAAAAAAGAAGTTGCTTTGGAGTCGAAACATGACAGGCAAGTCGCTACACGAACAGAAAATTACCTCTTTGCTCTGGATGCCGTTAAAACACCGACGTTGGGCTTAGGGGAAGGGCCTTTTAATTTGGGTAAAAGAATTAACTCGTCACAAGATGATTATCTGCCAACGATTTCGGGTGACGGTTTGATTATGGTTTATACGACTCAACAAACTTATAACCCTCTGGGCGTGCCAACTGGTGAAAATATTTTCATTAGTAAAATGATTAATAACCAATGGACTTTGGGTTCTAATTTTAATTCTACATTGAATACAGAAAATAATGAAGGCATGGCAAAATTCGCTGCAGATGAGCGTTTCATGTACTTTGCTGGTTGTAGTCGCTCAGACTCAAAGGGCGGTTGTGATATCTATCAGATACAATTGAATAATATTGATGTTGTAGAAATCAAACCTTTACAAGGAAAATTAAACTCTGAAGGCTGGGATTCTCAACCATCGATTACCTGTGACGGCACGGTGATGTACTTTGCGAGTAGCCGGGAAGGCGGCTATGGAGGTTCAGACATTTGGAGAAGTTTCCGACTGAAAGATGGTAGCTGGAGTATTGCCGAAAACCTCGGACCAACGATTAATACGGCTGGTGATGAAGAATCTCCCTTTATCGCTCCTGATGGAGTAACACTTTATTTTTCTTCGACAGGTCACCCTGGTATGGGCGATGGCGATATTTTTATGACTCGTATTCAGCAAGTCAATAGCGATAAAGTTTGGGACTGGCTCGAACCCTCTAACTTAGGTTATCCGATTAATTCACCTTTTCAAGAAGTTGGTTTATTTGTAAAAGCAGATGGAAAAACGGCTTACTATGCTTCGTCAAGATTAGAAGGAGAAGGCGGTTTGGATATTTACGAATTTACGCTGCCAGAGCATTATCGACCGTTTGATATGGTTTTTATTGAAGGACAAGTCAAAGATGAATTTACAGAAAAGCCGCTACAAGTAACGCTCGATATTATGCGAAATGGTAAAAAATGGGAATTACAAACAGATGAAAATGGCTGGTATTTTATGTGTTTACCGACTCAAAAAGCCTACGCTTTTCAGGTTAACAATCCTAATTATGAATACTACATGGAAGCAACTTTTTTACCGGCTCAAAATAATGCGATTCCGTTCCGTTTCGATATTTCGCTGATCCCCAAAAGACGTACGGTAAAACCAACTCCTACTGGCCCGACCGAGTTGAGCTACGGCGTTTTCTTTGATTTTGATAATTTTGCCTTAGATGATAAAGCTCGTGGACAATTAAATGAATTGGTTAGAAAACTGGAAACAGAATCTGGTTGGGAAGTTGAAATTATCGGTTATACCGATGATTCGGGCGATATTGCTTACAATCAAATGCTCTCCGAACAACGTGCGAAAGCTGTCGTGACTTACCTCGAAAATGCCGGGATTAAAGTCAAGAGTATCAAACAAGAAGGCAAAGGTGCAGTGAAATCTGATACCGATGATAAGGAAAAAAATCGTCGAGTAGAGATTATTATTAGAAAGTAAATTGAATATTTGACTGGTCTCAAATATATTCAAAATGAATTTAAAATATATTCAAAAAAAATGTGCAACCGAAAAAGTCAGTTGCACATTCTTAAAATAATTTATGACTATTTTTAAAGTTTCAATGTAAATCCAGCCATCATGTTAAAGCCAAAGTTCGGATAATTATTCCAACGCTGAAATTTCTGATTCGTGACGTTATTCAAATCAACAAAAACACCTAATTTATCATTCACTTGATAAGCTGCACCTAAGTTTAAGTCGAATAAAGTTCCTGTATTCACAGCGTCGTTATTCACGTCCAAATAAGTGATTCCACCCGCATTATACAATTCGCCTCGAAGCGTCAATTTATCCTCAAATGCTTTATAGGTTGCATTGACATTCATTTCTAAATTTGGCAAATGCCAAGCTGCTTCTAAACTATCCATCGTATAAGTATTCACATCAATCGTACCTCCAATTTCTAAGTTTTCGATTGCTGAAAATAAGATACTTCCGTGAATATTAAAGCTATTCGCATTGTCGTATAGAACATTAAATCGGCGTGTATCAGTCGGATCGTTTAAATACAATGCTAAGTTTTTGTACTGCTTAAATCCGACCAAACCTTCAAATGAAAAGCCGTTAAAATTACCTCTCAATCCACCGTAATAATAATTTTGTCTGGTGTTTCTGGCTTCAAATTGATTTTGCACAAACGGGTTATAATCCGTTATGCTACGATAGGTGTTTTTCTGAATGTCTCCTGTCGCACCGGCAATTACAGCAAATTTATCACTCGCAATATTCACCGTTGCTTCTACGTCCGGAAATACATAAAACGTACTATCTGCTGATGCCATATTCGCCCCGACTTTAAACTGAAAAGTTCCACCGTGAAACGTAAAATTCGGTTTGATGTAAGCAACATTATTCGTTTGACGAACCGTGTCACCATTAAAATTAGTCAAATCATTGCCTACTGTCAATTTGAAAGCATGTGCGTCTGCAATCCATTTTGTAAAATCTAAGTGTACATCTACCCCAAACTCACTGCCGTCATATAACTCCGCTAAGTTGTAAAAGTCCAAGCCAACATCGTAGTTTAAATCGCCTTTGGTAAGCTCCGAATTAAACAAATGCACTTTTCCATCAATTAATCCAAAACGCTGACGCACAGAGTCTTGTGGAAAAATAATAGAATCGGCAATATTCTCATAACCATAAAAATGAACGATATCGTGATTGTACCCTAAGTTCGCACCAATAGAAAAATTCTCAGTATATTTGATGACATCACCTTCGACTAAGGTCGAACTAAATCGCTGATTTTCTTGATAACGATTGTTATTCGCCGAGTTGTGATACGCATGAACGTGATACAATAAATCTTTTGAAGCACCCGAGCCATAATGCAAGTCCAAAAATGGCTGATTCGGTACACCATAACCGAATTTTGAATAAAACTTATACGTCGGGTCGGGTTTATCCCTTTTCAACGCTACTGGCTTTAACTTTGGCGGATCATAATTTAATGTTAATAATTTTGTTGGAACCGTATAATTGAGATTCGTAGAAACGTCCTCAATTGCTGGTAAAATTGGCTTTGTTACTAATCTTTGTGTCTGAGCCAAATCAGCTTCAAATTGTTTCAAAACTTCCACCTGTTCCGATGGTAGTTTTTGACCAAATACGTTAACCGTCACCAATAATACTGCGATTAACAAACTTATATTTTTCATATTTTTTATTGTTAAATTGTTAAATTATCAAATTGTTATTGTTGCCCTTTCGGAGACAGACAAAACAGCAACCGTCAAACAATCTAATTCCCTCCGTCCTCTTCCATTTCTAATTCACCTTCATTTCCACCAGTGTTAGACTCTGGAGCTAACAAACTATTATTTGCGTCTTTTTGCTTAACTTTATCAAGCTTTTGTTGAGCTTCCTGTACAATGCTATCATCGCCAGAATAATTGTCAACAACTGCTTCTAAATAAACTTGAGCGTTCAAATAATCGCCTTTCTGAGCATAAATATCACCTAACAAAATATACGAACGAGCCAACCAGTCCGCAAAATCTTCGACCTCAGCCGATTTATCCAAAATGTATTGCTCTGCCTGTGACAATTGTCCTTGCTTAAAGATAATATAAGCAATTTGATAAAATGCTTCTGCCTTTTGTTCACCAGACAATGAAGTTGTAACTTCCTGAAAAGCCGTTTTGGCTTTACTCAAATTGTTATCATCTAAAGCCGTTTTAGCGATGTAAAACGCCGCTTCGCCTTTATCCGTCTGCGATGCTCCTGCATTACCTTTGACGGCTTCCGCCAAACTATAGACTTCAGCACTCTTACCACCCAAGCGATAAGCACTGCGAACCGTCCCTAATTGAGCCTCGAACAAATCGTCACCTGTTGCAATTGTCGTCCATTGAGAATAATAGTTGTAAGCCTTACCAAAATCCTTCTTCACATTGTACGCAATCAAACCTGCTTTACGCAATGAACGAGCATAATAAGTACTTTGACCACGAGTAATTAAGTTCTCATAATCTGGTAATGCTTCATTGTACTTTTTCAAAATAAAATAAGACTCTGCACGCTGATACAACGCAGCTAAAATGCTCAAACCGTTAGGAAACTCTCGAATATAGCTAGTATAAGCCGCGATAGCTTTATCATAATTTCCGTTTTGATACTGTGCCTCCGCTGCTTTAAAACTCAACGCATCTTTTTCTTTATCCGTAACATTGTAGTCAATTGATTTCAAG
>Ga0075467_10002332_pt1 | contig 14991 bp, 13 predicted proteins | sample DEB08_DNA_9_FD_75067 | JGI IMG/M metagenome (GOLD analysis project Ga0075467, IMG submission 75067) | Aqueous microbial communities from the Delaware River and Bay under freshwater to marine salinity gradient to study organic matter... | ecosystem: Environmental > Aquatic > Marine > Coastal ... | reverse complement strand
TGGTCCCTTTCCTGCCACGATCCCTCCAGAAAACATCTGTCTGTTCGGAATCCGCTCGGTCGATCCGGCTGAGCATGCCGCCTTGTTGCAGCATGATCTGGAAATCAACGATATGCGCGTACTGGATGAGCATGGCATCGTAAAACCCCTTCGCGATTTTCTGGATAAGGTCGTAGCGGCAGGCGGAATGCTGCATGTGTCGTTGGATGTGGACTTTCTTGACCCGTCAATCGCGCCTGCCGTGGGCACCACGGTTCCGGGCGGCACCACAATTCGCGAGGCGCATTTGGTGATGGAGCTGCTGCATGAAAGCGGGCTTGTTACCTCACTTGATCTAGTTGAGTTGAACCCGTTCTTGGACGAACGCGGGCGCACTGCGCGATTGATGGTCGATCTGGTGGCCAGTCTGATGGGCCGCAAAGTATTTGATCGACCCACGCGGAGCTTTGGTTGATTTGTAGGAGAGCAAGATGAACACCCCGTCCAAGCAGGCCTATGTGCCTTTTGTCAGCGTTGCCGATATGATGAAGATTGTTCTTCACCTTGGAATAGAGCGCGTGTTGACCGATTTGGCGCGCGAGATTGAGGATGATTTCCGCCGCTGGGGGGATTTTGACAAAACCCCGCGCGTGGCCAGCCATTCCGACGTCGGCGTGATCGAACTGATGCCGACATCGGACGGGGAAACCTATGGATTCAAATATGTAAACGGCCATCCTTCCAACATGAAGAAAGGGCTGCAAACCGTTACAGCCTTTGGGCTTTTGGCAAGCGTCGAAACAGGCTATCCGATCCTTTTATCTGAAATGACTATCCTGACAGCGCTGCGCACGGCGGCGACATCCGCGATGGCCGCCAAGTGGCTGGCCCCCAAAGACCCGCGAGTGATGGCACTAATTGGCAATGGCGCACAGGCGGAATTTCAGGCCTTGGCTTTTAAAGCAATCTGCGGAATTGAGGAGGTCAGGTTTTATGATATCGACCCTACTGCCACCACCAAATGCCTAAGGAACCTGCAAGGCCGAGGGATAAAACTGACCGTCTGCAAGTCACCACAGGAGGCGATCGAAGGTGCGCAAATTATCACCACTGTGACCGCCGATAAGCAATTGGCTACGATATTGACCGACAACATGGTCGGGTCTGGCGTACATATCAACGGCGTTGGCGGTGATTGTCCCGGCAAGACAGAACTGCATCGCGATATCCTTTTACGGTCGTCCATCTTTGTCGAGTACCCGCCACAAACGCGTGTGGAAGGCGAGATACAGCAACTAGACCCCGACCATCCGGTGACCGAGTTGTGGCAGGTGATTACCGGTCAAGTCGAAGGACGCACCACTGTAGCAGACGTAACTTTGTTCGATTCTGTTGGCTTTGCTATCGAGGATTTCGCGGCCTTGCGCTATATTCATAATATGCTGACTGAAACGGGATATTGCGACCAGTTGGATATGGTTGCTGATCCGGATGATCCGCGCGATTTGTTTGGGATGCTATTGCGATCCGCGTGAAAGGGTTGATCTCTGGGTAAGACAGGGGGCGCTCGCGCCCCCTCGGGGCATTTGCCCCCCACCCCCTGAGGATATTTTAAAACAGAAAAAGCTGAAGCTGGTTTTTTGGGGGTTTTGAAAATGCCATTTTTTCACAATAAAAGCAAAGTGTTAATCACTCAAAATCCACTGAGGCTTTGCTTTGACAAAATTGACAGGCATGGCGGCATTGCACCCTATATCAGGGATGGTCTATAGTTCCGACAACTAGATATAGCCCTACAATGTGGGGCCATTAAAGAAAGAGCGGCAGACGTGGTAGACCGTCCGGAAGACACTGAAAACACTGATGAAATCGTCGAGCGTATGGCCCATGACGGCCCGCAAGTTTCAATCATTGATGAAATGAAAACGGCCTATCTGGATTACGCGATGAGCGTGATCGTCAGCCGCGCCATTCCTGACCTGCGTGATGGCTTGAAACCCGTTCACCGCCGCATTCTTTATGCGATGAACGAAGTCGGTAATACGATTGACAAACCCTACCGCAAATCGTCGCGCCCTGTGGCCGATACGATGGGTAAATACCACCCGCATGGCGACAGCGCGATTTATGACGCCTTGGTGCGCATGGCACAGAATTTTTCGATGTCTTTGGTGCTGCTCGATGGCCAAGGCAACTTTGGATCAATGGACGGCGACCGAGCAGCCGCGTTTCGCTATACTGAAGTACGGATGGCCAAGACGGCAAACTTTTTGCTGGCCGATATCGACAAAGACACCGTTGATTTCCAAGACAATTATGATGGCAAGGACCGCGAACCAACGGTTTTGCCCGCACGTTATCCCAACATGCTGGTCAATGGGGCCGGCGGTATTGCCGTGGGTATGGCGACCAACATTCCGCCGCATAATCTGGGCGAAGTGATTGACGGCACGCTTGCGTTGATCGCCGACCCCGACCTGTCATCTGAGGCGTTGATGGAGATTATCCCCGCCCCTGATTTTCCGACTGGCGGCGTAATCTTGGGCCGATCCGGCGCGCGCAAAGCCTATCTGGAAGGACGCGGGTCCGTTATTATTCGCGCAAAAACGCGGGTTGAAGAGATCCGCAAAGACCGCTGGGCGATTATCATTGATGAGATCCCCTATCAGGTGAACAAGGCCACGATGATCGAAAAGATCGCCGAATTGGTCCGCGAAAAGCGGGTCGAGGGCATTGCGCATGTGCAAGACGAATCTGACCGGATCGGCGTGCGGGTCGTCATTGAGTTGAAGCGCGATGCGACAGCAGATGTCGTATTGAACCAATTGTTCCGCTTTTCGCCCATGCAAATCCACTTTGGGTGCAACATGTTGGCACTGAATGGCGGCAGGCCAGAGCAGTTGATGCTCCGCGATTTTCTGAGCTATTTCATTACCTTCCGCGAAGAAGTGGTCGCTCGCCGCACCGCATTTGAGTTGCGCAAAGCCCGCGAACGCAGTCATATTTTGTGCGGCTTGGCTGTGGCTGTGTCAAACGTGGATGAGGTGGTCGCGACCATTCGTTCCTCGGCCGATGCGACCGAGGCACGTGAGCGGTTGATGACCCGGCGCTGGCCTGCGGGCGAGATCATTCCCTTTATCCAGCTGATCGACGACCCCAGCCATAAGGTGAACGACGACGGCACCTATAACCTCTCTGAAATTCAGGCGCGCGCGATTTTGGATCTACGGTTGCAGCGCCTGACCGCCTTTGGGGTGGGCGAGATTACGGATGAGCTGCAAGAGCTGGCAGGCAAGATCAAGGATTACCTTGAAATTCTGGGTAGCCGTGAGCGGATCATGGGCATCATCGCTGCCGAATTGACCGAGGTGAAAGAACTTTTTGCCGTGCCACGCCGGACCGAGATTTCTGACTGGACGGGCGATATGGAAGACGAAGACCTGATCGAGCGCGAAGATATGGTCGTGACCATCACCTCGGGCGGCTACATCAAGCGCACGCCTTTGCACGAGTTCCGCGCGCAAAAGCGGGGCGGTAAGGGCTTGTCCTCGATGTCGACCAAAGAGGATGACGTGGTGACGACGCTGTTTGTGGCTAATACCCATACGCAACTGTTGTTCTTTACGACCGATGGCATGGTCTACAAATTAAAATGCTGGCGTTTGCCCTTGTCAGGGCGCAATGCGCGCGGCAAGGCGATGGTTAACATCCTGCCAATCGTGGCTGGCGTGTCGATCGCCGCTATTCTGCCCGTCGATGTGCCGGATGAAGAATGGGATGATTTGCAAATTTTCTTCGCCACCTCCGACGGTGACGTGCGCCAGAACGCACTGTCCGATTTCACCAATGTGATGCGCAATGGCAAGATTGCCATGAAGCTTCCTGAAGGGGTTTTCTTGGTAAACGCCCGGATTTGCGACGAAAATGATGACATCATGCTCGTCACATCGGGTGGGCGCGCCATCCGTTTCCCCACGACCGAGGTGCGCGTGTTCAAAAGTCGTGGGTCGACGGGCGTGCGTGGTATCAGGTTGCAAGGTGACGACAAAGTCGTGTCCATGTCTGTGATCCGGCATTTTGACGCGACCCCGGATGAACGCGCCGCCTATCTGAAAATGCGCCGCGCCCAAGAAGGTGTGGTGGATGAGCCGGATGCAGAAGATGACGAGCCCGCGGTTGAAGGCGAATTGCCGGCCGATCGGTTTGCTGAAATGGCACTGGCCGAAGATCTTATTCTAACCATCACAGCAGGCGGGTCGGGCAAATTGTCTTCCAGCCATGACTATCCAGTGCGCGGGCGTGGCGGCCAAGGTGTAAAGGCGATGGCTGGCCGTAATGGTGCGCTGATTGCTTGCTTCCCAGTAGAGCGATCGGATCAGGTGATGCTCGCCACCTCCACAGGCCAGTCGATCCGCTGCCCTGTGGAAGGGATTTCGTTCCGATCACGCTCGGCAGGTGGGGTCAAAGTCTTTGATACTGGTAAAGGTGAAGTGGTTGTTTCTGTGGCCCGCATCGCCGAGCAAGGGGATGAGGAACCGGTAGATATTTGAGAGGTTGCTTTGCGTGATTTGCCAACTGCCTTGGCGCTATTAACGCAGCGCGGGCAAACTATCAGCTACGGTGCCTTGGCCCGCCAGCTGGAGATTGCCGGACCTGGGTCGATTGCCAAACTGACAGCGGCGCTCGAAGCGTTGATGGTCGAGGATACTGCGTTGGGGCGGCCTTTACGGGCCGCCCTTTGCCATGCAAGGTTAGCAGGTGATCTGCCTGCGCAAGGGTTCTTTGAAAAGGCGCAGGCCTTGGGCCGGTTTGATGGTACCGATCCCGCCAACTTTGTTAAGATCGAGCGCGCCCAGTTGTTTGAAACCGCGCGTTAACCAAATCTCTGGTTAACCATTTGTTAAATTTAAGATTTATTTACCATGAGCTTTTTGAGATAAAGGCGACAGTTCATAACATCGTCGCGCCATAAGGCTACCCCCATTGCGGGATATGACGTTTCTCTCAAAAGGTAACACCATGAAAACGGCCCTCCTTCGGTCGCTGCTGTTGTGCAGCGCTTTTTTCGCCGCGTCCCCCAGCTTTGGCCAAAGCGCGCCTTTGGGCCTGAACTTTGTCGAGGTTGAGCTGACCTATGGCACCTTGGCCAATACCGGCGGCCCTATCGGTCGCGTGACCGGCGATTTTCGCATCACCGACGCGCATGGGTTGCAACTTGAACTTTCGGCGACGGCCTACTCCGGCGGCTCGTTGGGGCAGATTGATACGCATCTTTACATGCAGCCAAGTGACAGTATCAAATACGGCCTGTGCTTGGCCTTGGGCGATGTGGATGGGCGCGAGGCGACAATCGGCAGTACTGGCGTGGAGGTGATTGCGGCCTTGTCCGACGCCACACTGATTGAGGCAAAGGCCGAAATTGGCATTGCCACCAATCGCTTGGGCGGCGCGCGCCGCAATATGGATTTTATCGCGGCCAGCTTGGGCGCGTCACACGCCTTTAAAGACACAACCACCGCCTATATCGAGGCATCGGCAACGGAATTTGACGAAAGCTTCCTGCGTGCTGTGGGTTACGGCTTACGAGTTGGCGTTCACCATGACATCCCAAACCAACCCATCCGCATTAGCGCCGCCATTGGCTATGACAAAATGTCAGGTCGCGATGGCCGCCCCGGTGAGGTTGTGGCGCAAATCGGCGTGACATGGCGCTTTGGCGCTGGTGGCAATGCAGTGGCAAGCCGCAGCTTTGCTCGCTCTAAACCGCTGGATCAACTTTTCAGGCGCGGAATGTTCTAATCCGGGTGCCAAAGCCCCCTTTTCAAACAGGGGGCCAAGGGCTACATCCCGGCTATGGAAAAAATATTGAACATCATCGGCGGCGGCATGGCCGGGTCAGAAGCAGCCTGGCAGGCCGCCCAAATGGGCGTGCGCTGTGTCATTCATGAAATGCGGCCCAAGGTTGCAACCTTTGCGCATCGCACAGGCAATCTGGCAGAAATGGTCTGCTCGAACTCGTTTCGGTCAGATGACAGCGAGCAAAACGCTGTTGGCCTTTTACATTGGGAAATGGGGGCGGCGGATGGGATCATTATGCAAACCGCCCGCGCGCACCGCCTGCCTGCGGGCGGGGCCTTGGCCGTTGACCGTGACACCTTTGCCGAAGATGTGACTGCACGGATTCTGGCACATCCTTTGATATCTGTTTCTTATGAAGAGATTACCGAAATCCCTTCTGACGGCCACTGGATCATCGCTACCGGGCCTTTGACCTCGGGCGCCTTGGCCGAAAGCATTCGCGCCGCAACTGGCGCCGATGCGTTAGCGTTTTTTGATGCTATCGCTCCCATCGTTTACGCCGAAAGCGTGGATATGTCGGTGGCATGGATGCAGAGCCGCTATGACAAGGGCGAGACGGAAGAAGAACAAACTGCCTATATGAACTGCCCGATGACCAAGGCTGAATATGAAGTCTTTATCGACGCGCTGCTGGCCGCCGAAAAGACCGAGTTTCACGAAGGCGAAACGGCCGGCTATTTTGATGGTTGCCTGCCGATTGAAGTAATGGCCGAAAGAGGCCGCGAAACCCTGCGCTTTGGCCCGATGAAACCTGTGGGCCTGACAAACCCCCACAATCCGATGAAACCCTATGCCGTGGTACAGCTGCGCCGCGATAATAAGTTGGGCACGCTCTACAACATCGTGGGCTTTCAGACCAAGATGAAGTACGGCGCACAAACTGCTGTTTTCAAAATGATTCCCGGCCTTCAAGATGCAAGCTTTGCGCGTCTTGGCGGCATACACCGCAACACGTTTATCAACTCGCCAACGTTGCTGGATGATCAGATGCGCCTGAAATCGCGACCTAATATCCGTTTTGCCGGGCAAATTACGGGCGTTGAGGGTTATGTGGAATCTGCGGCCATGGGCCTGCTTGCGGGTCGAATGGCGGCGGCCGAGATTTTGGGCCGCGACCTGCCCCCGCCGCCTGCTGATACTGCGATGGGCGCGCTAATCACCCATATCACCGGCGGCGCCGAAGCAAAAACCTTCCAGCCGATGAATGTGAACTTTGGCCTGTTCCCGCCCATCGATGCCAAAGGCGGTCGTCGGGGCCGCAAGGACCGCTACAAAGCCTATACCGACCGCGCCAAAGAGGCGTTTACGGCTTGGCTTTCGTAACGCGTTTCGCGCCATCACCCACTGGGCCATTGCACTTGGGCCACGCCTATTCCGCGCTGCTGGCCTTTGACATGGCACAAGCGGCGGGTGGCACGTTCCTGTTGCGCATTGAAGATATCGACCAAAGCCGCTGCCGCCCTACGTGGGAGGCACAAATTTACGATGATCTGCACTGGTTGGGCCTAAACTGGCCCACGCTTGTAATGCGACAATCAGACCGTTTACCCATCTATAGTGCCGCGCTAGACCGGCTTTGGTCGCAAGGACTGCTCTATCCATGTACTTGCACCCGCCGCGATATTGAGACGGCGATGAGCGCGCCACAAGAAGGGGCAGCGCCTGTTTTGGGGCCAGATGGTATGGTTTATCCGGGCACTTGCTGTCATGTCCCCCAAACCACGCGACAGGACGGAGTTTTGCGCCTGAATATGGCCGCCGCCCTAGCGAAGGTCAGCAATCTTAACTTTTTGGAAACCGGACCGCGGCATGCTGGGCGGATTGATTTATCAACCGCAATGGCTCTGGTCGGCATTGGTGATTTTGTAATCGCGCGGCGCGATATGGGAACATCCTATCACCTTTCTGTCGTGCTAGATGATTCCGCGCAAGATATCACCCACGTCGTGCGCGGCGAGGACTTGTTCGACGCCACAGCCATTCACGTCTTGCTACAACAACTTTTGGGCCTGCCTACCCCCGTTTATCATCACCACGCCCTGATCCGCGATGATCAAGGCAAACGTCTAGCCAAGCGGGATGATGCCCGCGCCTTGTCCAAATACCGGGCTGATGGCGCGAGTCCGGCGGATATTCGGACCATGGTTGGGCTTTAACACGCTACATCGGGTCTGACGTCACCACCTCATCCCCGCCTTCCACAATGGTATAAAAACACGACCGCCGGTTGGTATGACAGGCAGGCCCAGTTTGATCGACCTTCAACAACAGGCAATCGCGATCACAATCAACTCGAAATTCCACCAAGCGTTGACCATGCCCCGATGTTTCGCCCTTGGCCCAAAATGCCTGCCGCGACCGCGACCAATAAGTCACCTGCCCCGTGGCCAAGCTGCGCGCAATGCTTTCCGCATTCATCCATGCCATCATCAGCACTTCACCCGTCACATGATCCTGCGCAATAGCCGGGATCAGGCCCCTATTATCAAACTTCAGGCTTGTGGGATCAAATTTCACAGGGCTTTTCCTTTGCATCGCGCGCGTCCCCGACTATCTATTCCCTATCAAGCGGAGAGAAAAGCCATGAGCGATGCTGAAATGATGAAGCTATATTCCGCGCGAATTTTGGAATTGGCATCAGATATACCACTTTTGGGGCGCTTGGCCGCGCCAATGGCAACGGCGCGCAAACGTTCGCCCTTGTGCGGTTCGGTCGTAACGGTGGATTTGACGCTGCAAGACGGGCGTATCTGCGAATTTGCCCAAGAGGTGAAAGCCTGCGCTTTGGGTCAGGCTGCTGCGGCGATATTGGGCCGTGTTGTCATGGGCCGTACGGTGGCCGAATTGAAAACCGGGCGCGACGGCTTGCGCGCGATGCTGGCCGGCGGCCCAGTCCCGCCTGCCCCCTTTGAGGGGTATGCAGCCCTAGAACCTGCCCGCGATTTTCGCAACCGCCACGCGTCGATCTTGCTTGCGATTGAGGCAACAGTCGACGCAGCAGAAACCTTATAAAAAAAACCGCCGCACAACCCGTGGGCCTGGCGGCGGCAAGTCAAGCGCATCTGACGGGCGCGGCGACGGGGTGGGACAACCCCGGCGTTTCCCGAATGGCAAACGCATGGCACAAATTGGGACAGGTGCGCGCGCCCAAGGCAACAGATCGCAGGCAGTAAACTTAGAAAAATGAGGGCAAGGACAGCCCAACAACCAACACGGCAAAGATAGACATCACGCCCAAAAGATCCTCAACCAAGGTCTGGGATGAACGGGCGGCGACAGTTTTGATCTCGGCAATCATGGGAACCTCCTTGTTTGTTGCCACATTGTTCTCATACCCTTAACGCCTTGTAAAGAACTTTATAAGAACATTTGAGAACAAAAAGGCATTAACCTACCGCAATCAGCCTGATCGCCCGATCTTGGTCCAGCAACCACAACAGGTTGCGTACCGCTTGGCCGCGAGAGCTGGTCAAGGCGGGGTCATCATGCAACAGCTTGCGCGCGTCCGATTGCGCCACAGCCATAAGAGCGGTCTGACGCTCCATATCGGCCACACGAAAACGTGGCAGACCCGATTGTGCGGTGCCAATCAGATCACCCGCACCGCGCATGGCAAGGTCTTCTTCGGCAATCCGAAACCCGTCTTCGGTATCGCGCAGTACCTTCAACCGCCGCTCGCCCGTCTCGCTCAGCGGCGATTGATACATCAAAAGACAGGTCGAATGCTCCGACCCGCGCCCAACTCGCCCGCGCAACTGGTGCAACTGCGCAAGGCCAAAGGTCTCGGCACGTTCAATCACCATGATTGACGCGTTTGGCACGTTCACCCCGACCTCGATCACCGTCGTCGCAACCAACACCTTTGACCGTCCCGCGACAAATCCCGCCATCGCAGCATCCTTGTCGGCGGCGGGCATTTGGCCATGCACCATCGCCACAATCCCCTCGCCCAATGCCGCGCGCAAATGCTGAAACCGCGCCTCGGCCGACGCGTAATCCAGCACTTCGCTATCTTCGACCAAAGGGCAAACCCAATAGGCCTGCCGCCCCTCGGCAACCGCTTGGCGCAGCTTGTCGACAACCTCATCGATGCGCCCTGTAGGCACCAGCGCCGTTTGCACCGGCTTTCGTCCGGGTGGCTTTTCATCCAACACCGACACATCCATATCGCCGTAACTCGCGAGCGCCAGGCTGCGCGGAATCGGTGTCGCCGTCATGACCAACACATCAACCGATTGGCCCTTGGACCCCAACTCCATCCGTTGCGCCACGCCAAAACGGTGCTGTTCATCCACGACCGCAAGGCGAAGATCCTGAAAGACAACATCTTTTTGAAAAACCGCATGGGTGCCAACCAAAATCTGAATCCGACCTTGCGCAAGGTCTTCCAATTTCCGGACACGTTCCGCCCCTTTGTCCCGACCCGTCAACAAATCCAGCCGCACCCCGGCTAGGGCTGCCAATTCGACCAAGCCAGCCAAATGCTGCCGCGCCAAAATCTCCGTAGGCGCCATCATCACGCCTTGTCCACCAGCCTCGACCGCAACCAAAAGCGCTAAAAACGCAACCAGCGTTTTGCCCGACCCAACATCGCCTTGCAGCAAGCGGTTCATCCGCAACGGTGCGGCCATATCGTGCGCAATTTCTTGCACCGCTCGGATTTGCGCGCCCGTGGGACTATAGGGCAAGGCCGCAAGCACGGTCTCCTGCATCCGCCCCGTCGCAACGCTCGGCAGCCCTTTGGCCTTGCGCAAAGACGCCCGCGCCAAAGATAGCGTCACCTGATGGGCAAAGAACTCATCATAAGCAAGACGTTCGCGGGCAGGTGCGCTAGCCGAAAAATCGGCATTGCTACTCGGTGCATGGGCACTACGCACCGCTGCCGCCCAATCGGGCCAGCCCTCTTTGGCCTTTTGTCCAGGATCAATCCATTCGGCCAATTCAGGCATCCGCGCAATGGCCGAAGCAGCGGCTTTCGCCACCATTTTTTGCGTCACACCTGCGGTCAGCGGATAGACCGGCTCAAACTGCGGCAACTCTCCTGCATCCTCCAACCCCAAGATGTGATCAGGATGGACCATCTGCGCGATACCGTCGAACACTTCAACCCGCCCGGAAACCAGCCGTTTTTGCCCAGTTGGCAGCAGCTTTTGCAGGTAATCACTGCGTGCATGAAAAAACACCAGCTGAAACTCCAACGCGCTATCTGTCACCATAACCCGGTAGGGCCGCCCCTTGCTGCGCGGCGCGAAATGGGCGCCAACGGTCACCTCAACCGTCACGGTGGTCGGTGGCACGACATCACGCACCGATGCGCGGCGGGCACGGTCGATCCCGGAATGGGGCAGTAATAGCAACAAATCCTTGGGTTTTTCGACCCCCAACCCAACAAAAGCCTTGGCTGTTTTCGGCCCTACACCGTCAAGCGTTTCTAAATCAGCAAATAGCGGAAAAAGAACCTCTGACCTGCTCATGCTGTGCCGATCAGCGCAATCCAGCCGTCCTCGTCAATGGTTTCTACGCCCAATGCCTCTGCCGCCTTGGCCTTGGATCCGGCCCCCGGCCCGGCCACCAGCAAATCGGTCTTGGCCGAAACCGACCCGGCAACTTTGGCCCCAAGACTTTCCGCGCGGGCTTTAGCCTCGGCCCGCGTCATTTTTTCCAGCGTTCCAGTGAAGACCACGGTTTTTCCTGCCACGGGGCTGTTTAAGGGCGCGCGCTTCACCACCGGCTGTATTTCCAGCTCGGCCACTAATGAGTCAATCGCCGCACGTTCCTTGTCATTTTGGAACGTGGCCACAACTGAGGCAGCCAGAACCGCGCCGACCCCGTCTATTGCAAGCAACTCAGCCCAATCCGCGCCTTCGCCAATGGTCGCATGGGTCATCGCCGCCTCAAACTGATCCCAATTGGAATAATGATTTGCCAAAAGGCTGGCCGAATTTTCGCCAACATGCCGGATCCCAAGCGCGAAAATAACGCGATTTAGTGGAATTTTGCGTTTTTCATCAATGGCATCGAACAGGTTCTCTGCCGATTTCGCCCCCCAACCCTCACGGTTTTTCAACTGCTGAAGGCCAGAGCCAAACCGCGCCCTAAGAGTGAAGATATCGGCCGGGGTTTGCACCCAACCATCGCGATAAAACGCCTCAACTTGCTTGGCGCCAAGGCCCTCAATGTCAAAGGCTGCCCGGCCAACGAAATGGCGCAGGCGTTCCACTGCTTGCGCCGGGCAAATCAAACCACCCGTACAGCGGCGCACGGCATCACCGTCTTCGCGCGCGGCGGGTGAACCACATTCCGGACAAAGCACTGGAAATTCATATGGTTGCGCATCTTCGCGCCGCTTTGACGTATCAACATCGGCGATTTTAGGGATCACATCGCCGGCACGGTAAACCTGCACCCAATCGCCAACGCGAATGTCTTTCCCATCCCGGATCGCATTACCCTTGCTGTCGCGGCCCCGAATGTAATCTTCATTGTGCAGCGTCGCATTCGAAACAACGACCCCGCCCACCGTGACCGGCTGCAACCGCGCCACGGGTGATAGCGCCCCGGTACGGCCAACTTGAATATCGATCGCTAAAAGTCGGGTCCAAGCCAATTCGGCCGGAAACTTGTGCGCAATCGCCCAACGCGGCGTCGTGGACCTAAACCCAAGGCGGCGTTGCAGCGCAAGTTCATTCACCTTGTAAACCACACCGTCGATATCATACCCAAGAGTTGCACGCTGGGTTTCAATATCCCTGTATTGCGTAATCAGGGTTGCAGCATCATCGCAAACCTTGGTCAGGGGATTCGTCGAAAACCCAAGCGTTTTCAATCTTTTGATCGCAGACATTTGCGTGTCAGCCAACGCCTCGGACACGACCCCCCAACCATAGGCAAAAAACCGCAAAGGCCGTTCTGCGGTAACTCCCGCATCCAATTGCCGCAAAGACCCTGCCGCCGCATTGCGCGGATTGGCAAAGGTCTTCCCCCCCCGCGCCACTTGCCGCGCGTTCAATGCCTGAAAATCTTCATGGCTCATATACACTTCGCCGCGCACTTCCAGCACAGCGGGCGCATCCATCAACGTTTGAGGGATATCCGCAATGGTCCGGGCATTTTGCGTCACATTTTCACCAAACGCCCCATCACCGCGAGTGGCCGCTTGCATCAAAACGCCATTCTCATAGCGCAGTGAAAGCGAAAGTCCGTCAATCTTTGGCTCGGCGGTAAAGGTAAGCTGGCCGTCATGCCCCAGATATTTGCGAATACGGTCTTCAAAATCCGCCACATCTGCATCGTCAAACGCATTTTCGAGGCTGAGCATGGGAATCTCATGCGCGACCTTGGTAAAGCCTTCCGCCACCTCGGCACCGACATGCTCACTCGGGCTATCTTTACGTTTCAAGGCTGGAAACTTGGCCTCAATCTCCTGATTGCGGCGCTTCAAAGCGTCATACTCGGCATCCGATAGCTCGGGCGCATCTTGGGTGTGGTAGGCACGATTGGCGGCCAAAAGAAGACCAGACAAGCGCTCCAATTCCGCCCGCGCCTGCGTTTCCGTCAGTGCTGCCACATCCACGCGTGTCCAATCCGCCATGCCAAACCCCTTTGCCCAGACCTGAACAGGTTTAGGGGTCTGTTAACACCGCGTCCAGATGCCAGTCGCGATCATACGACAATCATGCCGGAAAGATCCTTACGCACCAATTGCGATCCGTGCCTCTTCTTGGCCTGGGGTTGGATCACGCAAGACATAACCCCTGCCCCAAACGGTTTCGATATGGTTCACACCGCCCGTAGCTTCGGCCAGTTTTTTGCGCAATTTACAGATAAAGACGTCAATAATCTTGAGCTCCGGTTCATCCATACCGCCGTAAAGATGGTTCAAGAACATCTCTTTCGTTAGCGTGGTTCCCTTGCGAAGACTTAGCAATTCCAGCATCTGATATTCTTTGCCCGTCAAATGCACCGATTTTCCATCCACCTCGACGGACTTTGCATCAAGGTTAACGCAGACCTGCCCCGTTTTAATCACTGATTGCGAATGCCCCTTGGATCGCCGGATGATGGCGTGGATGCGCGCGACCAATTCTTCGCGATGAAAGGGTTTGGTCATGTAATCATCGGCGCCAAACCCAAAACCCTTGAGCTTGCTTTCCGTATCATCCGCGCCAGAGAGAATCAGGATCGGCGTATCGATCCGCGCCAAACGCAACTGACGCAGCACATCATGCCCGCTCATATCCGGCAGATTGATATCCAACAAAATCAAATCATAGTCATACAGTTTTGCAAGATCGATCCCTTCCTCTCCCAGATCCGTGCAAAACACGTTCAAATTGGCATGGGTCAACATCAGTTCAATACTGCGCGATGTTGTCGGATCGTCTTCAACCAAAAGAATTCGCATATAATCACTCCGCGTCTATCTGCCATTCATTAACTACCTTGCAGCCCAATGGTTAATTGGAAGTTACTGTGGACAAGACAAACACGAATACAATCTAAAGCTGTCTGTATTTTTGCAACGCGGTCACTTTTAAAGCATTTTCGCCATGCGATTCAACCGCAGCGCGCCACAAAGCCAACTCTTCCTCTGACAAGGAATACCTTTGCAACGCCTCTGATTCGACAATCAAACCATAAATCACAGCCTTAACCACAATCGCCTTGCGGCTGGCCACCCAACGCCGCGTGTCTGCCGGGGGCAAATCTGCCCGGCTGAGTACCCTTCCATCTGGCAGCGTGATCTGCCGCGGCCCATCAACTTTTTTAAGATACATCCCACAACCCTCTTTGCATAAGGGCACTTTGCGGCATCAGACTTAACCAAGCGTGAAACGTGGGGTTGAGAGTATGTTGCATTTTCCTATATTGCGACACATCAACGTAAAGGTGGAACCATGTCCCTCGATCACCCGATGAACTCCCTCGGCTTTGCCAAGCCCCCTGCCGAGACCCGCGTTGTTGTCGCGATGTCGGGCGGGGTTGATAGCTCGGCCGTGGCGGCACAATTGGCGTCCGAAGGCTATGACGTCGTGGGTGTGACCTTGCAACTTTATGACCACGGGGCGGCGCTGGCAAAAAAGGGCGCGTGCTGCGCGGGGCGCGATATTCATGATGCGCGTCGGGTGGCCGAGGTAATGGGATTTCCCCATT
>Ga0075467_10002330_pt1 | contig 14997 bp, 9 predicted proteins | sample DEB08_DNA_9_FD_75067 | JGI IMG/M metagenome (GOLD analysis project Ga0075467, IMG submission 75067) | Aqueous microbial communities from the Delaware River and Bay under freshwater to marine salinity gradient to study organic matter... | ecosystem: Environmental > Aquatic > Marine > Coastal ... | reverse complement strand
TGGTCACTGGATACAGGTTGTTTGATTCTTGATCCTACGAGTACGACTTGTGGTTATTCATATTCAACCTTTTCAAGGTTGTACCTGTAGAAATCGCACTCCTTGTTCATCATCTAATTGTTCGATGACTTTACAAATCCTCGTATAACTCAACTCCGAAAGCGTCTCATAACCAGCTTTTCTAGCGGCACTTTTGGGCGGTAAGTTTTCAGGAATTTGAACACAGATAAATTTTAGATTTTTCTGTTGTTCGTGATTTATTTTTAAAACAGCGTGTGCCGTTGTACTCGAACCAGCGAAGAAATCTAAAACCGTATCTTCATCATCACAAACCATTGATATTAAGTAAGTTAGTAAAGATACAGATTTTGGAAAAGAAAACACCGCTTCGCCAAATAAATCTCGAATATCTTTTGTGCCTTCACCATTTAGGAATTTCACTAAAGCCCGATACGGCAATTTTCGCTCTCGACGATTCCCTTTATTATCCACAAATTGATATTGTTTAATATAGGCTTTCCAACCTTTTGGTCGTTTTTTAAAAACGATGAAGTCATTTTCGGGCAGTTTTCCCCATTCAACTTTTTCTTTTGACCAACGCCAAGTATTTGGTTCGCCATGTTTTCCGCCAGAATAAATCGTCGTTCCATCAGGCATTTCTAACGGAAAATCCATCGAAGCAGAATACGTTCCTTTATAATCCAAGTCTCGCAAATAGTATTTTCCACGTTCTTCGACAAACGCATCTTCGTATTTATATTTTTTGTCATTTGAAGTATCGACCGTTTGCTTTTTTGCTTTTAAAACGGACTTATTTTTAGCATAAAAAACAACGTAATCGTATTCCACCGCAACGTGTCCGCTATCGTGTCCGCTGCCGACTTTGCATTGACGAACCATCGTTGCAATGAAGTTTTGTTCGCCAAAAATCTCGTCCATAATGAGTTTTAAATGATACAATTCGTTATCATCAATGGAAATAAAAATAGCTCCATCTTCTCGCAAAAGATTTCGTGCTAAGGTCAGTCTGGCGTACATCATCGAGAGCCAGTTAGCGTGAAAACGCTCATTTTCTCTATCGTTTTCGTGCCAATCCGCTTTGCTTTCCACGAAGTTATCAGAATATACAAAATGGTCATTTCCTGTATTGTATGGCGGATCAATATAAATGAGTTTTATGGCTTCTTTATGCGTTTGTTGCAAGTGTCGTAAGACTTCCAAGTTTTCACCTTCAATAAATTGATTTTCAGTATTTTGTGGGTTTATACTTTTGGCTTCCGCCAATAATAGATTCGTACTTATTGATTGTTCGATGTCTTTAAAAACTTCATTTTTTCCTAGCCAATGTAAACCAAAATCCGCTTCACTTTCGGTCGAATTATCGCTTAAAATTTGTTGTAATTTTGAGAAATCAACTTGTCCGTTGATGACAGCTTCTGGAAAGAGTTGTTGAAGTTGTTCGAGGCGATTTTGGTTTGTCATATTGATAATAAAGAATCTATAGTTATAGTAAAATTAAAGCGTTGGCAAAAATGACTTTGCCGTCATTACGGGAATTGAAGAAGTTTGAAAATCTTTTAAATTTCTTGTTATAATTACATTAGAATTAGCTGCTAAAGCAGAGTAATATTGTAAACCATCTTCAAAATTGGAAAAGGATACATCATTTAAAGCTAAAGCAATAATTTTTTCATCTAATGAAGTAATTTTTACAATCGCTTTTAGTTTTGATAATGTTGTTCGAGCATTATCAGTAGTAGTCATTTTAGATAAGATATAGTTGATATTTGCGAAACTTAATGCTGAAACAAATAGCTCGACTTTGCCTGTATCTGCTAATGAAAAGAGTTGAGCAGCTTCATTATAAAAAGGTACTCTTTTGGCTAAAATATCAAGAATGATGTTTGTATCTAAAAATAATTTTTTCATTTGTACTTTTCTATTAAGAAGTCAGCATAATCATTTTTTAAATCAAAATCCTCTCCGAGCGTGATTACGCCACTAATACTTTGAACTAAGGGAGTTATTTTTATGTCTTCCTCTGATTCATTAAAGATTGATTGCAAGTAATTTTCAATTAATTTAGATAAACTAATTTTGTTTTGCTTTGCATAATCCTTAGCTTTTTCAATTACATTTTGATTCAGACTTAGTGTTAATTTCTTATCCATAACATATCAGTTTTACGTATAAAAATACAAATCATATACGTATTATACATCAGAATAGTTTCAGTAATTTTGAGAAATCAATTTAAAATCAAAAAACCGTTGTAATATCGCCCCATTTCAACCCAATAAAAAAGGTGAAGCTGATTATTTCGGCTTCACCTTTTTTATTATTAAGAAAGTAGTTTTAAGCGTCTAACTCTTGATCTAAATTTTCCATAGAGACACTCTCGATACTTGCTTCGAGTGATTCACTTATATTTAGGATAGTGTCCAAGCGAGAGATAGCAATTAACTTTTTTACGCTTGTGTGCTTAACACCTGTCAAAACAAATTGACCGATACCATTCCATAAACGGTTAGCTGTCAAGATGGCACTTAGGCCTGAAGAATCAACAAATTTGACGTCTTCTAAATTTAATATTAAATTTTCGATGCCCTCGTTACGTAGGATGACCAGCTCAGATTTTAGATTTGGTGCCACAACAGAATTCAAATTTTCTTCTTGAAGCGACAAAACTGTGTATCCTTCTTGTTTATCAATTGAGTATTTCATAGTTCAAGTTATTTTATTCTTATTTACCTTAGGTTATAATTGAATAATTTGTTTAAAGTAATTAACCTCAATTTTATTATTATCGATATGTTAATTTATATAAGCACTAAAGCGTATTAAGTCTAATATATTTCACAAATGTATAAATATTATTGAAAAAAATTTAGTGAAATCTGTCTTTAAAATTAAGAAAAACTTAAAGTTGCCGAAAATATTATTGTGATTAAATCCATAAATTCAGTGAATAAACTGACAATTTGTTCGTTAATACTATAAAATATCGGTTGGTAGGGTTTTTGACAAAATGAAATAAGTTAAAGTTGTTGTTTTTATCCAAAAAATTGTAAAAATCACAGTAAATTCAAAAGATTTAGTAATATGAACGGTTCTTCGTTTATTTTGTTAGAAATAATATTAGATTGTTTATAGAAAAAAGCTTACATTTATTTATGTAAATAATCGAGATGCTTTTTATGAAAACTTCAGGTTAATTGGAGTTCAAAATTTCATATTTTAATTAAGAATTATTAAGAATTTATATTCACTAAAACAACTATTCAACCTTTTTTGAAATTAATCAAGCTGTATAATTGCTTTGTGAATAAGGACTAAAATATAAAAGTAATGAATCGGTTTTCACCAAAAGTGAAAGAAGTTATCTCCAAAAGTCGGCAAGAAGCGGACAGATTAGGACATAACTACATTGGTACAGAACATTTGTTGCTCGGAATCACGCTAAAGCCAAACAGCTTAGCGGTCAAAGTATTAGAATCATTAGAGGTTAGTACTGACGAGATCCGTGGCATTATCGAAACTTCTGTTCCAAACAAGCGTTCAGTACGGGCAAGTTATAATGTGGGCGAATTACCACTCAACAAACAAGCAGAGAAGGTACTTAAAGCGACCTTCCTAGAAGCTCGAATGTTAAAAGACGAAGAGGTAGATCTGCAGCATCTGGTATTGTCTATTTTAAAAGACAAAAACTTGGCATCAGACGTTCTACATGAATTCGGTATAGAGTATGATCTTTTTAAAACAGAACTACGATACGTGAGTCAAGAAATTAAGAATCAACCACAGAATGATGAGTTTGATGACGAGGATAATCAACGGTATCAACAGCCTCGTGGCGGCGGTAATAATCCGAGTCAACAACAGCGTGGACAAGCAAAATCTCGTACACCGGTTTTAGATAATTTCGGTCGTGATGTAACGAAGTTAGCTGAAGAAGGAAAATTAGATCCAATTATTGGTCGTGAAAATGAAATCGAGCGTGTATCGCAGATTTTAAGTCGTCGTAAAAAGAATAATCCTATTCTTATCGGTGAGCCGGGAGTTGGTAAAACAGCTATTGTTGAAGGTTTAGCACTAAGAATTACACAGAAGAAGGTTTCACGAGCATTATTCAATAAACGAATTGTGATGTTAGACTTGGCAGCTTTGGTTGCTGGGACAAAATATCGTGGTCAGTTTGAGGAGCGCATGAAGGCGATTATGAACGAGTTAGAAAAATCTCGAGACGTAATCTTGTTCATTGATGAAATTCACACAATTGTTGGTGCAGGTGGTGCGACAGGCTCACTTGATGCGTCGAATATTTTCAAGCCAGCTTTAGCAAGGGGAGAGTTACAGTGTATCGGTGCTTCAACTTTAGATGAATATCGTCAGCATATTGAGAAAGATGGCGCGTTGGATCGCCGTTTCCAAAAGGTTATCGTTGACCCGCCGACACAGGAAGAAGCGGTACATATTTTACATAATATCAAGCCAAAGTATGAAGAGTTTCATAATGTGGTTTATGATGATGAAGCTGTAAAATCTTGTGTGACACTTTCTGCTCGTTATATCACGGATAGACACTTGCCAGATAAGGCGATTGATATTTTGGATGAAGTCGGTGCAAGAGTGCATTTAAAAAATATCAGTGTACCAAAGCATATTGTCTCTTTAGAGCAGCAAATTGAAACACTGAAAGAGGAAAAAAATCAGGCGGTTAAGAATCAACAGTACGAACGTGCTGCGGATTTGCGTGATGACGAAAGTAAGTTGCAACGTAAGTTGGAGTTTGCTAAAATGGAGTGGGAAGAGGAATCTAAAACTAAAAAATATCCAGTAGGCGAGGAGGATATTGCTGAGGTAGTTGCAATGATGACAGGTATTCCTGTACGTCGTGTAGCCCAAAATGAGAGCAATAAACTTATCACGATGGGACAAGATTTGAAAGAAAGCATCATCGGTCAAGATGAGGCTGTTCTAAAAATCACTAAAGCGATTCAACGTAATCGTGTCGGATTGAAAGATCCTAAAAAACCTATCGGTTCGTTTATTTTCTTAGGACCAACGGGAGTTGGTAAGACAGAATTGGCGAAAGCTTTAGCACGTTATATGTTTGACACGGAAGATGCCTTGGTTCGTATCGATATGTCAGAATATATGGAGAAATTCTCTATCTCTCGATTAATCGGAGCGCCTCCGGGATATGTCGGTTATGAAGAAGGTGGACAATTGACGGAACGTGTTCGTCGCAAGCCATATTCGGTTATTTTATTAGATGAGATCGAAAAAGCTCACCCTGATGTTTATAATATTTTGTTACAAGTGTTAGACGATGGACAATTGACGGATGGTTTAGGTCGTAAAGTTGACTTTAAAAATACGTTGATCTTGATGACTTCTAATATTGGTGTTCGTAAGTTGAAAGACTTTGGTTCGGGTGTTGGTTTCGCAACGAAGTCAAGGGTAGAATCTGCGGATGATGACGCACGAGGTGTTATTCAAAATGCGTTAAAACGGACTTTCTCGCCAGAGTTTTTGAACCGTATTGATGATGTTGTCGTCTTTAATTCTTTAGGAAGAGAAGATATTTTCAAAATTATTGATATTGCGATGAAAGACGTTTATACACGTTTGGCAAATATCAATTACAAGTTGTCATTGAGCGATGAAGCAAAGGCGTTCTTAGCGGAGAAAGGGTACGATCCACAGTTTGGAGCAAGACCTTTACACCGTGCTATTCAGAAATATTTGGAGGATCCGTTGGCGGAATTCATTCTAAATGATAATGAAAAAGAAGGGAATTTAATCGCAAACTTTGATGAGGAAAACAAACAAGTTATCATTGAAAAAGTAGTCGAAGAACCGAGTTTGAATTAATCGGTTGCGACAAATAGGTTATATTAAAAATAGAGTGTCAATTTCTAATTGATGCTCTATTTTTATTTTTAGGATAGGTTATTGTTTTGTGCTTTTGTAATTCTAGGAGTCTAATTTTTATAAAAAATTCGTTTAGTACGAAATGAATGACGGTATAAAATAACTAAATAACTGGTGAATGCTAAGTGATTTTTTAGTGGGTAGTCGCCTTCGAAATCTTGAAGGCGACTACTCATTTCACTGAACTCTTTAAACTATGAAGGTTTTTTAGGATGACGATGTAAAATACCTTTACTTCACTACCTTAAAAGTAACCCGCTTCTCATCATTCACAACAGTAATCAAATACATACCCTGAGCAAAATCACTCATATCATACTGAAACAAAGAATTAGAAACCGACTGAACGGACAATAATTTTCCAGTTAAATCATGGACATAAATATCGTTTTGACCGTTTGGTAATTCGATATTTAGAATGTCAGTGACAGGATTTGGATAATAGTTGACTTCTAATTTTTCAATCTGACGTTTGGTGTTGGAAGCGACACACGTTCCTACAATGTAGCTGTCTTTATTCGCTGAGTTATTGCGTTCGCCGAAGTTCGGAAACGAATAGGTGTAGTAAAAATAAACGGTTTCCCCTTCGCTTGCATTAATCTGGAAAGGTACATTTGGTGTAACGCCATAACCGGGCATATTACCAGGATCTGTTCCGTAATACAAAATACAAGTTGGTGAACCTACACCTGTTTGTGATGGAATAAAGGTCAATGTCGGATTGTTATCTGCATCCGAAAATAGATAATTAAAATCGCCATTCCATGAAGTCCCGTTACAAGGCGGAGCAGAGAGGATTTCTACATTAACAAGGTTCGATATAGTTGAGTCACCATTAAAATCATAAGCAACAGCCGTTAAATCGTAATTACCAGGAAGGGGCAGTATCCAATCTGCATTATAAGGTGATTGTGTCGCTGTCGCTAAATAATCGCCATTCGCATAAAAAATAATTTGCTGAATGCTATCATTTAAATCAGAAGCTAATGCAGTAATATTTATATCTTCTCCTTCGTAATATTCTGCACCATCAAAAGGTGTTAAAATTGCAACTGTCGGAGCGACGTTATTTGTCAAACTTGAAATAATATAGACTTCGTCAATGTCGGTGTAACCACCATTATTCACTTCTAATTCCATTAAATAAACACCTTCTTCTAAGTTAGAAAAAGTCGGTTGAGCCGTTTGATTATTAGAAATATTTAGGACTGATGAACCATAAATTTGTGTCCAGTTATAAGTTAGGTTGCCGCCACCGCCATTTGTACTTGCACTACCGTCTAATGTTCCTGTACTGGTTGGCAAAACGATGATTTGATTTGTTCCAGCGTCGGCAATCGGTTGATTGTAAGTCAAAGGAGAAGTATAAGTAAAGGTAAATTTACCTACGTTTAATTCGCCGCTTGTGAAGTGTAAACGCAAGATTTGACGACCACTTTTTAATGGAATATCACTAACTGTTTTAGTTTGCCAATTATTCCAACCGTTTGTATTATTAACGCTAATTCCAGATTTGATGACGATTCCATCTGACTCAATATTCATTGGACCACCACCGGCATTGTTACCACACGCATAACGGAAATTTAAAGTATAATTTCCGGCTTGCTGAACATCAATTGTATATTCTAACCATTCTCCGGCAGCAATCCAGCCGACGGTATTTCCTTCGCTTGTAACCGTTGCTGCATCTACGTATTCATCTGTTCTATAATTTCCTTCATTATTAATAGAAACATCTTGATAAGCAATTCCGTTACCGTTGCCACCTTCAAAAATATCGTAATCACCAGCGTAAAAATCACCTGGAATCGCAATCGGTGTCCCACTAAATGGCAATTGATCGCCAACCGTTACGGTGACAATATTGGTAATCGTAAAATTAGAACCTTCGTAAATTCTTGCATAAAAATTATGTCTGCCGATGGCTAAATTTCCAGCTGTAATTTCGTAAGGTGCAGTCGTGACTTGACCAACTAAATTTTCACCATCGTAAAACTCTACTTTTGTTGCTGTACCTCCGTTTACAGTTGCGGTTAAATCAACGCTGCCGTTTGGATATGCTCGTTCAAAACTTGAGGCCAAACTTCCCGAAATATTAATATCCAAACTTGTTTTTAATGTGTTTGGTGGAACGTTCAAAGTATAACCATCAGAAAAAACAACATCAATCGAGTTGGTTGAACCGTAGTTTTGACCGACATAAATCATTGTACCATTTTTATTAAAAGCAGCAGCCAAAGGATGATTAGCAGTAATAGTCGCATCTACATTTCCTAAGACATTCATGGCGTGTAACCAGTGGTAAGTTTGAGCATCTGATACCCCAAATTTTAAATTTCTATTTGGATAAGAATCATATAAATTTATTGCTTTTTGTGGGTCGATAAATGCCAGATATTCCCACATCACATCATGCCATAAATTGACATTTGGGTCGTTTGTTAAAATACCAGTATTTTGCTCAATTTCATTCCAAAGTTGGTGAATATAATTCGTATCTTGACCTAAGTATAGTGAACCGCCATGAATCGGATATAGCTCAATGCCGTAAGAAGCTGCTATGTCTGCTGTCCAAAACGTTCCGTTATCGTAGCTATTTCCCCAAACTCTTGAAACTAAGCTATATTGTTGGTTTGGTCCAAAATTACGATTGTACATATCAAACCAATATTCTTCAATCGCTGTTTGTTCGGTTGTATATAAATAAATTCCCAAATCCCGAATAGAATCGTTGCCAATAACCGAACCCCAGTGAATTAGCGACGAATTGAATTGCATACTTTCAGACGTTGATTCTTGATCATTCCCTTGTGGAAAAGACGCAAAACCATTTGCCCAGCAATGACCAGCATACGGACTAAAATTTCTTAAATATGGAAACAAATTATCATTTCGGTCAGCTGTCGCAGCGTCACGTACCAAAAGGTTGAGCATATCACCCCATTGTGCTGCCCAGCCTGGATTAAATTGTTCTACAAACGAAGCTGCATGAATAAAATAACCCCAGTGAAAATGATGGTCATTGATGTTGTTATCTTGACCGTGACCAGCAGGGTAACCCAACATTGCTGACCAAGTAGAATTATAATAAAATAAGAAAGCCACTTCGCCAGAATTATACGACAGCCAATCTTCCAGACGAGTTTGAACGGTTCCCAAAAGTTTATTTAATGCAACGGTATCGCCAGTTAATTCGGCAATTCTTGCCGTTTGAATTAAACGGTTCATCTCTTGACCTTCGTTGTACGAATCTGTCCAGGTTGCTAAACCGTCATTTTCTAATAATTTTACTTTCGTTTGTAATGTTGCAGGACTGAAACCATTACTATAATAATCGACATACGGTAAGGTTGGTAAAATTCCATGAAAGGTATTTTCAACCGTAAACGTATTACTCGCCATCGTTTTTAGTTCGCCTCGAACGGTGGCATACGATGCTAAGTTTGGTTGCGGCGAGGTCATGCTCAAATTTGCCCACTGATGCGGTAATAAACCTAAAAGCATATTAGAATCCAAACCTTCTTTCACATCAACATCAACGATAAAATCTGTCGTGACTACCGAAGTCGCTTCATCATACGAATAATTGGCTTTTGTATCGGTTGGAAAAACATAAGCATACGCTTTGTACTGATTTGCAACGGTTGTTACATTCGTAGCGGTCAAGGGAATAAATGCCAATGACCAATAATTTTGACCATTTAAAGTCGAAGTGTAAGTATTTCCATTTTGAATCCAGGTACTTCCTGTCGGTGCATAAATAGCGAAATCTGCTCCATTTCGAGCATCTTCGATAATCATCATTTCATTAGAAATTGTTACGTTTCCTTGATTGACCGTAATTTGGGCAACGTCGGTTGCTGCTTTTTCAAAATAAACGAAAGGCATTCCGATTCCGGCGGTCGCTGTGAAATTATGGTTTGCATTTGTCCAGTCCATTGTGACTGTCCAATCTGAAAAATCCGACACATTTGCAGCCGAAGCATTCAAACCTGAAACTCCAACTGTAATTGGTAAAATATTGTCAATCGGTCCCCACGGTATATAGGAAATGACTAAACCTTGGTTGACCGTTTTTAAGGTAAACGGGTAATTAAATAAATTGCTGGAGTGATTATTTTTAATTTTGTCTGACCACCAGTCATTGGTCGGAACTGGTTTAGTAGCGGCAACACCAGTTGTCATTGGCGAACCCGACGGGAAACCATTTCGTCCAGCGGCATCTGTTCCAGGAAATGTTAACGTGTAACTTCCACTTCCTACATTAACAACTTGTGCAAATGAATTTTGGGAAGTAAGAAACGTAATTAAAGCAATAATAAGCCATTTTGCTATTTTCATAATTTGATTTTTATTATAAATTTTGTCCTCTACAAAATAAGAGGAAACATTGGTATTTCTTGATTTTAGATTACATCATCATTACGTCAACTTAAAATGAAGTGATAATTTATACATCATTGGCACACAATACAAGAATAAGCGGACGTTTTTCAAAATCATAAAAAATGAAAGGGTTAGTTCTATTTAATCATTAGAACCTAACCCTTTCTTATTAAAGCCAGTGATATTTTGATATTATCGTTGGATAATAATTTGCTGTGATTGTATGCCTTGTTCTGTTTTAAAATTTATAAAATAAATCCCATTGGCCAAATGACTAATATCTATTTTTTGATTTTGATTATAATTTATAAGTCCATTAAAAACTTCTTGTACAAGTCTGCCGGACATATCGAATAATTGAATAGTAGCATCCGTTGGTTTTTCTATAAAAATTGGAATATTGATAAAATCGCTGGTCGGATTTGGAAAAACTCGACCGATAGCAGCGTTTATTTTCTGTGGTTGAGTCGATACTTCCATATCTATTACAAAATTCCAATAACTTTGAGGTGCAGGCATCGGTCGAACTTGTTGTTTGCCAGAGTTTGCAGTCGCAGCAATGTAGTAAAATACTTCATCACCACCGTCTTGAGCCGGGATATGAGCCGTCCAATTATCCCCTGAAGTTAAGGACATTGGTACAGTTTGATAGCCTTGCGTCGTATCGGTAGTATAATAAATAGTTGCATTCGCAATTCCCGAACGATGTTGAATCAACGCATCAATTTGATAATTACCAGCAATATTTATAGTATCTCGATACGGTTGATGCACAATGCGTAAAGGATCTTTGACCCCAACTTGTTTGGTGATGCAGTGCAATGCACCGCCGAGTTGAATAATTGAATTACAATTGATTCCCACAACTTTGTAGCCTGGTAAAGCCTTACGGTAAATTTCTAAGGCTGGGTTATCAATCGTTGGATTATAAGTCGGGACTAAAATCGTTTTATTAATAAAAATACTATTTGTGTAAGTTCGATAATCACCCCACGTATCAGGATATTGACCCTGTGCATCGGGAGGCATTTGAATGCGGATAAAACGATAAGGTGTACCAAAGGCGGAAGTGTAATTATTTTTAATATAATTAATATTTGCTTCGATTTGTGGTCCGTCAGCGACACCTTGCGGATACTCGCCCACTAAAATTGTTTCCTCATCTAATAATTTCATGTGCATATCAATATGATGAATACCATCATACGGCAAAGTCGGCATTTTGATGAACGGCTCGATTCCCATAAAATGCTTCATAATCGTATCAATTTCAGCATTCGTTTTGACGGAAACACCATAAGGATTTCCAACGTCATTTTCTTCTAAAATGAGTTCAGAAGCAAAGCCTGTTCCTAAGCCGTCAGACATAAAATTGCCGCCGGTATTGACTAAATCGGTTGGATTTTGTGTGGTAGCGTACAAATCTACCCCGGTTTTATCTGCTACCCAACGAGGAATTTGGTCATCACTTGGGCGAGGTCGATTATAAATCCAATCTACTAATATTAACGAATCGACGTCATTTAAATAAACAGAATGTTGTCCATAATCTCGAATCCAAATGGTATTAAACGGTTTCTGTATAAAGCTTAAATTATCGTTGGTAATACCATAACCGTTTAAATAATTTTTAACAGAATTGGAGTCACTACAAACGATAATGACCTCGGCTTCTTCTTTCGCATGACGAGTAATTTCCCTCAAAATTGCCGGGAAAGCCGTCCAGGTGATCGTCAGTGCTTCGACCTCTTCCCACTCCGCCATGGTGCGAATAGGAGCATTGGGTGGTGTTGTGAAAACAGAACGATTATATTGTGGCGGCGTATAGTTGGCTAATTGTGCGACTTCGGTCGGCGTTAGATAAATTGGCAGGTTTCGTTGTGCGAATAGCGACACCGAAATCACGAGTAAAGACAGTAGTAAGTAAAGTTTTTTCATGGATAGTTTTAGTATTTTAGTGATTAGTGAATAGTTATGGCACTTATTACATGATTCAATTCAGTAGAAACTTAGTAAGTGTTTGTATGCTATTTGTGAACGATTACCAAGATAAAATAGAATTTATTTTTTCTACTTGAAGTGATATTTACAAGCTTACTCGTTACTAAATCTTATTGTATCATTACTCCTTTGACCTCGTGAAATGGAATGGTTGTAAAATTCATTTCATTTAAACTACCCGATACGAAAACATATTTTTTATCATATAAATAGTCACTCATCTGAAAACTTACCCAAAATTCATTGGTGATATTCAATAATTTTCGCTGAATCGGTTCGACTTTGACACTGGTATTTGGAGGAATACGCTCATAAAAATAACGTAAAGTTGTGGTTTTTAGGTACTTTCCATCAATATTTCCATAACCATTTGAATTCACAATTACATTTCGTAGCGAAACATCTTGAAGATTAATTAAGAAAACGTCCCAAAACTCCTCGTCTTTAGGAATAATTGCAATGGCGACATCTTGAACTTTTCTGATTTCTATATCTTTTTTCATTGATTGATTCCACTTTTTTATAAATTATGGTGTAGTATTTTATGCTATTCAGAAGGTGACTAACCGCCAAAAAGTTTAAGAATTTTTATGGTCTAAAAGTAATAATTAAAAATATTCATCTTGAAATCTTGATTTCAAAGATGAATTTACAATTAATCGAATTTAAAATTAATATGAATAATTAAATCAAAAGGTGTAATTTTACAGCCATTTTGAAACAAATTAACGAATAAATAATATTACACAATTATAAGAGATGAATAGTCTTTCGAGATTCGAGCAGTATTTAAACCAGTTTACGGATACGACAAACGTTGCAGAGTTTTTGATCAATATGTTAATCGCAACGGTTCTGGCAGCATTACTACAATTTTTTTATATTCGATTTGGTAACTCGATTACGAATCGGAAACGTTTTGCTAATATATTTTTACCATTAGCATTAGCAACGATGTTAATCATCACAATTGTCAAATCATCAATCGCCTTATCATTAGGTTTAGTTGGTGCTTTATCTATTGTTCGTTTTCGTGCGGCGATTAAGGACCCTGAAGAGTTAACTTACTTATTCTTAGTAATTGGAGTAGGCTTAGGAACAGGCGCAGGGCAAACCAGAATTACTACTTTAGCGACATTATTAATTTTGTTGTTGTTATTCGTTAATCAACGTATTAGAGGTGAGGCAAGATTCAAAAGTGACGATAAATTATATGTTAATATCAGCACGAATATCAAAGAAATCACACCTATTAATGATATTCTAAAGTCCGCATTCACTTATGTTGAACTTAAACGTTTTGACACTTTAGAAAGCGGTTTGGAAATCTCTTATATCTGTAAAGCGGATAATGTAGAACAGATTGACGCTGCACGCAAAGCCTTGTTAGAGCTTTCACCTGCAACAACAATCTCTGTTATTGACCAGCCGGATTTAATCGTATAAAATTAGTTATAGTAGTTAGATAATTTATATCAAAAAAGGCTGTATCAAAAGTCAAAGAAGCAGCTTGAACATAAGTTTACTAAGCTTTCAAAGTTTAGTAAACTTGCGTTTGTTGTATCTTATCTAAATATTTAGGGATTAATTAGTTCATTAGTCGATTGAGATTAGAGTTACATTCAATCTTAATTGATTTCCTAATAAACTAAAGGAATGATAATAAGCGGAGCAGAAAAAAGAAGTACAAAAAGTCGTTTTTCAAATTCTTTGTGGGTGAAAATTGGGCTGACAACGCTTGTCTTAGCAGGTATTGTCTGGGCGATTGTAGCGTATGTGCAGCAAGAGAATCGGGTTTTCCCTGGTAAGGTTGTTTGCGATGCCGAAAATGTAGAAGGAAAGTACTTTATCACAGATGGAATTAAGTTCAAAGGTGGTACTTCTCAATCGAAAGACTGGGCTTTTACGGGAAATTATTCTTGTAAAGTGTGGAAAAAACGAAAGTACGGAATCACCTACAGTGTTTATAACCCTAAACCTGGCGAGCGATACAAAGCCAGAGTTTGGGTACATCGTCCTAAAGGAACAGGCGGGATTTTGGTCGCAGCTGCTCCCGATAATGCTATCCGAACGGAGGCACGAGAGCCGAAGCAAAAACATGTTGAGTGGGAATTGTTTGAAGCGGTTCTTGATGTTCCCGGAAATTTTAAACAAAATCGTCTTGATTTCTATGTTTATACAGATGAAGAAACACTTTATTTTGATGATTTTACAGTCGAAAGAATCAAAGTTGAGCCGACAAACTATGATTTGAAGGTACTTAATCTGGATATTGCCGATAAATGGATGGATAAAATAAAAGCTAAGCGAAAAGCAGCAATGGGCTTAGGTATTTTGATTTCGGCAGATGATGATTGGGTGGAAGGCGAAATTGATGAAAACGGGAAAAAAATTGATGTAGAATTAAGACTTAAAGGGGATTGGCTCGATCATTTAAAAACCGACAAATGGTCTTATCGTATCAAAGTCGGGGGCGAAAACTCATGGAATCGTATGCGAACGTTCTCGATTCAACAGCCCGAAGCAAGAAACTTTTTGGACGAATGGGTTTTCCATAAATTTTTAGAAAAAGTTGATGTTTTGACCCCTCGATACGATTTTGTTGAAGTCATTCAGAATGGTGTTAGTAAAGGAATTTATGCTTACGAAGAACATTTTGATAAGCAACTG
>Ga0075467_10002329_pt1 | contig 14998 bp, 13 predicted proteins | sample DEB08_DNA_9_FD_75067 | JGI IMG/M metagenome (GOLD analysis project Ga0075467, IMG submission 75067) | Aqueous microbial communities from the Delaware River and Bay under freshwater to marine salinity gradient to study organic matter... | ecosystem: Environmental > Aquatic > Marine > Coastal ... | reverse complement strand
GTGGCGGAGGAACAGGGATTCGAACCCTGGGTAGACTTTCACCTACGTCGGTTTTCAAGACCGGTGCATTCGACCACTCTGCCACTCCTCCGACGTGGTCCTCTTAGCCTGTCGTTTCTGATTCGAAAAGCACGTTTGCGCATTGGGGATATCCGCCGACAATTTTCCTATGAGCCTTCCAAATCACGCAATCGGGCGCTATCTTTGCCAAAAGGCGGTGGTGCGGGCAGATTTGACTGTTTTTTCAGGCGAAAGAATTGCACATCGTAGAGTAACAATAATGGCCTATAAGGGCTTGCTGCCCTTCAAATGCGGGGCACAAATAAAGGGGCGGAGTATTATGGGTAATTCATTTGGAAAACCGGCAGCGCGGCGCATCGCTTTGGTTTGTGTCGCAGTTGCGGGATTGGCCGCCTGTGATGAGAACGGCGAATTTGCGTTACCGTCTGTCGGTCAAAGCAGCGAACCTGCACCGATCCTTGCCGCGAACGCGCCCAATCAGACCCGAACCGAACGCGATATCGAGCGGCCAGATATTTTTGCAGTCAATGACCGCGGGATTTGGGATGGGCGTCCATCTTTAGGTGGCGTCTGGGTCGCGCACCCCGATGCGCAAAATCCAGAGCGTGTTTTGATCCGCAACACGGAAACAGGACGCGAGATAACAGGCGCGTTGTTCCGTCGTGAACGCGAAAACCCCAGTCCATTGCTACAGGTATCTTCGGATGCGGCCGACGCGCTAGGCATTTTGCCGGGCGCCCCTACTGAATTGAATGTCGTGGTCTTGCGCAGGGAAGAAGTCGAAGTGATCGCCCCTCCTGCTGCCGAAACGCCTGTCGATGAATCTGCGACAGCGTCTGAGGATGTTGCAACTGTAGCGCTTGCGCCCGCAGTGACTGAAACCGCAATTGCCGTCGATCTTCCGCCTGCGGTCGAAGCCGCAACCGCGACAATTGAACAAACTGCGCTGGCCGCAGCCGATGCTGTTCAAGATACGGCGTCTGTGGCCACCGACGTTGTCGATGTGTCAGCAGTCATTAGCCCAGCCACGGCACCGATCGATGGCCCGCGCGCGCAAGTTGGTGTTTATAGCGTCGAAGCGAACGCAAACAATGCTGCTGCAAGGATTACGGCCGCGGGTATCGCCGCACAAGTATCCCCACAATCGATGGGTGGTCGCACAGTGTGGCAGGTCATTGCTGGCCCGATGTTGAATGCAGGCGTTGTCGCCCAATTGAAAGAATTGGGTTTTGTCGACGCTTTTGTCATTGCGGACAGTGAATAAGACTAACCGAAAAGGACTTTCCTATGTGCTTTAAGACATTGCGCGGTTTCGCTCTGGCTGTCTGCCTGATGGTTGCGCCGGCCACGGTCCATGCGTTCGAAACAAATGCCCACGCGGCCTATATCTTTGATCAATCGACAGGCACCGTCCTTTTGTCCAAGAACGCACAGGAACCGCTACCGCCTGCATCTATGTCAAAGTTGATGACGATTTACATGGCATTCGAAGCGGTCGCTGACGGGCGGTTGCTGATTGACGAACTGCTTCCTGTCTCGACCCACGCTGCCGGTTATGGTGGGTCGTCGATGTTTCTGGACACAACAGATCGCGTGTCTGTCGAAGACCTGTTGCGTGGTGTGATTGTCGTATCGGGCAATGATGCAAGTGCCGTGCTGGCCGAGGCTTTGTCGCCGGACGGGTCAGAGGCAGGCTTTGCCCGCATGATGACTGATCGCGCGCGTCAAATGGGCATGATGAATTCAAACTTTGCGAATTCGAATGGCTGGCCCGCTGTTGGCCACCGGATGTCGATGGAAGATCTTGGTATTTTGGCCAATCGACTTATCACCGATTTCCCTACCTTCTATCCTCTTTTTGCCGAAACGGATTTCCCGTTTGATGGTCGCGTGCCGTCCAATTCAGCCAACCGCAATCCTGTGCTGACTTTGGGATTGGGTGCGGATGGCCTTAAGACCGGACACACGGAAGAGGCAGGCTATGGTCTGGTCGGATCGGCCAAGCAGGGTGACCGCCGGATCATTTGGGTTATTACGGGTCTGGATTCGCGTCAGGAACGGCAAGAAGAATCCGTCAAAATCATCAATTGGGCCTTTCGCCAGTTTGCCCAAACCGATGTTGCCGCTGCTGGCGCACGCATAGCGAGCGCAGACGTCTGGATGGGGGCAATGCCAACTGTCGGGCTGACCGTAGCAGAGGATTTATCGCTTTTGGTACCAGTTCTGAACCAAGAAGATATAACCGCTGATGTCGTCTACAACGGCCCGATCGAGGCACCAATTACAGCCGGCCAGCAGTTGGGCGAACTTGTCATCAATCTTGCGGATTTGCCAGAAAAGCGCGTTCCGCTGATCGCCGAAAATGATGTGCCTCGTGGCGGTTTTGCTACCCGTATGCGCACTGCGGCCTTGGTCCTGTGGGGCAAGTTCGGACCTGCCGGCGGCGAAGAGGCTGCAGAAGGCGCATGAGTAAACCGCGCTTTATTACGTTTGAAGGTATCGACGGTTCCGGGAAATCCACCCAGTCGCGTCGTTTCGCAGAACATCTGCAGGGGCAGGGTACAGATATTATTCTGACACGTGAACCGGGTGGTAGTCCCGGTGCCGAGGAAATCCGGCAATTGGTGCTGACAGGCGATCCTGATCGCTGGTCCCCCGAGACCGAAATATTGCTGTTTACTGCGGCACGCCGCGACCACCTGGAAAAGACGATTGAACCTGCTTTGGCGGCTGGAACAACAGTTATTTCAGATCGTTTTGCCGATAGTACGCGCGTCTATCAGGGTGCTACGCGCGGCGATTTGCGCAGCATGGTAGACAAATTGCATGCGTTGATGATCGGGCGGGAACCTGACTTGACCTTTATTATCGACATGGACCCTGCAACGGCCCTGGCTCGTGGTCTGGCACGCAAATCCGGTGAAGACCGGTTTGAAGACTTTGGTTTGTCTTTTCAGGAAACACTTCGCCACGGTTTCCTTGCTTTGGCCCATGCAAACCCTGATCGCTGTGTCCTGATTGACGGTAACCGTACCCCCGAACAGATCGCCAGTGAAATCGCGGCCCACGCATGAGCGATGATGACATCCCAGAGCCTGACCGGATCGCGGGCGCACCGCATCCGCGGGAAACCCAGACGTTGTTTGGTCAGGGAAAAGCAGAGGCTGATTTTCTAGAAGCGTTTTCGGCGGGGCGCATGCATTCAGGGTGGTTGATCACAGGTCCACGCGGGGTCGGCAAGGCAACTCTGGCTTGGAAGATCGCAACATTCCTTTTGGCAGACGAAGGCGTTGGATTATTCGGTGATCCGAGTTTGGCCGTTGATCCGGCGCATCCGGATGCCCGTCTTATTCAATCTGGTGCCCATCCGCGCCTGTCGCTGATCCGCCGCCCTTGGGATGAGAAAACCAAGAAGCTGAAGTCAGAAATTACCGTAGATGCGGTGCGCAATCTGAAGAAATTCTTCCATATGTCTGCGGCAGATGGTGGTCGCCGGGTTGTGATCGTGGATGCAGCCGACGAACTGAACCGCAACGCCGCCAATGCAATCCTCAAAGAACTCGAAGAACCGCCTGCAATGGCCACAATGCTGTTGGTCGCTCATCAGCCGTCACGGCTTTTGCCAACGATCCGTTCGCGGTGCCGTGAATTGCGGTGCAACCGACTAAGCCCACCTGATTTGCAGCAAGCAATCAGCCAAGCAGGGCATCCGTCCGATCAATCCGAAAGCTTGGCAACTCTGGCGGGCGGTTCAGCCGGTGATGCGATCCGATTACTCAATCACGACGGACTGCCGCTTTTCGCGGAAATCGTCAAAACCCTCGGGGGGTTGCCGCGTATCGACAGACCTGCGGCTTTGCGGCTTGCAGATGCTTGCGCGGGGCGTGGTGCAGATGTGCGGTTTGGTCTGACGCTTGATTTGATTGATCTGTTCTTGTCACGCGCGGCACGGGCAGGGTTGATGGGCGAACCTGCTGCCCAAGGCGCCCCGGGAGAGGCGCGCCTGCTGGCACGTATCGCACCGGACGACCGCGCAGCACGCAGATGGGCGCAGTTGCAGCAGGATTTGACCGAACGGTCGCGGCATGGGCGTGCAGTCAACCTTGACCCTGCGGCGTTGATCCTTGATATGATCTTCAAGATCGAAGAGACGGCGCAAGCTACAGCCATCGCCTGAAAGCCCCGACATGACCCAAGCGACAATCGTCGACAGCCATTGCCACCTTGATTTCCCGGACTTCGACGCTGAACGCGACGATGTGGTTGCACGTGCAATCGCTGCGGGTGTGACGCGGATGGTCACGATTTGCACAAGGTTAAGGTTAGAGCCGCAAGTGCGCGAAATCGCTGAAAAATACCCGCAAGTCTATTATGCTGCTGGCACCCACCCAATGAGCGCGGCTGACGAACCGCTTGCTACCGTAGATGAGTTGGTTGCGCTGTCAGCGCATCCCAAATTCGTGGGTATCGGCGAAACGGGGCTGGATTATCACTACACCGCCGAAAGCGCCGAAATCCAACGACAGTCGCTGCGCGTCCACATTGCCGCTGCGCGTGAAACCAAACTGCCTTTGATAATCCACGCGCGCGCCGCAGACGACGACATGATCCGTATTTTGCGCGAAGAATATGCAAACGGTGCATACACTTGCGTCATGCATTGTTTTTCCAGCAGTGCAGAGCTGGGGCAGGCCGCCCTTGATCTAGGGTTTTATTTGTCGATGTCCGGTATTGCAGCATTCCCCAAAAGTCAGGAATTGCGCGATATATTTGCAAGCGCCCCGATTGACCGCGTGTTGGTCGAAACCGACAGTCCGTATCTTGCACCGCCACCCTTTCGCGGCATACGCAACGAACCCGCCTATACCGCCCATACGGCGAAAGTCGGTGCAGAGGTTTTTGGCCTCAGCTACGAAGACTTTGCCAAGCGGACCAGTGAAAACTTTGACCGCCTTTTCTGGAAGGCCAAGCCATGAGCGACACAATCAGCTTTCGCATTCTTGGCTGCGGATCATCAGGCGGGGTTCCGCGCTTGGGCGGGCAATGGGGGGCTTGCGATCCGGCCAACCCCAAGAACGCACGAATGCGATGTTCGCTCCTTGTGACCCGCCAGAGCGGGGGCAAATTCACCCGCGTGCTGATCGACACAACCCCCGATATGCGCAGTCAATTGCTGGCAGCAGATGTCGGTATGCTGGATGCCGTCGTCTATACCCATAGCCATGCCGACCATGTTCACGGGATCGACGATCTGCGCATGATCGTTTTTAATATCCGCCAGCGCCTGCAGGTCTGGGCCGACGGCGACACCAGCAACGACTTGCTCGGTCGTTTTGGGTATGCCTTTGTACAGCCCAAGGGCTCTGCTTATCCGCCGATCTGCGAATTGAACACGATCGATGGCAACATTACCGTCAGCGGTGCAGGCGGCGACATTACATTGACCCCGTTCGAAGTGGAACATGGCAGCATCGATGCTTTGGGCTTCCGGATCAGCGATGTAGCTTACTTGCCAGACGTGTCCCGCATCCCAGATGCGTCATGGGAAATCTTGCAGAACCTCGACACATGGATTGTCGATGCTTTGCGGCGCGACCCACATCCGACCCATTCGCATCTGGCAAATACGCTGGACTGGATTGCACGCGTTGCCCCGCGCCAAGCAGTCTTGACAAACATGCACAACGATCTTGACTACGCGACGGTTGCTGCCGAAACGCCTGACCACATCCACCCTGCCTATGACAGTATGACGATTACTCTTTCACTACCTTAAACGCCGCTTCGCATACATGCCCCAACCGCAGGCGTCATAGTCGCTATCCCAAGGATCTTCCGAATGGCCGCCCTGATTGATGTCATCCTGCCAGTATTTCTGGTCATCGGCTTTGGATATGTGGCTGTTTGGAAAGGCTTCTTTAACGACGCCGGCGTAGACGGGTTGATGAAGTTCACCCAAAGTTTCGCGATCCCTTGCTTGCTGTTTCGGGCTATCTCGACGCTTGATTTGGGTCAGACCTTTGATTTCGCTCTTTTGGCAAGTTTTTATGCCGGGGCGCTCACCGGATTTGCAGCAGGGCTTTTGGGCGCACGCTATATATTCGGGCGCGATTGGGAAGACAGCGTTGCCATCGGCTTTTGTTGCTTGTTCTCGAATTCATTGCTGCTTGGCCTGCCGATCACAGAGAGGGCATACGGAGTATCAGCACTGGAAGCCAACTATGCAATTATCGCGATCCATTCACCGTTTTGTTATGCAGTCGGGATCACAGCGATGGAGATTGCCCGCAATCGCGGCGGCAATATCGCGGCATTGCCCGCCAAAGTCATTAAAGCGATGTTTAACAACGCGCTGATCCTCGGGATCACGTTGGGCTTTATCGTGAACCTTGGCGGTATTCCTTTGCCTTCTGTCGTGACCGACGCCATTGACCTGATGGTCCGGGCGGCCCTGCCTGCGGCTCTGTTTGGCCTCGGCGGCGTGCTTTACCGCTATCGGCCCGAAGGGGACATGCGCACGATCCTGTTCGTGGTCGCGATTTCGTTGATCCTTCATCCGTTGATCGTTTGGGGTGTGGCCAAAAGCAACAATCTGTCTGACGCCGCCTTGCGTTCGGCGATTTTGACGGCCGCTATGGCGCCGGGGGTCAATACGTACGTTTTCGCCAACATGTACGGCAAGGCGCGACGGGTCGCGGCTTCTTCCGTGCTGATGGGGACAAGCCTATCGATCTTTACGGTTTGGGTCTGGTTGGCGGTTCTGCCTTAGACCCCTTCCGCCAAAACAATCATGCTGGTCGCATTTTCACGCCTGATCTGGGCGACCTTTTGGTATTCAGGATCATTGTAAAGTGCCAAGGCGCTAGCATAGTCCGGAAATTCAAAGATCACATGACGTGTGTAGGGGCTGCCTTCGGGTGCCAGCGATGCACCGCCGCGCACAATGGGCTTGCCGCCATAGGATTCGATAATGGGCGTGTCACGAATGATGTATTCTTGATAGGCGTCTGCGTTCGTGACTGTGACATGGCCGATGATATAGCCTTTGGGCATGCGGGTGCGTCCTTTGGTACATGGCTTAGCCGCCAAACTGTCCCGCATTTGAACTTACTGCAAGATATTGTTGCTCTTTTTGGTCTAAAGTTGGGTGGGCTGCGTACACATCAATGTGTAATTTAACGACAACGAAAGCGACTGCGCAAGGCGGTCGGGAGCCAAACAGACCTTAAGTCGGACGGAGATATCTATGCGTATGTTGCCACTTTTCGTGATCATGACCGCGGTACTTGCCACGTCAGTCACGGCCCAGCCACGCGCCGCATCCGTTGGGGTTCAAGAAGTTGAAATGCGCGCCTTGGCCGAAACGGTTCCGGTATTTGCCGAAGTCATCACAGCGCGGGATGGCAACATCGCAGGTCGTGTTGCCGGAAGCGTGGAAAATGTTGCTGTCCTCGCTGGTAGTCGTGTCGAGACAGGCGACCTATTGGTTGCGTTGAATGCCGACTTACTGACGATCCAAGTCGCCCAGTCGCAAGCCCAACTAGCAGAGGCAGAGGCAGGGATTGATACGGCCACTGCCCGCGTAGACCGTGCGAGGATCGCCTTGGATCGGATCGAGGCGTTGCGCGGTGGCACTGCGTTTAGCCAAGGCCGTTTTGATGACACCCGCGCAGATTTTCTTGAAGCAGAGGCGCTGTTTGCCGAAGCGCAGGCACGTGCAAGAAGTGCGCAAGCACGGGTCGCGGAATCCCAATACCAGTTGGAACGCAGTGAAATTCGTGCGCCGTTCTCGGGTGTGGTGCTGGAAGTGAACACGATCCCGGGCGCATTTATCCAAGCCGGTACACCAATCGTTCGTTTGCTTGATACTGATGCGTTTGAAGTGCAGGCAAATGTTCCATCGCGCTACACGGCGTTCCTTGAGCCCGGGCAATTGGTGCAAGCCAGCACGGAAACCGGTGCGGTTATGACGCTTGCATTACGCGCGGTTTTGCCGCTTGAAAACCCTTCAACCCGCACCCGTGCCGTTTTGTTTACAGCGCCTGACCTGTCCACAATGGCCGGTGCGGCGGTGGGGCAATCCTTGAACGTCCTGATCCCCGTCGGACAAGCACGTGATGTATTGTCGGTTCCCAAAGATGCACTGGTACAAGGGGCAGGCGGCTGGACGGTCTTTGTCGCTGCAGAAGAACAAGCGCAGCCGCGGGCAGTCACTTTGGGCGTACCGCTGGGTGATCGCTACGAAGTCCTATCCGGCCTCGCACCTGGCGATCTTGTCGTCGTGCGCGGGAATGAACGTCTGCGCCCAGGCCAGCCGATCGCGCCCGAGTTGCTGGAGGTGAACTGATGGATTTCATTCGCTATTCGATCGACCGCCCGGTTGCGGTGATTGCGGCGGTCTTGATGGCCGTCCTTTTTGGTATACTTGCTCTGACGCAAATCCCGATCCAGCTTGCCCCTGATGTACGCAAGCCGATTGTTGTGATTTCTACCAGTTGGCCCGGTGCCGCCCCGTCCGAAATCGAGCGGGAAATAGTGAACCCGCAAGAAGAAACCCTGCGTGGCTTGGACGGGCTAGAGATCATGACCTCGCGCGCGCGTAGCGGCGAAGCCGAGGTTACGCTTGAATTCGCGATAGGCACAGACATGAGCCAATCGTTGTTGTTGGTGTCGAACCGGTTGGACCGCGTGGGCGGGTATCCGGACGAAGCAAACGAACCGACGCTGAACACCTCTGGTGCGGATGACAGTCCGATTGCATGGGTGCTGATCACCGCCGCCGAAGGCAACACAACGCCGATGCCAACCTATGGCAATTTCTTGGAAGATATCGTCAAGGATCGGGTTGAACGGATCGCGGGCGTGGCCGCTGTGAACGTCTTTGGCGGTGTTGGCCAAGAGCTGCAGGTCGTCGTCGATCCCCAGCGCCTATCGCGGTTTGGCTTGACGGTTCCCGAAGTCGTGCAACGGTTGCGGGCCGAGAATATCTCGATTTCTGCAGGTGACGTGGATGAAGGCAAGCGCCGCTACGTGGTGCGGACCGAAAGCAACCTCAACACCGCAGAATCAATAGGTAATGTGGTCTTGCGGTCCGATGCGGTCAACGGTGGAACGGGACGCGTGCGTGTCAGCGATGTTGCGGACGTGGGATTTGCCTACAAAGAAAGCACGGCGCGTTTACGCTACAAAGGGCAGCCTGGGCTTGCGTTTAACGTGGTCCGCGAAGCGGGCGCCAATGTCATCACGGTCATGGAGGAATTCCGCACCGTGCTAGCGGAATTGCAGGCAGGTCCAGTAGCCGCCCAAGGCCTTGTGATGGAGCAAGTCTACGATGAAACAATCTATATCGAAGGGGCCATCGATCTGGTCACCCAGAACATCTATATCGGCTGTGCGCTTGCCGCGTTGATCCTGATCTTGTTCCTACGCTCGCCGCGTGCGATCATTATTGTTTCGCTCTCAATTCCTGTCTCGATTGTCGCAACTTTTGTGGTGATGGCGGCGACTGGTCGGACATTGAACGTGATCTCTTTGGCCGGTATCGCCTTTGCGGTCGGTATGATCGTTGATGCGGCCATTGTCGTCTTGGAAAACATATACCGCCTGCGCGAAGCTGGTCATTCGCGCCGCGAAGCTGCCTATTTGGGTGCAAAGCAGGTCTGGGGCGCGATCCTTGTATCTGCGTTGACCACGGTCTTGGTGTTCGTGCCGATATTGATCATGCAGTTGGAAGCGGGGCAGCTTTTCCGCGACATTGCTGTCGCCATTTCGGTTTCAGTTCTGCTGTCGCTGGTGGTGGCCGTCACGGTGATCCCCGCACTTGCCAGCCGTTTGCTGCGCGAAGACGGCAAAAAGCCCATGCGGATTTGGGGTCTGGATCATCTTGCCTCGGGCTTTCGCGCGATGGTGATGGCTTACGTGCGCATGACCGTGCGTTTCAGGCTTGTCGGGATCGTGATGGTTGCGGCCATAGCGGGTGGTGCTGCCGTAGCAAGTTGGACGTTTTTGCCAAAGCTGGAATACTTGCCAGAGGGCAATCGCAATCTGGTCTTTGGCCTGATCATTCCGCCCCCCGGCTATAATCTAGAGACGACCGAAACCATCGCACAGCGGATCGAGGCCGTAGCCCAACCGCTTTGGGAAGCGGCACCCGCGATGCAGACCGCAGATGGCGTCCCGACCATTGATAGCTTCTTTTTCGTAGCGACCCCCGGAAACTCGTTCGTCGGGGCAGGGGCAGTGGACAGCCATCGTGCCGGTGATCTGATCCCTGTTCTAAGTCGTCCGATATTTGCCGAACCCGGCACCTTTGGGTTCATGACCCAACCTTCGCTTTTCGGACGCGGTGTTGGTGGCGGGCGGGCGATTGAATTGAACGTTTCCGGTCAAGAGCTGGACGAAATCCTTGGTGTCGCGGGACGTGCCGCAGGCATCTTGGGTGGTTTGCTTCCACGCAGTGAAGGGCACCAGTTTCGTCCCATTCCGGGGCTAGAGCTGGGCGCGCCGGAAATCCGGCTGATCCCCGACCGACTGCGGCTCGCTGATGCGGGGCTGACCAGTTCCGGTTTGGCCGCAACAGTTGATGCGTTCAATGACGGGTTGCGCGTTGCCGAAATTACTGTTGGCGCAGAGCGTGTCGACCTTGTGCTCAAAGGTGACCCCGCCCTCAATGGATCGGCGCGCACGCAAGACGTCGGTAACTATCCTGTGGTCACACCAAGCGGGCAAATCGTGCCCGTATCGGCTTTGGCTGATGTTGTCTTGACCGCAGGACCGACCGAAATTCGCCACCGTGAACGCCTGCGTACTGTGACGTTAGAAGTGCGACCAGCGGACAATCTGCCATTGGAAGAAGCGGTCGAACTGCTTGAACGCGAGGTCGTCGCGGTATTGCAAGAACAAGGTATCCCGAACGATATCCGGCTCAGTGTGTCAGGCACTGCCGATCAGCTTAGCCAGACGTGGGCAGCGATCCAAATCAATCTGGTGGTCGCGTTGATCATCGTGTTTCTGGTTATGGCGATTTTATTCGAAAGCTTTGTGTTGCCGCTAGTGATCCTGATCGCGGTGCCGATTGCAGCTGCAGGCGGCGTAGGTGGGTTGGCTGTTCTGAACTTGTTCCAGACACAGCCGATGGACATGCTCACTTTGCTGGGTTTTGTGATCTTGGTGGGGATTGTGGTGAACAACGCGATCCTGATCGTACACCAAACGCTTTACCATCTGCGCGAAGAGGGGATGGAGCCTGTAGCCGCTATTGAAGAAGCGACCCGCAACCGGATCCGCCCGATCTTTATGTCGACGCTGACCAGCGTGATGGGCATGCTACCGCTGGTGATTTTCCCGGGTGAAGGTTCTGAACTCTATCGGGGTTTGGGTGCCGTTGTTGTTGGCGGTCTCTCGATGTCGGCATTCTTGACGTTGCTGACAGTGCCGCCGCTGCTGCGCCTGTGTATTCGCAAGCCGGAACGGCAGGTTGATGCCATGCCAGTTGCCGCACCCGCCGAATAATGTTCTGACGTCGCGCTGATCTTTCAGATTGCGCGGCGTTACCAGCCTGTCCTTTGTGCGAAATACTTTATGCGAATAATTCTCATTTACATTTACAAGGCGTTCGAAGTCTCATAAACCTCAGCTGAGTTAAACCGCTGTTTTGTCGAAGGACGTGTCAGAAACGATGATCAGATTGCTTCTAGGCGCTGTTTGCGCCGCCGCATTTTCAACGGCTTCATTCGCCGAAAACCATTTCAAGGTTGTGACAACGTTTACCGTTATCGCCGATATGGCGCAGAACGTCGCGGGGGACGCGGCGATCGTGGAAAGCATCACCAAGGCAGGGGCCGAAATTCATGGCTATCAGCCCACACCGCGCGATATTATCCGCGCCCAAGACGCCGATTTGATTTTGTGGAACGGGTTGAACCTTGAACTGTGGTTTGCGCAGTTCTTCGGTAATCTCTCGGATGTGCCAAGTGCGACTTTGACCGACGGCATTGTCCCGATGAGCATTTCGTCTGGCGAATACGACGGTAAACCCAACCCCCATGCGTGGATGGGTCTAGAGAATGCGCTGATCTATGTGGACAATATCCGCGATGCTTTCATCACCCATGATCCAGAGAATGCCGAAATTTACAGCGCTAACGCAGAGGCCTACAAAGCCGAAATCACGGCAACAATTGCACCGTTGCGCGACACCATCCTAGCGGTGCCGGAACAGCAGCGCTGGCTGGTTAGTTGTGAAGGCGCATTTAGTTATCTGGCGCGCGATTTCGCGATGCAAGAACTGTACCTCTGGCCGATCAATGCCGATGCGCAAGGCACCCCGCAACAAGTACGCCGTGTGATTGACACGGTCCGCGCCAATAACATTCCGGCAGTATTTTGTGAAAGCACAGTCAGCCAAGCACCGGCCGAACAGATCGCCCGCGAAACCGATGCCGAATACAAAGGCGTGCTTTATGTGGATAGCCTGACCACGGCGGACGGTCCTGTTCCAACCTATCTGGATTTGTTGCGGGTCACGACCGAAACCATTGCTGCAGGCCTTACCCAATGACCACGGTACCGGGCATAATTGCGCATGATCTGACCGTCGCTTACCGCAACGGCCACATGGCGCTGCGCGATGCCAGCTTTGAAATACCCACCGGTACGATCACTGGGCTTGTGGGAGTAAATGGCGCAGGCAAATCAACGCTATTCAAAGCGATTATGGGGTTTGTACCTGCCGCGCGGGGCGAAATTTCAATCCTTGGCATGCCCGTGGCAGAGGCGCTGCGCCAGAACATCGTGGCCTATGTGCCGCAATCAGAAGAAGTGGACTGGACCTTTCCGGTATTGGTCGAAGATGTCGTGATGATGGGCCGCTATGGCCACATGGGGTTCTTCCGTAGACCCAAGAAAATTGACCATGATGCAGTGACCGCCGCACTGGCACGGGTCAATATGTCCGACTTTCGCGACCGCCAAATCGGCGAGCTTTCAGGCGGTCAACGCAAGCGCGTTTTCCTTGCCCGCGCATTGGCGCAGCAAGGTCAGGTGATCTTGCTGGATGAACCTTTTACGGGTGTGGATGTAAAGACAGAGGACGCCATTGTCGCCTTGCTTCAGGATTTGCGCGACGAAGGGCGGGTCATTCTGGTTTCGACCCACAACCTGGGATCGGTCCCAGAGTTCTGTGATCGCACGATCCTCGTCAAGCAAACGGTGTTGGCATATGGCCTGACCGAAGAGACATTTACCCGCGAGAATCTGGAATTGGCCTTTGGCGGTGTCCTGCGCCACTTCGTTTTGGGCGGAGCTGACCTGCACGACGATGATGACAGCCGCCAGATCCGCGTAATCACGGATGATGAGCGTCCATTTGTTGTCTACGGAGACGACTACAAATCAAAAACACCCGACAGCGAGAAAGAGCCAAGCTGATGCAGGTGCTGCTAGAGCCATTCAGCTACAACTATATGTTTAACGCAATGTGGGTGAGCGCTCTTGTGGGCGGTGTTTGCGCCTTTCTATCGGCCTACCTGATGTTGAAAGGCTGGTCGTTGATCGGTGACGCGCTGAGCCATTCCATCGTCCCCGGTGTTGCGGGGGCCTATATGCTGGGCTTGCCCTTTGCCTTGGGTGCCTTTGCGGCGGGTGGTTTGGCCGCAGGTGCGATGCTTTTCCTCAACCAGCGCTCTGGTTTGAAGGAAGACACCATTATCGGGATGATTTTCACGTCATTTTTCGGGCTTGGGCTATTCATGGTATCGTTGTCGCCGACTTCGGTCAGTATCCAGACGATTACGATGGGCAATATCCTTGCAATTACGCCTGCTGATACGCTTCAACTTGCGATCATCGGTTTTGTGACGCTGGCGGTGCTGTTGGCCAAGTGGAAAGACCTGATGGTGACCTTCTTTGACGAAAACCATGCGCGGTCGATCGGGTTGCGTCCTGACATACTGCGGGTTGTGTTTTTTACGTTGTTGGCGGCGTCCTGTGTCGCAGCATTGCAAACAGTCGGCGCGTTCTTGGTCATTGCCATGGTCGTGACCCCGGGGGCCACTGCCTATTTGCTGACGGACCGCTTCCCGCGATTGCTGGTCCTGAGCGTTTCGATTGGCGCAGGTACCAGCTTTGTTGGTGCTTACCTGAGCTATTTTGCCGATGGGGCCACAGGCGGGATCATCGTCAGCCTGCAAACTCTGATTTTCCTTGCGGCCTTCTTTTTCGCGCCCAAACATGGCTATTTGGTCGCCCGTCGCCGCACGGCTGATGTAGTCAGGGGGCATTGATGGAAACACTGCTTTTCCCGTTCCAATTTGGGTTCATGAACAACGCCTTTCTGATGATGGCGATTATTTCGGTGCCGACCAGTCTGTTGTCTTGCTATCTGGTCCTCAAGGGCTGGTCTTTGATGGGCGACGCAATCAGCCATGCTGTGCTGCCCGGTATTGTGCTGGCCTACCTGTTGAGTATCCCGTTGATCATCGGCGCTTTTGTGGCGGGGATGTTCTGTGCCGTCAGCACCGGATTTCTGGCAAACAACAGCCGCGTCAAACAAGATACGATTATGGGGATCGTCTTTTCGGGCATGTTCGGGTTCGGCTTGGTGCTTTACACCAAGATATCGACCGAGATGCACCTTGATCACATTCTCTTTGGCAACATGCTGGGCGTCAGTGCGCAGGACCTATGGACGGCGGGCGCGATTGCAGCATTTGTGGCTGTGATCGTGATAGCAAAGCGGCACGACTTCATGCTGCATGCTTTTGATCCAGTTCAGGCGCAGGCGGTCGGGCTGCGGGTCGGTTGGCTGCACTATGGGCTGCTGGCGTTGATTTCCCTAACCATTGTGGCGACTTTGGCAGCGGTAGGGATCATTCTTGCAATCGGCCTTTTGATCGCACCAGGGGCGATTGCTTTTTTGCTGACCAAGCGGTTTTCATTGATGTTGCCGATTGCGGTCGGGGTGACGATGGTTTCAGGG
>Ga0075467_10002326_pt1 | contig 15018 bp, 11 predicted proteins | sample DEB08_DNA_9_FD_75067 | JGI IMG/M metagenome (GOLD analysis project Ga0075467, IMG submission 75067) | Aqueous microbial communities from the Delaware River and Bay under freshwater to marine salinity gradient to study organic matter... | ecosystem: Environmental > Aquatic > Marine > Coastal ... | reverse complement strand
TGCCTTTTCCTGTCGCACACACGCCTGATACATTTACGCATTTCCGAAAGGAAGTTGAGCGTTATGTTCCAATAAGAGATTTGTTGCCATAACCAACGGAGTTCAAGCCTTGGTCGTTCCGTTATGAAACTGGCGAAATCCCAACGCTGACGGATCTGGGACATGAAGAATTCAGCGTGGACGAGCGTGCCGTTCTGGATTTTAAAGGAGGGGAAACAGCCGCTCTGGAACGCTTAAATCATTATTTGTGGGAGACGGATTGTATTAAATCTTACAAGGAAACTCGTAATGGCTTGATTGGTGCAAACTACTCGTCGAAGTTTTCGCCGTGGTTGGCACAAGGTTGTATTTCGCCAAAGAAAATCTATCATGAAGTCAAGAAATATGAGCGAGAACGCAAGAAAAATAAGTCAACTTATTGGATGATTTTTGAATTGTTGTGGCGTGATTTTTTCCGCTTAATGGCGAAAAAACACGGGAACAAAATTTTCCAAAAAGGTGGAACAAAAGGAGAAGCGGACGAAAGATGGATCGAAAATCGTAAATTATTCGAGGCTTGGGCCAATGGTAGAACTGGCGTTCCGTTCATCGATGCAAATATGACGGAATTGAATAAAACTGGTTTTATGTCGAATCGTGGTCGTCAAAATGTAGCCAGTTTCTTAGTCAAAGATTTACACATCAATTGGCAAATTGGAGCCGAATATTTCGAATCTTTATTGATTGATTATGATCCCGCGAGTAATTACGGAAATTGGAATTATGTCGCTGGAGTCGGTAGTGATCCGAGAGAAAACCGTTATTTTAATATTTTATCACAAGCAACTCGCTACGATCCGAATGGTGATTTTGTAAAATTATGGTTGCCACAACTTGAAGGTTTATCGAATGAGAAAATTCATCGGCCAGATTTGATTTCTTTCGAAGAACAAAAATATACAAAGGTGAAAATCGGTGGGAATTATCCGAAAGCAATGGTGAATATTCGTCAATGGGCGTGATTTAGTTGGCAGTCGGTCGTTTTCAGTTTTCAGCAAAAACGGTATCTTTGCAGACTTAATTAAATAATCAGGTTCACGAAATTTTCAAAGTTTTGTAAACCTTACATTCAAATTTTTTTGAAATAAACTTCCAAACGAATGTTTGGCTAAATGATATGACAATAAAAGGAAAAAAAGGGGTTTTATTAATAAATTTAGGAACACCCGACGCACCGACTCGTGGTGCGGTTTATCGCTATTTGAAAGAATTTTTATTAGATGGTCGAGTGATTGACATTAACGCTGTCGCTCGAAATATCTTAGTCCGTGGGATTATTGCACCGTTTCGTTCTGGCAAGTCTGCGAAGGAATACAAAAAACTGTGGACGGAAGATGGTTCGCCTTTAAAGATTTATGGTTATCAACTACAAGATGGTGTTCAAGAGTTGTTAGGAGATGATTTTATTGTCAAATTGGCGATGCGTTATCAAAATCCTTCGATTGAATCTATGGTAGATGAATTGATTGCTGAAAAAGTAACGGAGCTTATTGTCGTTCCGTTATTTCCACAATATTCATCGGCTTGTGTCGGTTCGGCACATCAGGAAGTGATGCGGGTATTAAGCAAAAAGCAAGGTATTCCTGCCGTAAAAATGATTCATTCTTACTTCGATTACGATCCGATGATTGAGGCATTCGCTGCTCGTGGCCGACAATACGACATTGAGAGTTACGATCATATTTTGTTTAGTTTTCATGGTATTCCAGTTCGTCAAATCAAGAAAGGTGACGATTTCAACCATTGTAAATTAGGTGAATGTTGTAATTCTATCACGCCAACGAATCAACATTGTTACCGAGCGAATTGCTTTGCGACAACTCGTGCAATTGCGAAAAAATTAAACATTCCAGAAGAGCGTTATTCCGTTGTATTTCAATCTCGATTAGGTCGTGACCCGTGGTTAGAACCTTACACCAGCGATGTCATTGAAGAATTGGCAGAAGAAGGAAAAAAACGAGTCTTGGTCTTCTGTCCAGCGTTCGTTGCTGATTGCTTGGAAACAACGGTCGAAATCGGTATGGAATATCAAGAGGAATTTGAAGAGTATGGTGGCGAAAAACTTCAACTGGTCGAGGGCTTAAATGCTCATCCAAAATGGATTGAAGCCGTAAAGGAATTAGTTTTAGAACATGTTTAGTCAGAATTAAGCCTGACCAGTTTTCAAAACCGGTCAGGCTTTTAATTTACTCTAAATCAATGGATTGTAATAGTTCTCCATCTACATTTCGAATTTCCGTAGTCATTGTTTCCTTTTCCCAATCAATATTCAACAATGCAAAATGACGTTCATTAATCAATTCACCAACACGATATTTATTCGGTTCAGATTTCGCATTATTGCTGGTGTAAGCGTGCGTCAATCCGCTTGACGTTACCTCAAAAACTGGTTGTTCAAAACCGTCCAAATCAATTTTTGAAACTTCCGAAATATGTCTATCGCCACTTAAAATAATTGGATTATTCGGTTGGGTTTTGACGATTAAATCTAAAAAACGTTGGCGAGCAGTTGGGAAATTCGCCCATTTTTCAAACATTTGTTCTTCAGGAAGAACCTGTATACTGCTGCAAATAATATTGAAAGTTGCCGTTGAGTTTTCTAATTCATTTTCCAGCCATTTCCACTGGCTTTCGCCTAACATATCGCCGGTTTCATTGATTAAATAACGAGTTTCACCACTCGGATTTTTTTCTAAATTATCTCGAAAATAACGGGTGTCTAACAATAAAAACTTAATCGTTTTATCACCTTTTCCAATGGTGTAAGATTGGTAAATTCCCTCTGTTTGTCGGACTGCTGCCGTTTTAGGAATATCCATAAAATCTAAAAATAATTGCTGTGCTTCGGCTTTTGCTTCAAAGTTTTTTCCACCATCATTTTGACCATAATCGTGATCGTCCCAAATGCCAATAATCGGTGTAGATTTGACGAAAGTCGCATAAGCAGGAATTGTTTTTTGTTCCGTGTACATTCGGTTCATCTTTTGCATATCGTCCGTGTCCGCATAGATTACATCGCCTAACCAAACCCACAAATCAGGTTGAGTCGCTTGGATACTTGACCAAATATTTTGCTCCAAATTCGTTCGATTACACGAACCGAAAGCAATGGTTTCTAAAACAGCTGTCGTATCAGGTAGATTGGCAGCGTAGGGAACTTGAGGCGTTACACAGCTATTAATTGGAATAATTAACACTCCTAAGATTATTCCTAAAAGTCGGTTATAGTAGCGATTCATTTTTTACTAAACTTTTCTGCCATTCCGATATCGGTCGGAGTCTCCCGTATGTAAGAAAATAAAACCCGAACTTTGCAAACTTTGAGTTTCAAATATTGGGGAGGTTCCGACCGACGTCGAAATGACAGACTTTTTAAAATTTTTAGATTTCCATTCTTTTATGATGTACTCAATTTATACTTAAAGATAATTTGATTACAAATCTCAAAACTCAATATGAATAAGATTTCAGATTAATCCAAATATTAATATCTTTAAGGAAAGGACTTAAAACCAAACCAATGAAAAATCAACGCTTATTATCTTTAGATGTCTTTCGTGGCGGCACGATTGCCTTTATGATCTTGGTCAATAATCCTGGCACTTGGGCAAGTATTTATTATCCGTTGCGACACGCCGAATGGCACGGTTGTACACCGACCGACTTAGTTTTTCCTTTCTTTTTGTTCATTGTTGGCGTTTCCGTTTATCTGGCTTTCGCCAAATTTGGATTCGAGTTAAATCAAGCGACGATTTTAAAAATTGGTAAACGGACAGCATCGATTTTTTTGATTGGTTTGTTACTGAACTGGTTCCCATTTTATCATGAATCCATAGCAGATTTAAGAATCATGGGTGTTTTGCAACGCATTGCGTTAGCTTATGGATTTGGTGCGTTGATATGTTTAAGTATTTCGCCCAAACGATTGATATATGTTGCTGCGGGGATTTTGTTGGGGTATTGGGCGTTGATGGGATTATCGGTGGCCGAAGCACCTTATTCATTAGAAAATAACCTTGCTCGACAGGTCGATTTACTGATTTTTGGCGAAAGCCATGTATGGAATGGTTTCGGAATACCATTTGATCCTGAAGGGCTGCTAAGTACAATTCCAGCGATTGTTACGGTGATGTTGGGGTACATCGTTGGCTGGCGGATTAAGACATTGGATAACCAACATATTTTAGTAAAAGAATTATTATTTTATGGTTTTCTCTTGATGTTTCTCGGTTGGCTTTGGGATAAATCGTTTCCGATTAATAAAGCATTGTGGACAAGTTCTTACGTCTTATTTTCGGGTGGAATCGCTGCGGTCGGTTTAGGAATGGCTATCGAAATCATCGATATTCAAGGCCGAAAATGGTTGACTAAGCCGTTTATTATTTTTGGGACAAACTCTTTGTTCGCATACGTTCTGTCTGGGCTTTTATTTAAAATTATGTACTATTTGATCACTTGGACAAACGAAGACGGAGCAACAGAACATTTGAACAACTGGCTTTACGCCAATGTTTTTCAACCAGCTTTCGGTGATATAAATGGTTCGTTGATGTATGCCATTTCATTTGTTATGATTTGTTGGTTGATTACCTTAATATTGTATCGAAAACGAATATTTATAAAAGTTTAATTTTTGTTGCTTGTTGGTTGATTTTTGATTTTCTCATTTGGTAAATGAGATGAGATGGTCAACTAAACGGATACTTTGACGTTTAAACATTGATAATCGAAAGTGTTAAATTCCTCAACCGATGAAAATAGAAGAAGCTATTAATCAGAAGCAGTTTAAAAATAATTGGCAAAAAGCCACTTTAAATATATTATATACGAATAACTGGATACAAAATCAGGTTAAATTATTCCTTAAACCTTATGGTGTTACACAACAACAATTTAATGTTTTGAGAATACTGCGGGGGCAATTTCCTAAGCCGTTGACAACTTCCGTGATTCGCAAGCGAATGTTAGATAAAATGTCTGACGCTTCTCGAATTGTGGAACGATTGTACAAGAAAGGGTTAGTTGAGCGTCAAATTTGTCCGGCAGACAAGCGTTTAGTTGATGTCTTAATTAGTGAAAAAGGCTTAAATGTCTTGGCTGCAATTGATGAAAATTCAGAAAAGTTAGATTTTTCAAAAACGAGCTTGACAGAAGGAGAGGCTTTGTTATTGAGTGATTTGTTGGATAAGCTGCGTGCGGGATAAGGTTAAAATATTGGGCAGCGGACGTCTGTTTCCCAATATTCCGATTTTTATAGTATTTGATTCTTTTCACAATGATTGTAATTTTTTATACAAAATATACCTTATAGATATACAATCTGGTGTAATTATAGCTTCATTTAGAATCCTCGGAAAACATTGGAAATGTTCAATAATCTATACTAGAATGTTGAAAATAGTTGTTAAAAGCGAATCTAAATTCTCATTATTCGACTAACACTTGACTTCTCTCTGTCAAAATTCAATTTCAAAATCAAATAATTCGTTAAAAACTGTATATTTGCCACGTTTTTTTGTTCGGAGGAACATCTTATCAAAAAAAATAAAGATTTTTTATAGATCATTAAAAGTAACAACTGCAAGTTGGTGCAAACATAACTTTTTTATTTTCAATGTGTTAAGCAACGATTTGTACAAAAAGACACGTATTAATTGATGATATTGAAAGTCGTAGGAATAATAAAGGTGTAAATTTCGATTTAATCTTTCCAAAACTCATAATAACGATGGTTTGGAGGACAAAATATAAATTTATTCAGATTATATTCATTACGGACTGGATTGACCAAATTCAATAAATTTTTAGAACAGAAAAAGATGCAAGGGAAAAGTTTAGTTAGGTTCTTCCTAATTTTCATGATGATTATCGCAGTATGGCAGTTGTTTTTAAACTTCCGTACGAACGGTGTGGAAAAAGAAGCCGCTCAATATGGGCAGCAAGCTGTGACGAGTATGGAAGACGGTGCCGTAAAAGATTTCACTGCAAAACAATTGGAGCAAGGGTATTTAGATTCTATCTCTGATGAAAAGGTGTTAAATCTTGGATTGATTAGTTACTCATACAATGACTTGAAGAAGCAGCAGCTTCAGTTAGGTTTAGACTTGAAAGGGGGGATGAGTTTGGTTTTGCAAGTTGATTTGCGAGATTTAATCACCTTATTAGCAGACGGAAACGACAAAGATGAGGATTTTCAAGCAGCGTTAAATAATGCAACTGCGGCACAGCAAAATTCTGCGGTTGACTACGTAACATTGTTCAAAGATGCGTTTGAGGAAGTCGCTCCAGATAGACAGTTAGCAGAGTTCTTTTACACGAACTCATTGATGAAAGGTGGGGAAGGAGAAGAGAAAGGTATCGGCTTGACTTCTACTAATGATGAGGTAGCGGCTGCTATTCGTAAGAAAGCAGATGAAACAGTAACCTCTACATTCGAGCGTTTGAAGCAACGTATTGATAAGTTCGGTGTTACTCAACCTAATGTTTCTTTAGATGCAAATACGGATAGAATTGTCGTCGAATTACCAGGGGTCGAAAACCCTGAGCGTGCAAGAAAATTCGTACAGGCAACGGCAGAACTAAAATTCTGGGACATTTATGAAGTTCAAGAAATCGCTGGTGGCTTTTTTAAAGCAAATGATTATTTTAAAGGTTTAGAAGAGCGTGGTCAATTATCTACTGAAGAAGATACAACAACCGTAGCAAATAATGATTCTACACAAACGGCAACGCCTGAGGATTCGTCAGCAACTGAAACAGCTGATGATTCTACACAAACGACTGTTGGATCAGGGCCTTTGTTTAATATTTTCCAATTGAATCAAGGGCAATATGACCAAACTTATATTGGTGTTGCTAAGAAAAATGATAGAAAAAGTGTTAGTGAACTTTTGGCGAAAGCTCAAGAGAAAAACTTCTTTCCAAAAGATGTAATTTTCCTTTGGGGACAAAAGCCTTTCAAAAACTATGACACTAACGAATTTACAGATGACTATGTATTGTATGCAATGAGAACGTACAATAAAGAAGCTCCTCTTGAAGGAGATCAAGTAGCGTCTGCAAGTCCGCAGTTAGATCAACAAAGTGGTGAAGTTGCTGTATCATTGACGTTAAAGCGTGATGGTGCAAGAGCTTGGGGACAGTTGACAGAAAAAGCATTTCCAACTCGTAAATCAATCGCAATTGCATTAGATGGTGAGGTGGTTTCTGCTCCACACGTACAAGCGGTGATGAAAGATGGTCGTTCTCAAATCACTGGTAACTTCTCTGCAACAGAAGCACAGGATTTTGCTAATATTTTACAAGTTGGTAAATTACCAGCAAAACTTGAAATCATTGAAGAGAATGTTGTTGGACCGTCTTTAGGGCAAGATAATATTGATAAATCAATCTTCTCATTAGCAGTCGGTTTAGGATTAGTCTTAGCATTCATGGTATTCTATTATGGTGGTGCGGGTATTGTTTCGATCATTGCTTTATTAGCGAACTTAGTGTTTATCTATGTTGCCTTATCGTCAATCGGAACAGTCGTCACCTTACCAGGTATGGCGGGTATTGTATTGACAATTGGTATGGCGGTTGATGCCAACGTGATTATCTTTGAGCGTGTTCGAGAGGAACTGCTCGACGGGAAATCACTTATTGCCAGTATTCGAGATGGTTTTTCTAACTCGTACTCAGCGATTATTGATGCTAACGTGACGACTTTATTAGTTGCATTCATTTTATTCTATTTCGGTTTAGGACCGATTAAAGGTTTCGCAGCCGTTTTAATGGTTGGTGTCATTACATCATTGTTTACAGCCGTTTTAGTTGGTCGTTTGATCATTGATTGGTGGACAGAAGGAAAAGGTAAAAACTTAACATTTTCTACGCCGCCGACAAATAACGCTTTTGCAAATGCAAACTTTGACTTCATCGGCAAACGTAAAATTGCTTATGTAATTTCAGGTACAATCATCGTCTTAGGTATTGTTTCAATGCTTTCGAGAGGGTTTGAATTAGGAGTTGACTTCAAAGGTGGTTATTCTTATGCTGTTGAATTTGACGAATCTGCGAATATCACTCGTGATAAAGTAAGAGAGACTTTCAAGGCAGAAAATTTATTCGGTGAAGAGCCTTCTGTAAAAACATTTGGTGATGCGAATACTCTAGAAATCACTACAACTTATATGATTAAAGCTGCTGCATCGGAAAATCCAGACTCAATTGTACTGGACAGATTATATGCAGGTATTGTAGAGTTAACTGGAAAAGATGAAGGTTTTGCAAAGTTTGCCGGAACAGATGAAAACGGAGAACGTTCAGCTACTAAATTGACTCGTTCTATCAAAGTCGGGCCAACAATTGCAGATGATATTACTAAATCATCATTCGAAGCCGGTATTTACGCTTTGTTGTTGATTTTCTTATACATCTTTATCCGATTCAACAAATGGCAATATTCAGCAGGTGCAGTTGCGGCATTATTCCATGATGTGATGATTGTATTGAGTATCTTCTCTATTTTCTATGGTATTTTACCATTCTCTTTAGAGATTGATCAAGCATTTATCGCAGCACTTTTAACCGTCATCGGTTACTCAATCAATGATACTGTCGTTGTATTTGACCGTATTCGTGAATATGTAAACTCTTACGCTGCTGATTCTAAGAAAGACTTAATCAATCGTGCGGTAAATAATACGATTAGTCGTACCATTATTACCTCATTGACAACATTGTTTGTGGTCTTGATTTTATTCTTATTCGGTGGTAGTTCGATCAAAGGTTTTGCATTCGCATTAGTAGTCGGTATCGTAGTCGGTACTTACTCTTCTGTATTCGTTGCAACACCGATTATGCACGATTTAACAGGCGAGTTTGAAGCTAAAACAGTAGAGAAAAAGAAATCAAAATATACTAAAGCTTAATTTAATTAGGAATTAGGAACCGGTAATTAGGAAAATGCCTAATTATATAAAGTGTCACTTCATTGATTTGGAGTGACACTTTTGTTTTTATATGATCTAGGTTTTAAATAGACACTTCATCGTTGCAATTCGTTGAAAAATAAAAAACTTCATTTTTTCGAGAACCTTTTTATACCTTTCTTTCTATGTACTAATAGAAACGGTTTACAAATATGCACGACCAGACATTAATTAAAAAAGTAATCAAGGGCGATAAAAAAGCAGGACAGGAGCTGTATCAATTGCATGAAGTGCATTGGTTTCGTATTTGTTTGCGATATGGTAAAAATAGGTCGGAAGCACGAGATATTTTTCAAGAAGGCGTGATTGATATTTTTAAAAATTTAAAACAATTCAATCCGAATCGTGGCACGTTTCAAAGTTGGTCGAACAGAATTGTCGTCAATGCGGCATTGCGGTATTTGAAAGAACAAAATTGGCAACAATCTTTTGAGGAGTTGGAATCGGCAAATGATACAACTGATACTACGGAAACGGCTTTGGATAAAATCGCTTTGAAAGAGCTGATTGGTTTGGTGCAGCAGTTGCCGTTGTCGTATCGACTGGTCTTTAATATGTATGTTATTGAAGGTTATTCGCACAAGGAAATTGCCGAAAAACTGGAAATTCCTGTAGCAACTTCTAAGTCAAGATTATCAAAAGGAAAAAAAGCATTGAGACAGCAGTTGGAAATCTTGTTATTAAAGTAAGTCAAAAACAAAGTAATATGGACAATATGGACAATTTTTTCAAAAAACAGTTTAATCAATTTGATAAACCGTTCGAGGATTGGGAAAGACCTGATGTTGAGGATTGGGAAACGATTGCTTCGCAAGTTCCTTTTTTTAACAAAACTTCTTTTTGGGCTTTTCCGAATATTGCCTTGATGGCCTTGAGTGCAATTTTGGTAACTTCTGTGGTGTATGTGTGGATTTTGAAAAAGGAAATTACGGTTTTAGAAAAGACAATTACAACGCAACAAGAACAGATTGAACGAGTGGAACAACGTGTTCAAATAGTTGAAAAACAACAGGTTGAACAACAGACGATTGAAAATATCAAAGTGGAAAATGTTCAATTACGACAACAAAATCAAATTTTAAATACGGTTACGAAACAGCAAAAACAACTTGGTTCTAATTTCTCAATGGTTGTTGATAATTTTAAAAAGGCTGAATTTTCTAATACTATTTTTAATAAAAAAGAGGGTAGGAATATTTCGAAACAATCGGAAAGTGAGGTTTCTATTACAAATAATGGAAATGAAACTCAATTAAAGGAATCAAAGACGGATAAGACGAAGAATCTATTATTGGCAACCGAGTTTTCGGAACAAGTGAAAGTCAAAAATAAAATAATGAACTACGACAAAAATACGGAAAATCCAACCTTGATGGAACAGGAAATAATCGGGTTTAAAAAATTAGAATTGTTACCTGCTTCAAAATTTTCGGTAGTTCCTCAAAATCCGACTTTTTTTGAACTCAATCCATTGGTTTTAAATGATGATTCAAAAAAAGATAAGCCGATTATCAAGTTGCCAAATGTTAATTTAACGGATGTGGAATTGGGATATGAATATCGTGTTCAATTAACGGAAATACCAACAGATGTGAACATTGTGGAGCTGGAAACGATTGCGGATAGAGGTAGGGCGGAAGACAACGTAATACATTTACATGGTTTGACTTTAGATGTGTCTTTGCATAAAAATTGGTTTTTACAAACTGGCGTTCGGTTTTCAAATACAGATTTGAAATTTAAACAGGACGTTTTTTCGGTTTATAATACCGATAATGAAGTCGTTCTACCTGATGGTACAATTGTCAAAAACTTGAATATTGTGCAAGAAACACCTTTTTCGAAAACTAATAATTCTATTCAATTGCTTTTTGATGAAAATGATAGATTGATGGATAATGAAGCCTTTAAATGGTTTTCTCTGGGAGAACAAAATCAGCAAACAATTCAAATTCCGTTTGGTGTAAGTTATGGATTTAGCAAAAATCGTTTGAATATTTTGCTCGGAATCGGTACACAATGGAATTATATGAAATTAGGAAAAACTCGCTATGAAATGGAGTTAGAAAATAGAGCGAATGAGTTTCGTTTGTTGGCTTCGGACACGGATATTTTATCAGAAATTAAGGATTTAAACTATTTCAGCACTTATGCTACTTTGGGTTTGAAATATCAAATTTTGAATCATTGGTCAATAAAAACTTCGGCAACTTTTAATTACCATTTTTTAAAAAATACGACTATTGAGAAATGGAATCGTTCGGATAATTCGATGGCAATAGGATTGCAATATCAATTTTAAGTATTGATAATCAATTGATTAAATAATTGTTGAAAAAAAATTTATGAAAGTTTCAAACTCCCGTAGAGTTAAACTTCAATACAAATATTATAAAAATAATGAGTTTGGATATTAAAAAAAGTAAAATTATCTACACGTTTTTATTATTGTCATTATCATTCTTCTTTTTAGAATCATGTGTCAATTATAACAATAGAATTAATGTTGAAATTCCAAATTTTAACGTTTTATCTACGGTAACTTTTGAACAAAATTTGTCAGCTTACAATATTTTTGAAGGTAATCCTCAGGATTTAATTCCATCGGCAGACTTTCATTTATTGGAGTTAAATTCGGTATTATTTACGGATTATGCGAAAAAGCAGCGATTAGTGAAAGTGCCTCAAGGTACGGAAATAACGAAGATTGGAAATATTTTGGAGTTTCCTAATGAAACAATTTTGGCGAAAACCTTTTATTATTACAATGATGACCGAGATACATCTTTAGGAAAACGAGTGATTGAAACCCGATTACTGATTAAAAAAGATGACCTTTGGAATGTCGCAACTTATATTTGGAATGAGGACCAAACGGAAGCTATTGTGTCATTCGATGGTGCCAATACACCGGTAAATTGGATAACGGAAAGTGGCGAAAATCGCTCAACATTATATTTAATTCCGAATGAAAATGATTGCATTGCTTGTCATCAATCGAATGATGAAGTTATTCCGATTGGAACGACCTTGAAAAATCTAAATCGTGAAGTAAGTCGAAATGGTACAAATATCAATCAATTAACACACTTACAAACAGTTGCTATTTTGAATCAATTTGATGTTGCAGCATCTCCACAAATGATAGATTACAATGATTTAAATATCGGTTTAGAGCAAAGAGCAAGAGCTTATTTTGATATTAATTGTTCGCATTGTCATAATCCAACCGCTTGGGAAGCACCGGCAAAACGAGACTTGGATTTGAGGTACGAAGTGCCTTTAAATCAAACAGGAATTGAACAACAAGCCGATGACATTAATGAGTTTCTGACCAGTGGCGAAATGCCTTTTATCGGTACAACAATTTTAGATGATGAAGGTGTGGATTTGATTATTGATTTTATTAATAGTTTGTAAATTGCACGATTGATGTAGGTTAATTTTTACCTTAAAAAATCAAAAAGCCGATTTTCAACAAATTGAAAATCGGCTTTAATATATTTAAAAGTCAGTGAATCACCGAGTTTTCGGGACAAACTGCCGACTGAAAACTGCTTACTGACTACAAGTGAATCACTTCATCATAAGCTGCAGCCGTAGCTTCCATCACAGCCTCAGACATTGTCGGGTGAGGGTGAATTGCTTTTAAAATTTCGTGACCAGTAGTTTCTAATTTGCGAGCTGCCACCATTTCCGCAATCATTTCCGTTACGTTTGCACCAATCATGTGTGCACCTAATAACTCGCCATATTTTGCATCATAGATGACTTTTACGAAACCGCCTGCCGCACCAGCCGCTTTCGCTTTTCCACTTGCCGTGAACGGGAATTTACCCACTTTTAATTCATACCCTGCTTCCTTCGCATCCTCTTCTGTCATACCCACAGAAGCGACTTCAGGAACACAATAAGTACAAGAAGGGATATTTCCGTAGTCGATAGTTTCCGTGTGAGCTCCAGCAATTTTCTCTACACAAACGATACCTTCTGCACTCGCAACGTGTGCCAATGCTTGAGTAGGAATAATATCACCGATAGCATAAACACCATCGACACTTGTTTTGTAATATTCATCAACGATAACAAAGCCACGGTCTGTTTTGACACCAACCTCTTCTAAGCCAATGTTTTCCGTATTTGGCTGAATACCAACTGCCGATAAAACCACATCACATTCGATAGTTTCCTCTTTACCAGTTTTATTATTTTTAACCAGTACTTTACAACCGTTTCCGCTTGTATCAACAGATTGAACAGCGTGACCAGTTTTGACTTTGACACCGGCTTTTTTGAATGTTTTACCGATTTCTTTAGAAACATCTTTGTCCTCACGAGGCAACAAACCATCTAAATATTCGACAATTGTAACTTTCGTACCAATTGCATTATAAATGTAAGCGAACTCAACGCCAATCGCACCCGCACCAATCACTACCATAGACGCTGGTTTTTGACCCAAAGTCATGGCTTTACGATATTCAATCACTTTTTCACCATCAATCGGCACATTCGGAAGCGGTTTCGCCCGACCACCTGTTGCTAAGATGACATTTTTAGCAGTATAAACCGTTGCCTTACCTTTTGCGTCAGTTACTTGAACCCGTTTTCCTGGCAACAATTTACCATTACCTTCTAAAACTTCAATTTTATTTTTGCGGAATAAGAACTTGATTCCGTTATTCATACCATTCGCAACACCACGGCTTCGGCTAATCATTCCATCGAAGTTAACCGTTGCTTCTTTGACATCAATACCATATTCTTTGGCATGTTTGATATATTCAAAAACTTGTGCGGATTTTATTAAAGCTTTGGTCGGAATACACCCCCAATTTAAACAAATTCCACCTAAGTTTTCACGTTCTACAACGCCTACTTTCATACCTAATTGAGCAGCACGAATTGCAGCAACATAACCACCAGGGCCACTACCAATAACGATAACATCGTAGTTCATAATCTTTTTTTTTGTGGTCGAGACCAACTAAAGAATCTCTAACCAAATTATAATAAATTATAAGTTTCTTGTTTTACAACCATCTATAAAAGTATAGTTGATTTCAGATAAACATTTAAGTTATCTTTAAAATCGCTGCAAAGGTAAGGAATTTTTGGAAAATCCGTAAGCAGAACTTACGGTTACGTACATTAAAGCTTTCGGAGGTTTTTTCATAAAAGGTGTAATGACCCTCCGAAAGCACTAAATAGGAATAACCGTAGGTTAGACCTGTGGAATCGCTCGAAATACAAATCCTTTTTGATGATAAAAATCTAAGACTTTTGGCAACACAAATTGTAGGTGTTTTGCTGCTTTCAGGCTATCATGAAAAACGATAATTGAACCATGTTTTGCTTGTCGCAATACGTTATTTAAACATTGTTCAGATGAAATCTTTGTATCAAAATCGCCACTTAAAATATCCCAAATTACGATGCGGTATTGCTTCAGCAAATACTTCGCTTGACTTAGTTTTAATTTGCCGTAAGGCGGACGGAATAAAGGTGTATCAATAACTTCTGCACACTTTTTGACATCGTCAAGGTAGGTTTGACGATTAGTTTTCCAACCATTAAAATGATTAAAAGTATGATTACCAATCGAATGCCCTTCTTTAGTAATTCGTTGAAAAATAGCAGGATTTTGTTCTACATTTTTACCAACCACAAAAAAAGTCGCTTTCGCGGAATAAGCCGCCAGTTGTTCCAAAACCCAAGGTGTCACCTCTGGAATCGGTCCATCATCAAAAGTCAAATACAAGACTTTTTCAGTAGTCGGAATGCTGAATGTATATTTCGGAAATAGACGTTGAAAAACGGTTGGAATCTTAGTTGGATACATTTTTTGATTTTAAACCACAAAAGTTATGAAAATTTTAATAGTAACAAATTTCACATATTTTTGATAAACAGAAACTATCCAAACTATAAAATCATTGTACCTTTGCAGCTTAATTTCAGATATGAGATTTTAGATAGGTGATTTTAGACTTTTAAAACCATCTCA
>Ga0075467_10002324_pt1 | contig 15019 bp, 13 predicted proteins | sample DEB08_DNA_9_FD_75067 | JGI IMG/M metagenome (GOLD analysis project Ga0075467, IMG submission 75067) | Aqueous microbial communities from the Delaware River and Bay under freshwater to marine salinity gradient to study organic matter... | ecosystem: Environmental > Aquatic > Marine > Coastal ... | reverse complement strand
TTCACTTAGGTCAATTTGCTTGTCATATTGAAGATGTTCCGTGAGTGGAGGCTTTGTCCTTGGGAACGTCCTTCTGGCATCATCCGTAATTTCGGGTGGAACCGTGAGGGGGTCGGATAACCGACGCCGGCCTGATGGCGCATTTTACGACGAACGGTCGGCAATTTTCTGAACGAGTATGGCCCGCGCCAGTTCCTAATCCCCATTGGCCGCGCGCGTGGTGGGTCAAGGTACTAGGCGGAGCTGCGTCCCGGCAGCTCCGCCTTTTGTTTTTTAGGATCAGCCCTGGGCGACCTTGGCGACCTCTGCGGCGAAGTCTTCTTCTTTTTTGTCAACGCCGTCACCCACTTTGAGGCGGACGAAACCAGTTATGGTCACGCCCGCAGCTTCGGCGGCTGCTCCGACGGTTGTTTTGCCGTCATCGCTTTTGACGTAGGCTTGGTTCAGCAACGTGACTTCGGACAGCCACTTTTGCATCCGTCCACCTATCATCTTTTCGATGACCGCTTCGGGTTTGCCACTTTCGCGGGCGATATCCATCTGGATCGCCTTTTCTTTCTCGACAACCGCTGGATCAAGATCCGCCTCAGAGAGCGAGACCGGGTTGATGGCTGCGATATGCATGCCAACGCCGCGTGCAAACTCTTCATCGTCGCCGGTGAAAGCCACAAGAACACCGATATTGCCCATGCCTTCAGCAGCGGCATTGTGAACGTAGGTCGTCACATTGTCGCCGGTCAGCTTCGCCATGCGGCGTACGCCCATGTTCTCACCGATTTTCGCAACAGCGTCGGTTACGATGTCTGCGATCGGCTTGCCGTTGATCTCTGCCGCTTTAAGGGCTTCGAGATCGTCCACAGTTGCCGCGACAGCCGCAATACCCGCGACCATTGCCTGGAACTCGGCGTTTTTCGCCACGAAGTCGGTTTCCGAGTTGATCTCGACAGCGACAGCGGTGCCGCCCGAAGCCGAAACGCCGACAAGGCCTTCCGCCGCAGTGCGACCGGATTTTTTTTCAGCTTTTGCCAGACCCTTGGTGCGCAACCAGTCCTGAGCGGCATCCATGTCGCCGTCAGTTTCCGTAAGCGCTTTTTTTGCGTCCATCATACCTGCGCCGGATTTCTCGCGCAGCTCTTTCACAAGTGCAGCCGTGATTGCCATTTCGGCTCTCCTCAAATGTAATCGGTGCGGGCGCGACCTTGGCCGCGCCCTGTATCAGACATCAGACAGCCAGAGCCTTACTCGGCTTTGGCGTCCGCTTCAGCAACCGGAGCTTCAGCAACCGGAGCTTCAGCAACCGAAGCTTCAGCTACCGGAGCCGCTTCCGGTTGGATTGCTTCTTCGACCGCCTCTTCCAAAGCGCCAAGATCAACGCCAGCGGCGCCGAGCTGAGCGCTCATTCCGTCAAGAGCGGCGCGGCTGGCGAGATCGCAATAGAGTGCGATTGCACGGGCTGCGTCGTCGTTGCCGGGGATGATGTAGTCGATGCCGTCGGGCGAACAGTTCGTGTCGACGATAGCCACAACCGGGATTCCAAGCTTCTTGGCTTCGGCGATCGCGAGGTCTTCCTTGTTCACGTCAATGACGAAGATCAAGTCAGGCACGCCGCCCATTTCGCGGATACCACCAAGCGAGGCCTGAAGTTTGGTCTGCTCACGCTCCATGCCAAGACGCTCTTTCTTGGTGAGGCCTTCGGCACCGTTTTCCATCTTCTCGTCAATAGCTTTCAGGCGCTTGATCGACTGGGAAACAGTTTTCCAGTTGGTCAATGTGCCGCCAAGCCAACGGTGGTTCATGTAATATTGTGCGCAACGCTCTGCGGCATCTGCAACCGGCTTTTGAGCCTGACGCTTCGTTCCGACAAAGAGGATGCGACCGTTCTTGGCAACTGTGTCACGGATAACGTTCAGAGCCGCGTCCAACATTGGAACGGTCTGTGTAAGATCCATGATGTGGATGCCATTCCGGGCACCATAGATGAATTCGCCCATCTTAGGGTTCCATCGCGGGGTCTGGTGACCAAAGTGTACGCCAGCTTCCAAGAGCTGACGCATCGTAAATTCTGGGAGCGCCATGTCCATATTCCTTTCCGGTTTCGCGCCTGAGCAGAGCCATCAAGGGATTTCTCCCAACCGGCGGATCGTTCGAGGATTTCTCCCTCGAGGACCCAAGCTCTGCCTGTGAAGTGCGCGCCAAGTAGGCCGGATAGCCTGGGATTGCAAGCCTTTCGGCGGCCGCCAAGCAAATACACGCGCGTACGCGCGCGCTTTGACGCTTTTTCACCAAGAAGAAGGGGTGACGCCCGCCCTGCCCTGCGGTAAGACCCATGCGCTTTGGTAAGGATTTAAGCCACATGTCGCGCATTCTGATCACATCGGCCATCCCCTATATCAACGGGATCAAGCATCTCGGAAATTTGGTAGGATCACAGCTACCTGCGGACCTTTATGCGCGTTACATGCGCGCGCGTGGACATGAGGTTTTGTTTCTCTGTGCGACGGACGAACATGGCACGCCTGCCGAGTTGGCTGCCGCCAAGGCCAATAAGCCGGTGGCAGACTACTGCGCCGAGATGTGGGCGGTTCAAAAGGAATTATCGGACGGGTTCGGTTTGTCGTTTGACAAGTTCGGACGGTCTTCGTCGGAGCAGAACCGCGCGCTAACGCAGCATTTTGCGGAAAAATTGGCGGATGCCGGGCTGATTGAAGAAGTTGTGGAGTCTCAGGTCTATTCTCACGCCGACGGGCGGTTCTTGCCGGATCGCTACATCGAGGGCACCTGTCCCAACTGCGGCTATGATAAAGCGCGCGGCGATCAGTGCGAAAACTGCACCAAGCAGTTGGACCCCACTGATTTGATCGAGCCACGGTCCGCTATTTCGGGGTCAACCGATCTGGAAGTACGCGAGACCAAACACCTTTACCTTAAGCAACGCAGCTTGCGCGGCGAATTGGCGGACTGGATCGAAAGCAAACACGACTGGCCGATCCTGACGACGTCGATTGCGAAGAAGTGGCTCAACGACGGTGATGGACTTCAAGATCGCGGGATTACGCGGGACCTGGATTGGGGCGTGCCGGTTAAGCGCGGGGACGCGCCGTGGCCCGGGATGGAAGACAAGGTTTTCTACGTCTGGTTTGATGCCCCGATCGAATACATCGCTTGTGCAAAGGAATGGACCGATGGTCTGGGCCGCCCAGATGCGGAATGGGAACGCTGGTGGCGCACCGACAAGGGTGCCGACGACGTGAAATACGTCCAGTTCATGGGCAAAGATAACGTGCCGTTCCATACACTGTCTTTCCCGGCGACAATTATTGGGTCGCGCGAGCCGTGGAAGATGGTCGATTTTATCAAGTCGTTCAATTACCTGAATTACGACGGCGGGCAGTTCTCGACGTCGCAGGGACGCGGTGTGTTCATGGATCAGGCTTTGGAAATTCTGCCGGCGGATTATTGGCGCTGGTGGTTGTTGAGCCATGCGCCCGAAAGCTCGGACAGCGAGTTTACCTGGGAGAATTTCCAAACATCGGTGAATAAGGATCTCGCGGATGTCTTGGGTAATTTCGTCAGCCGTATCACAAAGTTTTGCCGCTCGAAATTTGGCGCAGAAATACCGTCGGCCGGCGAATGGGGGGCGGACGAAGAAGCGCTGATCGCGCGTCTGGAAGAAGGTTTGGCTAAGTTTTCGACCCAAATGGAAGCCATCGAAGTGCGCAAAGCTTCGGCTGAATTGCGCGCACTTTGGGCTTTGGGTAACGAGTATTTGCAGTCATCGGCACCTTGGTCAGTCTATAAAGAAGACCCGGATCGTGCGGCGGCGATTGTACGGCTCGCTTTGAATTTGGTACGTATTTATGCGGTTATTTCAGCGCCGTTTATCCCCGAGGCGTCGGCCCGGATGCTGAGTTCAATGAACACTCTTGATATGGAATGGCCGGACGATATGCGCGCGGCATTGAACGCTTTGCCTGCGGGTCATGAATTCGTCGTGCCGGAAGTTCTGTTCCGCAAAATCACCGATGAAGAGCGTGAAGAGTGGCAAGCGAAGTTCTCGGGGCGGCGGACTTAAACGCGCGCCCTGCCCTGTTTGACGCATCAAACATTGGAGCACTGAAGATTCAGACGCAAAACTTCCAGTAAATGGCGCTTTCGGCCCAGACCGGCGCAGCACGGGCTTCTTAGCTGCATAGAAATGCAGCGATAGGAAATCTCATGCGGACCCATGCCCAGGCAGTCGTTATCGGAGGCGGCGTTATCGGATGTTCGATCCTTTACCATCTTGCGAAACTTGGTTGGAGAGATGTCGTCTTGTTGGAGCGGTCCGAACTGACCAGTGGATCCACATGGCACGCGGCGGCCAATATCCACGGGTTGCACGATGTGACGAATATCTCGCGACTTCAGCATTATACGATGAACCTTTATAAAGAATTGGAGGCGGAAACCGGGCAAAGCTGCGGAATTTTTCAGCCGGGGTCTTTGTATCTGGCACAGACCAAAGAGCGTGAGCATCAGCTTCGCCTGCAAGAAGCGAAGGCCCGCCGATACGGGATGAATTTCCACGAGGTCAGCCGTGATGAAGCCGAGCGCTTGCACCCTTTGGTCGACTACGACGGCATCCGATGCATTATGTTTGAGCCCGACGGCGGCAACGTGGATCCATCCGGGGTCACGAACGCTTATGCCATGGGAGCGCGCCAGCGAGGTGCCGAGATCCATCGCTTTACGCCGGTTACGGGGACCGAACTGCAGCCAGATGGCACATGGATCGTGCGGACCGACAAGGGCGATATCCGCACGCCCTGGGTGGTGAATGCGGCCGGTCTTTGGGCGCGGGAAGTGGCTGCGATGGTGGGGCTTGATCTGCCGCTCTTGCCGACCGAGCATCAGTACTTTGTCACCGAGACGATTGCAGAGATTGCAGCGATGGATCGTCGGTTGCCTTCAGTCGCAGACCGCGACGGGGAATACTACCTGCGCCAGGAAGGGCACGGTCTTTTGGTGGGCGCCTATGAAAAGGATGTGCGGTTCTGGGCCGAAGACGGAACGCCGCAGGGTTTCGGGCATGAGTTATTCCCCGACGATCTTGAGCGGATCGAAGACAATATGATGCGCGCCATCGACCGCGTGCCTGCCGTCGGCGAGGCCGGGATCAAACGGGTTATAAACGGACCGATGATCTGGTCGCCGGACAGTTCGGCCTTGTTTGGGCCGGTTCCCGAGATGACCGGTTATTTCTGCTGTTGCGGGATTATTCCAGGGTTTAGCCAGAACGGTGGATTGGGCAAGCTATCGGCGGAATGGATCGTCGAAGGCGAGCCAAGCATGGACATGTTCGGCTGGGACATGGCGCGATACGGGGCCTGGGCGGGCAAAGCGTTCACCAAGGCGCGGGTTGGCGATCAATATGCGAACCGCTTCAAGATCCATTTCCCGAATGAAGAACGCGCGGCCGGGCGTCCGGTGCGCACGCGGCCTGCCTATGGGATGCAAAAGCAAATGGGTGCACATTTCGGGCTGAATTACGGCTGGGAGCATCCTTTGTGGTTTGCGGCCGATGGCGAGCCAGATGTCGAAACTCACGGCTTCACGCGTCAGAACTGGTGGGAGCCGGTGGGCCGCGAGGTGCTGATGCTGCGCGAAAACGCAGGCATCCTCGATATCTCAAATTTCGCTAAATACCGTGTGAAGGGAGCGGGCGCCGAGGATTGGCTGAACGCGCTTTTTGCCAACCGGATGCCGCGCGAGATCGGGCGGTCGTGCCTGACCCCGTTGATCGGCAAGCGTGGCGGCATTGCTGGCGATTTCACCGTCACGAGGCTGGAGGAAGATGAATTCTGGGTTGTAGGATCCGGCATGGCGGAGCGGTTTCATTTACGGTTCTTCCGCGCGATCCCTCTGCCCGACGCCACAACCTTTGAAAGTCTGACCGAGGCGGTCGCTGGCTTCAACCTGGCCGGTCCGCGTGCGCGCGATCTCTTGGGTCGTTTGACCAATGAGGATCTGACGAACAAAGGTTTTCCTTTCATGCGCTCGCGGCGGATCAGTGTGGCGGGCGTTGACTGCGTGGCAATCCGAGTTTCGTTCACTGGTGATCTCGGTTGGGAGCTGCATTGCGCGGAAGGTGATCAAGTTGCTCTTTATCGCTCCCTGTTGGAGGCCGGCGCCGAGTTTGGCGCGGGGCCGGTCGGGGGACGTGCTTTGATGTCGATGCGACTTGAAAAGGGATACGGCTCTTGGGGGCGTGACTACAGCCCGGAATACTGGCCGCAGGAAAGTGGACTTGCCGGGTTGATCAAGACGGACAAAGATTTCCTGCACAAAGCGGCTTGGAAAGCGATTGCGGATAAGCCTGCGCGCGAGAAGATGGTCTTGTTGGAGATTGACGCGCGCGAAGCGGATGCCTCAGGCAGCGAGCCAATATTTGCGACCGATGGCACGCCGATCGGACAGGTGACTTCCGGGGCTTATGGATATTACGTCGGCAAGTCGCTTGCGCTGGCCTACCTGAAAGCGGGTAGCGCAGTTTCGGGCGATACCGTTCATGTTGCGATTTTGGGTGAGCCGCATGAGGCGCGCGTTCTGGAGCGACCGCCCTTTGATCCTGACGGGCTTCGGTTGCGCGACAAACAAGGGTAACGCCGGGCTTGCCAAGGGCCGCGTCGCGGGGCAAACCCGTCGCCATGACGAAAGATGTTCTCTGTATCGGATCGGTTCTTTGGGATGTTATCGGACGCGCCAGCGCGGCGATGCGGGTTGGCTCGGACGTGCCGGGGCGGATCACGCGGATCCCTGGCGGGGTCGCGATGAACATTGCGATGACATTGCGTCGGTTTTCCATGCGTCCTGTGCTGTTATCGGCTGTCGGGCGAGACGAGGAAGGCGACGAGTTGATTGCGGCCGCCGATCGTCTGGGAATGGAGACCGGGTTCGTCTATCGCTCGGACGATTTGCCAACCGATATATACATGGCGATTGAGGGGGCAAACGGGCTGGTTGCTGCGATTGCGGATGCGCATTCTTTAGAGGCTGCAGGAGCGAAGATATTGCGGCCTCTGAATGACGGGCGGCTTGGTTCCGAAGTCGCGCCCTTCGCAGGACAGGTCGCGCTGGACGGAAACCTGACCGAAGAATTGCTAACTGAGATTGCCCGTAGCCCCCTGTTTGAAAAGGCCGATTTGCGCGTGGCCCCGGCGTCGCCCGGGAAGGCTGAGCGGTTGATGCCGCTTTTGAATTGCCCGAACGCGACGATTTACGTGAACCTTGAAGAAGCTGGTTTGCTTTGCAACGCAAGCTTCACCACCGCCCCCGAAGCCGCCAGTGCTTTGCTGGAACGCGGGGCCGCTCATATCCTGGTGACAGATGGTGGGCGCGCCGCCGCACACGCCAGTGCCGGAGGCGTTCTGACCGCAACGCCACCGGCGGTTCTGGTGACGCGCGTGACCGGCGCAGGAGATACGTTTATGGCCGCACATATGGCCGCCGAAGCGCGCGGTGACACGCCCGGATCTGCGCTGAATGCAGCTTTACGCACGGCCGCCGCTTATGTTTCAGGAGATGTGCCTTCGTGACTTTACCATTGGATTTCTCAGCCGAAGTCGCGGCTGCGCGCACCGCAGGTACGGCGATTGTCGCCTTGGAATCGACGATTATCACCCACGGAATGCCCTACCCCCAAAACGTCGAGACAGCGCGTCTTGTAGAAGCAGAAGTCCGCGCCCACGCGGCCACGCCCGCAACGATCGCGGTGTTAAACGGACGGCTGAAGATCGGCCTGTCGGACGCGGAATTGGAAGGCCTGGGACAGGCAACCGGTGTGGCGAAGCTGTCGCGCGCCGATATTGCAGCATGCCTCGCGCGCGGTGGCACAGGAGCCACAACCGTGGCGGCGACGATGATCGCAGCCCATCTGGCCGGGGTTTCGGTCTTTGCGACGGGTGGAATCGGAGGCGTCCATAAAGGCGCGGAAGACAGCTTTGATATCTCGGCGGACTTGGGCGAATTGGCGATTACACCAGTGACGGTGGTGGCCGCGGGGGCTAAAGCAATCTTGGATATACCGAAGACGCTTGAGGTTCTGGAAACTCGAGGCGTGCCGGTGATCGCGTTTGGACAGGATGATTTCCCGGCGTTTTGGTCACGCTCATCCGGGCTTATGGCGCCGCTTCGCATGGATACTGCGGCCGAAATAGCCAGTGCATACCAGATGCGACGCGCGATGGGGCTTTCGGGGGGGCAATTGGTAGCCAATCCGATCCCCATAGAGGCTGAAATAAACGCCATGTCGCTTGCGCCACTTATTGCCAAAGCCACGCAGGAAGCCGAGGAAAAGGGCGTTTCCGGCAAGAGCGTCACGCCGTTTTTGCTGCAACGCCTGTTTGAGCTGACGGATGGAGCATCCCTGACTGCCAACATAGCGCTTGTGCTAAATAATGCTCACCTTGCCAGCGAAATTGCTGTTTGCCTCGCCAAACCGCGCGGAAACGATTGATTTCCATGTCGGCCCATTGCTCCGCTCGTTACACACCCTTAGTTTATGTCCAAACGCCCGGATAACATCTTATGAGCACGCCCTTTGACGACAATTCTGAACCGCCGCGCCCAAAACGTGGGTTGTTCTCGAAGTTTCGCTCGTCCTTTCTGACGGGGCTTGTGGTTGTTGCGCCGATTGCTCTGACGCTGTGGCTGATCTGGACGGTTGCGGGATGGGTTGACGGTTGGGTTTTACCGTTCGTGCCGCTCTGGCTTCGCCCGGATCAATACATTGGCCTGAATATTCGTGGCGTTGGAGTCATTGTTTTCCTAATTTTCACAGTGCTTGTGGGATGGATTGCCAAGGGTCTGATCGGACGGTCTTTGCTGAACTGGGCCGAGCGGATGGTGCAGGGATTGCCTGTAGTAAGATCGATCTATAACAGTCTGAAACAAATCGCGGAAACCGTATTCGCGCAATCCGATACAAGTTTCGATAAGGCGTGTTTAGTGGAATATCCGCGCAAGGGTATCTGGGCGATTGCGTTCATTGCTACTTCGGCCAAGGGCGAGATCGACAAGAAGATCGACGGCGATAATGGTAAGACAGCAGTATTTTTGCCAACCACCCCGAACCCGACATCCGGCTTTTTGCTGTTCGTGCCGACGCGCGATTTGATTGAGTTGGACATGACGGTTGAAGATGCCGCCAAACTGGTGATCTCGGCGGGTCTTGTTTATCCCAATGGCGTTTCTGAGGCGCCTACTCCCATCGGCGAAGTTCGCCAGCCGCCCGCACGCGCCTCTTGATCTAACCTTTCGCGCTTGTATCCTGAGCGAAAACAAAGGTCGGGGCAGAAACCACATGAAAAGCCGTATTTTGAACGTTAATCCCTTGGTGGCGGTGTTTGATGATGTGTTCGGGCAGGATGTTGCGGATGTGGCTATTGCGGCGGGCGAAGGCCGTCTGACGCAGCCGACCTACGGCACCGACGAGGGCCGTATCATTGGTGAGAAACGCACGCATCAAGCCGCGATTGTCGATCAATGGAGCGATCCGCTCCTAACCGATCTGATGACGCGTATTTCGGCGATTGTGCGCCTGCCCCCTGAACACGCAGAGACATCCAAGCTGATCCGTTATGAAGGCGAGCAATTGTTTGACGTGCATTATGATGGTTACGACGAACACGGCGCAACACGCGAAGACTTCAACAAAGGCGGCCAGAGACTGTTCACAACTCTCTGTTATCTCAATGATATTGAGGACGAAGGACAAACGGCATTTCCAAACCTGAAGATTGCAGTACGCCCTAAATTGGGGCGGGTTCTGGTGTTTGCGAATAATCTTCTGGGATCAAACGAGGTGCATCCGGATAGCGCCCACGTCGGGTTTGGCCCAAGTGACGGACTGAAATGGGTTCTGACAGTGTGGTGGCGTGAACACCATTTCCATATTCCGCGCAGCTACCCCCCTGCAGATGGCGAGTTTGTGGTATATTGAACTGCAGCTTCGGGTTCCGGGGCTGCCGTTGCAATAGGAATGTTAGATGAACTACCTTAAACCAGCAGCCGTCGCCGTCGCGACGATATCGATGTCGACTGCCCCGCTTCATGCTGGTGGTGCAGCTGAGCCGTTGATGGAGCCTGAGGTAATCGTCGCAGAAGCCGCCGCCGCGACGTCGGGTGGCTTTGTTGTTCCGTTGATTTTGCTGGTTATTCTTGCCGCAGCGGCAAGTTCGTCCGGGGGCGGCACACCGCGCGAGTGATCGAAAGCCCGCCTTTTATTCGTACATTTCAGCCAGATCGACGCTTGAAGCGACACCGATTTTATCACGGTGTCGGGTCAGGAAATCGTCTGCTGCTGAACGCCCCGCATCGCGCAACTCAAAAATTATGCCGGGTACAGGGATTGTTTTGGACGCCACGCTTAGCTCTGCCATCAACGCGTCATCTGCGATCATATGGACCAGAACCCGCTTCATTACGCCTTCGCCGACCGAGCCTTTGGTGATCAGGCGTTGCACGAAGTTTATCGCGCGCAGTTCGCGCAAAAGCGAAGAGTTAAAACTGATCTCGTTGATCCGGTTTGCGATATCGCGCGGCTCTTTCGGGATGCCGGGGCGCTCAAGCGGGTTGATATTGACGACAATGATATCGCCGGGAAGGTCTTTTTCGAACAACGGAAAGAGAGCCGGATTGCCGGTGTATCCGCCATCCCAATAGGCGTCTCCGTCTATTTCCACCGCCTGAAACACGGTAGGAAGACAAGATGATGCAAGGATGGCTTTGGTGGTGATCTCTTCGCCGGAGAATATCTTCACTTTGCCGGTTTCGACATTCGTGGCGCAGACGAAAAAGGCCGGACCTTCGTCGGCGCAAATCGCGTCGTATTTGAACCGTGAAGCAATGTCTTCTAGAGGGTTCCGGTAAAACGGGCCGGAAAGGTAGGGCGAAAAGACCCGCGTCGCCGCATCAGCCATATTGAAAGGCATCGAGTATTCAAGGGCTTGGCTGATCGCCCCTGCCGAAGGCCCCATACCTGCCATCCAACCCGCGAGCCGCATTTCGCCAAGCGAGCCGATACGGCCCCAAAGCCAGTCGAGGTTTTCGCGTGCGCCTTCGCGGCCTCCCGTAAGCATTCCTGCCTTCAACGCCGCCCCGTTCAGGGCTCCGGCCGAGGTGCCGGACATGCCTGCGATCTCAATCTCGTCGTCTTCCAAAAGACGATCAAGCACGCCCCAGGTAAACGCGCCATGCGCTCCGCCTCCCTGAAGGGCGAGATTGACTTTTTTTGTCAAGGGGCGCGCTTACTGTGAGGTCCAACCGCCGTCGGCGGCGATGGTGGTTCCGGTGATTTGCGAGGCGGCGTCCGAGCACAGGAACGTAACAATCCCGGCAAGCTGTTCCACGGTGACAAATTCTTTCGAGGGCTGTTTGGCAAGGATTACCTTCTCGATCGCCTCATCCTCCGAGATCCCGTATTCCTTCGCCGTTGCGGGAATTTGCTTTTCGACCATCGCCGTCAGAACGTAGCCGGGGCAAATGGCGTTTGCTGTTATAGGTTCTTTCGCGGTCTCGAGGGCGACGACTTTGGTCATGCCTACAACGCCGTGCTTTGCCGTGACGTAGGCAGACTTGAACGGGCTCGCGCGCAGGCCGTGCGCGGAGGCGATGTTGATCACCCGGCCCCAGCCAGCATCGCGCATCACCGAAAGCGCGGCAGCGGTGGTGTGGAAGGCCGACGACATATTGATCGCGATGATTGCATCCCACTTTTCAATCGGGAAATCCTGCACCGGGGCGACGTGCTGGATGCCGGCGTTGTTGATAAGGATATCGCAGGTACCAGCCTTTTCGATCAGCGCGCGGCAATCGCCGGATTTCGACATGTCGGCTCTTATATAGCGGGCGGTCACGCCAAACTCTGACGCGATGTCTGCTGCAAGTTTGTGGTCGTCTTCACCGTCCGTGTAAGAGTTCAGAACGACGTTCACGCCGATCTTCGCCAATTCCCGGGCCACACCAAGGCCGATGCCTGAGTTGGAACCGGTGATAACGGCGGTTTTTCCTTTGAGGGACATGATCACGGCTCCTTTAGTTCGCAAGTGCGGCATTGTTGTTGCGGCGCAGCATAGGGACGTCAGGCGCGAGACACCACTTAGAAATCGCGGTTGGAATAGGCGTCCAAAGCACGAGCGCGACCTGCCTCCAGCGAGACGACTGGTTCAGGGTAGCGGGTTTGAGGCGAAAGACTCCAGCTTTGCGGAATTGCGTCGAAGTATGAGAGCGCGGATTGAGACGGCTCTACTTTGCCCTCGGCGATCCATGCTTTGTCGTACACACGATCTTCATCGAATTTGTCGAGCTGCGTTACCGGATTGAAGATGCGAAAATAGGGCGCCGCGTCCGGGCCGCAACCGGCAGTCCACTGCCAGCCCATTGCGTTTGAGGCCGGATCCCAGTCGGTCAGGCAGTGTTCAAACCAGTGTTGTCCAATTCGCCAATGGGACATGAGGTGTTTGGTCAGGTAACTTGCGACGATCATCCGTGCGCGGTTGTGCATCCGCCCCGTCACATACATTTCGCGCATGGCGGCATCAACAAAGCGGATACCAGTGCGGCCTTGCTTCCAGGCCTTCACGTTCTCGTGGTCCTCGTCTTCATTCCACGGAAATACATCCCAGCCCTCGCGCCAGTTGTCGCGGACAATGTGCGGGGTGTGCCAGATCAGGTGATAGGCAAACTCGCGCCAGACGACTTCTTTGACGAAATGTTCTGCACCGTTTTTGCCCTCGTCCATCGCTCGATGGCCTGCATGCCAAAGGACGCGCGGGCTAATCTCGCCCCATGCGAGGTTCTCGCTAAGGCCGGATGTAGCGTCCTCACCAGGGAAGTCGCGGCGGGCTTTGTAGGCGTCGATCTTTTCATCGGTGAAGAGGTGAAGGCGTGCAAGGGCGACGTCTTCCCCAAGGCTAAGATGTTGGCGCGTGATTGCGGCGCCGCGGTTCATGGCGCCGGCCAAGTTCCATTTGGCAGGCGTTTCTGAGTCGGGCCAACTGGCCGGTGCAGGGATTGCCTTAGGCGATTGAAGGGGTTGGGGGACATGGGTGTCCTTGACGGCGCGCCAGAACGGCGAATAGACCTTGTAGTAGCCGCCAGTTTTGGTTTCGACGCTCCAAGGCTCGAAGAGTAGATGGGCTGAGATGCTTGACGCATCAAACCCGTCTTCGCTGAGGGCGGCTTTCACCTCTTTGTCGCGGGCGATTTGCTCAGGGTCATAGGCCCTGCCCCAGCGGATGTTGGCAGCACCTGTTTCCGCCATAACATCGCGCAAAACGTCGAGGGCCTTACCGCGCCGGAAGATCAGTTTGGAACCGAGGCCTTCCAGCGTCTCGCCGAATGCTTCGGCCCCAAGGCCAAACCGCCAAAGCGGACAGGCACCATAAGTTTCAAAAACCTCGTCGAGAATGAACACCGGAATAACCGGGCGGCCCATGTCGAGGCATGCCTGCAGAACCGGATTGTCGTGCAAGCGCAATTCGCGCCGCACCCACCAGATGACGGGAGATTTGTCTACCATTTTATCCTCGATCAAATCACAAGACGTGATCTAGCGCCGATATCAGGCGGTTAAGTTCACCGTCGGATGTGTAATGCGTGAACGACAAACGCAACAGGCCATGAGCAGGGTCGATACCCATCGCTTTCAGCGGGCGAGGAGAATAAAAATCTCCCCCACCTGCATTAATGTTGTGAGTGGCAAGATCGTTGGCGATGTCCTCACCGGGACGGTTTGCCAGAACGCCGACCGTGGGCGCGCGTTTGGTGGCATCGTTAGGACCAATCAGGCGTAGCGATTTCTTCGTCGACAAGAAATCGAGCAGTTTTTCGAGGAGCTTGATCTCGCGGGCGCGCATTGCATCGTGAACCGCTGCTGCGCGTGCTGCGGCTTTCACCTGTGGCCCGGCCATTTCGGCGTAAAGCGTGTCGATGTAATCGGCCATACCAGCGCAGGCGGCAACTTGGGCGTGATCGTCGCCCGCCGGTGTGAAGCGTTTGTAAAGCGCGCCACCATTGAAGTCGTGGCCCTGATTGGGGAGCGCTTCGCCCAATGCGCGGCGCACCACCATAATCCCCTGATGGGGCCCATAGGTTTTATAGGCCGAGAACATATAGATATCAGGGCCAAGCTCGGCGACGTTTGGAAAGCCGTGCGGCGCATAGCTGACGCCATCGACGCAAACGGCAACGCCTTCACTTTTCGCCTGACGGGTTATTTCAGCGACATCGTTGATCTCTCCGATGACATTTGAGCAATGCGGGAAGCACAAAAGCCGCGCGCCCTTCAAAAGTGGCGCCAGTCTATCGCGATCCAGATGGCCGGTCTCCGGATCAACCTTCCACTCGCGTACCTCGAAGCCGGCTTGCGCAAGGCGACGCCATGCGCCGGTGTTGGCCTCGTGGTCCTGATTGGTCACGATGATCGCATCGCCGGGTTCCAACCACTCGCGAAAGGCCTGTGCCAAAACATAAACGTTTTGCGTGGTCGATGGGCCAAAACTAAGTTCGTCATCTTCGACACCCAGCATGCCTGCAAGCCGGGTTCGGGCTTCATCCATTTCTTCGCCGCCGACGCGACTTGCGGGAAACGCCCAATAAGGTTGGACCTTTCGCTCGCGGTAAAACCGCTCGAGGCGCTCGGTTACGAAACGACACGGATAAGAGCCGCCTGCGCTTTCAAAGAACGCCTGATCACTCAGCGAGGGCTCTTGAAATGCAGGAAAGTGGGAGCGGACGACATCGATATTCAGATCTTGCACGGTCTTAGCCTTTGAAAACGAAATGCCGAGACACAATGGCTGGGGTGCTTCTTGAACGCAATGGAGCGATCGTATCCCGGCTACGTGACAGCCGCCTGTATCCTTCGAACAGGCCCTGACGGGCCGTGAGGATGTTGACAAAGTGGGGAGCCCGTTAGGGCAATATATTTAGAATCATGCTCAACCGGGCGATTTCAGACCGCTGCGGCCATGAGTTCTCC
>Ga0075467_10002321_pt1 | contig 15024 bp, 12 predicted proteins | sample DEB08_DNA_9_FD_75067 | JGI IMG/M metagenome (GOLD analysis project Ga0075467, IMG submission 75067) | Aqueous microbial communities from the Delaware River and Bay under freshwater to marine salinity gradient to study organic matter... | ecosystem: Environmental > Aquatic > Marine > Coastal ... | reverse complement strand
TAAGTGTTTTTCGTAGATTGTTAAGAATTATTAATTTCTATACTTTAAAAAGAACGTCAATTAAAGTATTTTTGTAGAGTACTATTGAATAATGGAAGGTACTCTATTTATTCACTCACCTAGGAGAGTGAATAAATAGAAATCTCCAATGAACTAATAAGGACGATTAATAAAAAAAAGGATGAAATATCAAACAAGAAAAAAAGCACTCATTTTATTGGCCGACGGGACTATTTTTCATGGAAAAGCAGTTAGTGGTAAAGAAGGCTCAGCCTTTGGAGAAGTTTGTTTTAATACCGGTATGACTGGTTATCAGGAAATATTTACAGACCCTTCTTATTTCGGACAGTTAATGGTTGCAACCAATGCTCATATTGGTAATTATGGAGTAAGTTCAGAGGAAGCAGAATCAGATAGTATTAAAATAGCAGGCTTAATTTGTCGTAATTTTAGCTATCATCAATCTCGTCCAGCAGCAGACGATACACTCGAGAAATTCTTGAATGACAATGATCTACTTGCTATAAGTGATATTGATACGAGGGCTTTAGTTAATTATATTAGGGATAATGGAGCTATGAATGCCGTTATTACAACAGAAGTTGATAATCTCGAGACCTTAAAAAAACAATTGGATGATGTTCCTGGAATGAAGGGTTTGGAACTTGCCAGTAAAGTGTCAACAAAAGAGCCATACTTCTATGGAAATGAAGATGCTGCTTATAAAGTTTCAGCGCTTGATATTGGTATTAAAAAGAATATTCTGCGAAACCTTGCAGAAAGAGATTGCTATATCAAAGTCTTTCCTTATGATGCAAGTTTTTCAGAAATGGCGGCCTTTGCACCAGATGGTTATTTCCTGTCTAATGGCCCTGGTGATCCAGAACCTCTAAGTGCTGCAATACAAACAGCGAAAGAAATCATTGATAGCGGATTACCGCTGTTTGGTATTTGTCTAGGACATCAGGTGATTGCATTAGCCAACGAGGTGTCTACATATAAAATGCACAACGGGCATAGAGGGATTAATCATCCGGTTTTGAATTTATTAACCGGAAAAGGAGAAATAACTTCTCAAAATCATGGTTTTGCAATCAATCGGGAAGAGACAGAAGCGAATTCGAATATTGAAATCACTCACGTGCACTTGAACGATCATACAGTCGCTGGAATCCGTCTGAAGAATAAACCAGTATTCTCTGTGCAATATCATCCAGAGGCAAGTCCGGGACCTCATGATGCGTCATATTTGTTTGATGAGTTCGTTGGTCTGATTGAAAAAAACACATTAAAAGAAGTCCATTAATTGGACTTCTTTTTTATTAAAACACGAAAACGTTTTAGTATTAAATTAGTTGTAAAGTACTGTTATTATTGACAAGTTGTCAATAATAACAGTACTTTTTTGTATCTTCACAAGCTAACATTAATTCAGAATTATGAGTGCTATTATAGATATACATGCGAGACAAATTTTTGATTCTAGAGGAAATCCTACAATCGAAGTAGACGTAGTAACAGAAAATGGTTACTTAGGACGAGCTGCGGTTCCTTCAGGAGCTTCTACAGGTGAACATGAAGCGGTAGAATTACGTGATGGGGGTAAAGATTATATGGGTAAAGGAGTGTTGCAAGCTGTTGAAAATGTTAATGGGAAAATTGCTGGTACTTTATTAGGTGTTTCAGTGTTTGAACAAGCTATGATCGATAAAATCATGATCGATTTAGATGACACACCGAACAAAGCAAACCTTGGAGCTAATGCAATTTTAGGAGTTTCTCTTGCTGCAGCAAAAGCAGCAGCGCACGAACTAGGCATACCTCTATATCGTTATGTTGGAGGAGTTAGTGCAAAGACACTTCCTGTGCCAATGATGAATATAATAAATGGAGGCTCTCATAGTGATGCACCTATTGCTTTTCAAGAATTTATGGTGATGCCAGTTAAAGCTGCTAATTTTTCAGAAGCAATGCAGATGGGGAGTGAAATTTTTCATAATCTAAAAAAAGTATTACACGACAGAGGATTAAGTACAGCTGTAGGAGATGAAGGTGGTTTCGCTCCAACATTGGATGGAACGGAAGATGCTTTAGATACCATAGCTAAGGCTGTTTCTAATGCGGGATATAAATTGGGTGATGAGATTATGATTGCTCTAGATTGTGCTGCGGCAGAGTTCTTTGTTGATGGTAAATATGACTATACTAAGTTCGAAGGGGCTTCAGGGAAAATCCGAAGTTCAAAAGAGCAAGCCGATTATTTAGCCGAATTATGCGCAAATTACCCAATTATTTCTGTCGAAGATGGAATGGATGAGAACGATTGGGAAGGCTGGAAATATCTTACCGAAATTATTGGTGATAAAGTTCAGTTGGTTGGAGATGATTTGTTCGTTACTAATGTTGAAAGACTCTCAAGAGGGATAAACGAAAATATAGCAAATTCTATTCTTGTTAAAGTAAATCAGATTGGAACATTAACTGAAACAATCGCAGCGGTAAATATGGCACATAATGCAGGTTATACATCTGTAATGTCTCATCGCAGTGGTGAAACGGAAGACAATACTATTGCCGATTTGGCTGTTGCTTTAAATTGCGGGCAAATAAAAACAGGTTCTGCCTCTCGTAGTGACCGTATGGCTAAGTACAATCAATTGTTGCGTATAGAAGAACAATTGGGAGAAGTTGCATATTATCCTCAAGAAAAGGCTTTTAAAGTTAAGTAGGCATCAAAGAGACTTAAAGAAAAAGCCCTGTATTTTACAGGGCTTTTTTTATGCACATTCATTATTATAATTACCTCTGTTTATTTAAGGATTATTTAACCATTGGAGTCTTTCAATGTGATAGACTTTTAATCAATATTTCGTATCTTAGCTGTTCCCAAAATATCTAAATTCAATATATAAATATGTCAAAAATAGCTACACTCGAAATCGAAGGTAAAAAATATGAATTCCCTATAATCGAAGGAACCGAAAAGGAACTTGGTATTGATATTAAAACACTTCGTGGAGTTACTGGAGGCGTAATCACAATCGATCCGGGTTATAAAAATACAGGTGCGTGTGAAAGTGCGATCACATACCTTGATGGAGAGAGCGGAGTTTTGCGATATCGTGGATATTCGATTGAGGAATTAGCCGAGAAAGCTGATTTCCTTGAAGTAGCCTATCTGCTAATTTTTGGTGATTTACCGACATCAGAAGAGTTGGCTAAATTTCACGCCGATATTAAAGAACAATCAATTGTCGATGAAGATGTTAAGAAGATAATGGAGGGGTTTCCAAAGGCTGCTCATCCAATGGGCGTTCTGTCATCATTGACTTCTGCTTTAGTTGCGTTTAATCCAACATCGGTAAACGTACATAGTGATGAGGAGATGTATAATGCGATCGTAAGAATTATGGGAAAATTTCCTGTACTAGCAGCGTGGACCTATCGAAAAAGAGTAGGACTGCCTTTAGATCATGGAGATGATAGTTTAGGTTACGTAGAGAATTTTCTTAAAATGATGTTTAAGAAGCCTAACAGGGATTATGTTGCCAATCAAGTAGTGGTAGATGCCTTGGATAAATTGTTGATTCTTCATGCCGACCATGAGCAAAATTGCTCTACATCAACTGTAAGAATGGTAGGGTCGTCTCATGCAGGACTTTTCGTTTCCGTGTCTGCAGGAATAGCTGCGCTATGGGGACCATTACACGGAGGTGCTAATCAAGCAGTAATTGAAATGCTCGAAGGAATAAAAGCAGACGGTGGTGATACCAAAAAGTATATGGCTAAGGCCAAAGATAAGAATGATTCATTTCGTTTAATGGGCTTTGGACATAGAGTTTATAAGAACTTTGATCCTCGTGCTAAAATTATCAAGAAAGCAGCAGATGAAGTTCTTGATCATTTGGGAATAGAGGATGAAGTTTTAGATATAGCGAAAGGACTTGAAAAAGAAGCTCTCGAAGATCCATACTTTGTAGATCGTAAACTTTACCCGAACGTGGATTTTTATTCTGGGATTATATATCGTTCATTAGGAATTCCGGTGGAAATGTTTACTCCTATGTTCGCCCTAGGTCGATTACCAGGTTGGATCGCACAATGGAAAGAAATGAGAAAACGTAAGGAACCAATTGGAAGGCCTCGACAAATTTATATTGGGGAAAATCATCGCCCCTTTGTTAGAGTAGAAGACAGATAACAAAAAGATTTAAAAAAATTAAAACATCCACAAGAGTGGATGTTTTTTTATATTTGCTTCATGGTTACACTACACGTTAATGATGAGATTTCTCCGCTTAAAGCAGTCATTCTTGGAACTGCAAAGAGTAATGGGCCTATGCCAAAATTAGAGGATGCTTATGATCCTAAATCGGCAGAACATATCAAAGCTGGCACCTATCCAACGGTAGCGGCTATGGTAGCAGAAATGGAGGGAGTCGCAAAAGTCTTTAAAAAATATGGGGTACGTGTATTTCGACCACATACGATAGAAAATTATAATCAGATTTTTGCAAGGGATATTTCCTTTGTAATTGAGAATAAAATTATCATCGCAAATATTCTCCCCGATCGAGAAATGGAAGTGGAAGCCACTGGACATGTATGGAGCCATGTAGAGAAATCTTTTCGAATTGTACTTCCTGATGCCTGCCATATTGAAGGAGGAGATGTGATGCCTTGGGGTGAGTATATATTTATTGGTACCTATCGTGGCAATGATTATTCAGACTATATAACAGCTCGAACCAATATGGAAGCTGTTGAGTCTTTAAAACAACTTTTCCCTCATAAGAAGATTAAATCTTTCAATCTCCGAAAATCAAATACTGTTGCTAAAGAAAATGCGCTGCATCTCGATTGTTGTTTCCAACCATTGGGTAAAGGCAAGGCAATTATTCATAAGGAAAGTTTTTTGGAAGAAGAAGAATATGAATGGTTAGTGAGTTTTTTCGGAAAAGAAAACTGCTTTATTATCACCACAGATGAAATGGCCAGAATGTTCAGTAACGTTTTCTCTATTTCTCCTGAAGTAATCATTTCCGAACTAAAATTCACAAGACTTAATGATTGGTTGCGTGCTGAGGGCTTTACTGTAGAAGAAGTTGCCTATTCAGAGATTGCTAAACAAGGCGGATTACTTCGATGTAGTACCATGCCATTGGTGAGAGGTTAAATATTATTGGTTTTAGATACTTGGAATTACATAAAGGCATTTTTTCGAATGCTGTCTATTTCCTCAAATGGAAAAATTTTATTTTCCAAGAGATCAACAAATTGATCTGTAACTGTGGCATCAAATAACAGTAGATCGTCTGTGTTTACAGTGACCTTTATGGCATAATCAAATAATCGACGTATGGGATTACTGACGGTGTTCTCAACTGAATCGAGTGATAAATTACTTTGCGGACTAACATTAAGGCGAATATCATTTTCAAGAATCATTGTTATTGTTTTCTCTGAATCTAAGGCTCTAATATCATGCTAGATCATTGGTCGCTTTAATCTCCTTTATGTAGGAGGTAGCTGTTTTTGTCTTTTTTTTACTTTTCATATAAAACAGTAGCTTTAATTTCTATAATGATATACTTTTACAATTAAAATTAAACTCCACCAGATTGGTTTTACAGTATTGAAATGTTCTTAAACGAATTTGTTGTTACTTCAATAGAGCGTGGCTTGATGGGTTTTAAAATTGCAATTGATATAGCTTAACACTTGTTGGTTCTCGATCGATATTAGCTCACTTATTAAGCTATCAAATTTTTAATATGAAAAACTATCTTGTTGTTTTTTGCCTGCTTTTTTTCTCTGCGGAAGTTTATTCCCAAGGAAAAATTGACGGATTTTATCGTGGAAAAGGAAATGCAACTGCTGTTCTCGGACTGGGTTTCGAAGATTCCAAGGATTACTTTGCTGGGACAGATAAAACAGGACTCAGCCGCAGTCTTTATTACGCTAATATTTACGGGGCCTATGGAATCACGAGCGATCTAGACGTCTCTTTTTCCCTCCCTTATATGTCAAGCAATAAAAATAGTGATTTGCAGGATATGTCGTTATTTCTTAAATATCGCGTATACAAAACTGAATTGGGAAATGGAAAGCTTCAACTCAGTTTGGCTGCTGGGTTTTCTACACCTATAGGTAATTATACAACAGGTGGTCTTAATGATTTAGGACAACAAGCAACAATAATCGATGGACGGGCCTTAATTCATTATCATTGGCACACAGGATGGTTTGCAACCCTGCAAAGTGGTTATTCATTTAAATCGAAACCAACTCCAGAGAGTATTCCAGTTACTTTAAAAGTAGGTAAGACATTATCGAAATGGTATTATGACTTTTATTATGACTACCAACACTCCTTTGGAGGAATAGATTATCGTGGGACACCAGCTCCGCAAGACTTTAAGGAGTTTGGTGTTGATTATCATAAAATTGGAGGAACTTTGTACAGGTCTTTTAATAGTAATTGGGGAGCATATGTAAGTCTGTCATATTTGCTGGCAGGACGGAATGTGTTTCAAGGTCCTGGTTATGGACTGGGGATAGTCTATACCCCTTGATATATCTGAAACAAAAATGATTTAAAATACTGTTTTTCTAATATAACTCGTTGTATTATTTTCTTTCTGTGGTGGATTAATGAGATTTTAACAAGCGAATTTCGGAATAAATTAGAGTACTATTCAAAACAAAAAAACTTATTTTTGTCAATGATAATTCAACGTTTAATATAAAAAACAGCGGGACATGCCCTGTCAATAATGAAGCAAATCACCGATACTATTTTAATGATTCGTCCAGTAGCATTCCGCATGAATGAAGAGACGGCTGTAAACAATTATTTCCAAGAAAATATCGATCTTAAAAACAGTGACATCAATACCAAAGCTCAAGCCGAGTTTGATACTTTCGTTGCAAAATTACGTCAAGTGGGTGTGAATGTTATCGTTGAGAATGATGATCTTCAGCAGGACACACCTGATTCTATATTTCCGAATAACTGGGTGAGTTTTCACGCGAGTGGAACGGTTGGCTTGTATCCAATGTTTGCAGTGAATCGACGACGAGAAAGACGCGAAGAAATAATTAATAGATTGGAGTCTGAGGGTTTTTTTATAAAGGGCTTTATGGATTATACACCAGCCGAAGAAGAAGGCTTCTATTTGGAAGGGACTGGGAGTTTACTACTAGATCGAGTTCATAATATAGTATACTGCGCATTGTCTGCTCGTGCGGATGAGGAATTAGTGATTGAGTTTTGTGAGGATTTTGATTGCCTTCCAGTTATTTTTACAGCAAACCAAACCGTAGATGGAAAGAGAATGCCTATCTATCATACCAATGTGATGATGGCTCTCGCTGAAAATTTTGCTGTGATTTGCCTAGATACTATCGACGACAAAAAGGAAAAGAAATACGTGGTGCAGCAGTTGAAAGAAACTGGAAAGGAAATTATTTCAATTACGGAAGCCCAGATGCATCAATTTGCAGGCAATATGCTTCAGGTTAAGGGAGCTAATAAGAAGTATATGGTAATGAGCCTTGCCGCACATAAAAGCCTAAGACAAGATCAAATTGCAGCCATCGAGAAACATTGTGAAATTTTAAGTAGTGATCTAACAACTATTGAGACCTGTGGCGGCGGTAGTGCTAGATGCATGATGGCTGAGGTTTTTCTGCCAAAAGAATAATCAACATATAAAAATAGGTACCTTTAGTAAACTCAAAAAAGCCACAATGAAAATATTAAAACTCGTATTAGTTATTGTAGGTGTTGTTTTGATCATATTTGGTCTGTACAATGCGTTTATGCCTCAAGAGGTTTTGTCTATTGGTTCTTTAGAGGTTCCTTTAGAACAAGGACTAACCAATCAGTCTATAGGAATGATTGGTCTGGGAGTCTTAGCTTTACTTGCGGCAGTTTTTGCAAAAAACAGAAGATAGAACCCCAATATATGTGCTGTTTAATTAACTCTAAAAGGGAGGCTGCTGAATGTAATCTATAGGTTAACAATAGTACCGATTATCCTTAGCATCAGTGATTCTAAAGCCCAAAAATCTTGTATATTTGCCTTCTAACACCCAAGCCTTGGCCGAGGTGTTATTTTTATTAATTCTTTGGAGTACCTAGATAATGTCGATACCTAACTTACAAGAAACACTTAGTAGTCAAATTAAAAAAGCTGTTGCCCAAATGTATGGGGCAGAACTTGAAAAAGTTGAATTCCAGGCTACACGTAAGGATTTTGAGGGAGACATTACTGTTGTGGTATTCCCAATATTACGAGTTGTAAAAGGAAACCCTGCCATAATTGGAGAGGCTATAGGAAGTTTTTTAGTTGAGAATGTAGCTGAAGTTTCAAAATTTAATGTTGTAAAAGGGTTTTTAAACCTTGTCCTTATTGATTCATATTATTTGAGCTTTTTTAATAGCATTTCAGATTTTTCACACTTCGGAAAGAGAACAACAAGCGGTGATGGCATCATGGTAGAATATTCTTCTCCAAATACAAACAAACCATTGCATTTAGGACATGTTCGAAATGTATTACTGGGGTATAGTGTTTCTGAAATCTTAAAGGCTTCGGGAAGAACTGTATATAAAACGCAAATTGTCAATGACCGAGGCATCCATATCTGTAAGAGTATGCTGGCTTGGAAGCGCTTCGGAAACAACGAAACTCCAGAGTCTTCTGGATTAAAGGGCGATAAGTTAGTTGGAAATTACTATGTAAAATTTGACAAAGAATATAAAAAGGAGATAGCTATATTAGTGGCTGAAGGAAAAACAGAAGAAGACGCCAAAGCAAATGCTCCAATACTATTGTCGGCCAAGGATATGTTGCTTAAATGGGAAGCTGGAGACGAGGAGACGGTGGCACTTTGGAAAGAAATGAACGGTTGGGTATACCAGGGCTTTGATGAGACCTATAAAAATATTGGTGTAGATTTCGACAAGCTATATTACGAAAGCAGCACCTATCTTTTGGGGAAAGAGTTTGTAGAGGAAGGACTCTCATCGGGCGTGTTTTTTAGAAAAGACGATGGATCCGTTTGGTGTGATTTGACTGATGAAGGCTTGGATGAGAAAATTGTTTTGAGAAGTGATGGCACTGCCGTTTATATGACTCAGGATATTGGAACGGCGATTCAGCGTGTAAAAGATTTTCCCGATGTAAAGGGAATGATTTATACGGTTGGGAACGAACAGGAGTATCATTTTCAGGTGTTGTTTTTAATTCTGAAAAAATTAGGTTTCGATTGGGCTAAACATTTATACCATTTAAGTTATGGGATGGTCGATCTACCATCAGGGAAGATGAAAAGCCGCGAAGGTACCGTGGTAGATGCAGATGATTTAATTGTTGAAATGTCTCAAACTGCTAAAAAGATTAGCGAGGAATTGGGTAAAATTGATGATTTTTCGAGCGAAGAAAAAGAGAATTTGTATCATACTATAGGATTAGGGGCTCTTAAATATTATATCTTAAAAGTTGATCCCAAAAAGAGAATTCTTTTCAACCCAGAAGAGAGTGTAGACTTTCAAGGAAACACAGGTCCATTCATCCAGTATACCTATGCGCGTATTCAATCAATTCTTAGAAAAGCAGGGGCTGGTGATAAGGTTTCTATGAAGGACTATCAATTGCATCTGAAAGAGAAAGCAGTTATTAAGATACTACAATTATATCCTGAAGTAATTCAACAAGCTGCAGATAATTACAGTCCGGCGCTAGTGGCCAATTACACCTATGAATTAGTGAAAGAGTTTAATTCCTTTTATCAAAACGTTTCCATATTAGCGGCCGATACCGAATTAGAAAAAGGGTTTAGAGTGGAACTCGCCAGAGCAGTTTCAGAAGTCATTAAATCTGCATTTTCTCTATTGGGCATAAATGTTCCAGAGCGCATGTAATCGTGTGTTTCCTCTATCCTTTAAGTGGGTTTACACTGCTCATAAAATGTTCATTCGTCAATTTTACTGTGGCAGACAAATGTTTTAAATATAATTAGGATGCCTCTTTAGAAGAGCAATTGAAATGAAAAGTTGGGAGTAATGCCCAGGGAGATTTCGTCAATTTGATTTACACGAAATTCGTTATTTTCATCAAGATCTATTGAATAGCGCCGATTAAGAATGTTCTTGGTATTCAGTAAATTTAGAATCGAAAAATTGAACTTGCCTTTCAATTTTTCTGAAAAATACCATACATATTCTGCTGAAATATTTGTTCTAAAATAATTAGGGAGTCGCTCATTATTTGGAGTGCCGTACTGAATTATTTGCGTACCATCATCAATGAGAATTTCCTCCCCAGCAAAAGGTTCCGTATATGGTTTTCCACTGCGCCAGTTTAATCCGAGAGCCAACTTAAAATTTTTATATGAATAGGTGCTTGCTATAGTTGCTGTATGTCTAATGTCAAAATTACTAGGGAACTCGGACGGATTCAAGCCTTCAAAATTATAATCATTTTTCATTAATAGATAACTTAGCCAGGTACTGAATGACTTGGTTTTTTTATTAAGAACAAATTCTAAACCACGGGATGTATATGCGCCTTGTTCCTGAACGAATTGAAATTGATTCTGAAAGCCTTGATTCCTAGAAGTAACCCCTTCTACGTGCTTGTAAAAACCTTCTAGGTTGACAAACCAATTTAACTTGTTGTATGCGAATCCAGCCGAAACTTGTTTGCTCTGTATCAAGGGAACTCCATCGTTATCGGCTAATACCCAACGTCTTTTTTCTACACCGAGAAAATCACTGTCAAAATCAATTCGTTGTGTAGTGCTCTGACTTTTAAACTCTCCTAAGATTTCTGCAGCAAATCCGTTTCCGAGTTTATGATGTAAGGTGAACCTTGGTTCGAATAGAACTTTATTAAACTTAGTGAAATAATTAGCTCGAAAACCAATATTGACATTTGTTTTATCTGCAAAGGCTAGTAACGACATATTTGCAAACGCAATGTGCGTTCGTAAAACGTCTTTTTGAAAACTCCTAAATCTAGGTATATTTACATCTTGAGTATTGGCAATGCCAGTTTCAGAAAAGTGATATCCTGCTTGAAATTCTGTTTTTTCAGATAGCGCAACCACACCGTCTAATTTTAATCCAACTTCCAATACTTCGTTTTCCTGAATTAATTCCTGAGTTGTAAAAATATCTTCACTAACCGAATTTAACTGATAGTAAGAACCGTATCCTAAGAGGTTGGTTTTAATCGCTGGTGTCCAAAGTTGTCGCCAAGAAATTCCCCCAACCGTGCTGCTTTGTTTTAAGTTACTAGTTTCTGAATTTGATGAAGACAAGAGTGTCTCAGTAAACTCTAAATCGTTTTTAATGGTTAAGAAATTTGCGCGAAAACTAGATTTTTCTGAAAGATCAAAGAGAATTTTTGCGCTAAAGTCATAGAACTTAAATTCATTTTCAGATGTTATTTCAGCACTAGTGGCATTATTCTCGACAGCTGTAATTTCAGTATCCTGAAAGATTCTGTCCTCGTAAGTATTAAAAACTGGGGACTTTAAGAAATCATCTATTGAACGTCTTCCGGAGACTTGCACCCCAAAAGACTTAGAAACCGGAATTTCAGCAAAGGCATGCGTGTTTATTAGATCGAAACCTGCTCCTCCGGTAAAAGAATTGGTGATTTTGTTTTCAGAACGCATATCAATTACCCCCGACACTCCTTCGCCAAAACGGGGGTTTGTCCCATTTTTATATACCCTAACTTTTTTAGTTAAGTCTGGATTGAAAGCAGATATTAAGCCAAAGAAGTGCCCGCTTTGATACATTTTTATATCATCCCACAGAATGTTGTTCTCATCGTGGGTTCCACCCCTAATGTTTATGTTTGAAATAGTTTCATCTACACTTTCTACTCCAGGTAAGGCCTGGGCGATTTGCAGTATATCACCATTTACTTGACCCGGAAGTAATCCAAAGTTATCAGTGTTTATAACAAACGAGCCGTCTATTTGCTTGCTAATTCCTTTAGTAAAATAAGTTTGAAGTGTGACTTGTCTTAATAAGGAGATATTAGGTTGTATTGCGATATCTAGACAATCTTCGATGAAGCTTTCTAAACGGATTTGGATAGTTTCGAAACCCATGTACGAAATAGTAATTGTTTCTATTTCATACAGGTCTTGCACATAAAAAATACCTTCAGAATTAGTTGTTGTCGAGGTTGCGCCATTGCTTATGATTGTCGCTCCAGCTAGCGGTACATTTGTCGAGGCGTCGATTATCCTTCCGCAGTGTAATCCTCCTTCAACTTTTAAAACAACAGTTATATAGCGTTCGTCTATTTTTGTAAAAATATAAGGTGTCTTTTGTCCTAAATAAGTTAAACTTTCATCTAAAGAGCTATTAACGGAAGGGGGCGGTATGTTGATGTCTTTAAACTCATTGGCAGCATAGGAAATGCGTATGTCGAATTTTGTTTCAAGATTATTGAAAATTTTACTTAGGGCAATTTTCTTAGTTGTTTGAGCAAAAATGCCGTTGCAACTAAAAAGAAGACATAAAATAAGGAAGATACAGTTACATTTACTGGCCTTTTTTTGCATAAATGGTTACACTTTCTTCTTCAATAGTATACGTTAGATGGAGCGGGTTACAAATTGATTTCAATGCGAGGTTGAGATCGTTGTGAGTGAAACTCCCTGTAAAACGCTGGTCTATACCATTAAATTTTGCGGTTAATTTAATAGAATATTGTCTTTTTAACTCTTCTAATACCAAAGCTATTTTGGCATTGTTGAAGCTACTTTCATTAGTTATCCAACTTGGGTTTGTGTCCTGCATATCAGTGCTATGCGAAAATACACCTCCATTTTCTATCATTAACTTGTCTCCAGCGGGTAGTTTAATTAGGGTGTCTTTTACGGTTACACTCACCAAGCCTTCATAACAACTAATATAAAAAGCCTCATCTCTTGTGTATACGTTGAATTGTGTTCCTAAGACCGTTACAACTCCAGCAGCGGTTTTTACTTTAAACGTATTCCCTTTTGTAACTTTAAAATATGCCTCACCAACCAATGTCAATACTCTTTGGTCATCCCATTTATTCTTGTTGAATTCAATAGAAGAATTTGCATTAAGTGCGACTTCCGAATTGTCGGGCAACAGGAAGTTTTGTTTTTCAGCAATTTGCGTTCTAATAGTCGTATTAGAACTATCAAAATACATATAACTAGCAAAAATAATCGCCAGCGCCGCGGCGACCTTAAGTAAAGTAGAAAGGGGATTAAGCTTCCTAATTTTTCTTTCAGTCTTAATTTTGGAGGTTATAGCGTCAAAATTAGCCTCAACATGATTCATGGGGGCTTCAAATTCTCTCGAGGCTTCGGCAATTTCCATATATGATGTATACTCTTTTGACGATTTAAGCTGCTCGATTTCGTCAATCGAGGCTTCACCGTTCAGCCATTTGTGCAAGATGTAATCTTTATCCATATTACTTTGTTCACATTAAAAACAACCCAGTATGCAAATACCCTACTTAGTTTTTTAAATATTACCTATTTCTTTTCTTAGTGTCTTCAAGGCTAGACTCATTCTTTTTTCAACAGCTTTCACAGAAAGATTTAATAACTCAGCAATTTCAGCATACTTTTTTCCTTCTATGCGATTTAGCAAAAAGGCGGTGCGTTGTCCCTCAGTTAAATTTCCAATTGCAGTTTGAATTTTTTCATAGAATTCTTTCTGCTCTAGAACATGTTCTGGTGATTCGCTGTCTATTTTTGTAGGTTGTAATTTTGCGTGATTGAGAACAACTTTTTTATGAGCTATTTCATTAAAAAAGGCATTCCTAGTAATCGTATATAAAAATGACTTGGCCTTAACGATTGGTGTTTTGGAGCAATTCTGCCATAATTTTATGAACGCATCTTGAACTAAGTCATCTGCTTGGGCAGCATCTCCACATTTATAATAAATAAAGCGCCAAACCTCTTTGTTTAAGTCATTATATACTCTCTGAAAAACTGATTCCTTACAAATATCATCGCTTTGTTTCATAAAAATAATGTGCTCAACAAATATATAGAATATATTTTTTAATAATTTTGGTAGGGTATGTTTAAACTGAATTGTTTTAAGTGTGAAAGTATCCTAAAATTAAATTGCTATGAAAAAGAAATTTTATACGTTTTGCTTGTTTGCACTTTGTGTGGGATTTCTTTTTCTTTCTTGCCAAAAGGAGGAAACAGTTCTTATCGATGAAACAAATGATGAGACCATCACTGGAAACTCAGTTCTTGGACAAATGTTAGTGAGTGCTTCACAAAATAACGGAGGGATTGATGATTTAATAGACGGAAATAGTTGTTTCTCAATTAGTTTGCCCGTTACAGTCTTTGTGAATTCGCAAACGCTAGTTGTTCAGTCCATTTTTGATTTGCAAACGATTCAATTAATTTTTGATCAAAGTCAAACTGATATAGATACCATAGAAATTGTTTTCCCAATGGACATTGTATTTGAAGATTACTCAGTAGAAACGATTCATAGTCTAATAGAACTTGAGTCTCTAAATGGGAATTGCCCAAATTTTATTGATGATACCTATTCCTGCGTTGAGTTTTTATATCCAATTTCATGTTACACCTACAATTCTCAAAGTGAACAGACGGGATTGGTTACTATGAATAATGACTTGGCGTGGTTTGAATATTTAACTTATTTAACGGAAGATACATTCATTGCTATTGACTATGATATGAATCTCTTGGTAAATAATGAGTTGATTACGGTAACTAATAACCAAGAATTATCAGCTGCTTTCGCTCAAACAAATTGCGAGGTAACTCCGAGCAATAGTAATCCCGAAATTGATGCCTTAAGAAATATAATGAAGGACGGAACTTGGTATGTTTCACAATTTTTGGATAATGGAGATGATGAAACTTCAGATTACTTAGGATATAATTTTGACTTTCGAGATAGCATTACAGTCTTCTCTTTTGGGGGTAGTGGAATTGTTTATGGAGTTT
>Ga0075467_10002320_pt1 | contig 15030 bp, 9 predicted proteins | sample DEB08_DNA_9_FD_75067 | JGI IMG/M metagenome (GOLD analysis project Ga0075467, IMG submission 75067) | Aqueous microbial communities from the Delaware River and Bay under freshwater to marine salinity gradient to study organic matter... | ecosystem: Environmental > Aquatic > Marine > Coastal ... | reverse complement strand
TTTGCCACTTGCACTGATTGAATACCTGAATGTTGCACGCAAAAAAATAATACGGCCCGTTTACCTTGACTGGCAATATAACTTAACTCCCGCAAATGTTTTTGCCCACGTAATGTTTTTGCATCAGGAAAATACCCCAGATCATTATCTAACAGTGTCACCGACTTAACCTCGACATAACAGTCTGCTTTTTCTGGAGCTGTGAGTAAAAAGTCAATTCGGCTATTTTCTTCGCCAAACTTTACTTCAGGCCTCAGGTTTTGATAGCCGATTAATTCAGATATCTTTTTATCCTCTATTGCTTCTTTCACTAATGCATTAGCTTTGTGAGTATTTACCCCAATCCAATGAAGTTGATTAGTGAGTACCACTTCCCATGTATATAACAACTTACGTTTTGGATTGTTACTAGGTGATAGCCAGACTTGCCATCCGGGCTCTGCACAGCCAGTCATAGCGCCTGTGTTGGGACAATGTGCGATGACAATGGAACCATCGGTTAATTGCACATCAGCTAAAAAACGCTTATATCGTTTTATCAATGTGCCTTGAATAAGAGTAGAAGAGAACTGCATGGTAGCTACTTAAATTGATGTTCGGCTATAGACGTCGTGGTATCCTAACTATTTTTCATTAGATGGAGAAGTTATGTCTCGTTTATCTGTTTCTATTACCAACCAAGCCCCAGCCGATTATTATTCCGCTGGAACGGTTTTGTCGGTTAATGGCCAAACCGCACAAATTCACTTAGTAGATTCAGAAAACAATTTGAGTCATATCAAAAAAGCGGCGCGTATTCTTGATGGCTTAGGTGTAATGCAAGTTGTGTTGATTGGCAGCTGGGAAATTGAACAGCAGTGGGCTTTGGCTCAAAGCTTTACTACCACGAATAAACAGCACCATATCAAGTGGTGTGATGATGACAATGCAAATGAATTGTCGCACCGCTATCAAGCTATGATCTTTACACGCAATATCACCAATGCGACACCAGAAGATTTATCACCAGAAATCCTTGCCAATAAATGTGAAGATTGGCTTAACTCGATAGACAAAAAGCATATAAGAAGCAAAAGATGAGTCGGCGAAGCGCTCAAAGAACAAGGCTGGATGGGCATTTACCATGTGGGTCGTGGTAGCACCCGTCCCCCAGTGCTGATTGAAATCGACTATAATCCAACTGGAGATATCAATGCCCCTATTTCAGCTTCCCTAGTAGGTAAAGGCATTACATTTGATAGTGGTGGATATAGCATTAAAAGCAGTGAAGGCATGCTGAGTATGAAATGTGATATGGGTGGTGCAGCAACCGTCACTGGCGCTCTTGGCTTGGCCATTTTACGAGGCTTAAACAAAAGAGTTAAGTTGTTTTTATGTTGTGCAGAAAACCTCATTAGCGGTCACGCTTACAAATTAGGTGATGTGATCACCTACAAAAATGGTACAACTGTAGAGATAGTCAATACTGATGCAGAGGGTCGATTAGTATTAGCAGATGGCTTAATGGCAGCCACCGAAACAGGCTCTAAACTGATTATAGATGCCGCTACGCTTACAGGAGCGGCAATGGTAGCTTTAGGGGAAGAATATAATGCTTTTTTTGCGTTAGACAAAGCATTGCAACAACGAGTTTTAGATTACTCAGACCAAGAATTTGAGCCTTCATGGTGTTTGCCATTAGAAAAATGGCATCAAAATAAATGCCCCTCCGCCTTTGCTGACACTGCAAATAGCAAATCACAAAAAGGCGGCGGTGGCGGCGGCGCATCTAACGCAGCAGGATTCTTATCAAGGTTTGTTAACGAACAAGGTAAGGGTTGGTTACATATTGATCTAGCTGCAGCATATAACGCTAATGGAACGGCATATATGCCTATAGGTGCCACTGCTCAAGGATTTAGAACTATAGCTCGAGCGTTACTAGAAGAGTAAAACATACCAAAATGGCGGTAGGAATAACACCCGCCTTTTCGATTTTTAATTCAAGTTCCCCCTAACCATTCAGTAAGCACCCTATATTTTTCTACCGTTTCTTTTGCAAGAAGATGTCTCCCATCGGGGTCTGTATCCGCAGCAGGCAAAAGACTCATTCGTCACTCATTTAATCTTCTAATGATGTTCGATAACTTATTTGTAAAGTGCAATGTTTGAATTTTGCTAGTAAAAACTGTCATCTATGGATATACATTAGATAAATTCGTACTTTACTGTTAATTGTCAAGCTATTGAAATCAAGTGTAGTCCTAATATTTGTGTCCACATTTCAATTTTATATTCTTTACATATCATTGGTTATAAATCGGAAAAACATCCTAACATCAACGTTTTGCGCCTAATTTCTTTGTTCTCATTTACATTTTCCATAACAAAATATTGCCTCGTAACATTAAAAGAACAAAAGCTCGCCCATAGCAAGTACTTTTACATGGATGTCGAGCATCACTCAAAAGGGACCTTTGGCTGTCTGAACTGAATTGCTAAGCGCCTCGTTGCCCACCAAATTAAAATGGAAGTAAATCTAATGTTAGTTGGCTGTCCCTCATGTTTCTTAACTTTAAGAGTATTTTACCTCTCTAAAAATCCGTTTCATCGCCTTTTCAGGCGCAGCAATATCTACTGTGTTAAAAAGTCACTCTATTTGCTGTATTTTTGTTGCAAAACAATCTGATTGGTTAAAAAAGATTTAAATTAAGGTCAGACTGGTTTTTAAAAGAGCGGCTTGGAGCAATACTCACATTTCTACGTTAAGAGGATAATCATGCATTCTGTCACATCTAAAAAGCAATTGGTTTTGGTAAAAAAAGGCCATCCATGGCTATGTAAATTAACACCATTGATAACCAGTGTAGTGTTAACTTGTATTGCTGCACCAGCCGCAGCAGGCTGGGAAGTTCAGTGGCAAGATCAGTTTGATGGTACTGGTGTAAATTGGAATAACTGGACCGCGCAAATCCAAGCTAATTATAATAATGAAGTGCAGTGCTATACCGATGACGATTCATCTGAGAATCGAAATTATGACGTGTCTGACGGTACGCTTAAAATTATTGCTAGAAAACAAACTATTGATTGTCCTGGCCAAAATGGTGCAAGACGCTCATGGACTTCCGGCAGACTAAATAGCAAAGATAAAAGCGAGATGCTTTATGGCCGTATTGAGTCCCGGATCCGCTTTCACAATTTGGAAGAAGGAACTTGGCCTGCATTCTGGATGCTCGAAAACCGCATCGCAGAAGACCCATTTAAAGGTGATAATGATAACGTCAATTGGCCCAACCCAGGTGCTGGAGAAATAGATGTCTGGGAATGGTATTCAAGAAATCCTGATAGTTACATCACCAACTTTTTCAATACTAGTAACTGTGCCGGTGAAGTTCGTTACAGTTATCCAGAGGGACGTTCTGATGTGCGAAACTGGCACAACTACGCGATAGAGTGGGATGCCGACGAAATTTCATTTTATATTGATGATGTCCAGGTCGTAGCACAAGACGTTTCGACTTGTCCTCAATACGAAGAACCGATGTTTATTTTGCTTAACGTCGCAATGGGTGGTGCTTTAGGTGGCAACATCGATCCCAGTTTAGAATTAGTAACAATGGAAGTCGATTACGTTGCTCACTGTACAGCATCAAGTGAAAGCGAAGACAGCTGTGGCGTTGCTGAAGCTTTTGGTACAGATGATGATCAAGATAGCGTCGATAACGACTTCGATTTATGTCCAGATACCCCCAGTGGCGACGTTGTGGGAGACTATGGCTGTAGTGCAGAACCCCTCACTATTTTTGCAGATGAGATAAACGCTCAGTGGCCTACTTGGGATAGTAATGGTGGTTCGACTCCTGCGATAGTGCTTGATGTTGCAGAATATGGAAATGTAATTGAATTTTACGTTTTAGAAGAAGCAAATACCGTATTGGGCTTTAATGGGCGTGATGCTGGAACAAGCTACAATGGAACACCAGAAGGTACCTTTAGTTTCGACATGAAAATCGTTAGTTCACCCGCAGATAATTTACCTTGGATTTTAAAAATAGAAGGTGGTGGAGATTCAAGTACTAATGATATTGATATAAGAACCAGTCTAGAGGGTATTACTCCTGTAGTGGGAGAGTGGCAGACCTATAGTTTTGATATTGCGAAATTGGCTGAGCTAGGACTAAACGTTAGTTCGGTGAATCTCGTAATGATATTTCCATCCTACGGACAGGGTTCAGGCGCTATTTATCGCATCGACAATGTTATGTTTTCTACCACCGCATTTGTACCTGAAACTGATCTGGAGCCTGAACCAAATCCAAATGCAGTATCTTTGACCCTTTTTGGTGACGAAACTAATGATAGCTGGCCTATATGGAATTGTTGTGCTGACCAAGATCCTGCTGTCGTTATGGACAATGCAGATCATGGCAATGTGGCTGAATTTACAATTGGCGATAACGCAAATACCGTACAAGGCTTTTTTAGTCGCGATGTGGGTGTGCCTTATGACTCATCAATTGCTGGCACCTTAAGTTTTGATATGAAAATTGTCACCGCACCTGCTGATGGAGTGCCATGGTTATTGAAACTAGAAGCAAACTTCAACAACTCCAATAGTGGCGATATTAACTTAAATACCAGTCAAGAAGGTTTAGACCCTGTGGCAGGTATTTGGCAAACTTACACATTTGATATAAAAACTTTCTACGATGCTGGGCTGGATATCAGCAAAATAGACGCAGTACTAATTTTTCCAGCTTGGGGACAAGGTGCAGGAGCGATCTACCGTCTAGACAATGTAATATTTAACACAGGAGCGACACCTGCGCCCACTCCACTAAACCTAACACTGATTGCTTTTGATGATGTGAATACTGATGGTGTAAATGACTGGCTTGGCTACAATATTCAAGGAACAGATATAAGCATTCAGTTGTTGAGTGGTGATGATTTAAACAGCCTTGTGAATTTCACTACAACCCACAGTTTTGAGTCAGCTACGATGCATAAATTAGGTGATCATAACGCTGATGGCATAAGTGAAATAGGTATCTTTGGTTATGACAATGGTATCAACCGATATCAACTAATTGCCCATGATGGCCAAACCGGTCAAACAATGGCAACCTTTAACTGGCCAAATACTTTGAATGATACTGAGCTAGTAGTATTAGATGACATCACCCAAGATGGCATTAAAGAATATGGAATTAATGGTATTCACAACGCCAATGGTACGCGCCAGTTGGTGACCAGAAATGGCGCAACTCGGGCAGCACATAATACCTTCAAATGGCCTAATCTATTGGATAACAATAAGATAGTCACCATGTCAGATGTCACTAATGACGGAATTCCAGAGGTAGCCTTATATGGTCGTCATGTTCGTATTGGCAAAGGTCAATTGTTTGTTTACGACGGGGCATCGGCATCGACTAAACTTGAAGTGTATAATTGGAACAAGTTATGGGATGACATCCAATTGTTTGAAATGGATGATGTTGATGGCGAAGGCACCACAGACTGGGGACAGTTTGGTATGCGCAAAGATGACGGGCGTTACCAGTGGGTGATCAAAAAAGGGCACGACAAATTTGGCGTGATCCGTACCTTCTCTTGGCCTGCTGATCTTGAGAATGTCAGTCCTATTCTGGTAGCCGATAGAACAGCTGATGGCGTTCGAGATGTGGCCATCACGGGTACTGACAAAACAACCGGCAGAATATTCTTGCGCATTAACGATGGTAAATTGCCAAATACTCGTATTGCCAATATGAGTTGGTCTGCTAATTGGGAGAATCAACAAGTTCAAGAACTTGGCGACCTTAATGGTGATGGCTTCAATGAATATGCAATGCTGGGGTATCTGAAGACGAATGGTACTGTACAGTTAGTTGTCAAAGACGGACAGTCACTCACCGAGTATGGACGCTATACACTTATGGGTGACTGGGATGAGCTAATGCTTAGCAGCTATGATGTTAACGCTGATGGAAATGCAGATGTAATGATAGGTGGCTTAAATAAAACCACTGATGCTAAAGTATATACCTTCTTAGATGGCACCAATCTAGAAGTGTTGTTAATACGCTAGTACTCATTGCTATTTTGGGATTATTTCTATAATTAATTAGTGTGTAAAAATCAAAAAGCGGTCCTATAGGGCCGTTTTTTTTATCTATAATATTTCGCTGTGGAATTTAAGTTACACACTATTTGAAGTATTTTTCATTATTCATCTTGCTTTGGCCCTATTGATTGTTACTTTGCTTTTAAGCAAAAAAATAGACTTTACTGGCGTCAAACAACATGTCCAAATAGTTTTATTTATACCAATTAGCACTGCATAGACAGTCATTCCAAAAATGTTTCCGATATAATGTATCAAGGTATACTGGCATGTTTAAAACCTTCAAGGCATGCTGACGTGTCAAAAAATTTTACACTCTGCAAACGTCTATCTGGGGCTTCATGGGAGTAACCATCTAATTTATATGGTTTTTTATCTGCAATCTTTGCTAACAAAACAAGCGACACGAGTAGTTGTCAGGATCAACCCCTAGTGAATAACCATTTATCGTACCATTAGCCATACCTATGGTAGCGGGCGCCTCTGTATTAGCCGGATGTTATATTGGTCCTTTGCCTTCTAGCGCGTTACATAGCTCTTAGGTGAAAGAGGATTAACCGCTATAAAGAAACGGATAGGCATGATTTTGATAATGATTTCTATTCCAATATGCTTAGACGGGATAGGTAAATATTCTTCATTAAGGTAAGGTAGTGTTCGACAGATTGGCTTTAAACTTGTTCCAAGGCATGAGCGGTTAGTAAAAATTTTAATGAGACAAATTTTGAACAAAAAACTAAATATATTTCAGCAAGTAAGAGAACTAGAAGGCTGGTATGCAGTCGCCTTTTCAGCCACACTTTTAGAACGGATGTTACCCAACTATGTGCTTTTTTGTGAGGCCACAGAATTTGCTGATCCTGCGCAATATCGAAATAGCTTAAATGCAATTTGGGAATGGTTAGCTGTACCCAAAGCAAAAATAAATTTTACCGCCCAATTAGAAAAAGTAGAAGACGCAGTCCCTGATGCCAGCGATTTTGATAATTATGGTGTATATCCAGCAATCGACATGGCTATGTCAATGTCTGCGACTATTTTACTGATCCAAGGCGAAGATCCTCAAGGGGCAGTAGTCGTAAGCAAACTATCTCAAGGTGGGGTAGAAGCATTTATCGAAGCGAGCTCTGATGAGGATGTCAACGACCTCGATATTAAACAACACCCGCTAATGCAATGGGAAGTCGATACTCAACAAGAATTATTAATCTTATTATCCAAGTGTGCAAAAAATGCCGAAAGCTGTAAACAGTTGAAGCAATTAGCCACCGCAGAAGGGATGAGCAACATAGGTATAGCAATCTAAATAAAATCAGCTATTGCGTTGATAAACTCTGGCCAAAATTTGCGAACTACGTTTTTCTTTAATCAACTGCCAATTTTCAGGTACTGAATAACTGGCTCCTTGAGCTTCACATTCGATGTAAATAACGCCATCAATAGATAACAAAACATTTTTATCTATGATCTGTATCGTTTGAGGCAGCAGGTTTTGATTAAACGGTGGGTCCAAGAAAATCAAATCGTATGGCAGATTTAAGTTATTTAATGCATCCAAAGTATTGCCATGTATGATTTGTGCCTGCTGGGCAGATAAGCCTAATAATTGAATATTTTCTGCTACTTTTTTTGCTGCATTTTTATTTAATTCAATAAAAGTACAACTTTTCCCATAGCGTGACAAAGCTTCAAAACCCAATCCACCACTACCTGCAAATGCGTCTAGGCATCTTGCATCTGGGGTATAGGGCATAAGCCAACTAAACAACATTTCCCTATTTTTATCCGTAGTTGGACGTAAACCCTGAACATTGAGAACTGGCAGCTTACGTCCCCGAAAACGCCCACTGATAATCCGCACTGTGCCACTAGGTTTTGAACTAGCTGCTGCGCTGTTGGTTGATGAACGTTTTTCGCCTCGCTTCATTTGGTATAGAAATGCTATTATTAAGAAATGATTTAAATAGTTTACCCAATTACCTAGGATTTCTCACCGGTATGTCAAAGTTTTTCAAATGGCTCAAAAAAGACAAGCAACAAGAAGAGTCTCCTGTCGATAAAAAACCCTCTATTCAAACCACAGATGAACAAGTCAATACAGAATCGGAATTTATAAATAATAATAATTCTGAATCCAGTCAATCAATTACAAAAACTGATGAAATAACGCAATCAGAGCAAACTAATTCGACGGATCCTTTACCCCCTCAGGTTCATACTCAAAGGGGGGCAGAGACAGGTTCAACAGCAATAGAAAACAATCATTCTTATATAATAAGCGACTCCGATAATTTCCCTAAAAAGGGCCCAGAGCTTGTTGAACCAAAATCTAAATTAGAGACCGATGCAGCTGTCATTGAGTCCGCTATAGAAAATGCCCCTTTGACCGAAAATACCTTAATGGCAAACAATGAGCCTGCAGTAGCAGCATTAGAAAAACCATTTGTTGAGCCACAAGACACTGAAAAATCCAGTCTTTTTGGTAAATTAAAGCGCGGACTGTCGCGCACCAAAGAAAGTATTGGTAGCGGTATTGTTAGTTTATTTCGTGGTAAAGCCATTGATGATGAATTATTTGAAGAATTAGAAACACAATTGTTGCTGGCTGATGTGGGTATGGATACCACGGTCAAAATAATTAAGCAGTTAACTGAAAGCTCAGACCGTAAACAACTAAAAGATGGCGACACCCTATACCAATTATTAAAAGAACAAATGGCTGATATTTTAAGGAAAGTAGAATCGCCCCTAACATTCAAAACTGAGTCCGGCCCATTTGTCATTTTAATGGTCGGCGTGAATGGCGTAGGTAAAACCACCACTATTGGCAAAATGGCTAAACAATTCCAACAGCAAGGTAAGAAAGTTATGTTGGCAGCCGGCGATACATTCAGAGCAGCGGCTGTTGAACAGCTTCAAGTTTGGGGCGAACGTAATAATATTCCGGTGGTGGCACAACAAACAGGCTCCGACAGTGCGTCAGTTATTTTTGATGCGTTTCAGTCAGCCAAGGCAAAAAATATCGATGTGTTGATTGCGGATACTGCGGGTCGCTTGCAAAACAAAGAACACTTGATGGAAGAGCTTAAAAAAGTAGTACGAGTAATCAAAAAAATTGCACCTGAAGCACCTCACGAAATAATGCTTACCTTAGATGCAGGTACTGGACAAAATGCGGTAAGCCAGACCAAGTTGTTCAATGAAGCAGTAGGCTTAACCGGTATAAGTTTAACTAAGTTGGACGGTACTGCAAAAGGTGGGATTATCTTTGCGATTGCTGATCAGTTTGATATTCCTATTCGTTATGTCGGTATAGGCGAAAGTATTGACGATTTGAGACCATTTAATAGCCAAGATTTTGTAAATGCGTTATTTTCAGAATCTGGCAGTCAGTAATAACAAACGAACCAAGCTACTTATGATACTAAGCCCTTATGATCAAGTTTGAACAAGTCAGTAAAACCTATCCCGGCGGACAACAAGCCTTAAGAAAGGTGAATTTCCATATTGAGCCAGGCGAGATGGCATTTTTAACCGGGCACTCTGGTGCCGGAAAAAGCACCCTGCTGAAACTCATATCCATCATGGAACGTCCCACTGTTGGTAAAGTCTTGATAAATGGACACGATTTAAGCAGCATTCAACGTAAACAAATTGCCTACATCCGACGTGACATAGGGATGATTTTTCAAAGCCACCAGTTACTGATGAACAAAAGTGTGTTTGACAATGTGGCGCTACCTTTAATTATTGAAGGTTATTCTCATAAAGAAACTGCTAAACGCGTGCATGCAGCATTAGAAATGGTGGGGCTAAGTGATAAGGTCAAAAACCTACCTGCGATGCTATCAGGCGGAGAACAACAAAGAGTTGGTATTGCCCGAGCCGTAGTCAACAAACCTCCTTTATTATTAGCTGATGAACCAACGGGTAACTTAGATCCCAAATTATCGATGGAGATTATTCGTTTATTTGAGGATTTTAATCAAGCGGGTGTGTCCGTATTTATTGCTACTCACGACTTGGGACTGATCGCACGGATGAAATATAGAACACTCACACTTAAACAAGGCCAGATGATAACTGATGGCTTAACCGATGAATTTCAAAGCGACGAGCTTTATGTGTAAATCTACTTCCTATTGTGTGTGCTTAGCTCAGTATTGGATTGGCACGCTCAATAATGAGGTTAAGTAAATGAGCATCTTGTTTAAAGGTCGAGTGCAAGGCGCGCAGATTTCTCACATATCAGCTTATCAACGTTTATTGATGTTTTTTGTTAGTCATTTGAGACAGGCACTAGGTAGTTTAGGTGAATTATGGCGCTCAAAAGCGGCATCATTTATGACAATTGGTGTATTAGGGTTAAGCATCACTCTACCTAGCACGCTCTATGTAATGGTAAAAAATGCCGAAGATGTGAGTTCTGGTTGGGAGCAAGCCTCTCAAATTTCTTTATTTTTAAAAGAAAAAATTAGTCGGGGCGACATTGAGCAGTTACTAAAACGTATTCAGCTTTGGCCAGAAATTGATTCCATCAACTATATTTCAGCTGACCAAGCACTTGATGAGTTTAAACAACTGTCTGGTTTTGGTGAGGCTATTGCTTACTTAGATCACAACCCATTGCCCGATGTTATACTAGTCACACCCACCAGCCGTCATGCTACTCCTGTAGCTGCTCGCTTACTGTTAGATAAGCTCAGAGACGAAAGAGAAGTTGATATGGGTAAGCTAGATATTGAATGGCTTGAGCGACTACATGCTTTGCTTAATGTAGTTAAAGATTTGGTCACAGTCATTGCTCTTTTGCTATTTCTAGCGGTTGTACTCATTATTGGTAATACAATAAGGCTAAATATTCTTAGTAAAAAAGACGAGATTTTAATCATGAAATTAGTGGGTGCCACTGATGCCTTTATACAACGACCCTTTATGTACACGGGTTTTTGGTATGGATTTTTAGGTGGTTTGCTAGCGTGGATAGCAGTTGTATTACTGCTATGGTGGATGAGTAGCAGTGTGAGTGCAGTCAGCGAATTGTATCAGAAGAGTTTCAACTTAACCGGAGCAGAATTTTCTACGTTCCTTTGGATGTTAGGCCTGTCGATTTTCTTAGGTTTGACTGGCTCAATGCTATCGGTGAAACGACATGTGCGAGAAATTGAGCCTAAATAATCTGCACCTTTAATCAAGAAGAACATTGTATTTCCAAATCAGATAATTAAAAACTTTAGATATCACTATTAACGAATACTTCGTAGATTTTTGCCCGCTACGATCTCTACTTAACTGCACTGATTATTCAGAAGATTGACAATATTCTGTCATGAAATATTGAACATTTTTAATATTCCCATCTGTTTTGGCTGGTTTTATCTTCAAAGCGCAGGCCAATAAACCGTAAACGTCTATGTTATCGAAGGGTCTAGCTATGATTTTTTTCTTAAATGCTGGACCCTTAGCAATGAAAGATGCGTGCATTAATGGATTTTGATTATCATAACCATGAGTGGCAATAGATTGACCTGATTTAGCCATAGGTTGTGACTGACGCTTATCTCGACTAGCGTAAATACTCCAACCAGCATCCGCAAGCAACATTAAATCGGGTTCTCTTTTTGGATGGTCAAAATGATAACTAGTTGGAAAGTTACCGCGGCGTAGCACTCGCATTTTAGGGTGAGCCTTATGTAATTTTGTATAAGCTGCATCCACTAATTCAGGGGTTGCATACAAATTTAGGAACGGAGCCTGCACTGAAGTCCTCTTATTTGACCAATCGGGTACCATAAAAACAGATAAATCTACCCATGGATCAAGATTAATCACTCGTTCGTCAGATAAATTGGCCATACCATGATCCGCCACAACCACTATATTGGTGCGCTGTTCAAGGCCTAATTTTTTGATACCCATGACCAAATCGCCAACATGTTTATCAACCATAGCAACTGCTTCTCGTTCTTGCGCCGAATCCACGCCAAAGTTATGTGCTGCAGTGTCAACAGCTGAAAAATATAATGTTATTAACCTTGGTTGTTGTCTTTTAGGTAAAGCAAGCCATTGCAACACCTCTAGCACCCGCTCAGCGTAATCTTTATTTTTTTGATAGGGTTTCCAGATAGATGGGCGTACACCATCAATTTCCACCTCTGAACCCACCCAAAAATAAGTGGCAGCCTTAACGCCTTGTTTCTCAGCTGTTATCCAAATAGGTTCACCTTTCCACCATTGAGGATCACCTGCGTCTGTTCGAGGATTAAACTTGCGCCCCAATTCTCGGTCATAAGGGTAATTGGAAATTAAGCCATGATGCTTTGGATGTAAACCAGTCGCTAAAGAATAAAAATTCACAAAAGTTGTAGTCGGCATAGCTGGGATCATACTAGCCCTCACGCCAAAATCTGCTAATAACTGTAAATTGGGTGCGGGCATACGTTCCAAGGTATCGGCTCGGAGCCCATCAACGCCAATCATAATAACAATAGGGTTTTCATTAGCTGTGGCAAAGGGAATATTAAAAAGGCTTAAGAAAACAAGCCCCAAAAAACGCTTCAATAAATGTTTAAGCTTCATAATAAACCTAATTTGATAAGCTAAAAAAGTATGATGGCTAAATGTGATGGTAAATAAAGTGGCAAGGAAATCATAGCGGATGAAACCATTTCATCCGCTTAACAGCACGTGAGTTATGCGCTTAGACTATACCATTGCCATCAACAGGATTGGTTTCGTCTGATGGGGTAGGAACTGTTCCAGCTTTTACAACTTCAACCCCATCCACTCGTTGCAGACCCCGAGGTAGTTTATTTCCTCGTCTGCCTCTCTCTCCTTGATAGTGAGCAAGGTCAGCAGCGGTTAAAGTCATACCTCTTTTACCCGCTAAAATTTTAACGTTAGCTCCTTGAGGAATAATAGCTAACACACTGACATACTCTTCTCTAGATGCTACCTTTGCTGAAGGAATACTAAGCAGCTTGTTACCTTTTCCTTTTCCTAAACTGGGTAAGTCTCGCAGCGGAAACATTAACATTCTACCTTCGTTTGAAATAGCCAGACACCAATCAGTTTTGAGATCAGACACAGCCTGAGGATCAATGATTTTAGCCGCTGGAGACAGCGATAGATAAGCTTTCCCTGCTTTATTTTTGCTCACCATATCGCTGAATTTACCGACAAACCCGTAGCCGGCATCAGATGCCATTAAATACTGCTGCTCGTCGTTGCCCATCACCATATGTTCAACACTTTCGCTGCTGACTATATTAAATCGGCCAGTTAATGGTTCTCCTTGACTTCGAGCTGAGGGTAATCCGTGAGCATCGCAAGAAAATGCCCGACCTGAGGAATCGAAAAATACAACTTGTTGATTACTTCGTCCTTTAGCACTGGCTTGAAAGCTATCCCCAGCTTTGTAACTTAAACCTTCAACATCTACATCATGACCTTTAGCACATCGTGCCCAGCCTTTTTCAGACAGGACCACTGTGACCGCTTCAGAAGGAATCAGCTCTTTTTCAGACAAGGCTTTAGACTCGCCTCGCGTAACTATAGGTGAACGTCTGTCATCACCATATACTTCTGCGGCCTCTAATATTTCTTTTTTGATCAGCGTTTTCAAACGTTTATCAGAACCTAACAATAGCTGAAGTGCATCACGCTCTTTAGCAAGTTCTTCTTGCTCAGCTTGGATTTTTACTTCTTCTAACTTAGCCAGGTGACGCAATTTTAAGTCGAGGATGGCTTCAGCTTGAATATCCGACAAATGAAACTGTGACATCAATTGTTGTTTAGGCTTTTCTTCGTAGCGAATAATGCGAATGACTTCATCAATATTCAAAAATGCAATCATTAATGCTTCAAGAATATGCAATCTTGCAAGCACTTTATCTAATCTAAACTGCAACCTGCGAACAACTGTGTCTTTTCTAAAGGTCAACCACTCGGTTAATATCATCCGCAAGTCTTTAACCTGTGGACGGCCATCTAAGCCAATCATATTGATATTAACTCTATAACTTTTTTCTAAATCTGTAGTAGCAAACAAATGTTGCATAAGTTGCTCTACATCAACACGATTGGAGCGCGGTGTGATCAATAAACGAGTGGGGTTTTCGTGATCTGACTCGTCTCGTAAATCACTGACCATAGGTAACTTTTTGGCTTGCATTTGTGCAGCAATTTGTTCAAGAATTTTGCCACCAGATGCTTGATGTGGCAGCGCCGTGATAATAATATCGCCACTGTCCTCTGTATACACTGCACGCATCCTGATCGAACCACGGCCAGTTTCATAAATCTTAGTAATGTCGGCCTTTGCGGTAATGATTTCGGCGTCTGTGGGGTAATCGGGTCCTTTTACAAATTCTAATAGATCGTGTAATTCGGCTTTGCTGTTATCCAGTAAATGGGCGCAAGCACTGGCGACTTCACGCACATTATGAGGAGGAATATCAGTCGCCATACCCACAGCAATTCCAGTGATACCATTCAATAAAATATGTGGTAAGCGGGCCGGTAACACTTTTGGCTCGTCTAATGTACCATCAAAATTTGGTTGCCAATCAACCGTACCTTGTCCTAACTCAGTGAGTAGAACTTCACTGAATTTGGATAAACGAGATTCGGTATAACGCATCGCAGCGAAAGATTTAGGATCATCTGGCGCTCCCCAGTTACCTTGTCCATCAACTAATGGATAACGATAAGAAAACGGCTGTGCCATCAACACCATAGCTTCATAACATGCTGAGTCACCGTGGGGGTGAAATTTACCGAGTACGTCGCCGACGGTTCGTGCTGACTTCTTATACTTAGCTCCGTTATTCAGACCCAGCTCAGACATGGCATAAACAATACGTCTTTGCACCGGTTTCAAACCATCACCAATATGCGGCAATGCTCTGTCCATAATG
>Ga0075467_10002315_pt1 | contig 15059 bp, 12 predicted proteins | sample DEB08_DNA_9_FD_75067 | JGI IMG/M metagenome (GOLD analysis project Ga0075467, IMG submission 75067) | Aqueous microbial communities from the Delaware River and Bay under freshwater to marine salinity gradient to study organic matter... | ecosystem: Environmental > Aquatic > Marine > Coastal ... | reverse complement strand
CTGCACACATCAGCCTTGGCTGCCAGAACGCTGGCCACTACAGGTAGACCCGCCGCGTGAAACGCCGCTTTGGATTTTTCCTTGTCCATTGCCAAAGCCGAAGCCAAAATTCCGGAATGCGTATAGGGAATACGCATCCATTCCAGCAGGCCTTGAACGCAGCCATCTTCGCCCCAGCGACCGTGGAGCGCATTGAACACCACATCAGGTTTAAGGTCGGTTAAGCGTGCGCAAAGATCTGCCCCGGCATCCACCGTGACCACCTCATACCCCGCCTCCGTCAGAGCCGCTGCGCATTCGCGCCCAGATGACAAGGAAACCTCCCGCTCTGCGGAAAGCCCACCCATCAAAACGACCACTTTGGAGGCTGCCATGCTCGACATGCCAACCATTTTACTGCCTCAAGACCTATTTCGGCCCATATTATTGTTATTCAGCAAGCCTTTCACCAACCCGCTTGATTTCCCACTCTAACGTGATTTTACTCTGCGCGAAAACCCTATTTCGTACTTCCTCACCCAATTCTTCTAAATCTGCGGCTGTTGCGCCACCGGTGTTGATCAAAAAGTTGGAATGCATCGGGCTCATTTGCGCGCCGCCACGTGTGGCACCGCGCATTCCGGCGTCATCAATCACTTTCCACGCTTTCAATTCATGCGTGTCATCGGCCTGCCCCGTCGATGAAAACCCTGACGGATTGCGGAAAGTGGAGCCCGCGCTACGGTCTTTGGTCGGTTGGCTGGCATCGCGTTTGGCGATTTGATCTGTCATTTTATCATGTAGTTCTTGGGGGTTAGCACTGACTGCGCGAAATGTGGCACCGATGATAACCGCGCCTTCGGGCAAAGTGGATTGGCGGTATTGCAGATCAAGATCAGCGGCGGGCAAGGTCTGGATTTGGCCATCCCGCGTAACGATCTGAATTTCCTGCAAAAAATCAGCCGCATACTGCCCATAGCAGCCAGCGTTCATGCGCACAGCGCCGCCGATCGCGCCTGGAATGGTACGCAAAAATGTCAGGTCAAGACCCGTATCGGCGGCTTTGCGGGCGACATGGGCATCAAGGGCGGCAGCGCCTGCGATGACCTTATCCCCTTGAATCTCAATGCTATTAAACCCGCGGCCCAGCCGGATGACGACAGCGCGCAAGCCCCCATCGCGTACGATTAGGTTGGAGCCGACACCCATTGGAAACACCGCAACTTCGGCAGGCAAGGCTGCCAGAAACGTGGCCAGATCATCCACATCGGCGGGCTGAAACAACCAATCAGCAGGGCCACCAACGCGCAGCCATGTCAGATCCGCCAAGAGGCGATTTGGGGTTAATGTGCCGCGCACGGGGGGAAGGTTTTGTGTCATAAGATACGCAATACCCAGACACTATATCTAGAGCAAGCCCTACGCAGAGCAGACAGCGCCTTCCTGCCTTTTGCGACGAAAATCGCTGTATGTTTTGCGTATGCCATCTGTACATACGCCGTACAGCGTTTTGGCTGCTCTATTCCGCCGGATTAATAGCTTTAGATTTCAGCCAGCGCCAGAAATAGACCACTGGCCAGCGCAACACGGACACACCCATCGCAAAGATAATCAGCCCGACAATGGGGCCGTTGACCCAAGTGACCCAACCCAAAATCGGAATGCCCACCGCGATGAGGAGGTAAGCGGCGCGCCAATGTTGATCGCGGCTTGGAAAAAAGCCGGTCACATTGGCGGCAACCAGCCAGACCAATGCCGCGGTGAGGGCGGCGGTCACGCCGCCGCCTCTTTGAGTTGGTCTGGCAACCCGTTGGCCCAAGCCGAGATGGTGCCAGCGCCAAGGCAAACCACCATATCGCCGGGGCGAGCCTGTTCGCGGACCAACCGCGCCAGATCATGTTCATCCAAAATGGCGCGGGCGTGGCGGTGGCCGTGGGCGATAAGCCCTGCGACAAGATCGTCGCGGGACGCGCCGGGAATAGGGTCTTCGCCGGCACCGTAGACCTCGGCGATGGCGACGACATCGGCATCGTTAAAGCAGGTGCAAAAATCATCCATCAAACTGGACAGGCGGGCATAACGGTGCGGTTGATGCACAGCAATCACCCTGCCCTTTGTCGCTTGGCGCGCGGCTTTCAGCACGGCCGAAATTTCGACGGGGTGGTGGCCGTAATCGTCAATGATGGTCACGCCGTTCACCACACCCACGCGGGTAAAGCGGCGGTTGACGCCCCCGAATGCAGCCAGCGCCTCGCGGATTTCGGATTTCTTCATGCCAAGGAAACGGCACACGGCCACGGCAGACAGCGCGTTGGACACGTTGTGATCGCCCGGCATCGGCAAGGTGCAGCCTTCGATCACGACCGGGTTGCCGTTCGCATCGGGGCTTTCGCCTTGCAGCGCAATGTCAAAATGCGCGATGCCGTCTTCATATGTCAGGTTGATCGCGCGCACGTCGGCCTGAGCGTTAAAGCCAAAGGTCACGATGCGGCGGTCGGTGATTTTGCCGACCAGAGTTTGCACCTCGGGGTGGTCGGTGCAGCAAACGGCAAGGCCGTAAAACGGGATGTTGGACACGAAATCAAGGAAGCCTTTGCGCAGCGCGTCGAAGGTGTGCCAATGCTCCATATGTTCGGGGTCGATATTGGTGACGATAGCAATGGTAGCAGGCAAGCGGTTGAAGGAACCATCGGATTCGTCTGCCTCGACCACCATCCATTCGCCTGCCCCAGCGCGGGCGTTGGAGCCGTAAGCGTGGATCACGCCGCCGTTGATAACGGTTGGGTCAAACCCGCCTTTATCCATCAAGGTTGCGACCATGGTCGTCGTCGTGGTTTTGCCATGGGTGCCTGCGATGGCGATGTTGGATTTCAGGCGCATCAGTTCGGCCAGCATTTCGGCGCGGCGCACCACGGGCAAGCCGCGCAGGCGGGCCTCTTCCAGTTCAGGGTTACCCTTTTTGATCGCGGTCGAGATGACGACCACAGCCGCATCCCCAATGTTTTCGGCGCGCTGGCCTTCGAAAATTTTCGCGCCCAAAGAGGCAAGGCGGTCGGTGATTTTAGAGGTTTTCGCATCCGACCCTTGCACGCGGTAGCCCAGGGTGATCAGCACCTCGGCGATACCTGACATGCCGATACCGCCGATGCCGACAAAATGGATCGGGCCAAGCTCAATAGGAAGTTTGGTCGCGGCGTTCATTGGGGGGCCCTTTCTGTCAGGCTTTCGACGAGTTCAACAAGGCGGTCGGTGGCATCGGCGCGCGCGATTGCCAGCGCGTTGCGCGACATGGCAAGGGCCGCTTGGGGGTTTTCAAGCACGGCGGCCATTTGCGCGGATAGGCTGTCCGCGTCAAGCGCGGATTCCGGGATGAGGATGGCGGCGTCACCTGCAACCAAGCCGCGCGCATTGGCGGTTTGATGGTCGCCCGTGGCGGCGGCATAAGGGATCAGGATAGAGGGGCGCCCGATGACCGAGATATCGGCAACCGAAGAGGCCCCCGAGCGGGAAATCACCAGTTGCGCCTCGGACAGGCGGCGGGGGATGTCGGTGAAAAAGGGCTGCACATCGGCGTGAATGCTTGCATTTGCATAGCTTTGCGTCACGCGGTCAACGTCTTCGGCGCGGGCCTGATGCGCGACGCGCAGGTTGGCACGGATGGCTTCGGGTAGTTGGGCCACGGCCGCAGGCACCACGTCTGACAAGATCCGCGCGCCTTGCGAGCCGCCAATCACCACAAGCGACATCGGGTAATCACCCGGCGGGATGTAGCCTGCACCGGCGCGTTCCAACACCGCGCGGCGCACAGGGTTGCCCGTATGGGTACCGGTGACACCGTCGGGCAGGTTGGTGGGCCAAGTGCCGCAAGCCACCGCCATGACGCGAGGCGCGAATATCTGGTTTACCCGGCCCAAAACGCCGTTTTGTTCATGAATCATCCGGGGCAACCGCAGAAGTGTCGCCGCCGAAAGGGCAGGAATAGAGGGATAGCCACCAAAGCCAACCACCACGGCAGGGCGGTCACGGAGCATACCCCAAAACGCGCCTACAATGCCGCCCAGAATGCGAAACGGCACCATGGTCTTGGCTACAATGCCACCGCGCGCAAAGGTGGCCGAGGCGACTTGAACAATCGCAACCTCTCGTGGGAAGCCACCCGCATACCGCGCGCCGCGGGCATCGGTGGAGAGTTTTACCCGCCAACCCCTTGCCACCATCGCCTCGGCCAGCGCTTGGGCGGGGAACATATGCCCGCCCGTACCACCCGCCGCGATGAGGAGAAGCGGTGCCATCAGCGACCTCGCCGGAACAGAATTTCACCGATTTGCCCTTGGGGGCGCGAGCGGGTCAGCGCCAAGAGCATGCCGAGCGTGATGCCAGCCGCGATGACAGAACTGCCGCCATAGCTGACGAAGGGTAAGGTCATGCCTTTGGCCGGCAGCAAGCGCACGGCCACGCCCATGTTGACCATAGCCTGAACCGCAAAAATGCAGGCCAATCCGGCACCTGCCAAACGGATAAACGGGTCACGTTCACGCATCAAACGGAACAAGGACCGCACGACGATCATGGCATAAAGAACGATGATGCAGAGCACCAGCATCAGGCCATATTCTTCGGCCGCGACCGCGATGATGAAATCGGTATGGGCATCGGGCAGCGACCATTTGACCTGCCCCTCGCCCACGCCAACCCCGAAGAATCCGCCTTCCTGAATCGCATTGGTGGCATAGCCGATTTGCGTGCGCGGATCGATTTCGGACGAGAGGAACCCGTCAATCCGGCGGGCAAAGTGTTCGGACGCATTATAGGCAAACATCGCACCTGCACCCACCAACCCCAAGACCGTAGCGATCAGGACCATTGGTGCGCCTTCAATAAAATAGACCACCGACCAGCCAAAAATAATCAAGGCGGCTTGGCCAAAATCGGGCTGTAAGGCTAGCAAAAGCATGACGATAAAGGTGATCAGAAAGGACATGGATTTACCGCGCGGCCCGTCAACACCTTGGGCGGCGGCCATTAGCCAAGCGGTCAGAACGATGAACCCCGGCTTTAGAAACTCGGACGGCTGAATGCTGGCAAAGCCAAAGCTGATCCAACGCACAGCACCTTTGCCAAAATCAGTGCCGATGACGGGAAGCAAGGCCATGGCGGCAAAAGCGCCCAGAAATCCGATCACGCCCAGACGGCGGATCATGGCGGGCGGTAACATCGACAGGCCCATCATCACGGCCAACCCGATGCTGCCAAAGAAGGCTTGTCGTTTCACATAGTAAAACGCATCCAGCCCGTTGCGCTGTGCCAAGGGCACCGAGGCTGCAAGCCCCAGCAAGATGCCGATGCCAAAAAGCGCGAAGACAGCGGCCAAGGACCACCGATCAATGCTGCGCCACCAACGGGGAAGAACGGGCTCCACCACTTTGCCGGGCATAGAGCCATAGACCATCTCAGTCATGGGGTACCGCCTGATTTGCCTGTTTACTGCCTAACCGCCCGGATGTTTCCCCGGATCGATGTCAAAGCATAGCAACGATCCCCCGCCATGGCTAGGGGGAAGCGCGGTTTACCACGCCAATTGTGGTGGTTTTTGCGGCGAATGACTTGGTTTTCGGCGGATCGCCACATACTGGCGCGATGCCACCTTGGGCCTTGCGCTACTGCGCCAACAGCGCCTGAACCTGCGCGGTAAAGTCCTCGCCGCGTTTTTCAAAGTTTGGATATTGATCGAAAGAGGCCGCAGCGGGCGCCAACAGCACCACCTCGCCGGGTTCCGCCTCGGCGGCGGCGCGGGCAACGGCTTGGGCCATCGTCTCACAAATCTCATGCGGGGTCGTACCCAGTTCCAGCGCGAAATCGCGGGCGGAATGGCCGATAAGATAGGCTTTACTGACCGAACCTAGCTGCGGCACGAGACCTTTGATGCCACCGTCCTTGCCCAAGCCGCCTGCGATCCAGCGAATTTTGGGAAAAGCCTGAAGCGCCTTGGCGGCGCTGTCGACATTGGTGGCCTTGCTGTCATTGATAAAGCGCACGCCCCCCTTCTCGCCAACCAATTGGCTGCGGTGCGGCAAGCCTGCAAAGCTGTGAAAGGCCTGTTCAATGACCTTTGGCCCGATCCCAAGCCCGCGCACCGCGGCATAGGCGGCGCAGGCGTTTTGGTGGTTATGCGCCCCCGGCAGGCCCGGCACGCCACGCAGGTCAATCGAGGCAACCTGCCGCCCTTTGCGCCATTCGGATAGAAAGCCTTTGCGCGCAAACACCGACCAGCCGAAGCCTTCCAGCTTTTGCCCCGACGATATGCGGATGACCCGGTCGTCTTGTGCGCCTTCCGCCATTTGGTTGGCCAAGAACTGGCCCTCCACCTCATCCACGCCAATCACCGCGCGGTCAGGCCCGCCTTCGGCAAACAGGCGGCGTTTGGCGGCAAAATAGCCGCCCATGCCGTTGTGTCGGTCAAGATGATCGGGAGAAAGGTTGGTGAAAACTGCGATGTCTGGGGTCAGCGCGCGGGCAAGGTCGGTCTGATAGCTGGAGAGTTCAAGCACCACCACCTCGCCATCTATACCGGGATCAATATCAAGCACGCCGCGCCCGATGTTGCCCGCCATTTGGGTGGGGCGGCCTGCCACCTCCAATATATGATGGATCAGCGCGGTAGTGGTTGATTTGCCGTTTGATCCGGTCACGGCGATCACGCGGGGCAAGGTGTCAAACCCGTCCCAGTCTTTGGTCGCATAACTACGGAAAAACAGGCCGATGTCATTGTCGACGGGGACGCCTGCCTGCAAGGCGGCAGCAATCACGCGGTTGGGCGTGGGGTAAAGATGCGGGATGCCGGGAGAGACGATCAGGGCTGCGATACCGTCAAACGCGCCGCTGCGGGACAGATCGGCGCAGGTAAAGCCTTCATCTTCGGCCTTTGTGCGCGCCTCGGGGCTGTCATCCCATAGGATGGGATCAGCGCCCCCGGCCAAAAGCGCACGGGCCGTGGCAAGGCCAGAGCGGCCAAGACCCAGAACGGCGACTTTTTGATCGGCAAAGCAGGAAACGGGAATCATGGCGCGGCCTTTCAAGGATTTGCCACGCAGGATGCGGGCGGACGGGCGGGGCTGCAAGGCTAGGAATTGGCGGGCTTTGCCGCCAAAGCCCGACGGTCGGTAAACCCCGCCTCTACCGCAATTTCAGCGTGGCCAGACCGATCAGCGCGAGGATCAGCGAGATGATCCAGAAGCGGATCACGATTTGCGGCTCGGCCCAGCCTTTTTTCTCAAAATGGTGATGGATCGGGGCCATGAGGAACACGCGTCGGCCGGTTTTCTTGAAGTAGAGGACTTGAATGATGACCGACAGTGCCTCGACCACGAACAACCCGCCGACGATAGCGAGGACGATTTCGTGTTTGGTACAGACCGCAATGGCACCGAGTGCGCCACCCAAGGCCAGCGAGCCGGTGTCGCCCATGAACACGGCGGCGGGGGGGGCGTTGTACCACAAGAACCCTAATCCGCCGCCGAACAAGGCTGCAGTGAAGATGAGAAGTTCACCGGTGCCGGGCACGAAATGGACGCCCAGATATTCAGTATAATTATAGTTACCAACGACATAGGCGATAACGCCCAGCGTGCCAGCCGCGATCATCACGGGCATGATGGCAAGGCCGTCAAGGCCATCGGTCAGGTTCACTGCATTGGCCGAACCTACGATCACGATCATCCCGAAAGGAACAAAGAACCAGCTCAGGTTGATCAGCGTGTTTTTGAACACGGGCAAGGCTAGCTGATAGGCTAGTGGTTCAGGATGGGCGAAAGCGGCGGCGGTACAGGCCACAGCCGCGATTATCAGGCCAAGGATAAAACGGAGTTTCGAGCTGAGGCCATTGGTGTTTTGCTTGGACACTTTGGCGTAGTCATCGGCAAAACCGATGAGGCCAAAGGAAAAGGTGACGCCCAGCACGATCCAGACATAGGGGTTATCGAGCCGCGCCCAAAGCAGGGTGGAAAACAGCAAGGCAGACAGGATAAGAAGGCCGCCCATGGTGGGGGTGCCTGCCTTGGCGAAATGGGTTTGCGGGCCGTCATCGCGGATCGGTTGGCCCTTGCCTTGCCTGCGGCGCAGCAGATTGATCAGCGGCAAACCAAAGATAAAGCCAAAAATCAGCGCGGTGAAAAACGCCATTCCAGCCCGGAAGGTGATGTAGCGGAACAGGTTAAATACGTCGCCGCCGTCTGAAAATTCCGTAAGCCAGTAAAGCATTCACTCGGTCCCTTGATGTGAGGGGGTCGGTTGCCCCAATTTGCGCAGGGCGTCAACCACAAGGCTGACTTTGATGCCCTTGGAGCCTTTGACCAGCACGATATCGCCGGCATCGACAAGGTGAGAGGCGCGGGGCAAAAGATCAGTCGCACTTTCGACCCAATGGCCGCGTTTGGATTTGGGCAAGGCTGCGTGCAGCGCCTTCATCCGCGGGCCAACACAATGGACCAGGGTTATGTCGGCGAGGGCCGGATGGGTTGCGAGGGCTGCGTGCAGCTCGACCTCGGTTGGGCCGAGTTCCAGCATATCGCCCAGAATGGCGATGCGCCGCCCGATGCTGATGCGGCCCACACGGTTGGTGGGCGCAGAGGCGGCCAGCAGGTCAAGGGCGGCGGCAGTTGAGGCGGGGTTGGCGTTGAACGCATCATCAATCAGGCCAAAGCTGTGGCCTTCGACCGGATCAAGCGTGATGGTTTCGCGGGTGCCACGGCCTGCGGGCGGAGCCCAGCGGCCCAGATCGGTGGTGGTGATGGCACGGTCGAGGCCAAGCGCATCGGACGCGGCCAGCACGGCAAGCGCGTTGGCCGCGAAATGCTTGCCGGGGGTTGCAAGTTTGAACAGCATGTCCTCGCCTGCCTGACGGGCGCGGGCCACGGTGGCAAATTCTGTGATCTGCACATCTGTCAAACGGTAATCGGCTTGCGCCTTGCTGCCAAAGAGCACGGTGGTGACGCCTGCAAGCGAGGCTTTGGCGGTCAGGATCGGGGTCACGTCAAGGTCGGCAGGCAAGATTGCGGTGCCGCCTTGTTCAAGCCCGTCAATGATCGAGGCTTTTTCCATCGCGATGCCTGCGATATTCTCAAACGCTTCAAGGTGGGCGGCGGCGACGGTGGTGATGATGACGACATGGGGTTTGGCCATGATCGACAACGGGGCAATTTCGCCGGGGTGGTTCATGCCAATCTCTATCACCGCGATGCCTGTGTCGGCGGGCATGCGCGCCAGCGTCAAGGGCACACCCCAATGGTTGTTATAGCTGGCCTCGGCCGCGTGGACCTTTGCTTGGCCGCTGAATGCCGCGCGCAGCATTTCCTTGGTCGAGGTTTTACCGACCGAGCCTGTAACGCCGATCACGCGGGCAGAGCTGCGCGCACGAGCGGCGCGCCCGAGAGATTCGAGGGCTTTGAGCACATCCGGGACGACAAGCAGCGGTGCATCCGAGGCGACACCTTGCGGGATATGGGTTACCAGCGCAGCTGCGGCACCTTTTTCCAATGCGCTCGCCACAAAGTCATGACCATCGCGCGCATCGGTCAAGGCCACGAACAAATCGCCGGGTTGCAAGGTCCGCGTGTCAATCGAGACGCCGGTGGCGTGCCAGTCGGTTTTGGAGTGCCCGCCAGTTGCGGCGATGGCTTCAGCGGCGGTCCAGAGCGGGGTCATCGGGTGGTCCTTAGCGTTTTGGGCTCGGTCTTGAGGCGGCGCCGAGGGGCTTCATGCCCTGCAATCTTTCAGGGGCCGACCCCCTGTGAGGTATTTAAGCCAAGATGAAATAGGAAGGGGAAATAATTTGGATTGGGCGCATTAAATAAGTCCGTCCAGAGCTGCGACGGCGATCGAGGCCTGTTCTGCATCATCGAAAGGATAGGTTTGGCCTTTGATGGTTTGACCGGATTCGTGGCCTTTGCCTGCGATAAGGAGAACATCGCCGGGGCCAAGTGCGTCGACGCCGCGCAAGATCGCCTCGGCGCGGTCGCCCACTTCGGTTGCCTCGGGGCACGCGGCAAGGATGGCTGCGCGGATCAGGCTCGGGTCTTCGGAGCGCGGGTTGTCATCGGTGACGATCAGGGTATCGGCGTGTTGGGCGGCGGCGGCCCCCATCAGCGGGCGTTTGCTGGTATCACGGTCGCCCCCTGCCCCGAAGACCACGACAATCCGGCCCATCACATGCGGGCGCAGAGCGGTCAGGGCCGTGGCTAGGGCATCGGGCGTATGCGCATAATCGACATAAACGGCGGCACCGTTTTGGCGCGTTGCGACCAATTGCATCCGGCCCCGAACCCCTACGAGCTGTGGCAGCGCCTCAAATATTTGGGCAGGCTCATCGCCTGCGCCAATGCACAGGCCTGCAGCCAGCACCACATTTTCGGCCTGAAACCCACCGATCAGGGACAAGCGGACCTGATGTGCCTCACCCAGCCATTCGAGCCGCAAATTCTGGCCTGTGGCATCAAAGCGCTGGCCCAGAATGCGCAGATCGGCGGTGGGGTCACGGCCCACGCGCAAGACATCTTGGCCACGATCCTCGGCCAGATTGGCCATATCCATGCCGCGCGCGCCGTCAATATTTATGACTGCAACGCCGTCTTCGGGAAGGATGCGGGTGAAGAGCCCTGCTTTGGCGTCAAAATAGGCCTCAAAGGTATGATGGTAGTCAAGGTGGTCTTGGGTGAAGTTGGTAAAGCCTGCCGCCACGAGCCGCACACCATCAAGACGGCGCTGGTCGAGCCCGTGCGACGAGGCCTCCATCGCAGCATGGGTGATGCCAGCGCGTTCGGCATCGGCGAGCAGACTGTGCAAGGTAATGGGTTCGGGCGTGGTATGCGGTGATGGTGCATGCCATGCGCCTTCGACACCGGTGGTGCCGATGTTGATGGCGGCGTGGTTTAGCGCCATCCAGATTTGGCGGGTGAAGGTGGCGACCGAGGTTTTGCCATTGGTGCCGGTGACAGCGACGATGGTTTCGGGCTGCGCGCCAAACCAAAGGGCTGCAGCATAGGCCAGCGCTTGGCGCGGGTCTTGGGCCACGATGAGTGCTGCAGACGCCATATCATCGCGGGCAAGTGTGGCGCCTTGGGCATCGGTCAGAATGGCGGTGGCCCCGCGTGCCACGGCGGCGCGGATATATTCGGCACCGTGAATCACCGAGCCCGGTAGGGCGGCGAAAAGCATACCGGGCTTGACGGCCCGACTGTCTACGCAAAGCCCTGTGATAACAGGATTATCGCCACCACGCGCCGTCAGGCCAAGGTCGGAAAGATGTTTGGCCTGTGTCACGATTGCCCCCGAATATTGCTTATGGCTTGGGTGCTGATACCGCGTTTAGCGGGGGATATTCAATCTGTGGCCGAAGCCCCAACAGCGGCGCTGTGCGGCGGATCACCTCGGCAGCCACGGGCACGGCTGTCCAGCCTGCGGTGCGGCGCGGTTTGGGGCCGGAGTTTTCAGACGCTTCATCCAAGGTCACAACCAGCACATACTGCGGGTTAGACGCAGGGAACATGGATGCAAAGGTATTGATATTCTTGCCTTTGTCATATCCGCCGCCCTTTTTTACCTTATCGGCGGTGCCGGTTTTACCGCCGACTTCATAGCCTGCTACCTCACCCAAGGAGGCGGTGCCGCGGGTGACCACCTCGCGCAGCATTTTTGCCGCGGCCTCGGCAGTTTGGACCGACATCACGCGGGTGCCAGTGGGGATGCGGTCGCGCTTAAGCAAGGTTGGGGACAGCATGACGCCGTGGTTGGCGATGGCCGCATAGGCCACGGCCAAATGCATGGGGCTGACCGACATGCCGTGACCGTAAGAGGTGGTAATGGTGACGATATCGGCCCAGCGTTTGGGGATCAGCGGGCCTGAACCCGGTGCCTCGGTCAGCTCAATCGGGACCGGGTCGAACAGGCCGAGGGATTTGAAAAACGCCTGCTGCCGTTCGCCGCCGATTTGCAAGGCGAGATGGGCGGTGCCGACGTTGGAGGATTTAACGATCACATCGGTGACAGACAGCAAGGGGCCGTAATTCTTGCCCTCAAACTCGCCGATTTTATGCTTGCCCCAGCGCATCGGTGCGTTGGCATCGACCATTGTGTCAGGGTTCACGAGGCCGAGATCAAGCGCTTGTGCTGCGGTAAAGATTTTGGCGGTGGAGCCAAGTTCATAGACGCCTTGCAAAGAGCGATTGAACAGAGGGCTGTCGCCGGGATCACCTTTGAGCAGCGGCTGCGGGCGGTTGTTGGGATCGAAATCGGGCAGCGACACCATCGAGACAACCTCGCCGGTATGCACATCCAGAAGAATACCTGCGGCCCCTTTGGCGTTCATCATAACCATGCCGGCCTCTAGCACCTCGGCCATGGTGGATTGCACGGTCAGATCAATAGACAGGGCCAGCGACGTTGCGGCTTGGGCCGGATCGCGTAGGCGCGCATCCATGGCGCGTTCGATGCCTGCGGTGCCAATCACCGCGGCCGAATGCACGCCTTCGGCGCCAAAGGACGCGCCACCAAGGACATGGGCGGCAAGGTGACCATTGGGATAAAGGCGCATGTCGCGCGGGCCAAAGAGCAGGCCCGGATCGCCGATATCATGCACGGCCTGCATCTGTTCGGGGCTGAGTTTCTTGCGCAGCCACATGAAAGAGCGGCCATCGGTAAAGCGACGCTGAAGGTCTTCGGCGTTCATGTCGGGGAACAATTTGACCAACGAAGTGGCGACATGCTTTGGGTCAACCATTTGTTTTGGTTGGGCATAAAGCGAGAAGGTTGAGAAGTTGGTCGCCAAAATCCGCCCATTGCGGTCGGTGATATCGGCGCGCCTGCCACTGATTTCGGTGCCGGTCGAGGCCGAGCGCGGCTCTTCCGGGACCGAGGCTGCAAGCGTACCCATACGGATGCCAACCACGGAAAAGGCGAGAAAGAAGGCTGCCCCCAAAAGCAACAAACGGCCTTCGGCACGGTTGAGCGCGCGGGCGCGAGTCTCTTCGGCGCGCAGGCGGATGTTTTCACGTTCGATATGATCAGGGTTTTCGCCCTTTTCACGGGCAGACAACACGCGGGCCAGCGGGCGAAGGGGGGTGCGGATCATAGCGGTTCCTCGGAGGTTGGCGCGCCTGCGGGTGGGTTTTCGATATGGCCTTCGCCGTCGCTTTCAATTTCGCCAATCGTATCAATCGGGGTGCCGAGTTCAGGGTCGACTGCGGGCGGCTGCGGGAAGGCGACCTGATCGACAGGGCTGAACTGGCCCGGATCCATCGGCAACAGCCCAAGGCTGTCAAAGTTCAGCGCCACAAGATCGCGCAGGCGCGACGGGCGGTTCAGGTAGGCCCATTCGGCGCGCTGCTGCGACAGCGACTCGCGCAGATCGGCGATTTCACGGTTGAGGTTGGACACGTCTTTGAGCGCGCGCTGGGTCGCATAGTTTTCGCGGTAGGCCCAAAAGGCCAGCGACATCAGGACCATAGCAGACAAGATAAACAAGACGGGACGCATCAGCGATGTCCTTTTTTGGCAGATCGGGACTTGTAGGAAGGGGTGTTGGGCAGCATCGGCACGCCCAAAGCTGCCGGATCCACCGGCCCTGCAGGCGCATCGGTACGGCGGCCCACACGCAGTTTGGATGATCGCGCGCGGGGGTTTTGTGCAATTTCGGCCGCATCAGGGGCCACGGCACCCTTGGTCACAAGCGTAAAGCGGGCGGTATCTTCGGGGCGCTGAGGAGCATAGCGATTGGTTTGTGCATCATTGCCCGAACGGTTTTGGAAAAACCGTTTGACGATGCGGTCCTCTAGGCTGTGGAAGGTGACCACGGCCAGCATACCGCCCGGTTTCAACGCGCGTTCGGCGGCCATAAGACCTTCGATGAGTTCATTAAACTCGGTGTTTACGGCAATCCGGATGGCCTGAAAGCTGCGGGTGGCCGGATGGGATTGGCCGGGTTTGGGGCGGGGCAGATTGGCGCTGACAATCGCGGCCAGTTGCAGCGTGGTGGTGATAGGCGCGGTTTCGCGGGCCGCCACAATGGCGCGGGCGATACGGCGCGAAGCCCGCTCCTCGCCGTAGTGGAACAAGATATCGGCAAGGGTTTCCTCGGACGCGGTGTTGACCAGATCGGCGGCACTTTCGCCCGATTGGGCCATGCGCATATCCAACGGGCCATCTTTGGCAAAGGAAAAACCGCGAGCGGCTTGGTCCAATTGCATGGAGGACACGCCAAGATCGAGGACGATACCATCCAATGGTTCGCTTACGTATTGGTCCAATTCGGAAAAATTGCCCGCCACAAGACGCAAGCGGTCCCCGTATTCGGACGCCCAAGCGGCGGCCATTTCAAATGCCAGCGGGTCGCGGTCTACCCCCGTGACGGTTTGCGCGCCGGCTTCCAGCAAAGCGCGGGAATAGCCCCCTGCCCCAAAAGTGCCATCCAGCCAATGGCCCGACACAGGGCCTACGGCGTCCAGAATCGAACCGATTAAAACCGGGATATGCGGGCGATCAGAGGTTGGATCGCTGTGTTCCAAGGCCTAAACCCCCGAAGTTGCAGCGGGTGGGACGCGACTGAGCAGCGACAAGACGTCCACGCCCTCGGGCAGTTCGTCTTCTTCGTCATCAAGACTGCCGTTCACGGCGTCATAGGTGTCACGTTTCCAGATTTGAAAGCGGTCCAGCGTGCCTGCAAAGGCGGTTTCATCGCCGTCATCAAAGGCGATCTTGTCACGCACCTTTTGCGGCAAGACGATGCGGCCGTTTTCATCAATTTCAATGGTGAGCGACCGTGTGATCAGGTCGCGTTCGGCAATTTGGCGAGCCTTGGTGCCGATGGGCAGGCTGCGCACTTGGGCGGCCAAAAGATCGGCATCGCGCACGGTATAGCATTCGACATATTGGCGGGATTTGCCGCCATAAACCATGACGATGCGCGTACGGGGGAAATCTGTGCTGGGCGGATCACCGGCATCGAGGACACGGCGAAAAGCCGCAGGGATGGACACCCGCGCCTTGCTATCTACCTTTTGGTAGTATTCGCCTCTGAAGTCTTCCGACACGGT
>Ga0075467_10002314_pt1 | contig 15063 bp, 16 predicted proteins | sample DEB08_DNA_9_FD_75067 | JGI IMG/M metagenome (GOLD analysis project Ga0075467, IMG submission 75067) | Aqueous microbial communities from the Delaware River and Bay under freshwater to marine salinity gradient to study organic matter... | ecosystem: Environmental > Aquatic > Marine > Coastal ... | reverse complement strand
TTCGTGAACTGTACCGGCCACGTGCTGCGCCACGACCGCGCATACGAGCCGTATCTTTCGCCCAAGGGTACGACACTGCGCATCACGTCCCGGTCAGCAGTGAATTTCCTGAGTTCCGTGGCGGGCTATTTCCTGACCCATCTTTTTCTGACCGATCGCCTGCGCGATGCGCCGCTTTATGAGCTTGATATGGATGCGCTCCGTCAGATCGACCGCAAGTTGCTGCATATCACGGCCGTCACGCACACCTACCTGAACACGCTGGTCTTGATCGACATGTTGCCGTTTCAGGTGCTGGATCGCTGTGCGCTGGATCTGGACCGCTGGTTTCCCATGCATCGCCGGTTGGCGGCCCTGATCGACGTGAAGATGAACGGGCGGCGCTATGCCGCCCATTGTCGCGACGCGTTGGACCGGGTGCGCGTGGACCACGCCGTCATCTGTGGGCCGATCGCCGCCCGACCGGATCACCCCCACGGGTGACCCGGTCGGTGCGCGGGTCAGCTGGCTGTTGGCCCGGCTTCTAGCACGTCTTCAATAGTGCGCAGGCCGGTGCGTGGTGCCTGCACCAGAACGGCCATGTTCCCCGGTTTGTGCTCGTTACGGTACATCTTTGTATGCGCCGCAGGCAGCTCGGCCCAAGGGAACACCTCGGACATGCAGGGGTCAAGCCGGCGTTCCACCATCAGGTTGTTGGCGGCCGAGGCCTGTTTCAGGTGGGCGAAATGGCTGCCCTGCAGGCGCTTTTGGTGCATCCACATGTAACGCACGTCGAAGGTGCAGTTGAACCCTGTGGTGCCTGCGCAGATCACGACCATGCCGCCCTTCTTGCAGACCAGCGTCGAGACGGGAAAGGTCGCCTCGCCGGGGTGTTCAAACACCATGTCGACGTTGTTGCCCTTGCCGGTGATGTCCCAGATCGCCTTGCCGAATTTCCGCGCTTCGGTGAACCAGGCTTTGTATTCATCGGATCCGACCTTGGGCATCTGGCCCCAGCAGTTGAAATCCTTGCGGTTGATGACGCCCTTGGCGCCAAGGTCCATGACGAACTGGCGTTTGTCTTCCTCCGAGATCACGCCGATGGCGTTGGCGCCGGCCGTGTTGATCAACTGGATCGCATAAGACCCAAGACCGCCGGACGCCCCCCACACCAGCACGTTCTGCCCCGGTTTCAGGTCATGCGGTTCATGACCGAACAGCATCCTATAGGCGGTGGCCAGCGTCAGCGTGTAGCACGCGCTTTCTTCCCAAGTCAGGTGCTTGGGGCGCGGCATGAGTTGCTGCGCCTGAACGCGCGTGAACTGGCTGAAGCTGCCGTCGGGCGTTTCATAACCCCAGATCCGCTGACTTGTGGAAAACATCGGGTCGCCGCCGTTGCATTCCTCGTCATCGCCGTCGTCCTGATTGCAGTGCACCACGACTTCGTCGCCGACTTTCCAGCGTTTCACCTTGTCGCCCACGGCCCAGACGATGCCCGACGCATCTGAACCTGCGATGTGGTAGGGCGCACCGTGGCCGTCAAAGGGTGAAATCGGTTGTCCCAGACCGGCCCAGACGCCGTTGTAGTTGATGCCTGCGGCCATCACCAGAACCAGCACTTCGTTGCTGTCGATCGTGTGGGTGTCCACAACCTCTACCTCGAACGCCTTGTCGGGTGCGCCGTGGCGTTCACGGCGGATGGTCCAGGCATACATTTGCGCGGGGACATGGCCCAACGGGGGCATCTCGCCCATCTCGTAGAGGTTCTTTTTCGGGGCATCGTATTCGGCGATCGTCGGCGTGGTATCCAAAGCCATGGGGCCTCCATTGTCTGGTCATGCCGCAATGCGGAATGATTCCGTGCTGTTGCAGCGAGAGATAAAACCTCCGCGCAATAATGGAAATAGAAAAATGGTATTTTGGGAAATATTATGTCGCAGGCGTTGCCGGATGGGCGGTTTTTCCGGGGCTTTCCCCGCCCGAGCCGTCAAACAGGTGATCAACCGACGCAGCATAAAAGGCGATCAACGGGGTGCCTTCAGCGGTCAACGTAAAGCTGCCATCAACCGTCTCGATCAGCAACTTGCGTTCGATCAGGGCGCGGAGGCCAGCCTCGATCATGTAGTCCAGATCGTCACGGGGGATGTGAACTGCGGTGCCCTGCGCACGGGCATCGGCCACGCGGGACTGCACAAGCACGGTCAAGGCCTTGCGGTCGCGGACACCGCTGTTCAGGGCGCTGGCGACCAAGGGAACAGGTGTCACGGGCATGACGCGACCGATGCGACCCATCAGTTCCGCACCCAATTCGGCCGAGGTATCCCCATGCGTGTCCGTCAGGTATTCCGTCAGGCTGAGAGGGTCGCCAAAGCTTACGGCGGCATATCCGTAGCGATGGAACTTGCCGGTGACCCGCTGCCAGATCTGGCGCCGCATGTATCGCAGGATTGGCGTCATGGAGAAGCGAAACCGCCGTGTGCCGGAAGCATGTGCGGCGATCAGGTTCCGGTCTTCCATCACCCGGTCATAGTTGAGGGCAACGGGCACGAACACCACGTCGCGCGATTTGCCGGGGGTGAAACCATCAAGGATGTATGAAATCAGGCCCAGCTTCGGTTCACCCATCGCGCCGGTCAGCGACAAGCCACCTTCGGGAAACACCGCTTGGGTGACGCCCGCCTCGGTTGCCATTTGCACATAGCGGGCCAGCACCTTGCGATAGAGCGGATTGTTGTGACGACGGCGGATGAAATAACCGCCAAGCGCGCGGACAAGCTGCCTCAGCGGCCAGACCCGTGCCCATTCGCCGACCGCATAAGCCAGCGCCGACCGTTCCGCGACCAGCCATGTCACCAACACGTAATCCATGTTCGAGCGGTGGTTCATCACGAAAATAACAGTCGCGTCGGGGTCAATTTCACCCAGTGCGTCATCGTTGCCCTGCGCCAGCCGCACCCGGTACAGCGATTGCGACAGAACCCGCGCCACCCGGATGGCAAAGCCGAAATAGGTGAAGGCCGAGAAGCCGGGCACGATTTCGCGGGCATAGCGTTCGGCGGTCTGAAAGGCGACGTCTTCGCGGATGCCGGTGCTGCGAGCATGATCGACGATTGCCTGCGCGACCTGTGGATCATAGATCAAGCGCAGCACGGTATCGTTGCGGCGGGCCAGCTTGAAGGGTTGAATGGGCCGTGTCAGGCGTTGATTCAGCTGGGCGACCGCGTTTTCAAGGCGGCGCCGCAGGAACCACCGCACCGAGGGGAAAAGCAGTTTATCCAATGCAGCGATGGCTGCGAACAGCAAGATCAGGACCAATGCCCATACTGGCAGTGTGACGGTGTTCCACATTGGGGCATGTAGGCAGGAAAGCAGAGGCGGGACAATGAACAAGCGCAACGAGCCCGGGCACGGCGTGGTAATACGGCACGGTTTCCCCGAGGCGCAGCGCGATGTGGTGGCCGCGTTGTTCTGGGCTGCGTTCGGCGGCAAGCTTGGCCGCGTCTTGGGACCGCCCGTCAGGGGGCAGGCATTCGTGGCGCGCGTGCTGCAACCGCGATTTGCCATATCGGCCCAGAATCACGATGGCGAGGTGCTGGGGGTTGCGGGGATCAAGACTGCGACCGGCGGACTGGTGGGAGGGGGTTTGCGCGATCTTGCCGCGGTATACGGGTGGCCGCAGGCGCTTTGGCGCGGGCCGCTGTTGTCGTTTTTGGAGCGGGACCTGCCGCCCGATTGCCTTTTGATGGACGGAATTTTTGTCAGTGCAACAGCACGCGGTCAGGGCGTCGGCACGGCATTGTTGCAGGCGGTTTTCGCCGAAGCGCGGGCGCGCGGGATGTCGCGGGTGCAGCTTGACGTAATCGAAACCAACCCCCGGGCGCGGGCGTTGTATGAGCGGCAGGGTTTTGTGGCCGTCAACGTGGAACGGCTGGGCCCCATGCGCCATGTTTTCGGATTTCGCAGCGCCACCCGGATGGAGGCGGTGCTGTAGCAATTGCCGCAATGCAGCGAATTGACAAAGACAGATTGTTTTACATATACCCCAACGAACGGAATATTATTGCCGAGATTGACTTGACCCGGAGACCCCGATGACCGCAGCGCAAAAAGACAAGCCTTGGCTGATCCGCACATATGCAGGCCACTCGACGGCCAAGGCCTCGAACGCGCTTTACCGGAGCAATCTGGCGAAGGGGCAGACCGGATTGTCGGTTGCTTTCGATCTGCCGACGCAGACCGGATACGACAGTGATCATGTGCTCGCGCGGGGCGAGGTTGGCAAAGTAGGCGTGCCGGTCGCCCATCTGGGCGATATGCGGGCGTTGTTCGCCGATATCCCGCTGGATCAGATGAACACGTCGATGACGATCAACGCCACGGCGCCTTGGTTGTTGGCGTTGTATATCGCGGTGGCCGAGGAACAGGGCGCCGATATCGCCGGTTTGCAGGGCACCGTGCAAAATGATCTGATCAAGGAATACCTGAGCCGTGGCACGTATATCTGCCCGCCCGCGCCCAGCCTGAAGATGATCGCGGATGTGGCCGAGTATTGCTATGCCAAAGTGCCAAAATGGAACCCGATGAACGTGTGCTCCTATCATCTGCAAGAGGCCGGCGCGACACCCGAACAGGAACTGGCCTTTGCGTTGGCGACGGCCACTGCGGTGCTTGACGCGTTGAAGCCGCGCGTCGACCCGGCCGATTTTCCGGCGCTTGTGGGGCGGATCAGTTTCTTTGTGAACGCAGGTATCCGGTTCGTGACCGAGATGTGCAAGATGCGCGCCTTCGTCGACCTGTGGGATGAGATCTGCGCCGAGCGTTATGGCGTCCAAGACCCGAAATTCCGGCGGTTTCGGTATGGCGTGCAGGTGAACTCGCTTGGCCTGACCGAACAGCAGCCCGAAAATAACGTCTACCGGATCTTGATCGAGATGCTGGCCGTGACCCTGAGCAAGAATGCCCGCGCGCGTGCGGTGCAATTGCCGGCGTGGAACGAGGCGTTGGGCCTGCCGCGCCCGTGGGATCAGCAGTGGTCGATGCGGATGCAGCAGATCATGGCGTTTGAAACCGACCTTCTGGAATATGGCGACCTGTTTGACGGGAACCCGGTGGTGGATGCCAAGGTCGAGGAATTGAAGCAGGGCGCTCGCGCCGAATTGGCCAATCTGGACAGCATGGGCGGCGCGATTGCCGCCATTGATTACATGAAGGGCCGATTGGTCGAAAGTAATGCCGACCGCGTCAACGCGATCGAACGGGGGGACACGGTCGTCGTCGGCGTGAACAAATACACCCAGACCGAACCAAGCCCCCTGATGGATGTGGACGGCGGCATCATGACGGTCGATCCGGCAGTGGAGGCCGAACAGATCGCCCGGTTGGACGCGTGGCGCGCGACGCGCGACGCCGACGCGGTCAAGGCCGCGCTGGAAGATCTGCGCGCAGCCGCAGCCGCGGGTCGCAACGTGATGCCCGCGTCGGTGATTGCGGCGAAGGCCGGGGTAACCACGGGGGAATGGGCGGGCGTGATGCGCGCGGTGCACGGTGAATACCGAGGGCCGACGGGCGTGTCCAAGTCCGTCTCGAACAAGACCGAGGGGCTGGATGATATCCGCGCCGCCGTGGACGCCGTGTCGGATCGGTTGGGGCGGCGCTTGAAGTTTCTGGTGGGCAAACCGGGGCTTGATGGTCATTCCAATGGTGCCGAACAGATTGCCTTTCGCGCACGCGACTGCGGGATGGATATCGCCTATGAAGGTATTCGCCTGACGCCTGAGGAAATCATCGCCGCCGCCAGAAGCGAAGGGGCCCATGTGATTGGCCTTTCGATCCTGTCGGGCAGCCATGTGCCATTGATCGAAGATATGATGAACCGCCTGCGGGCCGAAGGATTGGATCATATTCCGGTGATGGTAGGCGGGATTATTCCAGATGACGACGCGCGCCAATTGCTGAGCTTTGGTGTCAAAAAGGTATATACGCCCAAGGATTTCGAATTGAATAGGATCATGATGGACATCGTGGCGCTGGCCGACACCACGGCAATTGCCGCCCAGTAGGGATCGGCGAAAAGCTGTCTTTTTAGGCGAGTTTATTACACTCCACTTGAAGCCGCTCATTTTTTGGCGCAATGATTTTATTCGTGCACCGAGATTAATGGGAAACTCGCGTCATACAAAGAAGGACAGCGAACGATGGCAATCGATCTGCAAAATATGAACTTGAATGAACTGCGGGAGCTGCGCAAGGACGTCGACGCGGCAATTGCGACTTTCGAAAAGCGAAAGAAGAAAGAAGCTTTGATTGCTGCCCAAAAAGCGGCGCAAGAACATGGCTTCTCGCTGGATGAGATCATGGGCGGCAAGACGGGCGGCCCCAAGTCCGCACCCAAATATGCCAATCCGGCAGATCCCAGCAAGACCTGGACCGGCCGTGGCCGTCAGCCACAGTGGATCAAGGACCTGCTTGGAAGCGGGAAATCACTGGATGACGTGGCAATCTAGGGAATGACAATTCACATCGGTGCAAAGCCGGGCGAAATCGCTGAGACCGTTCTGATGCCCGGAGATCCGTTGCGTGCCAAATGGGCGGCGGAACGTTTTCTGGACAATCCTGTTTGCGTCAACGAGGTGCGTGGCATGCTGGGTTATACCGGCATGTGGCGCGGCAACCGCGTGACGATCCATGGCTCGGGGATGGGAATGCCCAGCCTGTCGATCTACGCAAATGAGTTGATCCGCGACTATGGTGTGAAAACGCTGATCCGGATCGGATCAACCGGGGCGATGCAATCGCACATCGGGTTGCGCGACGTGGTGTTGGCAATGACGGCCAGCAGCATGTCGACTCCATCACGGGGTATCTTCAAGGAATTGAATTTCGCTCCGTGTGCCGATTTCGGATTGCTTCAGGCGGCTTATCAGGCAGCCCAAGCCAAGGGGTCCAGCGTGCACGTCGGGGGGATCTATTCCTCGGACGTGTTTTATGATGAACGCCCCGATCTGAATGAACAGATGACCCGCCACGGCGTGCTTGCCGTCGAAATGGAAGCGGCTGAACTGTACATTCTGGCGGCGCGCCACGGGTGTCGCGCATTGGCCGCGCTGACGGTGTCCGACCATCTGGTCACCGGAGAGGCGATGCCATCGGATCAACGGCAGTCAAGTTTTTCCGATATGGTGGAAATCGCGCTGGAAGCGGCATTCGCCTGACGACACGGCAGGTATTGGCAAAGAAATAGCGTGCGGCCATCGATCTTGGCCGCACGCGCTAGATTGGCGCTGCGGGCGCGGACGGCATCGCCTGTTTGCACCAAGGGGCCGAAATTCGGCCAGACACATCGTGGCATCACCAAGAGTGATGTTGGCGATGCCCACGGCTATCCCCGATTGTTCCGGCATCCTGAACCGGGAGCATGTCGCAACCCCACCACACCGGATGATGTTCTACCATGGCGTGCGAGCGCGGGCATGTGTGATTGGCTGCGGCGGCCGTTATCGGCCGTGGCTGCGGTCATATCCATTGACGGGCGCGGGCGATTGGCCAGTCAGGGGGGTGTCGAACACCTCGATCAAGAGCGGATGGCAGGTCGCCTCGTCCGAGGAATGTTCGGCACTGCAGTCGCCGCCGGGGCAGGCTGACAACGCGCCCAGCAAGTCGATCTGCGCGATGAAATCAATGTAATCTCCGGGGCGGACCGGGCTGGCCTTCATGAAATACTGCCCTGTATCGCGGGTGAATCCGGTGCACATGAAGACGTTGAGGACGTCATGGATATGGGCCTCGGCATCATGCAGCGACAGGCCGGTTTCACCCGCCAGCGCACGCGTCAGGTTGGAATGGCAGCAATGGTGATACTGACCGCCGGACAAAAGGTTATGCGTGTATGGGTCACAGCGGGTGCCGATCACGTCATGAACGCTGCCGCCATATTGGTCGATGCCATACCAGCCAAGCGTGTCATGCACGACGCTTGCCATCGGGCGCAGATGCGGAAGGCAGGACCAGAGCCTGTCGCCCGTGGTCACGTGGGTGCCGTGCAACGCCCGTGTCTTACCGGAAAAGAACCGTTCCGTCAGGTCATGGGCGTTCCAAAGGTTCAGATCGCCAACCTGTGGCCCCTCGACCGAGGTGATGCGGAACATCTGTCCTGCTGCGACGTGGAAGGTGCGCGCCTCGCGCGGGGGCACCAGCACCTCGGACCGTTTCGTCAGATCGTCAGGTTCCAGCGGCAGATTGGCCACATCCTCAAGGGGCAGATCGTGGACCGGGTAGCAGATCACCGGGGGAACGGCACGGCGCGCATCAGCATCGGCGGGTTGGGTCATCATGGGGTGTTTTGCGTGTGGCATGCGCAACCCGTGCATATGTGCGCGGGCGCCGTCAAGCCCGTGATGGGGCGGGGGCGCTGCCCCCGGCCTGCGGCCTCCCCCGGAGTTTTTCGCCAAGATGAAGCGGGCGCGCACAGCGTGCATTGCGGGCCTGCGCCACGCGGGATGGATTTGGGGCAACCCGGCGGCGCGGCGGCCATCGATGTGAAAGACCGGGGTGTCGACATGGCCGTGCCAGAGCCCGCGGTTTTGCGCATCGGAGGGTCTTCAGGGCGATACCGTGGCCTCGGCCCGCTTTGCGGACCGTTGCATAGACAACAGCGCCCGCCCCGACACCACGACGATCATCGCCTTGCGCATCGGAACGGACATCAAGCCGCTGTGTGCGATCAAACCTGCCGTTCGACCATCATCTTCTTGATCGACGCGATCGCCTTGGCCGGGTTCAGACCCTTGGGGCAGGTCTTGGTGCAGTTCATGATGGTGTGGCAGCGGTAAAGCTTGAAGGGATCTTCCAGCTCGTCCAGACGCTCGCCTGTCGCTTCATCGCGGCTGTCGATGATCCAGCGGTAGGCGTGTAGCAGGGCGGCGGGCCCAAGGTAGCGATCGCCGTTCCACCAGTAGGACGGGCAGGACGTGGAACAACACGCGCACATCACGCATTCGTAGAGACCATCCAGCTTTTCACGGTCATCGATGGATTGCTTCCACTCATGTTCCGGCTTTTGGGTCTTGGTTTCCAGCCACGGCATGATGGAGGCGTGCTGCGCATAGGAATGGGTCAGATCGGGGATCAGATCCTTGACCACAGGCATGTGGGGCAGGGGGTAGATTTTGACGTCGCCCTTCACTTCATCCATGCCGTAGATGCAGGCCAGCGTGTTGATGCCGTCGATATTCATGGCGCACGATCCGCAGATCCCCTCGCGGCAGGACCGGCGGAAGGTCAGGGTCGGATCAATCTCGTTCTTGATCTTGATCAGGGCGTCCAGAACCATTGGGCCGCAGGTGTCCATATCGACCCAATAGGTATCGACGCGCGGGTTCTCACCATCGTCGGGGTTCCAGCGATAGACCTGAAACTTGCGCAGGTTGGTGGCGCCGTCGGGTTTCGGCCAGCTTTTCCCCGTCTTCATGCGGGAGTTTTTCGGCAGGGCAAGTTCAACCATGGGTCTCGTTCTCCAGTCTAGGGTCGCCGCGTCCGTTCACAGGACAAGCGGGCGGGTCGGGCCGGCGCCCGTCAGATTGCGGAAGCAGGTATCGTAAACGGTGTATGGGTCGCGACCGAGCAAGTAGTCGGAACTGATTTCAAGCGACAGCCCGCCGCGCGGACCCTCGTTGCTGATGCCGGCGGCGACGGTGCCGCGCGGCCCCGCAGCCAGCCGCGCGCGTTCCGAGCATTCCTCGTAGGCGCGCCGCGGGCTGGTCGGGCCACAGGCCGTAAGACCCATGATCGCCAGCAGGGCCGATATGAGCGCCACGCGGATCAAAGCAGCCCCGCCAGCGTCGAGGTTTGCGTGACGCAGCGCAGCGTTTCGGGGCGTTGCAGGATGCCCGTGACCGTGTTGATCGTGCCCTGAGTCACGCCGGTCGCCGCGGCCGACCCAATCAAAATCAATTCCTGCGCCGAGGCGCTGTTGATGACGCAATCGGTGATCGGCGTGACCTGCGCGCCCGGAAAGCGTTCCGCCACGATGCCATTGACCACACCGCGCGCCCGGTCCTGTGCCAACCCGTCTGCAACACCTTGCACGATGTTGCATCCGGCAAGGGACAGAAGGCACAAGGCTATGGTGGCGATGCGGATCAATAGACGCGCGCCTTCGGCTTGATCCTGTCCATGTCGATGCCACCCTCGTTGTGGCCCATCAACGGGTTCAGGTGGACGGGGCGATACGACAGGTCGGTCTTGTGGCCATCGACGGTGGCAAGGCTGTGCTTGCGCCAGTTCACGTCGTCCCGATCCGGGTAATCTTCGTGCGCGTGGGCGCCACGGCTTTCCTTGCGCGCCTCGGCTGCGACGATGGTGGCCAGTGCATTGGGCATCAGGTTGGTCAGTTCCAGCGTTTCCATCAGGTCGCTGTTCCAGATCAGGCTGCGATCGGTCACGTGCAGATCGCTGATCTTGCTGGCCACGTTCGCCATCTTTTCCGCGCCTTCCGCCAAGGTCTTGTCGGTGCGGAAGACGGCAGCATCGGCCTGCATGGTCTGTTGCATCTCCAGCCGCAACTCAGCGGTGGGGGTGCCGCCATTGGCATACCGAATCCCGTCAAACCGGCTGATCGCCATGTCGAGGCTGGCTTGGTTCAGGGCGGGGTTCGCGCTGTCGGGGTCGACGATCTTGCCAGCCTTGATGGCGGCGGCGCGACCGAACACCACAAGGTCGATCAGGCTGTTGGAGCCAAGGCGGTTGGCCCCGTGCACCGATGCACACCCAGCCTCGCCCACGGCCATCAGGCCCGGCACGGTCGCATCGGGGTTCTTGGCAGTGGGGTTCAAGACTTCGCCCCAATAGTTCGTGGGGATGCCGCCCATGTTGTAATGCACCGTCGGCAGAACCGGGATGGGTTCCTTGGTCAGGTCGACGCCGGCGAAGATCCGGGCGCTTTCGCTGATGCCCGGCAGGCGCAGGTTCAACGTCTCTGGTGGCAGGTGGTTCAGGTGCAGGTGGATATGGTCCTTGTTCGGACCAACGCCGCGGCCTTCGCGGATCTCCATCGTCATGCAGCGCGACACCACATCGCGAGACGCAAGATCCTTGTAGGTCGGCGCGTAGCGTTCCATGAACCGCTCGCCTTCGGAATTGGTCAGGTATCCGCCTTCGCCACGCGCCCCTTCGGTGATCAGGCAGCCCGCGCCGTAGATGCCGGTCGGGTGGAATTGCACGAATTCCATATCCTGCAGGGGCAGGCCCTGCCGTGCGACCATGCCGCCGCCGTCACCGGTGCAGGTATGGGCCGACGTGGCCGAGAAATAGGCCCGGCCATAGCCGCCGGTGGCCAGCACGACCATCTTGGCGTTGAACACATGCATGGTGCCGTCATCCAGCTTCCATGCCACCACGCCCTGACACTGGCCATCATCGGACATGATCAGGTCGGTCGCGAAATATTCGATGTAGAATTCCGCGTTATGCTTCAGCGACTGGCCATAAAGCGTGTGCAGGATGGCATGGCCGGTCCGGTCTGCGGCGGCGCAGGTGCGCTGCACGGGGGGGCCTTCGCCAAACTGCGTCGTGTGACCGCCAAAAGGACGCTGATAGATGTTGCCATCTTCCGTCCGGGAAAACGGAACCCCGTAATGTTCCAGTTCGTAGACCGCCTTGGGGGCTTCGCGGGCCAGATATTCCATCGCGTCGGTATCGCCCAGCCAGTCAGAACCCTTGACCGTGTCATACATGTGCCAGTGCCAGTGATCCGGCCCCATGTTGCCAAGGCTGGCCGCGATGCCGCCTTGCGCCGCAACGGTATGCGACCGCGTCGGGAACACCTTGGTCACGCAGGCGGTCTTGAGCCCCTGTTCGGCCATGCCAAGCGTCGCGCGCAGGCCCGAGCCGCCAGCGCCCACAACCACCACGTCATAGGTGTGATAGGTGATGTCATAAGCGTTGGAATTGGTCATGTCTTTCATCGGGGTAACCTACCTTATAGCGCGATTTGGGCGAGAGCGATGAGGCCGGCGGCCATCAATCCATAGCTGACGATGATCATTGCGATGATTGCGATCTTGCGTGCCTGGCCGCCGACGTAATCCTCGATCAGGGTCGTCACGCCCAAGCGGAAATGGTGAAAGCTGACCACGATCATCAGCGCGGCGATGATGGCGCGGAGCGGATGCGACAGCGCCGCGACCACGTCAGCATGCGGTTCGCCCAACAAGGGGCCAAAGCTGAATACGAACAGCGGCGTCAGGATCAGAAGCGCCGCGGATGTCACGGTCATGGACCAGAAGTGATGGGTGCCGGATTTCGCGGAACCCAGCCCTTCGACGCGTTTGCGGTCGGTCAGATATGCCATCGTCGTGCCCCCTAAATTGCGATCACGGTCAGGAAGGTCAGTGCGACCGACCCGATGATGATTCCCCAGCCCATCTTGTCGGCTGTGTCCGCGTCAAGGCCGCGCCCGGTATCCCAGATCAGGTGCCGGATGCCGCCAAGCGCATGATACCAAAGCGCCCAAAGCGATCCCAGCATGACCAGATCGCCAAGGACCGAGGTCAGCATGCCATCGGCCATTGCAAAGTATTCCGGGCCGGTCGCGGCGGCGATCAGCCACCAGACAATCAGCAAGGCCCCCAGCAACAAGGCGTTGCCGGTAATGCGGTTGAGGATCGATGTGATCGAATTGAGCTGCGGACGATAAATCTGCAGATGCGGCGAGAGGGGCCGGTTGCCCCGGTTCACGTCGGCCATTGCGGACACCCTTTCGGCTTTCGCTTTGTCTGGTCAGTGTTGGGGATAATGAATAGCGGGTTTTGCGGCGCTGTCACGGGGTTCAGGTGCGAAAAACCGGGAAATCGTGGGTCTTAACGCCGCAGATCGCCGCTTGTGATCACATGATTTCAGGCTGTGATCACGAAATCGAACCTAAAGCGGGACCAAGGCCCAATAATCCAGATCAAGCAGGACCTCGGGCAGGTATTTGCCGTCATCACCCCTGATCGCGCCGACGCTGCCGCCCGTTTTCATCGCAACCAGCCGCAGGCGCAGCGCCCCGACGCCGGGGGCGGATGTCGGGGCCTTGTCCAGCACCTCTGACCAAGCGCGCACGGTATCGCCCGCGAAACACGGGTTGGCGTGGGCGCCCGCGTTGATGGCGGCGATCATCTGCGCATTGGCAAGCCCATTGAACGACAGGGCCCGTGCCATGCTGATGACATGGCCGCCATAGATCAGGCGTTGCCCATCGGGGCGGTTGGTGGCGTCGAAATGCACCTTGGCCGTGTTTTGCCAAAGCCGCGTTGCCAGCATGTGTTCGGCTTCTTCGATGGTCACCCCATCGACATGGTCGATAACCTCGCCGGTGCTGTAATCCGCAAAGCGGTGCGGTTCGCCTGCAAGTGTGAAATCATAATTGGTGAAATCAAGGCCGCGCGGCACCGGCAAGGTATCTGGCTGCACCACATTGCCAAGATCGGGGATCGTGGTTTCGGGGGCGGGGGCGTCAGGATCCGCCTTGCGCACCATCACCCAGCGCACGTAATCCAGCACCGTTTCGTCACGTTGATTAAGCCCGGTGGTGCGCACGTAGACCACACCGGATTTTCCGTTGGAATTCTGCTTCAGGCCGATCACCTCGGACCGACTGCGCAAGGTGTCGCCGGGGTAGACGGACAGATGAAACCGCCCCTCCGCATAGCCAAGGTTGGCCACGGCGTTCAGGGAAATATCCGGAACGGTCTTACCAAACACCACGTGGAACGCGATAAGGTCGTCGACCGGGCTGGCGGGCAGGCCGCAGGACCGGGCGAATGCGTCAGACGAAGACAGCGCATGCCGCGCAGGGTAAAGCGCGTGATAAAGGGCGCGTTCGCCGCCGGAAATCGTGCGCGGCACCGCGTGGTCGATCACCTGACCCATGGCGTAGTCTTCGAAGAAACGGCCCGCGTTCGTCTTGGCCGCCATCATTGCGCCCCAAGTTTGATGCCGGGCGTATAGGTGCCGGGCGCGTCCTTGGTTACGGCCTGCGCACAGCGCATCACGTTGGCCGCCGGGTCAAACGTGTATTGCGGTGAGCCATAAAGCACCCAGCCCTTGTTCAGCGCATCGGTAACTTTGTGGCAAAAGGCCGAGGTGTCTTCCTCGGTCAACAGGCGATACAGCTTCATGATGGGAACGGCCAGACGCCCAGCCAGTTATGGATGAACCCGATGATGCCCAGCAGCACGACCGATGCGGCAAGGAACGCCGCATCCATCACATAACTGCCGTTGGTCTGGGGCTTGACCCATGCCCTGTCGGCCCGATTGATCGTGATCACCGCCGCGACCGACCATGCCAACAGGCCACCGAACAGAAGGATCGACGACAGATCACCGTTCACCAGAAGGTGCGCCACGGCCCAAAGCTTGAAACCCGTCAGCATCGGATGGCGCATGCCCGCAACCAATTTGCCGCGCTTTGGCGCCGGGCTCATCAGCCACAGCGCGATCAGCATCAGCAGGTTGTTTATATGCACGGTCCACGCTGGGGGCATCCAGACGTTGATGAAGGGCGCAGCGCGGTAGCCGATGACCATCAAGACGATCGATGCCACCAGCGCCAGCGCCACCAGCCCCTTGCCGGCATTTCCCAGCTTGCCGCGCGGGCCGGGGGCCAGTCGCTTGAACAGATGCGCGCCGGCCCACAGGGCCACGCCAAGGATAAGGATGACAAAGCCCATTCAGGCGACCTCCAGCTTTGCGATGGCGTCGGCTTTGGCAAGCGTTGCCCGGGCCGTTTCGACATGCAGGTTTTCAACAATCTTTCCGTCCACGACGGCAACACCCTGCCCGTCGGCCACGGCGGCGTCAAAGGCTTCGATCTGACGGCGGGCCAGATCGACATCGGCGTCCGAGGGGGCAAAGGCGGCATTGGCGATGGCAATCTGGGCAGGGTGGATCAGGGTTTTCCCGTCCATGCCCATATCGCGGCCCTCGGCGCATTCCGCTGTCAGGCCGTCATCGTCCTTGAAGGCGTTATAAACGCCATCGACGCAGACCAGCCCATGCGCGCGGGCCGCAAGCAGGCACAGTTGCAGGGACGTGATCATCGCCG
>Ga0075467_10002313_pt1 | contig 15064 bp, 17 predicted proteins | sample DEB08_DNA_9_FD_75067 | JGI IMG/M metagenome (GOLD analysis project Ga0075467, IMG submission 75067) | Aqueous microbial communities from the Delaware River and Bay under freshwater to marine salinity gradient to study organic matter... | ecosystem: Environmental > Aquatic > Marine > Coastal ... | reverse complement strand
GCGCTGTGGTGAACAAATACGTCACCGCCGCCTTCTTGCTCGATGAAACCAAAACCTTTACTGTCGTTGAACCACTTAACAGTGCCAGAAACTCTATCCGACATAACTAACCTCACTTATAAAAAATTGTGTACCGTTTAAGGCATTTAAAATATCCAGCCTCGTAACGGGGCTAGCCTACACCTTTATATTAGAACTGATTTTGATTTACACAACAGTCATCATATAAAGGCATTACTGTTTCAACAGACACTAAAGTGTGCAACCGTCAATTCAGACCGCGCAGTGTATTGGGTTTTTCTTGATTTGGCTAATATTTGCGCGGTCTTTAATCAAATAAACCGCTATTTTGATCAATTTTTAACCATTTTTCATAATTTAGGGCAAGATTCAGGGCCGAAATGGTGTGACTAGTCGTTTTTAGTCGTCGGCGAGTTACTTTATGGACGGCTTTGTCGGGAGTCAAAATACTCTTTCAACTCCGGAAACGGGTTTAAATGGAAAGCTCGATGCTACTATTCTGGCCTTAGGTAAAGGGTTAAGGAGCCTGCGCTTACTTTTAGTTATTTTTTCTATTAAAAAAACCAAAAAGGACCAATCAAGATGTTACCTCAGCCTATTGTTGAACAGCTAGTCGCCATTGTTGGCGAGTCGCGGTTACTGCTCGAAGCCGACGATTTACAGCGCTTTGGCGTTGATCGCACGACGCTGTGGCAAGCGGCACCCTGCGGGGTGGTTTTGCCGGGAACGGTTGAAGAGGTGCAGTCTATTGTGCGACTTGCCAATCAGTACAATTTGGCCGTTGTGCCCTCGGGTGGCAGGACGGGTCTAAGTGGCGGTGCTGTGGCAAAGGATGGCGAGCTGGTAGTGGCCCTTGATCGAATGAATCAAGTGATTGAATTTAACCCAGTGGATCGCAGCGTCAAAGTGGGTGCTGGCATGATCACTGGGCAGCTGCAGCAATTTGCCGAGCAGCAGGGGCTTTTCTATCCAGTAGATTTTGCCTCCTCGGGCTCCAGTCAGATTGGCGGTAATATAGCGACCAACGCTGGCGGCATTAAAGTGATCAAGTACGGCATGACACGTAACTGGGTTGCCGGTCTTAAGGTGGTCAACGGTGCCGGCGACCTGTTTGAGCTAAATAAAGGCCTGGCAAAAAATAACACCGGTTACGATTTGCGCCATCTCTTTATTGGTTCCGAAGGAACCCTGGGGCTGATTTGTGAGGCTACGATCCAGCTAGCTCCTACGCCGCTGGAATCATCAGTGATGGTGTTGGGAATTGAATATTTTTCTGAGATTGTCGATGTACTGACCTGCTTTAGTCGCGATCTGGATCTCAGTGCCTTTGAATTTTTCTCTCAACAGGCCCTGGACAAAGTTGTAGCTCATCGCGGTCACGCCGTACCGTTTCAGACAGAGACCGCTTTTTATGCCTTGCTTGAGTTTGAGCACAGTAGCCCAGATGTTGTGGATAAGGCCATGGAATTGTTTGAACGCTGTGTTGATAAGGGCTGGGTGATGGATGGGGTTCTCAGCCAAAGTTTGTCTCAGGCGAAGAATCTGTGGAAATTGCGTGAGGATATTTCAGAGACACTGTGGCAGTGGCAGCCCTATAAAAACGATATCTCAGTGCGTATTTCACGCATGGCAGATTTTCTTGGAGAGGTTGATCAGCTGGTTATGGAGCAGTATCCGGATTTTGAGATAATTTGGTATGGCCATATAGGGGACGGCAACCTACACCTTAATATCCTTAAGCCAGAGGTTCTTTCGGTAGATAAGTTCCATAGCAAATGTGCTAATGTCAGTTCTTCGATTGGACAGCTATTGGCAAAGTATGAAGGCAGCGTTTCTGCTGAACACGGTGTTGGATTACTGAAGAAAGATTACCTTCACTACTCCCGATCTGCAGTCGAAATGGATATGATGCGTAGTATTAAGCGAGCCTTCGACCCCAACCATATTATGAATCCGGGCAAGTTGTTTGACTGTTGATTAGCCCCCTGAGCTAGAAGAGTAAATCCCATGATAATCAATGACGATGTTAGCGACTCGGAGTTTCTCGACCCCTCGTTAGCAGAGCGAAAAAATCTCGCATTCCTCGTTTATATACTCCAGGGCTTTGGTTTCCTCACTGGAGGGTTAACCTGGATTGCTGCAATGATGGTCAATTACATTAAGCGCGACAGTATTCGAGGCACCTGGCTGGAGACTCATTTTCGCTGGCAATTGAATACCTTTTGGTATGGATTGCTGTGGTGGGTCGTGGGCTTAATATCCTGGCTACTGTTACTCGGCTGGCTGGTCTGGGGGATTCTTACTCTGTGGGCTATTTACCGAGTGGTTAAAGGAGCACTGCTACTTAATGACAACAGGTCAATTATCTTCTAGGTAGCTTTGAGCTATTACTGGCTCCTCTTATCCCGCTCTCTTGTCTTGCTCTAAGGAAATCCAATGTCAGATTACATCCATATCGTCGACGGCGTCCCCCTGTCATTACCGCTAGGAAAAATTGTCTGCGTCGGCAGAAACTATGCCGAGCACGCAAAAGAGCTGAATAATCCCATTCCCACCGAGCCGGTACTGTTTATTAAGCCGAGCACAGCCCTGGCCGCGCTAGACGGGCCAGTGGCAATTCCCACAGCCTGGGGCTCCTGTCACTTTGAGGCGGAGATGAGCGTTTTAATTGGTCAGTCTCTCAGCAATTGTTCTGAGCAGCAGGCGGCCGACGCTATTGCTGGTATTGGCATAGCTCTGGATTTAACTTTGCGCGATTTACAGGCTGAGCTGAAACAGAAAAGTCTGCCCTGGGAAAAAGCCAAGGCCTTTGATGGGGCCTGTCCCACATCCGTATTTGTGACAGCGCCGGTGGCGGAGTTGCAGGACCAGCAGATTCAGCTGCGTCAAAATGGCGAATTAAAACAGGATGGCAGCAGCGCCGATATGCTGACACCGGTGTTGCCGCTGTTGGTCTATATCAGCCAGTTCTTCACCTTGCAGCCAGGCGATATTGTGCTCACAGGTACCCCAGCTGGCGTTGGATCTTTGGCGCTAGGTGATGAGCTGCAACTGAGTCTGTCAAATAAAATTAATCTGTCCACTACTATAGTAAAAAAGAATTTAATATGAAATTGGCACCGGGAATTTACAAACATTACAAAGGCAATCTCTACGAAGTCATTGGCGTCGCCCAACATAGCGAGACAGAGGAAATGATGGCAGTTTACAAAACTCTCTATGGGGATTTCAGTCTCTGGGTTCGCCCCCTGACTATGTTTATGGAAACCCTTGATATTGAGGGCAAAACCGTTGCCCGCTTTGAATTTATTGAGGCCACTACCTAATCATGTTGTATGTTACTGCTGGAGTATCGATTCCCGATAGCGAAATTGAGCTATCGGCAGTGCGCTCCCAGGGCCCTGGTGGGCAGCACGTCAACAAAGTTTCCTCGGCGATTCATCTGCGCTTTGATGTAAAGCAATCATCGCTCCCGGAGTTATTTAAGCAGCGACTGCTGAGACTCAGCGACCAGCGCATCTCCAAAGAGGGGGTGATTGTGATCAAGGCGCAAACTACCCGCAGTCAGGAAAAGAATCGTCAGGAAGCACTGGATCGGCTGGTGCAGCTACTGGTTGAAGTGAGCTATACGCCAAAGGTTCGCCGGCCGACCAAGCCCACCAAGGGGTCCCAGCGCCGGCGCATGGATAAAAAGACCCTGCACGGCAAGCAAAAGTCTCTGCGTTCAAAAGTCTCTCCGGACTGAGCTCATCAGTGTAAACTCCGCGCAACTCAGTTAATGGTTGCCCCCAATGCCCGAATCGAAAACTCATCCCTTTGATAGTCTTAGCCCCGATTTATTGATCGACGCTGTTGAGAGCGCCGGTTTCGTCAGTGACGGGCGTCTGTTGGCACTGAATAGCTATGAAAATCGGGTCTATCAGGTGGGCATCGAAGACGAGACACCGATGATCGCTAAGTTCTATCGTCCGGATCGTTGGAGTCGTGAGCAAATTCTTGAAGAGCACGAATTTTGTTTTCAGCTGGTGGACCAAGAATTGCCAGTGGTGCCGCCATGGTGCAATGCAGAGGGCAATAGCTTGAGTGAATTCGGCGGTTTTAGTTTTGCTCTTTTTCAACGCAAAGGCGGTCGCGCGCCAGAGTTGGATAACCTCGACAATCTATTTATTCTCGGCCGATTGATGGGTCGCATTCATGGCATCGGCGCCACCAAGCCGTTTAAATATAGGCCAAAGTTAGATAGCAAAGCCTTTGGCTGGAATTCCTATAAGCTGATCAGCGCACAGTTTATTCCCGAGGGTCTGCGTCCGGCTTACGATTCTCTGGCTCTGGATATTATGAACAAGGTCGAAGAGATTCTGGCAGATTACGGCGAAATTAATCATATTCGCGTCCACGGCGACTGCCACTCTGGAAATATTCTCTGGCGCGATGATAACCCGCATTTTGTCGATTTTGACGATTCCCGTATGGCGCCTGCGATTCAGGATCTATGGATGTTGCTGTCCGGTGATCGTCAGGAGCAGACGTTACAGATTGCCGAATTAGTGGAAGGTTATAGCGAGTTCTATGATTTTGATGTGCGCGAGCTAAAGCTGATTGAAGTGATGCGCACCTTGCGGATTATGCACCACAGTGCCTGGATCGCTAAGCGCTGGACAGACCCGGCTTTTCCCCGGGCCTTTACCTGGTTTAATACACCGCGTTATTGGAGCGAGCATATTCTGCAGCTGCGGGAGCAGTTTGCCGCGCTGCAGGAGCCGCCGATTCAATTGATGCGTTAGTGTCTGACCATTTTTACAATCTACCAGCTGTAGTTAACGCCTATGGTCAACTGGCTGTCAGAAGAGCGCGTCCCCAGTGCTGGCTGATTGTCATAGGTCCATTCAAGCTTGAGCTCGGTAAACAGATTTGCCACTACCGGCACCTTTAGTCCGAAGTCGGCATTGATTTCCGAGTCACTCATATCGGTCAGTGCCACCTGCAGTCCATGGCGGTGGAAAATCTCCATATTGTTGCCCAGCATGCGTCGATAGTCTGCCGCCCAACTCCAGGTTAATCGGTGGTCTTTGGTTTGATCTTTAAGGTCTTCGCTGATCCATAGCAAACCGGTCTCAGCCGATAGCGAGGTAATTTCCGAATCCCAGAACTGGCGACCTATGGCGCTACCTACTGAGTAGAACTGATCAATAGAGCGGTCGTCATTGGCCCCCCAAGACAGGGCATTGCTCCAGAACCACTTATCCTGAAAAAACCAATCGACACCGTAGCCGAGGTCATATTGTTCTGCGGGTCTGGAACCGTCGAGGCTATGACTTTCAAAGTTGATTTCAGAGCTGTGGCGAAAATCACCGTCACGCCATTCCACGTCGCCGTCGAGATCCCAGTCTTCACGTTTGATATTGCCGCTAGAATAGCCGCCGGTAAAAGACAGATCGCCGTTGTAGGTGTTGCTAAAAAGCGCAGCAGTGGGCGCATCTAGGGCCGCGCCATTTAGGGTCGCAATACGCGTCTTATCTATGGCCAGCAGACCAAAGTTGTCCGACATCCACAGCACCTGGTCTTCGGTTTTTTCCTGCATGGTTCCGTTTAGGATGTCGCCATTGGTCAATGTCAGTTGATCGGCAAGGCAAAGTGCAGAGGTAGCAAGTAGGACCAGGCCGAATAACGATCTGATAGTCGAAGAAATATGCTGCATAAATAACTCCTGTATTTGTGGTGAGCGCTGGCTCGAGGTCCTTTTAGCGGGCCCGTATTTTACACATTTAAATCTTGTCGTCATTAGTTGTGAAAATATCTTTATCTTTAAGTCTGTTCATCAGTAGAATGCCCGATTAGGGATCAGGCGGTTAATGATGGCCTTAAATTTATTAATCTTATTGAAGTGGTAAAGGAGAGAACCTAATGAGCGAAGTCCCAGCAGAATTAAAATACGCCAGCAGTCACGAGTGGACTAGATTGGAAAGCGACGGTAGCGTTGTTGTCGGAATTACCGATCACGCTCAGGATGCGCTAGGCGATGTGGTCTACATAGAGCTGCCCGAAGTGGGCGCCCATATTGACGCCGGTTCTGAAGTTGCCGTGATTGAGTCGGTTAAAGCAGCTTCGGATATTTACTCTCCGGTTACCGGTGATGTGACAGAAATTAACCCGGCACTTGAAGATGAGCCTGAGAGCGTTAATAGCTCTCCCTATGGTGATGGCTGGTTATTCCGTGTTATGCCTACAGATACAGCTAGCATGGGTGATCTGATGGACGCGGAGGCTTATGCAGCCTCTGTAGAAGAATAAGCGATAAAATAAAACAGGGTGGAAAGCTGATCAGGCAGTTTGCAAGTTATCTAGGCCGCTATAAAAAACCTCGATGCTAAACAAGTCGGGGTTTTTTTATGTCTGTCTCTAACACCTTTAGTCCCGCAGGGAGATAATCTGCCAGTGCTTTTGTGCAGCTATTTCTTGTAACGCCGGGCAGGGATCCACGGCCACAGCATGATCAACTTCCAGCAGCAGTGGCAGGTCATTGATCGAGTCACTGTAAAACCAGCTGCCTTCAAGTGTCTCGCTCTGTTCTGCAAGCCAGGCATTGAGTCGCACGACCTTGCCCTCTTGATAGGTAGGCACGCCCTCAATCTTGCCGCTATAACGGCCGTCGACGATTTGTGCATCTGTGGCCAAAATCTCTGTCACACCCAAACTGTGGCAGATTGGCTCGACAATAAAACGATTGGTCGAGGTGATAATCAACAGTCGATCGCCGGCATCCCGATGCTGTTGCAGTAGGGCCTTGGCTTTGGCCAATTGCATAGGTGCAATCACTTGCTGCATAAAGCGCTTATGGAGCTCATCGAGCTCTGCCATGGACATTTCAGTCAATGGCTGCAGAGAAAATTCTAGATAGGCAAAAATATCCAAACTACCGGCGACGTAATCAGCGTAGAATTGATCATTGGTTTTCTTGAACTGCTGAGCATCAACAAGCTGCTCAGAGACTAAAAATTCGCCCCAGCTGTGATCGCTGTCACCAGAGATCAATGTGTTGTCGAGGTCGAAAATAGCCAGTGCCATAACTTGGTGTCCAGATGGATTTTAGTCCGAGAGGATAACCATAGCGCAGGGTTGTCTCAAGAGAAAATTGCCGAGATCGGCAGACTATGGAACAATGAAGCAGCATTAATGCTTGCATAAAAGGGTGTATTTGAATTGGTTGATAAGGATGGTTATCGCTCCAACGTCGCTATTGTTATAGGTGATGGCAACGGCCGTCTATTCTGGGCAAAGCGAGTTGGCCAGCAGGCTTGGCAGTTCCCCCAGGGTGGCATAGATCACGGCGAGTCCGTTGAGGATGCGCTCTATCGCGAGCTCTACGAAGAAGTCGGCCTCAAATCCGGCGATGTAAAAATCCTCCAGCGCTCCAAGCGCTGGCTGCGCTATAACATTCCCGAGCAGATGCAGCGCAAACACTCGAAGCCTCTGTGTATTGGTCAAAAGCAACGTTGGTTTTATTTACAGATGACCTGCGATCCTGCAAGCGTTCGCTTTGATACCAGTGGCACCCCTGAATTCGATGATTGGCAGTGGGTCAACTACTGGTACCCAGTCAATTCGGTAATCTCCTTTAAGCGCACAATTTATCGCAATGCATTGCAGGAATTTTCTTCTGCCAATGCCCGCTTGCAGCACTCATTCTCTTCTAAGGGCTCCTAACTATGTTGGCGTCGCTGCGCAATATAGTGCAAGAGGTAAACAGTGCCCGCAGTCTTGGCGAGGTGCTGACAATTATTGTCAAAGAAGTGCGCTCGGCCATGCAGGCCGGTGTCTGTTCGGTTTATTTATTTGACGAATCCGATCAGCGCTATGTGCTGATGGCCACCGAAGGTCTGCGCCAAGAGTCGATTGGCAATGTGCGTTTGGCTATGCGCGAGGGGCTGGTGGGTCTGGTCGCCGCCCGAGAGGAGCCGCTTAATTTAAAAGACGCCGACAAGCATCCGAGCTTTGCCTATTTCGAAGAAACCGGCGAGAGCCCCTTTCACTCGTTTTTGGGTGTGCCAATAATTCATCACCGCAAGGTGCTGGGCATCTTGGTCTTGCAGCAGGAAACCCAGAGACGCTTCGAGAGTGAAGAAGAAGCCTTTGTGGTGACTGTCTGCGCCCAGCTGTCGGGAGCCATCGCCCATGCAGAAGCCACCGGCGCACTGCGTCAACTGGCCTCGGCTGGGGGTGACAGGCTTCGCGAAGCATTGTTTCGCGGTATTCCCAGTTCACCTGGTGTGGGTATTGGCCGGGTTGTCTTGGTTGCACCAACCGCAGATCTCAAGTCAGTTCCCGAACGCTTTGCCACTGACATCCCCGCCGAGATAGAGGTATTCCGCACGGCCCTGGAGTCGGCCAAAGACGATATGCGCAATCTCAGCAAGGGGCTTGAGGGTAAGTTGAGCTCGGAAGAGATCGCGCTGTTTGATATTTATATCCGCATGCTCGATGACCACTCTCTGGGCGGCGAAGTGATCGCGGCAATTGTTGATGGCCAGGCTGCTCAAAGCGCCTGGAGCTCGGTGATACTCAAACATGTGCGCACCTTTCGCAAAATGGATGATCCCTATCTCCGTGAGCGTGCCGCTGACGTAAATGATCTGGGTCGCCGTGTACTGGGTTATCTGCAGCGCAATGAAAAAAATACCCAGCCGCTGCCGCGACGGATTATTTTGGTCGGTGAAGATCTGTCTGCTTCGGCTCTGGCGGATATTCCGATAGACCGCTTGGTAGGCATAGTGTCGGTTAAAGGTTCGAGCAACTCCCATATGGCGATTGTCGGTCGCGCCCTAGGCGTACCCACAGTGATGGGCGCAGTTGATTTGCCCTGGACCGAGATGGAAGGCCGCGAGTTAATTATTGATGGCTTTAGTGGCGATGTAATCAGCCGCGCGACCCGCCGTATGCGTCGCGCTTATCTGCATCGTCAGCGCCAGGAAAAGCTGCTGGCCAAGGACCTTGAAAGACTCCGTGATATTCTCTGTGTCACCCCGGATGGATTGTCCATTACCCTGTGGATTAATACTGGTCTGCGTCAGGATATTGCCCTGGCCTTAAAAAGCAGTGCCGAAGGTGTGGGTCTTTACCGCACTGAAATTCCGTTTTTTATGCGTTCGAGCTTTCCCACGGAAGATGAGCAAACCGAAATCTATCGCGAGCAATTGCAGGCTTTTGCGCCTAATCCAGTGACTATGCGGACATTAGACATAGGTGGCGATAAAGCGTTGCCCTACTTCCCCATTGAAGAGGAAAACCCCTTTCTCGGCTGGCGCGGTATTCGTATCTCACTCGATCACCCAGAGATCTTTCTGATTCAGATTCGCGCCATGTTGCGCGCCAGTGAGGGGCTCAATAATCTGCGTATTATGCTACCCATGATCAGCAGTGTGCCTGAGCTGGACAGCGCCATGGAGCTGATCGACAGAGCCTGTAGGGAGCTCATGCAAGAGGAGGGCTATAATCTTGAAAAGCCCGCCATCGGTGCGATGATCGAAGTGCCGGCAGCGGTCTATCAAGTCAAAGAGATCGGTCGGCGGGTAGATTTTCTCTCTGTAGGCACTAACGATTTGACTCAGTATCTACTCGCTGTAGACCGTAATAATCCGCGGGTTGCAGACCTTTATCACTCCCTGCATCCAGCGGTTTTGCGCGCTTTAAAAAGTATTATTGAGCAGGCCGATGCGGTGAACTGTCAGGTCAGTGTTTGTGGTGAGATGGCCGGTGATCCCCTCTCAGCGGTTATACTAATGGGTTTGGGTTACGACCACCTATCTATGAGTGCCAATAGCTTGCTAAAAGTGAAATCTATGCTCAGTCAGGTGTCAAAAGCCGAGGCTCAGAGTTTGGCCAAACGCGCGCTGCGCATGTCTGACGCGGGTTCTGTTTCTCAATTACTCTCTGATGCTCTCAGTCGACCAGAGCTGGTGAAGCTCTATCGCCCAGCCGAGCTTGATGAGAAGGCCGGCTTTTCAGACAGTTTGACTAGCCTTAAGCTGGTTAAATAGCCTTAAAAAGTAAATATCTCGCTCTGCTCTGCAATACCTTTTATATAAGTCTGTTCGGCAACACTGCTGCCTGAGTTAGAAAGCACAATCGAGGTTGATGCCCTGGTGCCGTAATCTTCTGCAACAATAAACGCTGAGGACAGACGTCGCTCCCAGTCTGCGGAGACGCCGGTATCGGGGAGCAAGTGGTCGGGATAGTTTTGATTTTTCTCTAGAAGGCCCAACAGATCGTCGAATATTTGTTGATTACTGCGCTGATCGCCCAGGGTCTCAGTGAGCCGTTGCCGAGCGTAGTCAACCTTCGGCCATGGGCTGTCCAACAGATGATTGCTCAGGGCATAAATGCCGGGCTCAAGACTGCGGACCTGGTTATTGAAATTATTCAAATAGAGCAGTTGCTCGCCATCGTAAATTAGCAGATTAAATCCGCCATACAGATCCAAACTCTCAAGCACCGAATCCACCCAGCTCTGAGCCGAGGCCTGGGAGCAGAGAAAATCAGTTACTAGGTTGCCCCGTGATTTGGGTCGCGCCTCGTGAAATCCTGGCTTAGAGAAGTCTCTAAAGTTGGTCACCGCGGCGAAACGGCCACTGTGGGAGAGCCCCATCCAGGTTCCCCCCTCCTTCTTATCGCGACCGGCCAGCACAGGCATATCCTGCCACCAATGCATGGGCAGAGTTGGACGCTGATAGAACTCATCGCGATTTGAACAGACGGCGAGAGCGATATCTGGGCGGTGATTAAAGGCGATCGCAAGTAGGCACATGGCGGGCAGTGTAGCTTTTTAGCGTTTTAGTTTAGTTTTATTTTTGGTATTTTATTCGAATCGCTCTATATGAATAGCTTTATTTTATCCCTTTATTCAATCGCCGCGTGGCAGCTGCATAGATAAAAAGTTATCATCAGCGCAGAATTAAAACTTGAGAAACGCAATGCTAAATTATCCACAGATCGACCCAGTCGCGCTGTCACTAGGACCGTTTGAATTGGCGGGTACGGTTATTGGTCCACTGCAGGTGCACTGGTATGGCATTATGTACCTGTTGGCGTTCACCTGTGCTTGGTTATTGGCAAGCCGCAACAGCCAGCGTCCCTGGTCGCCGATCGTTAAAACCCAGGTTGAAGATCTGATTGTGTTTGGTGCCTGGGGGGTGATTCTCGGCGGCCGTTTTGGCTATATGCTGTTTTACAGCGCCGACAAATGGCTCGCCGATCCTGGTATGATTTTTCGCATCTGGGAAGGTGGTATGTCATTTCATGGCGGCCTGCTCGGCGTTGCCCTTGCCCTTATGCTCTATGCGCGCAAGCATAAACTCTCGTTTCTCAGCCTTGCTGATTTTGTTGTGCCGTTGGTGCCAGCGGGCCTGTTCTTTGGTCGCCTGGGGAACTTTGTCGGTCAGGAGCTCTGGGGCCGTCCCACTGATCTGTCTTGGGGCATGCTGTTCCCTGCTGACCCAGAGCAATTGGCGCGCCACCCTTCGCAATTGTATGAAGCCTTTCTCGAGGGCGCGGTGCTGTTCTTGATTATCAACTGGTATGCCAGAAAGCCACGTCTATTTGGCGAAGTCTCGGGCCTGTTTTTAATTCTCTACGGCGCCTTCCGCTTTGCTGTTGAGTTTGTCCGCCAGCCAGATCCCCAGTTTGCTCTAGATTCAGGTGCGGCGGAGTTGCTCGGTTGGATGACTCGCGGTCAGACTCTCTGTGTGCCGATGATTCTCTTCGGTCTCTGGTTAATGCGCAAATCCCTGCGCGCACTTGTCAGCCGCAAGGCATAAGAGTTTTTCATGCAACAATATTTAGATTTAATTAAACATATTCGCGATCACGGCGTTAAAAAAGAAGATCGCACCGGCACCGGTACCCAGAGTATCTTTGGCCATCAGATGCGCTTTGATTTGAGCAAGGGCTTTCCCTTGGTGACCACTAAAAAAGTTCACCTCAAATCCATACTCCATGAACTGCTGTGGTTTATTCGCGGCGATACCAATATTCGCTACCTGGTTGAAAATGGCGTCGGCATCTGGAATGACTGGCCCTACCAGAACTGGCTGCGCGAGACTGACCAAGAAGCGGCCTACCCTATGTATTCGCCGGAGTGGAACACAAAAAAGACGGAGTTTGTTCAGCGCATTAAGGACGACGATGGGTTTGCTCAGCAGTACGGCGATCTGGGACCTGTGTACGGTCATCAGTGGCGCAACTTTGAAGGCGTAGATCAGCTTGCTCAGGTGGTTGAAGAGATCAAAATCAACCCCGATTCGCGACGCTTAATAGTGTCGGCATGGAATCCAAAAGATATTCCGGTAATGGTTAAATCGGGTCTACCGCCCTGTCACAGCCTATTCCAGTTTTATGTCACCGAGGGGCGTCTCTCCTGTCAGCTCTATCAGCGCAGTGCCGACGTGTTTCTCGGGGTGCCGTTTAATATTGCCTCCTATGCCATATTGACCCTGATGATTGCCCAGGTATGCGGTCTTAAGCCTGGTGATTTCGTCCACACCTTTGGCGATGCACACCTCTACAGCAACCATATGGATCAGGTGGAGGAGCTGCTCTCCCGCGAGACTTATCCGCTGCCGACGCTGGCGATCAATGCCGATGTCGACAACCTATTTGATTTTGTTTTTGACGACTTTGAATTGCTCGACTATCAGAGTCATGGACCCATTTCTGCACCTGTAGCGGTCTGACCGCGCCTGAGACAATATTATGCAAGTATCTTTGATTGTGGCCGTAAGCCGTAACGGTGTAATTGGTCTGAATAATCAGCTGCCCTGGCATTTACCAGAAGACCTCAAATACTTTAAGTCTGTGACCATGGGCAAGCCCTTGATTATGGGCCGCAAGACCTATGACTCCATTGGCCGACCTCTTCCCGGGCGCACTAACATAGTGATCACCCGCGACCCTGAATGGCGAGCCGAAGGTGTTCAGGTTGCGCAAACCTTGCTCCAGGCCATGACTCTGGCGCGTTTAGCTTGCGCTGATGCTGGGGCCGAAGAAATTATGGTGATTGGTGGCGAGCAAATCTATCGCCTGACATTGCCGGTTGCTGACCGCCTCTACCTAACCGAAGTTCAGGCTCAAGTAGAGGGCGATGCATTCTTCCCCGACTATGATTTAGAGCAATGGCATCAGGTCAGTGAGCAGTTACCTGAGAAAACCGACACCCATCCCTACAGATATCTGGTCTTGGAACGAAAGCCCAGTTAGTTGTTACATTAGGTAACAAAGCCAATCCCAATTAAGTTAGCCGACCTCAAATTGAGGCCACAAATTGATTCTTTTAGATCAGCCTGTTAAAAAGACGCACCAATAAAAATTGTCAGCTACTGGGCGAGTATTATTTCCAGTGTTTGAGAATATAAAGATCATCAATCCGATAGACCCAGTTGAGGGAACTATGAAAAAGCAACCACTAAAAGCACTGGCCTTATGCGCCGTACTTGCCGGTGGCTTAACTGCAGTTGCAGTTCAGGCTACAGAAGTAAGTGAAGTGTTAAAAGCAGGAGCCGTTAAGGTTCAAGCCGCGAAAACAGCCCAGGAAAAAGTTGATCGCATCGCCGATCAAACCGACGGTCTGTTACAAGAATTCAAGCAAGTGAACAAGCAGATTGAAAGTCTGCGTGTTTATAACTCACAGCTTGAGCGCCAGATCGAAAGCCAGAAGCAAATGATGGCAGAGCTCGTTGAGTCGATTGAGAATGCCACTGTTATCGAGCGCGGTATATCGCCTTTAATGGAAAACATGCTCAAAGCACTGCGCACCTTTGTTGAACTGGACGTTCCCTTCAAGACTGAAATGCGCGCTGAAGCTGTCGAAGCACTTTTCGATAACCTCGATAGCGCCAAGTTCTCTTCAGCTGAAAAATTCCGTCAGATCCTCGAAATCTACGATATCGAGTCTGAGTACAGCCTGTCTCTTGAAACCTACCGCGATCTCATTGATATCAACGCTGATGGTTCTGAGGTTGAAGTAGACATGTTGCGCGTCGGCCGTGTTGCCCTGATGTATCAAACTAAAGATAAGTCACAGACTGGTGCTTGGAACAAAGCTACTGGCTCTTGGGAAACTCTGGGTTCTGATTACCGTCGCCCTGTAGACCAAGGCATTCGCATCGCTAAGAAATTAGCGCCGCAGGATGTTATGGAAATGCCAATTAACGCTCCGGAGACTGCACAATGAAACTGAAATTCATTAAAGTTTGTGCCGCTTTCTTAGCTGCTGCAGTAAGCATGCCAGCGCTAACACAGGAAGCTAAATCACTCGAAGAACTGCTGAACATGATTCAGAGTTCAAAGATTTCTGAAACTCAGGAATATCGTGATCGTGAAGCTGACTTCAAGCGCGACCAGCGCAAGCAGGACGCAGAGCTTACTAAAGCGAAGAATACCAAGACTGCTGAAGAGCGTCGTTCTGATCGTCTGGAACAGACTATCCGTGACAACGAACTGAAGCTTATCGGTCTGCGTGAGCAGCGTGATAAGCGCCTCGGCTCTCTGAAGGAGTTATTTGGGCACCTGACTGGCGCCGCCGGTGATATCCGCGCGAATCTAACTCAGTCTGTCGTAAGTGCTCAGATTCCTGGCCGTACCGAATTCCTCGATGAGTTGATTGAGAAGATGAGCAGTGACACTCGCTTGCCTTCTATCATGGACATTGAGAAGTTATGGTTCGAGCAGCAGCGTGAAATGAACGAAAGTGGCCGTGTTGTTAAGTTTAACCGCACTGTACTGCGCGCTGATGGTTCACAAGAAGAAATGGAAGTTGTCCGTGTTGGTACTTACAACCTGATGGCTAACGGCATGTACCTAGAATACAGCCCAGAGAGTGGTCTGGTATCGGAGCTGGCGCGTCAGCCTTCTGGTCACCAGGGCAGCGCTGCAGATCTGCAACAAGCAGTGAGTGGCTTTACCAAAGTGGGTCTGGATCCTACAGGACCACTGGGTGGCGGCTTGTTGCGCGCACTGATCAATACACCAACTCTGGTTGAGCGCTGGCACTTCG
>Ga0075467_10002312_pt1 | contig 15065 bp, 2 predicted proteins | sample DEB08_DNA_9_FD_75067 | JGI IMG/M metagenome (GOLD analysis project Ga0075467, IMG submission 75067) | Aqueous microbial communities from the Delaware River and Bay under freshwater to marine salinity gradient to study organic matter... | ecosystem: Environmental > Aquatic > Marine > Coastal ... | reverse complement strand
TATCGGCCTTTCACACCGAACATGATGACGTTAATCAAGCCGAAAACTGAGACGTCTAGCCAGCATGAAACACATAGCTATGACGTCGTACTGATGGACGACGTCGGCAATGTGATCGCCGAAGCTAGCAATTATATTACTAAGAAAGTAAATAATTTCGACTTTAATATGGCGGCGCAAGTCAATGATTATCTTGAGCTGGCCTGGATGCCGAAGACACAAGAAACGGCGGCTAACTTGCCACACGGTAAGCTATTGGTCTTATGTCCTAGTGATAAAAATAGTACTAAAGAGTCTGACTTTATTAAAGAGTCACTAAAAGCATTTGAATTAAAACTAGTAGATTTTCCAAGCTTTGATACAAGCGACGAATTAGAGCAACATATTAATCAATTAATCTCGGACGATGATTTGATGCAAGATGTGACTGGCCTAATCATGCTGAATTCATTAACAGAAGATCTACTGAAAGATTATTATCTGAATACGGCAATGCTCAGCAAACAATGCCTCGCAAGTTTGTATGCACAATTCTACTTATCAAAAGCCCTAATTGAATTTAAACGGCCCTTAGAATGGGGTATCGCATCGATTTCTAAGAATGCCTACTCAGTTAGTGGCACGGAATCGTTCTATCACCCAGTCGCTGCTGCTACGCATACGTTTGCACTTTCGGCTGCTATGGAAAATACATCAGTTAGCTGTCGTGTTTTGGATATTGAAGATGGCACTTCGGGCGAACAAATTGAACAGTGTTTATTGACGGCTGAAAAAGGCAAAATATATGCGCTAAGAGGTGACACAAGCTATCAACAACAACTTCGCCCACGAATTTTAAGCACTGAAGAACCAGCAGCAAACCGGGTTCAGTTCAAAGATGATGGCGTCTATTTAATTACCGGCGGACTCGGTGGCCTTGGATTGGCTGCGGCTAAATTTATTGGCGAAAATACCAACAACGCTCATGTGATTTTAGTTGGTCGCACTGCATTAGCTGACGAATCGCAATGGAAGGCGTTAGCGACTAGCGACGACTCTAAACAAGCACGGTCTTACACCCAGCTATTAGCTTTAAAAGAAAGTTTAGCATCAATAAATTATTTTGTCGTAGATGTCAGTGATGACGCTCAAGTTGATGATTTAGCCAAGGTTGTACAACAACGCTTTAGTGAACTCTCTGGAGTCTTACATACCGCGGGCATCGCTGGTGATGGCTTTATTATGAATAAGCAAGCCTCTACGTTTGCCAATGTACTGCAAGCAAAAGTAGCGGGGACTTGTAATCTTGTGCGTGCATTTGAAGATACGGCACTGGATTTTTTCTTATGTTATTCATCTATTACCGCGTTGACTGGCGGCGAAGGGCAGGCCGATTACGCGGCGGCCAATGCGTTTATGGATGCTCTAGTGCCTGCATTTGCAGGCAGCGACGTTAATTTTATTTCGATTAACTGGCCTAGTTGGAATGATGTCGGCATGGCATTGGACTACCAAGTGGATGATGAACAAACGCCATTCATTTCATTGAGCTCAGACCAAGCATTAACGAAATTAACCCAAATATTTTCTCAAGGAATCAAACAAGTGTTGCCTTCGGACATCAACCGTAAGCTTTTTTCTGAATTCAAAGACCTACTGCCATTTACCTTGTCGCCCGAACTGGAATCAGTGACTCAAGAAAGTAGTGGTCGATCTGAAGCGGTATTAGACACAGATATTGAAATTTTCATTAATGGTAAAAGTGAGGAAGATTTATCTAAGGTTGAAGTTAAATTAGCCAAAATTTATGCAGCCGTTTTAGGATTACAAGAAGTCGACGTTTTTACCAGTTTCCAAGATATGGGAGGCAACTCGATTATCGCGACGCATTTGCTCAAGGTAATTGAACAACATTTTGATGACTTGATCGATATTTCAGATATTTTTTCTTACCCCTCAATTGATGAAATGTCTGAGTATATTCAAAGCAAATTGCTTGATGAAGAAACCGCGTCAGAAGAACAAAGTCAAGCAAAGCAAACGGCCGGTATTAGTAACGGAGAAGGCGACAAGGAAGACTGGAATAATGTGTTAGAACAAGCATTAGGTGATGATTCTGCAATCGATTCGTTATTAGATAGATTATAAATTTACCACCAAGTGACGATAAAAATCATGAACAAATCCACTAGCGATGCTGAAAATTCTGACGTAAAAAAGGAACTTGCTCGGTTCATTATTGAACAAGTCAGGGATAAAAAACTAGCAAAGGAAAAGGCAGCCGAATTTTTGGCCGAACTGTCTAAAAAAGCCACGAGCAAAACTGAAATACGATCAGACGAGATAGCTATTATCGGCGTAGCCTGTCAGTTTCCTGATGCGAGTAATAAAGAGGAATTTTGGCACAATCTAGTCAGTGGTCATAACGCCATTGATGATTTTCCAGATCAGCGTCGCGCCGATTTAGCCGCCTTAGATAATAATGAAACCGAGCTGTTCAAAGGCGGATTTCTTTCTAGTGTTGATCGATTTGATAATGAGTATTTTAATATTCCACCTAATGTCGCCAGGCATATGGATCCATATCAGCGCCTATTAATGCAGTCGCTGGTTGAAGCAATTGAAGATGCTGGTTACAGCAAGAGTCAGGTTTACGGGAAAAAAATTGGCGTCTTTGTCGGCAATGACCATACGCACCGATTTTTCAATAACTATATTAGTTTTATTGATGACATCGATTTTAATTCAGTTGCAGGATCATGGACGGCCGTGCTCGCCAGCCGGCTATCTTATTTGTTTAATTTAAAAGGACCCGCGCTGGTCATTGATACTGCTTGCTCTTCTGGATTGGTAGCCTTAGACAGTGCTGTCAAAGCAATTCAAAACGGAGATTGTGAATCAGCCTTAGTCTCTGCTGCTAATTTATTTTTCGCACCAGGTAAGGGCCTAGTCGGCGAAATTGAAAACGACGATTTCATGGTGAGAGCTTTTGATCAAGGAGCCAGTGGCACTGTTTGGGGCGAAGGCATCGCGTCGATTTTAGTCAAACCTTTGGCTAAAGCAAAAGAAGACGGGGATGCTATCTATGGCGTTGTAAAAGGGATTGCTATTAACAATGACGGTGCCTCTAATGGCTTAACGGCACCGAATGCCAAAGCGCAAGAAGACGTGATAAAAAGCGCATGGCAAAAAGCCAACATTAACCCAGAAGCAGTTTCTTATATTGAGACCCATGGCACAGGAACTAAATTAGGCGACCCGATTGAAATTAAGGGCTTAGTGAATGCTTTCCGAGGTATCACTAAGAGAAAACAATTCTGCGGAATTGGTTCAGTAAAAACTAATATTGGGCATACCGTGGGCGTGGCTGGTTTGGCTTCGCTGATTAAAGTTCTACTCGGTTTTCGGAATAAACAATTACCACCGAGTATCAATTTTCATGCACCTAACCCATTTATAGACTTTGCCAATAGCCCCGTTTATATAAATGATCAACTTAGTGATTGGTCGAGTGAAGAAGTTTTAACCGCAGGTATCAGCTCATTTAGTTTAAGCGGTACAAATTGCCATTTAGTTATACAAGAGTTACCAACTCAGGTTAAGCAAGCCGATAACTATAAATTGCCAGTGTTTGTCTTGCCTCTATCAGCTAGAAGTCATGAGTTACTACTTGAAACGGTTAACAACTATATTGCTTACCTTAGAAATAATCAGTCGATAGCATTAGAAGACCTGTGTTTCACCGCGGCGATAGGGCGAGAGCATCATCCAGTTAGAGCGGTGGCTATTGCCGAAAATCACCATTCCTTAGAAGGTTTATTGCTGCAACTATTGGAAAAAATTCAAATAAATCAAAGCGTTTGCAATGACCAACTTAAGTATCACGCCAATGGCTATGTTATTGATGTAGCGAACAAGGGCGACCCGGAAACAAGAAAAGAGGCTATCTTTGCGGCAAACCAAGGTGATCTTGATGCTTGTTTTCAATTGTCTGACTTCTATTTAGCCGGTGTAGCAATAAACTGGAATGAATTTTATCAAGACCTAGGTTGCTCTCGACTTCATTTGCCTGCTCAGGTTTTTAAAGTAAATAGGTTTTGGGATAAAAAGCCAGGTGGTTTTGCTAAAGGTGGTTTAACTAAAAAAGCACAAGTCAATCATGTTAGTGGCGGCGACGCTGGCGCTGTAGACACATACGTGGACACCGAGTCAGAGCTCACGCTTAAAAAGTTATTCGCTGGCATCACCGAAGATGGTGACGCCATCGATGGTTATGACTCACTGGCTAAGCCGTATAGCCATCGTTTTGTTGCTTATATATGGTCGCAGGTCATGGGCTATGAAAAGATCCTATTAAGTGATGATTTTTACGCCTTAGGCGGAGATTCAATTACCGCGACTAAAATCATTCATGTGATCAACCAAGTAACTGAAATTAATTGTCAATTAAGTGAGATTTTATCGGTGTCAGTGTTTAGTGACTACATCGAGCATCTAAATCAGAATTATCAGTTGGAAAAAACACTACAACAATCTCTGCAGGCCTCAAGCGCAGAAACTGGCTCTAGGCAACATATTAAAACAATCGCAACAGCCGAGCGTTATGAGTTATCTCGAGCACAAATACGAATGTTATTGCTCCAGCAAATGGAGACTAACTCAACAGCCTATAACGTTAGTTCGGTGATTCGCTTGCCGGTTATGCCTGAGGTTGATGAAACCAATAAAATTTTGAATCAAATTATTCAACGGCATGAAATCTTACGCAGTCATTTTGTAATAGAGAACGACAAATTTTATCAAGTCGTTCAACCGCAGCTTGATTTTCGGGTTGAAACTACCGTAGTTTCGCCAGCACAGCGAAGCGATAAGCGAGCCTTTGAGAAGATTATTCAGTCGTTTGTCCGCGCTTATGATCTAAGCCAATCGCCGTTGATGCGTATTGGGTTTATTCAGGTTGAGGGCGAGGCAAGCTGTTATATGGTTTTAGATATGCACCATATCATTACTGATGGTTCATCGATGGGCGTGTTGATTTCAGAATATCTAAGATTACAGTCGGGTGAAAAACTAGCTCAATTAGCAATACAGTTTAAAGATTTTGCTGCTTGGCAAAATGAGGCCTTTGAACAAGGGTTTTATCAACAACAAAGGGACTTTTGGTTAGCCACCTTTAGTGACGAACTACCGGTGTTAAATTTACAAACTGATTTTGTCAGGCCTGTAGAACAAAGCGTTGACGGTGGTCGTGAATTCTTTAATTTAGATGTTAATTTATCTAAAGCGTTGCAAGCAAAAGCACAACAACAAGGCAGCACATTATTCACTCTATTATTAGCCGCCTTTAAAGCCTTATTGTTTCGTATGGGAGCGGGTGATGACCTTGTTATTGGTACGCCAGTTGCTGGGCGTAGTCAATATAGCTTACATTCACTTATCGGAATGTTTGTAAATACTCTTTGTTTGCGTAACCAAGTAGTAGCCGATGAACCGTTTGATAACTTCTTAGCCAGAGTGAAGCACAATACGCTTGCCGCTTTTTCAAACCAAGATTACCCATATGAAGAGTTAATTGAAGACTTAGGCATTACACGACAAAATGGGCGCAACCCCTTATTTGATATCTATTTTGTATTGCAAAACGCGGATATGGGACTAGGGCAAGCTGGTGAAGCCGAAGTAATTCCGTTTGATTCGGGCACCGCTAAGTTTGATATGACGATCATCACACGGCAAACGCCCCGAGGCTTACAAATTGAATGGGAGTATATGCAGTGTTTGTTTGAACCCGAAACGGTGCAACGAATATTCCAACATTATCAGGCCTTACTAATTTCAATCGTTGACGATAGTAAACAAAAGATCTCTGAAATTAATTTATTTCGTCCACACGAAAAGCAGCAAATACTTGAACAATATAATCAAACCAAGACTAATTATCCAAAAGAGGTAGGTGTAAGCAAGTTATTTGAAATTCATGCCGAAAAGACTCCGCAAGCCACTGCGCTTATTTTTCAACATCAAGAAATCACTTACGCAGAGTTAAATGAAAAAGCCAATCAACTTGCTAACTATTTAATTAGTGAAAAGGGCGTAACATCAAATTCACCGGTAGCCATATTGTATGAACCATCGGTTGATATGGTGGTAGCCATCTTAGCGGTACTTAAAGCGGGTTGTTACTATGTTCCCTTAGATACCGCTAACCCTGTTGAAAGAAGCCGGAGTATTTTATCAGAAGCCGGAAGTAGCCTATTATTAACGCATTGGTCGCGCGACAACGTTAATGCCTTAATGCCTAACACAGCATTAGCACACCAAGAAATTCAAGTTATTGAGACCCATCAGCTTGATTTTCAAGAGTATTCAAAAGGAAATTTAAATCTAGAAATACGAGGCAGTGACCTAATTTATATTATGTTTACCTCTGGGACGACTGGTCGCCCTAAAGGTACTCAAATCCGTCACCGCAGTGTCGTTCGTGTGGTTTGCAAAACCAACTATGTTGATTTAAATCAACACGATACCGGGTTATTACTCTCCAATTATGCTTTCGATGGCTGTGTGTTTGCGCTATTGGGTGCCTTGTTAAACGGTGGTCGCTGTGTGCTTGCTACAGATAAAGAGCGGCAAGATTTAAACAGTATCGCCGGGCTAATTGAAAAATATCAAGTGACTCAGTTTTTTGTCACCACGGCCTTATTTAATTTACTAGTTGATAATATTTTATCAAGCCTAAGTTCGATACGGTACCTGTGCTTTGGTGGCGAAGCAGTATCTGTTGCGCATACCAAGAAAGCGTTTGAGGTGCTTGGCCCCGATAGGTTGATCCACTGTTACGGCCCTACAGAAACTACCGTTTTTGCGACCGCTTATGCCATTACTAGTTTGGACGATTTTGGCACTACAGTGCCCATTGGTAAGGCAATTGCTAATACCACCTTGTTTGTTCTAGATGAATTTCAACAGCCCGTTGCTCATGGTATTTCGGGTGAACTTCACATCGGCGGGGATGGTGTTGCGCTTGGTTACTTTGAACGCTCAGAATTAACGGCGGAAAAATTCGTTAGCTTGCCTTTTGCCGAGAGCACACTTTATAGAACCGGTGATTTTGTTAAATGGGATAAGCAAGGTAATTTAGTTTTCCTTGGCCGTATTGATCATCAAGTAAAGGTTAGAGGCTACCGTATTGAATTGAGTGAAATTGAAGGTCGTATAACTCAATATGAGTTCGCTAAAGACGCTTTCGTTTGTGTGAAAAAAGATCAAAACACAGCCCAACTTATTGTTGCCTATGTGGTGCCATCAAGCAAAACTGACGACTTTAAACAAGGCTTAGCGTACTACCTCAATAGTCATTTACCGGTGTATATGCAGCCAGCGGTAATCGTATTATTAGATGAACTTCCTCTTAATATTAATGGCAAGGTAGATCACAAAGGATTACCTGAAGCCATTTTTGAGCAAGCTGAAATTGTTTTGCCAACAACTGAACAGGAAAAATTATTAGTTCAATTATGGCAAGAGATGTTATCGGTTGAGCAGGTGAGTATTTACGATAACTTTTTTGCCTTGGGAGGTGACTCTGTCAAAGCAATACAAATGGCCTCCCGATTACAGGCTCGAGGTTACGGCCTAGAGAGTACTCAGATCTTTCAACAGCCAGCCCTCATAGACTTAGCTAAGAAATTACAAACTTGTGAAGATAGTTATCAGGCCTTAACTATTGAGCCACAAAAAGAGGAAGACCTAGGGATTAATAAAATCGAACAGGAACAGCTTGAAGATATTTTTGCTGATCTAGGGATAGATTAATTACAAATTAAATCAAAATACGCTACGCCTTCTGAGATTTATAACTCAATTTTTTATTAGCAAGGCTTCGAGTATGGCAAAAAAACGTACACAGATAGATGGCTCGTGGAGCAGAGGAACTTTATGTTAAATAGGAATAATGTCAAAAATATATATGATTTAACGCCGATGCAAGAGGGCATTTTATTAGACTTTATAAAGAACCCTAATTCGGTTGCGTATAATGAGCAATTTGACTTTACCTTAAAAGGTGAAATTAGTTCTCAAGCAATCGAAAAAAGCTTTGCCGCGCTGGTTAATAAGTACGACGTCTTAAGAAGTTTGTTTAGTTATAAGAAAACAGATAGACCTAAACAGATTGTATTGAAGAGTTGGCAGCCACAACTATATATTCAGGATCTATCATCGCTCGACGACGATAGAAAATCACAACAATGGAAGCTGATTAAAGAAAAAGATCATCAGCAAAGTTTTGACCTGTCTTCGGATAATTTAATTCGTTTATCGCTTATTAAATTCTCAGAAGGACACTGCCAATTGTTGCTCACTTTTCACCACATTATTTTAGATGGTTGGTGCTTCTCAGGGTTGTTAGCTGACTTCTTTAGATACTACGATATTTTCAGTCGCTCACCTGAGACTATTATTGATGAACAAGAAGCGGTCACGTTTGCTCAGTATATTGATTGGATTGAAAGGCAAAATCCAAAGGCGGCAAATGATTATTGGAACAATTACCTGGCCGATTACCACAATGACGTTGGTGCTCCTTATTTTGATCACGCCTATCAAGGCGAGATTAACCATGCGGAGTATCAGTTTAATTTGGGAGAAAACTTAACTACAAAAATGATATCGCTGTCTAAACAGCTAAATGTGACGGTCAATAGTTTATTTCAAACGGCTTGGGGGGTATTGCTACAAAAGATCAATAATACCGATGATGTAGTATTCGGGCATGTCGTTTCTGGTCGTTCCAGCCAGATGGCGAATATTGAATCTGTGATGGGGTTATTTATGAATACCCAAGCAACACGAGTCAATTGCAAGGGAGATACTCATTTTGCGAATCAGGTTAAACAAGTGCATGCTGATTCTGTTAATGCAAAATCGTTTGAATATTACCCGTTAACCGATATTCAAGCTCAAACGCCACTTAAAAACCGCCTAATTAATCATGTCTTAACCTTTGAAAATCTGCCTATAAACGAGCAGGTTAAACAAATGACAGCGGCAAGCGATACCTTGAAAGTAGAGGATGTTGGAGTCTTTCAGGGAGCAAAATTTGACTTTCATGTAATAGTCTTCCCTGGCGATCAAATCAAAGTCAGCTTTGTTTACAACGCCAATCGCTACAATGAAGAAACGATGCAAAGCCTATCTAGCAGCTTTCTGAAACTATTCGATGGCATTATTGAAAACCCACAAAGTCAGATCGAAGACTTATCTATTTGCTCTGAAATCGACCGTGAGCGAGTCGTCGAAACCTATAATCAAACGAGCACTGACTACCCTAGAAATGCATCTGTAGCCGAACTTTTTATCCAGCAAGTTTCACAGACTCCAGATGCCACCGCACTGCGGTATCTTGATCAATCCTATACCTATCTAGAACTACACCAGCTAGCCTTAGTTGCGGCTACTCGTTTGCAGCAGCTAAATGTTAAAACCAACGACAGAGTTGCTTTATTTGTTTCGCGCTCTCCAGAAATGATTATTGGTATGTTGGCCAGCTTATATTGTGGTGCTAGCTACCTTCCTCTGGAAATCAAAGCGTCGGCTGACAGAATTCGTTTAATGTTAGAAGATGCCGGCGTTTCAGCGATCGTAACGAACCATGCCTGCAAAGCTCTTCTATCTGAAACAGCACTGCCTGAAACGATTCAATGTTTGACTCTAAATGCCAAAGAAAACCTCGAATTAACGACATTAGCAGAGCCGCACATAGTTAAAGCGACCAATGAAGCTTATGTGATGTATACATCAGGCTCTACTGGCAAACCTAAAGGATGTGCAATTGATCACCGCGGTATCGTGCGCCTAGTACTGAACACTAATTATATTGACTTAGGCCCGAGTCATAGCATTTTGCAGACCTGCGCACCGACCTTTGATGTCTGCACCTTCGAAATTTGGGGTAGTCTTTTAAATGGTGCAACACTTTGTTTGGTTGATGAAGACGTCATTATCGACCATCAAAAACTGTCGAAAGCCTTAGTTGATTTTTCGGCAACTCACATGTGGTTAACATCGGCTTTATTTAACCAGTTATGCGAGGCCAATTCGGAAATGTTTGCGCCGCTAACGCACTTATTAGTAGGGGGCGATGTTTTAAGCCCTAAACATATTAATACTGTTCGTTCAGCGAATCCAAATCTAACCGTAATTAATGGTTACGGCCCAACTGAGAACACCACATTCTCTACTACATTTCTGATCGAACAAGATTATCAAGGTAAAATTCCTTTAGGTAATGCTATTGCTAACTCAACAACGTATATCTTGGATAAGAAAGGTAATTTATTGCCCCCTGGCGCAATAGGCGAGCTTTGTGTTGGTGGTGATGGTGTTGCAATAGAATATATAAATCGCCCTGAGCTAACCGCAGAAAAGTTCATTAACGTCCCTTTTACAGATGACAAGCTTTATCGTACCGGTGACCTGTGCCGCTGGCTTTATAACGGACAAATAGAGTTATTGGGTAGAAATGATTTTCAAGTAAAGATCCGTGGTTTCCGGGTTGAGTTAGGTGAAATCGAAAAAACCTTTGCTCTAATACCAGGCATCCAACAAGTAATAGTCATTGCAACAGAAAGGGAGCAACAAGACGTCGAAAAACAGAGCAGGGCGGGTAAAAGGCTGTATGCCTTCTATACCGGTGAGCAACAGGTTGAAATCGCTGAGCTACGTCGCTTACTAGGGAATCATCTACCGCAATATATGCTGCCTGATTTTTACTTGTATATGCCGGAGTTCCCTTTAAATACTAGCGGTAAAGTCGATAGACGCCAATTACCGTTAGATGAATGTATTAAGCATGCATTCATAAGAACCTATGAAAAACCGCGTAGCGCCCTAGAACAAAAGGTGGCTGATATTTGTCAGACTGTTTTAGATATCGAGCAAATTGGTATTAATGATAACTTGTTCGAAGTAGGTGCTAACTCATTGACATTAGTGGCTATTAACAATCGATTGAATCGCGAATTTTCGCAAGATTCTGATCAAGAAATCCCGGTCACTATTATGTTCGAGTACACCACAGTCGCGGCCTTATCGGATTTTCTAGGTGACAATGGTGCTGCTGAAAAAGAAAAAATCAAACACGAAAACCTGCAATTAGATAAAGCCAAAAGCGCGCTATCTAGAACAAAAAAACTATCACGGATGAAGGTGAAACTATGAATATTGAAACAAGCCGTACCGGTTTTGAGATCGCTGTTGTCGGAATGTCAGGGGCCTTTCCCGGCGCAACGAACATAAATGAATTCTGGCAACAAATCTTAGCTGGGAATAAATCTGTCTCAGCCTTATCTGATGAAGAATTAAGAGCAGCTGGCGTTTATCCTGATTTAATTGCCATGGATAACTTTGTTAAAGCCAAAGGCGTGTTTCCTGATATCGAATATTTTGACGCAGGTTTTTTTGATTATACGCCGAAAGATGCGTCGATTATGGACCCTCAGGTGCGAGCTCTGCATCAGTGTGTATTCCATGCTCTGGAAGATTCTGGTTACATTTCTGACGAGTACAAGGGCACCATTGGGCTATTTGCCGGTGCTTCGGGCAACTTTACTTGGGAGTTAGAAACTCTACTAGACTCCAAAGAAAGCAGCTCTTCTCAATTTGAAACAATCCAGCTAAATAATAAAGACTTTGTTGCAACGCGAATTGCTTACAAGTTAAACCTAAAAGGTCCTTGCGTAACCTTGCACACCGCTTGTTCGACGTCGCTATACGCGATTGATATGGCTTGTCGACAGCTACTAACGGGCTCTTGCACTGTTGCCGTCGCGGCCGCGAGTGGTTTCAATCTACCGTTTAAGAATGGATATGTGCATGAAGAGGGCATGATTCTTTCGCCAGATGGTGTTTGTAGACCATTTTCAGATGATGCTAATGGCACCGTTGAAGGCAATGGAATGGGGGCCGTGGTTCTCAAACCACTGGAAGACGCGTTAGAAGATCGCGACAGAATCTATGCGGTAATTCGAGGTACGGCGGCAAATAATGATGGTAACCGTAAGGTTGGTTACACAGCTCCCAGTGTTGAAGGGCAAGCTGAGGTGATTCGTCGTGCTCTGCATATGGCCGAAGTGCCGAGCGAGAGTATTTCTTATATTGAAGCACATGGTACTGGCACCAATTTAGGTGATCCAGTTGAAATTGAAGGCTTAAAAAAGGCCTTTCGCAGCGATAAAAGTCATTTTTGTGGCATTGGTTCACTAAAGTCTAATATTGGTCATTTGGATACCGCCGCAGGTGTATCGTCATTTATCAAGACGGTGAAAGCGCTACAAAATAAGATATTGCCGCCAAGTATTAACTTTAATCAAAACAACCCTAATATCAATTTTGAGCAAAGCCCATTTTATGTGGTAGAGGAGGCCGCGCAATGGGAAAACCCTCAGATAGAAAACTCTCAAGACCGATACCCTCGGCGTGCCGGAGTGAGTTCCTTTGGAATTGGTGGCACCAATGTACATTTGGTTCTCGAAGAAGCACCCCAAGCCGATGCCTCTGATCAGGGTAGAGACGTTAAGTTGCTTTGCTTATCTGCTTTTGACACCTCTGCATTAGAGCGGCTTGAAAACATAACCCATGAGTATTTACTAAACAATCAAACTATTAATCCTGCTGATTTTGCTTATACCCATCAGGTATCTAAGCGCAATATGAATAGCCGCAGTGCAATTGTCTATCAGTCGTTAGAAGAGTTGACTGAGATCTTAGCGGCGGATGAAGAAGGAAAACTAAAAGCCGGTGTGAAACGTTATCAAACCAACTCACGCAAGACCAAATGTGCCTTTTTGTTTTCTGGTCAAGGCACTCAGTATGCCGGCATGGGAATAGGTCTCTACAAAACCGAAGCGGTTTTTAAACAAGCGCTTGATCAATGTATGCAGTTTTGTGACCAGTATCAGCAACCTAAAGTCCGCCAGTGCTTAATGCAGTTAACTGAGGACGGTGAGAATTGGATTAATCAAACATCGGTAACACAGCCGGCACTATTCTCTATCGAGTACGCTATGGCAACGACTCTAATTCACTGGGGAATTAAGCCTGAATCAATGATCGGGCATAGTCTAGGTGAGTATGTCGCGGCGTGTATTTCAGGCGTGATCGAGCTGGACGATGCGATTAAGCTAGTTTGTGCGCGTGGTCACTTAATGGAAGCCATGCCTTCAGGAAAAATGTTGGCCGTTGTGTCTAGTCTTGAATTGCTTAAGCCATTCATCCCGGATGATATTGATATCGCCGGTATCAATGGACCGAATCAAATAACCTTATCGGGTAACAGTAGGTCAATCGAATCTCTAGCTGAACTATTAACCGAAAAACAAATTATTGCTAAGGTTTTACATACCTCACATGCGTTTCACTCATCGATGATGGAGCCGATGTTAGGCGACTTCGCTAAGGTATTGGCCGAAATTAGTTTTTCAGAGCCCCAAATCCCATATATCTCTAATTTAACAGGTGACTGGATTACCGCTGAACAAGCACAGTCACCAGATTATTACTTAGAGCATTTGCGAAACCATGTAAATTTTGCTGAGGGAGCTAGTCAACTTCTCAATGATCATAGTTTAGTGTATGTCGAAATCGGCCCGGGCAACGTACTAAGTGCGTTTATAAAGCAAAACGCGCAAGACTTTTCTCCAACAGTTGTTTCAACCTTACGTCATGTCAAAAATAAGGTTGCCGATGACAAATATATGCTAACGGCATTGGCCAATTTGTGGGGTGAAGGCGTTCTTACTGACTGGAAAGCCTACTACGCAGGAGAAATAAGAAATAAAGTTGAACTGCCTGCTTACCCATTTGAAAAGAAGGCTTTCCCAATTGGTAAAGGAGATATTTACACGCTTCTTGATAACAATAATATTGTTGCTGAAAATTCCACCGGAATTCCTTCTTCCATACATGCGCCTGCGATATCAACGGCCAATTCAATTTATAGTTTTATCTGGCAAAACTCAATATTGCCTTCAGTACAAGATGCCTATGGCGTCAAACCGTGTTTGGCCATTATTGAAAATAAGGGGCAAGCTAAGGCAATCGCTCAAGTCAGCGGGCTACGTTTAACTTACATCTATAACGCTCGTCAGTTTAAATCGCTTAAATACGGCGATTATAAAATGGATCTTAATTCAGCCTTGGACTATCGTCGCTTAACTCAAGCGCTTAAGGCTAGAGACGGATTGCCGGAGTTAATAATATGGAGCGCCACTCGCGACGATATACACGATTTTAAAAAATTGGCTGATAAATTATTGAAGTTATCGATGATTTTGTCCGCAGAGAGTCCTAGCAAATCATTTAAGTGTGTCGTATTTCTACCTGAAGCGGATTTAAGCAAAGAACAAAGTAATTCCTTGGATTCTTACGTACGTGCCATTAGAGCTCGTTCGCCGCATTTCAATCTTAGTTGTGTGGCGTTGAATAGTGCCTTAGATATAGATGCTAGCGCCCACATAATGGAAGGCGAGCTTTATGATACGGATCAACAACAACTACTAACTGCCTACCCTGAAAAGCGCCGTCAAGTTTATCAGTTATCAGCTGTTGATACGCAAGCCCAGAGAACACCTAACTTATTCAATAAAAAGGTCGGATTATTACTGCCGAGCCAGCACCAAGCTAAGCAATGGGTTGACGTATTAAAGCAAATCACTGGCGCCGACATTATCCCCTTAAGCTACAAACAAAAGTCATTGGTGGAAACACCTGATCTCTCGCCTATAGCCAATTTATCAATTGAAAAGTTAATTGAAATTGATAATGCGACGATGTTAGAGAAAAATGGCTTAGAGGATTTTACTAAGAGTCATGCGTTGATGAATGAAGCGTGTTGTTCTTTAGTTCTAGACTACGTAAAAAGCACCATGACGTTTACTCCAGGAACCATCTTCACTCGTGAGCAAATGGTAGAGAGTTTAGCCATCGTTGACCGCTTGCAAAAATACGCCGACTATTTTATTCATATGTTTTTGCAAGATGGTTTTATACGAAGGCGTTGCGGCGATGCCAAGGCTAACAGAGCAATT
>Ga0075467_10002311_pt1 | contig 15068 bp, 9 predicted proteins | sample DEB08_DNA_9_FD_75067 | JGI IMG/M metagenome (GOLD analysis project Ga0075467, IMG submission 75067) | Aqueous microbial communities from the Delaware River and Bay under freshwater to marine salinity gradient to study organic matter... | ecosystem: Environmental > Aquatic > Marine > Coastal ... | reverse complement strand
ATCTAAAATCCATCTTTTTAGAATCTTTTTAGAATAGAAGGAGTCATATTTTATGTAATTAGATAGATTATTAAAATAAAAATTTTTTTTTCATAGTTTTTTTAAAATAAAATTTCTATTTTTATATATAAGTTGATACGATTTTTAGAAGCCTTTCTGTAAATAAATTACTTTCATAATTTTAGTAAAATAATATAGCCTTCTGAACATTCTAACTATTGACTCCCCTTCAAAATGAAATCTATACAGCATCACTATCGTGAGTTGATTCAACTCCTGGTAGATATTATTTAATTTGTAAAACAAAGGTTATGTTTAGGCTAATTTCGATGTTACTAATATTTGTGTTTACTTCTCTGATAGTTTCTGCTCAAAAGAGTGTGGAAGGAGAGAAAAAAGTGTATCCCACTGTTTTTCAAATTGGTGATCAACCTGAAGCATTTGAAAAATTAAGTGAGGACTATGAAATAGGACTTTTAGATGTATGTGATAATGATGTAAAAAAAGCACATCAACAGTGGACATTGATGTTAAAAGCAATGGAGAATTATGCCAAAGCAAATGACTTCGATATCAATGGCTTGAAAATGTGGATGAAAGTATTTTGGGAAGAAGATGGAACAATCAAGCATATTGCTTTTCACTTAAAACCGACCTCTAAAAACTTAGATAGAAAGACCTTGGAGAATTTTTTGAAAAATTTCTCAAAATCATATAGCATTGATGTTAAAGCGGCTGAAAATTATTCTCAGTACAGCAGTGCCGCCTTTCCGACCTTGCCACAATTAGTTTTTGATAAAAAATAATATTCGTATTTTTTATAATAAAGCCCTTCTTGTATGTCAAGAAGGGCTTTGTTATTTTACCCTATAAAACAACAAACGATAATCTTTTCATATTATACCTTTTTTATTTTGACATTAGTAAGCAGTTTTCGATGCCAATAAATATTATTTTCTATAATATAAATAAATTTGAATTGCTACAATACAAAAGATTTGTCAAGAGTCGATAAATTCACACTTTAGAAACAAACTTACTCAATCAATAAAAAAATTATGAAAATAGTTAATCTCTTTGCTATTGTAGCACTATTTTTATTCGTAACATGTAGAACTACAACCTCAACATCAAGAAACAGTAAAGTTTCGGGAGCCAATATGTTATACGGTGAGAGTAGCCCTTACCTGCAACAATATGCCTTCAATCCTGTCAATTGGCACCCATGGAATGAAGCCACTTTAGAAAAAGCACAACGAGAAGATAAAATGATTTTGCTTAGCGTCGGCTATACGGCTTGTCACTGGTGTCATGTGATGGAAAAAGAATCATACATGGATTCTACGATTGCTAAAATCATCAATGAGAACTTTATTGCTATCAAAGTTGATAAAGAAGAACGCCCCGATGTTGATGACGTTTATTTGAGTGCGTGCCGAGTTTCTGCCGGCAAAAACTGTGGTTGGCCACTCAATGCTTTTGCCTTACCGACTGGCGAACCATTTTGGGCAGGTACTTATTTTAAGAAAGAACAATGGGAACGCATCTTAACCTATATGGTTAACGAACGCCAAAAAAATCCTGCAAAAGTAGAAGCCTGGGCTTTCGATATTGTGAAAGGAATTGAGGAAATTGACACCCAACTTTCTATCGTGGGAGAGCAGTCTGATTTTACTAAAAAACAGGTGAATAAAATTACCAGTTCTTTTATTAATAGCATTGATTTGCAAAAAGGTGGACGCAATGTCGATATAAAATTCCCATTACCGAATAACTATCAATATCTATTGAAAGTATATGGTTTGACTAAAAATCCAAAAACTCTGGAAGCTGTTGAAGTCACTTTAAATAATATGGCTTATGGTGGAATTTATGATCATGTCGGAGGTGGTTTTTCCCGTTATTCGACTGATGCAAACTGGAAAGTGCCTCGTTTTGAGAAAATGTTGTACGACAATGGTCAGTTGATTAGCCTGTACTCAGAAGCCTATCGGCTGACTAAAAATCCACTGTACAAAGAGGTTGTTTATGAAACTTTATCTTTTATTGAAAAAGAAATGACTGCATTTAATGGTGGATTTTACTCTTCGTATGATGCTGATTCTGATGGAGAAGTTGGGGAATATTATACCTGGACAGAACAAGAAATCAATGCTGCAATTGATGACGCAGAGGTCGCTAATTTATTCAAGGACTTTTATAACATTAAACCTGAAGGAAACTGGCAAAATGGTAAAAATATCTTGTACGTAGAGCCTACGTCCGAGTTTACAGCAAATCAATACGGATTGTCGTTAGACGATTTTAAATCAAAAATGCGGTTAGCAAAAGGTAATTTATTAAAAGCAAGAAAAGAAAAGACAAAACCTAAATTAGATGATAAGATTTTGACTGCCTGGAATGCTTTAATGCTCAAAGGTTATGTTGACGCCTATCGTACTTTTGGAGAAGAAAAATTTTTAAAAGCTGCTATTGCTAACGCAGAATTTTTGAAGAGACAGGCCATTCATAAAGATAATCGTATGACTCGTAATTATAAAAATGAAAAATCTGTTATCAATGCTTTTTTAGATGATTATGCCTTAACAGCGGAAGCTTTTATCGCTTTATATCAAGTGACTTTCGATGAGCAATGGCTTTTTAAAGCAAGAGATTTGACCGAATATGCCATCGAACATTTCTACGATTTTGAAACAAAAACCTTCTTTTATACATCGGATATTGATCCGCCTTTGGTGACTCGTAAACGCAAAATGGTTGATAATGTCATTCCAAGTTCTAACTCTACCATGGCAAAAGTAATGCACTATTTAAGCATCTACTTATTCAATGACGAATACGAAATGATGGCTAAGGAAATGGTTAATAATATGCTACCAGTTATGACTTCTACCAAAGATCCAAGTTTCTATTCTAATTGGTCAACCGTATTGATCGACTTCGTTTATGAACCGTTTGAGGTCGCTATCGTTGGAAATGATTTTGAGCTTATTCGTCGTGATTTGGACAAGAATTATATTCCAAATATGTTACTGTTGGGAGGTTCAAATGAAGGCTCTCTAGACTTATTGGAAGGGAAATTAGTAAGGAAAGAAACGACTATTTACGTTTGTAAAAATAAAGTTTGTAAGTTTCCGGTCAATACTGTTGCTGATGCTTTGGACTTAATGAGCGAGGAAATGTAACAGTTTTCAGTTCACAGTTTTCAGTCAGCAGTATGCAAAAGGTCGAATGTTTATTAAAAACATTCGACCTTTTTACAAATAAGAAACTGCCAACTGCATACTGAAAGCTGCTATTATGGAACTGGATCATGACCATGTCCGCCCCACGGATGACATCTCGTAATGCGTTTTAATCCCAGCCAACCTCCTTTAAAAGGACCATATTTTCTGATGGCTTCTACGGTATATTGTGAGCAAGTCGGTGTGTAACGACACGAAGGCGGCAGCAATGGCGAAATGGCCAATTGATAAAACTTGATAATCGCCAAAAATATTGAACTAAAAATAAACTTGATTCCTCTCCAAATGATCATTTGATTTATTGTTTGACTGTTTGATTGTTATCGCTTTGCTCATTGTTATAATAATAAAAACAGTAAAAGGGATAACAGTGAAACAATATAACAGTTATAACTTCTTTTTCGGTTTGGTAATATTCGGTGATTTTAAATAAAATGGAGAAGAATAAGCCAAGTCGGCAAATATGCCTTTCGCATATTTGGCTTCCGCCAATGCTAGCATTCCGACAGCGGAGTTTTCTTGTTCTACAAATTTGGCATTTGGATTTGTAATCATAGATTGACATTTTGTTGACCCATCACCGGAGAAAATTACCGTTTGATTATTCTTAAAATAAGATTCAAAAAAATCCTCATTTTCGACAATCAACGGTCGAGTTTCCACCAATTCGTTTCCATCATTATCATAAATCGCCGTATAAACTTCCATTCTACGAGCATCAATCATCGGACAATAAACAGCATTTTCAGTAGGAAAATTTATCTTCGTCACGTTGGCTAAAGCCGCCAGCGTTTTGATGGTAATCAATGGTTTATCCAGCGTATAACACAAGCCTTTCGCTGTCGATAAACCAATTCGTAAACCGGTGTAAGAACCCGGGCCATGACTGACTGCAACGGCATCTAAATCTTGTAATTTTATGCCAACTTCCGTCAAACATTCTTGTATCAACAACGTCAATTTTGCAGCGTGTGTTTGTCGCCCTTTTAGCATACGTTCTGCCAAAACCTGCCCATTTTCTCCAATCGCTACCGAACAAACTGGCGTTGCAGTTTCTATATTTAAAATCATCTTTTTAGGTATGAAGTGTGTCTTCTAAAGTGTGAAGTATTCTACCTCACCTCCCACACGTAAAAATCATTTTTCCATCAATTTCTTAAATCGCATTAAGTTTGCTTCTTGTTGTCGCTTCATTCCGCCTTTCATAAAGACCGAAAAGATAGCGATAAAAGCTGGAATCAACCGAGTCTGTGTAACTAAAATCACTCTTGTCATCGACTTGCCTTGATTAACAAATTCATAGCTTTGTTTCGTATCCATATTTTTGTGAGACAATCGAATTTCAAATTTTTTATTGCGTTCAAAAAGTAGGATTTCTTCTCGTAGTTCCATTTGACCTTTGGAGTCCTTGTGTATTTGTGTCGAAATACTGCCTCGGCGAGGTCGTCGCCCTTTGACCTTCTCTAATCTGACGAATCCTTCAATCCATTTTGGCATATTATCAGGATTGACCAATTCTTTGAAAACCTCCGCAACTGGTTGTCGTATGTCGATTACTGTTTTTATTGTCATTTTATATGCTGTTTCTTTTTGGATCCTAATTCTGCCCCTCTCCCTCAAAAATGAAAAGATAATCGAACTCGAAAGTTGATGATTTCGAGGTCTGTCGTTAGGCTTCCTTCCTTTTTTTAATTGAAGAATTGAGGATGGATTTAATACTAAAAATTCCATCTCACAGATAAACCTCCAAAAAAGTGTCGAGGCAAACCTGGATAAAAATATCGTGGTGCCGTGCCACCAAAACTTCTGGCATTGACGGCTAACATTGACGCATACCGCTCGTCAAAAATATTATTGACGCTACCATAAAAATTCAAAAATACGGAATTGAAACTAATCCGCAATCCTAATTTAGAATTTGTCACTTGATAGCGTTCCGAATAAACCGTATTCGCATCATTTATCGGCATCGCATCGACGTATTGATATTGAAGATTGCCATATAATTCAATATTATCCTTAATATTATAATCAAAATCAATAATAGTTTGTAGTGTATTTGATGGGATTCCCGTTAATTCATTACCAGCATAGTCAAAATTGCCATCGTTAAACTCTTCAAAAGTATAATTGGAAAACGTATAAGCAGCCGTAAAATGTACCGCATAGTCATCTTTTGAAAAAGGTGACACTTTCACCAAACCTTCAAAACCGTCGTGTTGTGTTTTTCCTGCATTGGTATTAAAAAATGCTCCGTTTCCTAAATTTGTCGTAATCAAGAGGTTTTCAACATCCATTCTGTATATTGAAAAATCATAATAGATAGCGTAACATTGAGGAGTGTTAGATAATTCCCACAAAAAACCTCGAGAACCAACTTCGTAAGTCCAACCCGTTTCAGGTTGAATATTTGGATTGACTTGACCGTCTGGCGTAAGGGTTTCCGCAACGGTCGGTGGCGAAAATCCGTGACCAGCATTAATATACAAAATAGCTTCTCCAAACTCTTCTGAAAATGTTGGCTCAATGACAAAACCGATTCGAGGCGAGAAAGTTGCTCCAAAATCATAGCTGCCGCTGACATTTGTGCTATCAGGATTAAATAAATCCGTCAATTCATATTGTGTCTCGTTATAATTTAAACCAGCATTAATCGTGATACCATTCCATAATTTCAAATCGGCTTGTGTGAAAATATTGTAGTAAAATCGGTTTTCAACGTTATCCGAAAGGAGTTGCGTCGAATTATTGACGAAAGTCTGCCAGTCGTAATTTTCGTCAAAAAGTTCTGTTCCGAATACGACTTGAAGCAGCTGATTATTGAACCTTCCTTCATACGTTCCTTTTGCCCGAAATCCACGCATATCCGAGCTTTCCGCTAAGGTGTTGAAAGGCCGAATTTCATCATTATTACGAAAGTTATAAAAAATACTACCGTCAACTTTCCAAACGGAGTTATAATCTTCGCCATACAATTCTTTATGAAATGACAAACCAAATGTTCCTTTATCATAAGCCTCGTTTCCGTTGACATTTGCCCAGTTTGCTGCCGCTGCTTCTGGCGAATTGACAAAAGTCAAACTGTCCAAACTACTCGGAATTTCTGCTTTTGCATTCGTATAATTGGCTAAAAAATACAAATCCACAAATGAAAACGCATCAAATTTTGATAATAAGGAAAAATTCTGACGAGCCGATTCGTTATTGTCCCGATAACCGTCACTATTGAGTAACGTATGTCGAATATTGACCCAGCCATAATCGTGTTTTTTCATCAATTGATTGGTCGTCGAAATGGTGTTAAAACTTCCGAATTGTGTCTGACTTTTAAAGTTGTCTTTAACGGCATAACGCTGATAAGTTTTCATCAAAATCGTTCCGCCCAAACTCGCCCCGTGTTGCACATCGCCGCCACCTTTATTGATTTCAACTTTCTCAAAAAGCGATAAATCAAAATCTTCAATAGTCGTTTCACCATCACCCGAAGTTAATGGAATTTCGTTTAAGTAGGCTCGGATTTTGGAAGTCGAAAAAGGTGACCTGGCACCGATGCCTCGAATGCTAATGCGGTTCGTATTGAGTGTGCCGTTTTGCATAAATACGCCCGGAGCAAGATTCAAAACTGGTGCAAAACTAAAGCCATCGTTGCGTTCTAAATCTGACTGACTCAATATCGTTGTCGGAGTACTTCGATTAAGGAGTTTTCCATTAATATCGTGTGGCTGTCGCCAAATCCGATACCCAGGAATAATCGGTAGATCGACTTCTATCGTTTGCTGTTTGAGCAATATATCATAGTAGGTTTTCTTAAAATCCAATTTAATCCGTTTGGATTCATAGCCAATAAACGAGATTTCTAATTCGTCATAACTTTCGTTGCTGATTTCGAGTTGGAATTTTCCATCAATATCGGCTGTCGTACCGTTTTGTGTCCCGATCTGTAGGATATTAGCAAACACCAATAACTCGCCTGTTGCCGCATCTTTGACTTGTCCCGAAACGACAAACACTTGTGCTTGAACATTGACAAACAGTATGCTACACCATAAAAGTATTATCAACCTAATTTTTTTCATCACCTTTTTATTTTTCTAATTTCTCGCCCAAAGTTAGCAAGTTTTAACATAACGCATAAGTTTAGAAAAGTTTCGGTTTCGTGATAACAAAAGTGAATTTCTTTATCCTTTTCTACCCTTAGGTTAATGGTATAAACCGTTTTTAACTAAAGCTAATTTGTCAATTTTATCAAAAAATTCCTTGAACTTTTTGATAATTCAATAGCTCCAAAGCGTCAAGCTAACTTTTCTTAAGATTTCCACAATCTTATTTTGTAGAAATATTCAGATATTAAATACTGATTATCAAAATTTTATAAAAAGCTAAAAAAAAGCGATACTCAGAAAGTCTCCGAGTATCGCTCTACAATAAATTCTACAATCAATGATGATTTTATCATTCATTGTTTAACAACTTATCCAATACAAAAGCATACTCAAACGCATACTCTTTCAACGCTTCATAGCGACCACTTGCTCCACCGTGACCAGCTCCCATATTTGTTTTAAGCAAAAGCGTATTAGAGTCCGTTTTCGTTGCTCGTAGTTTAGCTGTCCATTTGGCAGGTTCCCAATATTGAACTCTCGGATCATTCAGCCCTGCCGTGATTAAAATATTCGGATAATCTTTTGCTTCGACATTATCATAAGGCGAATACGATAACATATAATCGAAATAGGTTTTATCATTTGGATTTCCCCATTCTTCATATTCAACAACCGTTAGCGGAATCGTTTCATCTAACATCGTATTAATCACATCGACAAACGGAACGTGAGCGACAACTGTATTAAATAATTCTGGTCGCATATTCACAACCGCCCCCATTAGTAAACCGCCAGCACTTCCGCCAGCAATCGCTAATTTATCCGAAGCTGTGTATTTTTCCTTTACCAAATGCTCGGCACAATTAATAAAATCGGTAAACGTATTTTTCTTTTTTAAGAATTTGCCATCTTCGTACCATTGCCTGCCCATCTCGCTACCACCTCTGATATGTGCAATCGCATAGACAAAACCTCTGTCCAACAAACTCACTCGAATCGTCGAGAAATACGGTTCTGTACTAGAACCATACGAGCCATAAGCGTATAAATAACACGGATTTGAGCCATCACGTTTGATACCTTTTTTGTAAGCGACCGAGATAGGAATCTTTGTGCCATCGTCCGCAGTTGCTTCGAGGCGTTCTACGACATAATCTGATTTTTCAAAGCTACCTTTGACTTCATAAACCTTTTTCGTATCTAATTTTTTGGTATCCAAATTATAATCATAAACGGTGCGAGGTGTAATCATCGAAGAATAAGTAAAGCGAATCGTGTTGCCTTTAAATTCCGGATTGTCACTCGACCAATACGTATAAACTGGCTCTGGAAATGTAATATCATGCGACTCATTTGTACGTAAGTCCGTTACATTGATGTGCTTAAATCCGCCTTTTCGACCATACAAAACCAAATGATTTTCAAAAGTTTCGACTGAACTTAACAAGACGTTTGCATCATGCGGTAGGACTTCCGTCCAATGTTCAATACCAGGAGTTTTGACACTGGTTTTCATCAGCTTAAAATTCAGTGCATTATCGTTGGTGACGATATAAAAATCATCGCCATGATTTGCTACGCTATATTCCAAACCTTTGCGGCGAGGCTGTAACACTTTAAAGCCCTCATCTGGATTATTTGCATCCATAAAGTGCATCTCAGTCGTTACTTTGCTACCCAAATAAGCATAAATGAATTTACCATTTTTCTCTTTATAAGGATACAAAAAGTACATACCGTCCAATTCTTCAAATACCAATTTATCGGTTTTTCCACCTAAATCGTGTCGATACATTTGATACGGTCGATGCGTTTCATCTAACATCGTGTAGAAGAAAGTCGTATTATTATTCGCCCAAACTAAGCTACCAGCTGTTTTTTCGATTTTATCCGACAGCAATTCGCCCGTTTCCAAGTTTTTAATATAAATATCGTACTCCTCCGACCCCGAAAAATCAACCGCATACGCCATTAATTTATGGTTCGGGCTTACTTCCATCTCTCCTACCCTACAATATTCTTTCCCTTCTGCCAAAATATTTTCATCTAAAATGATTTCTTCTTTAGCATCTAACGACCCTTTTTTACGGCAGTTAATGGAATAATTTTTTCCTTTTTCCATTCGAGAATAGTAATAATAATCGCCTTTTTTCACTGGAACAGACGCATCATCTTCGTTGATACGAGCGACCATTTCCTTATAGAGTTCGTCTTGAAGCGGTTTCAAGTGTTCCGTCATATCATCGGTGTACTTATTTTCCGCTTTTAGATAATCCAGTACTTCCTCGCTTTCTCGTTCTCTGAGCCAGTAATAATCATCTTTTAAAACTACGCCATTAATGGTATCTAAGCGTTCTAACTTTTTCGCTATCGGAGGTTTGAAGTGTAACATATTGTTTGTATTCGTTTCTTGTTTACAACTAATAATCGTAAAGATACTGATTAACAAAATAATGCCGCTCGATGTTTTTAGGATTCTTTTCATTTGATTGATAGTTTTGGTTTTGTCTTTCCTCTTATTAAGAACAACAAAATTAAACTAATTTTAAAGAAATCGTTAGAAGCTAAAACACAGGAGCAGAAAAATGATACCTAAAGTTTTCGTTTCGTTCTACGCAAAAAATAAGGTGCTGCATAAGCAACACCTTAAAAACTTACCGAACTAATATTTTATTAAAAATCTCATCGTCAGTGACCGTTCACAAAACCTAAAAATAAAAGCCTTTTGAAAGTACGATTCTTTGATGATTTTTGCCTGCTGTCTTAATCTTCCCACGGAATAATTCTTCCTCGTTCTGGATTGTGCATTTCTTTAGGAACAGCACTCATAATTTCATGCTTCAACGCATTGATAAGTTGCTCTTTTAAGAAACTACGATGAATTACAAAACTAACTTCACGAGTTGGAACAATACTTTTTAAGACTCGAATTTTTGCCTTTTCGGATTCAATCAGCTCATCAATCGCTAACTCCGGCAACAAAGTGTACCCAAACTCATTCCCTACTATTTTACGAAGTGTTTCGATACTTCCACTTTCAAATTCTAAAGAACTATTTTTATTACTAAAAAAGGTTTCACCGCAGAAATTCTTAATTTGATCACGGAAACAATGCCCTTCTTTTAATAACCAAATTTCACTTGGATTCAATTCATTCAAGCTAATCGCATCATTTTTTAATAACGTATGATTAGAAGAGAAATACAATAGAAACTGCTCATAAAATAACGGAATTTTCACTAAACCTCGCAGATTTTCTTTATGCACCATAATGCCAACATCTAACTGGTCATTTTGGAGTTTTTGAATAATATCTTCCGATAAAAGTTCTTCGATCTTCATTTGAACTTTTGGATATTTACGGACAAAATTTGGTGCAAACCGAGGAATCAAATACGGGCTTATCGTCGGAATAATACCGATCCGTAATGTTCCCGAAAACTCGCCTCGTTCATTATCGATAATTTCCTGAACTCGCTTCAACTCTCGTAAGCCCATTTTCGCTTGTTCAATAATTTTATTGCCAATATCCGTCGTTAGTACTGGTTTTTTGCTTCTATCAAAAATGACAACATCCAACTCTTCTTCTAACTTCTTGATTTGCATACTCAACGTTGGTTGTGTTACAAAACATTTTTTGGCAGCTTCACCGAACCCTTTGTAAGTATCGACAGCGATGATGTATTCTAATTGTGTTATAGTCATAATTGTAAGGTGTTAATTACGAATTACAGTTTTACAATCGTACAAAATTGATTCCTTGAAATATCCTACGATTCGTCATTTCTCCGATATCGAAGGCGACTCTTCATCCGCTGGGTTTTTAAAGAATCCTACAACTTTTGGGACAATAAGCCCTTTAATTTATATACAATAACTGTTATTAGTTGACACAAGTATAAGAAAAATTGATATTTATTATCAATCATTATCAGATTTATCTATAAATATGTTAATTAAATCTGGATTTTATTTAAAATCCCCTTGATAAAATCATAGAAAGATGTAAATAAATAAGATTTAATAATATTTTTACACCATTCTAATTAATAAACGATTGAGCAATAAGTCAATAGATAAATAAAACAAATTATAAAACGTGATTCTAAAAGACGTCATAAAGAAAAAGGAAGATCAATATTTACAACAATTTGGCAACCTTATTGCCATTTTGACCTTCCTTTTATTGATTTATTTACTCTTGCGGATTTTAGTTCCTATCGCCTCAAGTGCTCCGCCAAACTCAATTTATTGCGATGCAGAAGTTACTCAAGGCAAATACTTTTTAACCAGTAAAAACACCTTTGAGAATAGTGAAACACGTTCTGCCGAATATGCTTTTTCAGGCCAATATTCCTCCAAAGTTGATGCCGCAAATCCAATTGGCTTTTTGTACAAAATGCGTTCACCGAAAGGTGGCGAGCGTTACAGAGTCAGCGTCTGGCGTTATAAAACAAATATTGCTGGAGGTACTTTAGTCATTTCAGCAGCAAACAAAGCCGATTTTTATAAAGCCGAAAACTTGGCAATTGATAGCGAAGAAGGTTGGGAACGGATAGAAATTATTTTCAATGTACCGCCCGGAAGCTTGAACTATCTAAAAGTATATGTAACCAGCAACACGGCTTCGCCTGTTTATTTTGATGATTTATTAATTGAAAAAATAGCAACACCTCGCATTGTCAATCCTTATAATCCGCCAGTTGTACAGATGGAAATAGGTGAAGAATGGTTAGAGGAATTAGAAAAACGTCGTGCCGATGCAATCAGTACAGGCGTTTTGATTGAGAGCGAATCAGAATGGACAAAAGGGCGAATTTTGCAATCTAATGAAGAAGTCCCCTTAGAATTACGGCTGAAAGGAGACTGGCTCGATATTATGCGAACGGACAAATGGGCTTTTCGAGTCAAGACCAAAAAATCCTATTCATGGAATGGGCTGCAACGGTTTACCTTAGAATCACCTTCCGTCAAGAATTATCTTAGAGAATGGCTTTTTCATAAGTTTTTGCAACAAGAAGATCTTATCGCTCCTCGCTACGATTTTATAAAAGTCCAATTAAACAATAAAAATGCAGGCATTTATGCCTACGAAGAACACTTCGACCGACCACTTTTAGAATATAATAATCGTGAAAATGGCCCGATTTTAAAATTTTCAGATGAAGCTTACTGGCTAAATTTGCGTCGAGAAATCAGCAGTTTTGGCATAAAAGGCAACCGTCAGTTTATCCAAAATTTTGAAGTCTCGCAGGTGCAACCTTTCCGACAAGATTTGACGCAAACAAATGTCGCTTTAGGCAATCAATTCGCTATTGCCAAAGATTTGATGTATCAATACAAACATAATTTAAGACCAGTCAACGAGATTTTTGATGTTGATAAAATGGCAAAATTCTATGCTATTACAGACCTTATGCAAGCCTATCACGGTATGATTTGGCACAATCAGCGATTTTATTACAATCCAAAATCGGCAAGAATAGAGCCGATTGGTTTCGATGGTTTTGGGTCAAAAGTCAAATCATGGAGAAATAAGCCTTTTATCGGGTATTTGACCTATAACAAAGACTTTGAAGACGATGGTTTATATGTCAATTTATTTAAAAATGAGGCTTTTATAAAAGCTTATTTTGGCTATTTATATCAATATACGGATTATCAATTTCTATCCGATGTCTTGGCAAGTTTAGAAAGTGATTTGCGGCAGCGTGAATTATTCATTCAGCGAGATTCTGCAAGTTATAGTTTTGATGAAAAAGATATTTTGGATAATGCTCGACACATTCGGTCGTATCTGATACCGTTCAATAATCAAAGCGTTCAAGCCTTCACACAAGGTTTTAGCGGCAATGCTAAACAAGTGAAAATTACGAATTATCACGGCATTCCGCTGGAGGTTATCGGTTTTGGAAACACTGCACTTAAAGCTCGGGATAAATTAAGCACACCAAAAATTTTAGAAGTTAATCTTCCGAATCAACTGCCCGAGTATGTCACCTTTAAAGTTGGTCAAGATGTATCCCACGTTTTTTATCGGATTCCGACGGTAGATTCTATTTTCAATTCTGCTTTGCAACCTTGGTCAACCGTTCGCACACAAACGCCCGAACAAGAATTGTACGCACAAGCGAATGTTAAAAATAATGCGTACTACACGGTATCGGATAAAAATATTTTATTCAAAAAAGGGACTTATACTGTTAATAAAAACATCATTATTCCGAAAGGGTATAAAGTAAATTTTCAAGCCGGTGTAAAATTAAATATGGTTGGTGGCTCGATATTTTTATCAAAATCGCCAGTATTTATGGCCGGTACAAAAGCTGAACCGATTGAAATTACCTCTTCTGATAATCGTGGAAATGGGTTTTCGGTCTTACAAACAACGGATCAATCAACCTTAAGTTATGTCAAATTCAGAAACTTAAATACCTTAAGTTATAAAAGTTGGGAATTAAGCGGCAGCGTGACTTTTTATGAAGCTGATGTTTGGATTGAAAACTGTACTTTTCAGAATAATAATGCGACAAGTGCCTTAAATATCGTTCGTTCAGATTTTGAAATCACCCGCTCGACCTTCTCCGGTAATCTCAAACAAGACATTGACCTTGCTTATGGCAAAGGTGAAATTTCCTATTCTGTTTTTAATAATACTGGCGGTTCTGCAATTGATATTAAAAGTTGTACGGCCAACGTAACCGAAGTCCGTATCACCAAAAGTCAAGACTACGGCATCTCTGCGGCTGATGGCAGTCGAGTCAAGGTCAATTCGACAAAAGTAAGTCAATCGACGACAGCTGTTGTGTCCAAAGGTAGTTCGATTATTGACATTAGTTATATCGAAATCCGTAACTGCCAACGAGGATTTACGATTTTCAAGGGTAAACCCGAATTAGGCAGCAGCGAAATTAATGTTGAAAATTATCAAGCCGTTGGTCATAAATATCTACATAACATTGAGCCAGGGTCGATTTTGCGTTTGCGTGGAAAATTGGTTAAAGGTTCTTAAGGCTTTCCCATAAGATTCACAGAGGTTTCGAATATAAAATAACGCTGTAAATCTCCGTCAAAACCTCTGTGCATATCGTAGTCAACCAATATCTAATTGTCAACTTAAAATAATTGATAAGCCGCATTTAAGCCAACCAAAGTAATAAAACCTTGCTTCACCTCATCGCCTTCCGTTTTAACATTGATTTCAAAACCATTTGTAAATGCTGGGGCAATTGTCCAATGTTTACCAACTTTAAACTGATAACCGATTTCGACCGTGGGTTGAAATACCGTAACGGCAGTCGTTCCACTAATCGGCATCAGGTTCGCATCTTCGTCCGTCCAATCTATATTTAATTGCCAAATATCCGCTCTTCCACCTAAAAACAACCCTTTTCGTTTATCAAAAAAGTAACGATACCCTAACGATGCTCCAAAACCGCCGCCGACTTCAGTTAAGTGATATTCGCTAAGATCTTTTCTATTCACCCCATTGTACGCCAATCGAAAATTCCAGTTGATGTGCTTTCCTAAATATAAATCTGCTCTTGCCGCATAGACCCAACCCGCAGGATAATACTGGATTTCTGCCCCTAAGTTCAAGCGAGGAATTTTAAGATCCGTAGCAGAGGCATAATTCAAGATAAGGTCTTCTTGAGCGAAAATCGTGGACGTAGTAAATAGTAATAATCCGATTAATTTTAATGATTTCATTTGTTGTTCT
>Ga0075467_10002310_pt1 | contig 15069 bp, 15 predicted proteins | sample DEB08_DNA_9_FD_75067 | JGI IMG/M metagenome (GOLD analysis project Ga0075467, IMG submission 75067) | Aqueous microbial communities from the Delaware River and Bay under freshwater to marine salinity gradient to study organic matter... | ecosystem: Environmental > Aquatic > Marine > Coastal ... | reverse complement strand
TAATAATTTTGAATTTGGAACTAATATCTATTTAAAGAATACTGGAAAAGGAATATATGGTGGCTTAAGTTACTATTCGTTTAATGCAGAAGCAACTAATATTCAAGATATAGATTTTGATGATGGTACAAGTGGAACAGGTGAAGCAACTATCAAATTCAATACATTTAATTTAAAATTAGGCGCAAAATTAGGAAGGGCATTTTATTTCAGAATAGAATTGGGTTATGGCTTTGGTAAAATACCAGAAACTATAGTCTTAACAAGTAAAGATGGCAACAGCAGTACTACAGAAGATATTGAAGAAACACTAAGTTTTTTAGGTGCTGGTGTCCCAATTTTTAATTTTGGAATTGGTTACAGTTTCTTATAAATATCAAATATTATTCTTCAAACAATTCTAAAATAAAAATTAATTTTTTTGATTCTTTTTCCAAGTCTTATAATCGTTAACAAATTTATTAATAACTGATAATAATAGCCTTTTAACTAACTCAAATGAAAACATTAAAATATTTAGTTCTTTTTGGAATAACATTAACTTTTACTTTTTGTGACAGCAATGACGATTCAGGTGATAATGAAGACACTTATGTAGAGGAAATAAACATAACCGAACAAACTCCATTAGAACCGAACGAAGTAGTTTCCAAATTAAACATTCAAGGGGCAACCATTGTTAATGAGGCTGCTCCTACACCAAATGGCGCAATAGATTTTTCATTAATCAGCACTAGTACAGCTACTATTGCTGAAGGATTTGATATTACATTCAATACTACAGAAAATATAGAAGGAGCTTATTTATTAATTAGCGATGTAGATGGTAATTTAGCAACAAGTTATTTTGATATTCCTGAAAGTGCGTTTAATTCACTTCAGCCAAATAGCACAAATAGATTTCAGTCCATTTTCGATAGCCCTTCTAATAATAAAAGAAATGGTGGAGAAGGTTTAACCATCACAATTAATAACTTTTTAGAATCTTTATCCAATGGCATCTTTTGCTATCAACTTTGTGTATATGATAGTAATGGAAATATAAGTGTACCTCAGACTCAATGTGTAACTATTGAAACCCTCGGAGGTAATGACTTTTTAGTAGACAGATGGGATTTAAAGAGATATGAGGAATCTTATAATGGAATAAACATTAATATTGGATTGAACGAAGAGTATTGCTATCAAGAAATGGGGACTTGTGAGAACGGAAATTCCATAGCATTACCATATTGCTATACATATAATGAATTCTATATGACTCTAAATACAGATGGCACCTATAGGTTATTTATAGAAGAAAGTGATACAAATTTCGATTATAGTGCTTCGCTTAGTTCATGTTCTATAGTAAGTGAGCCAGATGGTTTATATCAATACGATTCTGAAGGAATATGGGCATTCAATGAAAGTAATGGGAAACTATTGATGGCAGAGTATTTTTCTAGATCGATCGAGAACGGAGAAATATATGAGGAGTTTTATGGGGCGGGAAATGCTCAATTATTATTTGATACTCCCATAGAGATTATAGGAAATACATTTGTATTAAATTTCAACGACCCTGATGATGATTATCAAGCAATTTATACGTTTGAAAAATAATCTTCTATTATAAATAGCCTTAATTTGTATTGCTGTACTTATGTAAAAAACCTCCTTGTCATTTAGGAGGTTTTTTAATTATGAATTATTTAAAATTAGCCTAGCGTTTACAAAACGAATACTTAGGAAATAGCATTTATCTTATTCGCTCAATTACAGAAGGCTTTTGCCTCCGTATAAATTTAATCTTTAATTGTAAATCGCCTTGTTTCAGGGTCGAAATGAATCATCTCTTTCGGAAATAATGCGTCGAACCTTCCTGCCTTAATTAACTTCTTTGGAGTATCAAAATAGGTTGATTCTGGCGTCAGTACAATCATTTTGTCACTAAGTTGGATTGCTAAATCAATTTCATGAGTAGAAAATAGAATGGTCTTTTTGGTTTTGGCAGCTAGGTTTTTCAATAGCTTTAGAATTGAAGCCCTGTGAAATAGATCGAGGTGCGTGGTAGGCTCGTCTAAAATAATTATAGGTGTGTCTTGTGCCAAAGCTCTAGCAATGTAAACACGTTGTAATTGTCCGTCACTAAGTTCGAAGCACTTATTATCGGAAAGATCTTCGGTATTTGTAGCTTCTAAAGCAAGTGTGACTATCTTTTTATCGGTCTCTGAAAGGCTGCCCATCCAGTTTGTGTACGGTTGTCTTCCCAAGGAGACCAACTCTAAAACAGTCAGGTTTTTAGAAGCTGGCGTTTCTGTTAGAACGACACTTAAGTAATTCGCCAGTTGAAGGGCTGTATAGCTATGAAGATCTTTTTCGTTAAGTTGAATAGCTCCCTCTATTAGAGGCTGCATTCCTGAAATGGTTCGAAGCAGGGTCGATTTTCCGATTCCGTTTGTGCCTACCAGCGCTATAAGTTCACCCTCATCTAGTAAAAAACTGATATTAGATGCAACCACATCCGCCTTCTTTTTTCTGAAATAACCAACTGTCAATTCTTTCGCTCCAAGCGCTATATGTTTCCTTTCCGAAGTCATTAGAATAACAGTTTACGTTTTCGAACCAATAACCAAATCACCACTGGTGCACCAATTAATGAAGTAACTGCATTAATTGGTAAGGTGTATTCACTTAAAGGCAATTGTGCGATTGTATCACAAATAAGCAATAATAAACTGCCAAAAATTAGAACAGCAGGAAGTAAGATTGAATGATTTGAAGTCGTAAAAAACTGCCGTGTTAAGTGCGGAACAGCAAGTCCTACAAAAGCAATTGGTCCAGCAAAGGCGGTGATACTTCCCGCTAGAATACTAGTAGCAATAATAATAACGAAAGTAGTTCTTTTAATATGTAGTCCCATGCTCTTGGCGTAATTCTCTCCGAGTAGCAGCGCATTTAATGACTTACTGCTAAAAAAACTCAACACGACACCTATTGCGCAGCATATTGTTAGAATTAAAACGCCATTCCACGACTGATTTCCTAAACTCCCAAAAGACCAAAAAATGTATTGCTGTAGTTGCTCAGCATTGCTGAAATAGGAGAGGACTGCAACCACAGCAGCTGTAACACTTCCAAACATTAACCCAATAATTAGGATAGCCATAGTGTCTTTTATTTTGAATGTAACAGCCAGAACAGCTAACATAACCAAAAAGCTGCCCAAAGCTGAAGCAATAACCAAACTCCATTCACTCAATAAAAGCCCACCTGCAAATCCTCCAATTGTACCCGCGCCTAATATTAAAATGGCAACTCCTAAACTAGCACCACTACTAAGTCCTAAAACAAAAGGTCCGGCTAAAGGATTTCGAAATAGCGTTTGCATTAGTAAGCCTGAAACAGCTAAGCCCCCTCCAGCCATAATTGCGGTAATGGCTTTTGGAAGCCTATAGTCAATTAAAATGTATTGCCATGATTCCTTAGATGCCCCTCCGCCTAATAACCCAGCTATCACTTCGCTAAAAGGGATATGGACAGATCCCAGGCTCACGTTGATTAGAAATACAATAACCAAAAGAAGTGTGAGCAGTATAAAAGTACCCAGGTATGTTTGTTTGTTTTTCATTATTCCAAATGACTGAAAAAATACAATTCGTGAGCAGGGAGTAATTCGGGATGTAATATCTTAATAATATCCTTTAAAACAATATCGGGTCGGTTAGGAGCGAGTTCATAATATAATACACCTCCGGTCGCGCCTTTTTTGTTGGTAAAACTATATACATTACTTTCTTTAAAAGCATCAAACTCACTATATACACTATGGGTTTCGGTCATTTGTTCTAAGCTTGTAAACTGTCCTGGGCCAATCCAAAAATCTGCAGCTTGAGCTTTGTCTAATACCGATTCCAAGTTAAGTGATAGGCTACCTGTACCTTTCGAGTCATTCCAAAGGTAATTGCCATTGGCATCATTAATTAATTGAGCAGCCCAGCTATTTCCTTGTGGTAAATACCAAATATCCCTATACATTGCCCCGCTAAGTACGTTTGGTTTTACGCCCGCTTTAGAAGCAGATTGTTTTGCTACATTATATTGATTCTCGATATTGTTAAAGATACTGTCCGCTAATTTTTCTTTATTGAAGAAAGCTCCGAAAAATTTTATCCATTCCGCCTTTCCCAAAGGTGTTGTTTCAGTCCAATCTGAGTTATAAACCACGGGAATTCCTGTTTTTTCAATAGTACTTAAAGCCGAATTATTTCCATCAACCGCAAAGCCAACAACTAGATTGGGTGAAAGGTCGATGAGGACTTCGGTGTTCATATCTTCGTTTTTACCGAGCTCGGTAATTTTCCCATCATTAATTCTTTTTCTTGTCGTTTCTGAAGAAATATAATCCAAGTTAGGAAACCCCACTAATGCTTCGGAAGCTCCAAGCATTTCTAGCGAGGGAATATGCGTTGTAGAGGTCACAACAACCTTTGAAACTGGAATTTTGATAATTGCATCGAACTTTTCCGAAGTAGGAAGGATGGCGTTTTCTTCAATCAAGGCATATTTAAAAACCACATCTGCTCCTGGCCAGGGGTTGTTCAGTGTGATTACTTTATACGACTCAAAATAATTGATTTCAAAACCTTTAGCATAATTTATATTAAGTTTAGGTTTAATGTCTAAATTAAGAGAAGGAGACTTTTGAATGTCTTTACATCCTATTAAACCTAGGACCAAAAAAATGATAAAGTACTGTTTTAGCATCTTTCAAAAATAACAGTTTTTGTTTGTCGAGCTACCAATTAAATAGCTTATTTTCGCATCGAATTTTGGTGGAAAATATTTTATTTTCCTTAAAAGGGAATTCGGTTTAATGCCGAAGCTGTTCCCGCAACTGTAAGTCGTTCCATAGTAATTTGGAATCGTGTAATTCTTCAAACCACTATTTACTTGAGGTAAATGGGAAGGTATCACAAAAGACAAGCCAGGAGACCTGCCTTTATTCACATTGTCAAACTTTCGGGATAAAGGTTTAGATTGATTTCTAGCAAATGAATAATGTACTTAGTTATACTGGTATTCAGAAAACATGTACTTAATGATTCCAAGCTATTAAAAATCTTCTTTTTTTCGTTTTAAAATAATCTCCACAGATGTGGGTGAAAAATTATGAAACAAAAATTATTTTGGGCACTATGCCTTTCAGCAAGTAGCGCACTATTTGCACAGCAAAATCAGAAAGTTGAACAACTAGATTCGGTGCAAATCGACTCCAAAACGATGCTTCCGCGAAAAAATAGCGGAAAGGTGGTTTTTAAGATCAGTTCAAAAGATCTTGAAAACAAATCGGGGATGTCGGTTTCACAAATAGTGAATCAAGTTTCTGGGATCGAAATTAACGGTAGTCGAGGAAACGAAGGGCAGAATTTAGGTTACTTTGTTCGTGGAGGTCGCAATCGTCAAGTTGTTATTATGATTGATGGTGTTCAATTAAATGACCCTTCCCAAATCGCAAACGACTTCGATCTTCGTCTTTTATCTAGTTCAGCAATAGAAAGCATCGAGATTATAAAAGGTGCATCAAGTGTGCTCTATGGTTCGGGTGCTGCGACGGCAGTGATTAGTATTAAGACAAAAAAGGCATCAGAGGAACCAATAGCCGCTATTTTCTCATCAACGTTTGGTACGAATGGTTCGTCCGAAAACAAGGGTGTTGACTTGCAGGAGTTCACAAATTATGTGGGAGTGAATGGAACGTTGGATGCATTTTTCTATAACCTTACATTTAGCAATCGCTTTTCAGAAGGATTGTCGGCAATCGCGGCAGGTGAGGGAGATCCTAAATTCGAAGAAGATGTTTTTAACCGATACAACGCAAACATCAATTTAGGCTATAAATTCAGTAAACATTTTAAAGTAAGCCGGTTTTTCGGAATCGATAATTTTAAAGCTGGTTTTGACGATTTTAGTTATGTGGATGCTGATAATGAATCGGAATCGAAACAAAAGAGAACAGGTGGGTCAATACAATGGAAACACAAAAAAGGAAGTGTAACATTTAACGATAGTTATACTTGGATTGAACGTGAAATTAGCTCTTCGTTTCCATCAAAATACGATGCAGAAGCCTATACCTTTGATGCTTTTGCAAATTATGAAATCACTACAGAAATTTCAATGATGGCAGGACTGAATGGTAACTTCAGTCGTTTTAACTCATTTAGTATTCCGTTTGGAGGCACAGACTTTAATCAAGATGTTAGTGATGAGGTAGCGAAATTCGATATTATTGATCCCTATCTGAATCTACTATATATTTCAAGTTTTGGTTTAAATATCAATGCTGGCTTGCGACTAAATATTCATAGCGACTATGGAAATCACCTTGTATATAATATCAATCCATCTTATAATTTTGACTTTGGAAAGAACAACTTAAAGTTCTTGGCTTCATACAGTACGGCGTATATTACGCCATCTTTATTTCAGTTGTATGATCCTTTGTATGGTAATGACGCTCTGCTACCTGAAGAAAATACTACAATTGAGGCAGGGGTAGAGTTCACTTCAGACAATGAATTGCGTTTCAGTGCTGTTTATTTTACTCGGTATGAAATGAATTACGTAGACTTTGTAAACGTAGATCCGGAACTCTTTATCTATCAATACCAAAATATTGACGAAGAGTTCACGGCGGGCGGAATCGAAATAGAAGCGTCAAAGAAATTCGCTAAAAAGTTTACTCTTAGTGCCAATTACACAAATACCCAAGCCGATGAGCGTTTTGCGTTGCGAATCCCTGAACATAAGCTAAATGCGAGTCTAGGATATCAAATATTTGTGAAGACCTATCTAGGATTGAATTATCAATACAATAGTGAGCGTGATGAATCATTTTTCAACCCACTTACATTTGAGTCGGAGAATACCGTTTTAAGTAGTTACGGTTTATTGGATTTCACAGGGTCTCATCAACTAACAAAAAGCGTAAAGTTGTTTGCTAGTATGAGCAATATACTAAATGAAGAATTCGAAGAATTGTATCGCTATCAGACCAGAGGGCGCAACTTTCGCGTTGGATTTACCTTGACGTTCTAGAGATGTAAATTAAAAAAAGCATCAATTCTATTTTTGAATTGATGCTTTTAACTGTAATTGATTTCACAATGCTAGTGTTCGGCCAGCATAATCTGGTATAATGGTGAGTTTGCTTTACTTTCTGAAATCTCTTTTAGCTGATTAAAATTTTCTCTTAATGGCAATGGAATACGAAGTATGTCGTTTAAAGCAGCGGCCAATAAAGGTTCATTAACATCACCAAGAGTGCCTAAATTACTGTAGTCTTCTGCTAATTCAATATCTGGTGATAAGCCATTTATGAAGTCTGTTACGCCCGACGCATTTGCGGTTTTAAAAACTAATGGAAGCATAGCATATGTGTGACCTGTATTTGCTGCACTTCGGCTGAAATTTGGAGCGGGAGCATCGTACAATAAAAACGAAGCTTGAAACTTACCTGTAGTTGTGCTTCCAACTTGCCTTACTGTTATGTAAGGACTCAGGCCGTTGATTACAAGTTCACTTGCAGAAGCTGTTCTGCCGGTTGTTAGTATATATACCTTGTTCAAACTTAAACTATTAATGCCTTCCCCACCGTTTACAAAACTACTAGGGAAAACACCATTCTCTGCATAATCCCCTTGGCGATCTGTATTCCATTCTTCGGTATAGAGCAACTGATTTGCGAACTGTCCTGTAATCATGCTCGAAAGATAGGTTGCCGTGCGAACAGATCCGCCACCATTATACCTAAGGTCGATTACTAATTCTGTGACACCATCCGATTGAAATTGTGAAAAGACGGCGTTTAATTGAGAGTCAAATTCAGAAGTAAATGCATTATACAGTAAATAGCCAATTTTCACTCCGTTTATGGTTAACGTATTGGATAGCTGTATTGGATTTTCAGAATATTGCGTTTTAATAAGCAAAACAGATTCATTTGTAGGCGTCACGGTTATTCCATCATACGTTGCTAGACCAATGGTGTATGAATCGGGAGCTAGTAAATCACTGAAATTATTCTCAGTTAGCTGCTGTCCATCGATGGTGTTAAATATATCCCCACGTTTTAAGCCTTCTGCTTGAGCGCTAGTATTGGGTAATATATATCGTGCATAACCAAAAACATTTCCGCTTCCATCTGGATATCTTAAAAGTCCAAATTCCATTCCATTATTTAATGATATTCCGTTAAGAGCATTTTCTAATTCTATATAATCATCAACTAAAAGGCTAAATCTGTCTTGGGATGAACGCAGATATTCAAATAGAGCCTCAGGAGTGGCATAGCTATTTAAAAAAGTGTTTTTTTCTTCTTCGGAAGCAAAAGCATCATTTGCCAATTCAGGGGTGTCGGCTTTATAGAGATAGAAGAAATTGAGCCCACGATAAATAAAGTTTTGAATATCTTCAACAGTGGCTGTTTGTATTGTATCATCTTTATCTTTAAAACACGAACTACAAATAATAGAAACCGCGAATAAGGAAAGGAATAATTTCTTTTTCATTTATGTCTTTTTTTATCACTTATCTTGTAAACTCCTAAATTAAGTACATTATTGTTACTACGGAAACATCTTCGTTATAATATTTGAGATAATTAGCATCAATGATGAAAGGTATTTTAATCCTTATTTAAAAAAAATGTAACAAAATTTAAATTGATTCGTCAACACTACAGAACGGCATATTAAATGCAACCACTAACCAAAATAAAATGAAGCAGAATGATTTTGTAGATGCAGTTTTACCTTTTAAGGATAAATTGTATCGACTTGCCAAAAGACTTCTTGTTTCTAGCGACGAAGCAGAGGATGCTGTTCAAGAAGTGTATTTGAAATTATGGAAGGGAAGGCTCAGTATTCAGAAGTATAAAAGCCCTGAAGCTTTTGCAATGACTATGACTAAGAATTATTGTTTGGATAGGTTGAAATCGAAACAAGCATCTAATTTGAAAATTGTTCATAGTAATTATCAAAACCATGAAAACCTTGATAAGCAAATTGATGCAAATGATGGTGTTTCATTAGTTTTTAAAATTATGGACACACTTCCGGAGAAGCAAAAAATAATTTTGCAATTAAGAGATATTGAAGAATTTGATTATTCAGAAATTTCAAAAATGCTTGATATTAATGAGACGGCAATTAGAGTCGCTTTATCGCGAGCTCGAAAAACCGTGAGAGAACAATTAATTAAAAAACACAATTATGGAATTAGCTAGAATAGAAAAACTATTAGAAGCTTATTTTGACGGAAACACAACACTCGCAGAGGAGAAGTTGCTAAGAAAGTATTTTACTAGTGACACGGTGGCGCCTGAATTTCAAAAATACCAAGCTCTTTTCGAGAGCTTTAAGATTGCCAAACAAGAGGTTTCTAATAGAGAAATAATAATTCCTGCTAGTAATTTGTTAAAACCAAAAGTCTGGTGGTATGGCATAGCAGCATCAGCTATTGTCGCTATTGTTATTGCCAGCTTTATGTTTTCAGGACCATCCTTGTCACATGAAGAAAAAGAGGCTTTAACAGCGTTTAACGAGAGTAAAAAGGCAATGTTGATGCTTTCCGAAAACTTCAATAATGGAGCAGGACAATTAGCAGTGCTAAATCAATTCACAGAAAGTAAAAATAGAATATTAAAATAATCCTAATTAAAAAATAAAGAAATGAAAAAGTTAACAATTATAGTAGCCTTAATAATTGCGCCAGTCTTAGTATCGGCTCAGAATCAATTTGATTCGTTTGAAGATGAGAATGACGTTTCCTCAGTTGTAGTGACTAAGAATATGTTCAAGTTGCTAAGTAAGATGGATTTGGACTCAGAAGACCCTGAAGCTAAGGAGTATCTGGATATGGTCGATAACCTTGATAATATCAAAGTTTTTACAACAGAGAATCCAGCAGTAGCTAAAAAAATGGACGCCGCAGTAGCAAAATATGTAGCTAGCTCTAAAGATTTGGGCGAATTGATGCGTGTAAAGAATGATGGTAAGAATATTAAGTTTTACTCCAAAGAAGGGAAAAATGAGAATTTCGTAAGTGAATTACTAATGCATTTGACAGGTGATATTGACGATAAGAAAATGACAGTAATCATGAGTATTACCGGAAACATTGATCTTAAGCAAATTTCAAAACTTACTTCTGAACTTAATGTTCCGGGTAGTGAGGAATTGAAGAACATCAAAACTAATAAGAAAACTAAATAATCATGGGACTTACAAAATATCTTATTCCTTTTGCTATAGCATTCTTAGCATTAGCTAGTTGCAGCAACGAGCCATCACTTCAGAAATATTTAGTAGATAAACAAGATGACGACAAGTTTTTGAAAATAGATTTGGCTACGAGTTTATTACAATCTGAAAGCAGCTCATTTACTGAAGAGCAACAAGACATATTAAATACAGTTAAAAAAGTAAACGTTGTTGCCTATAAAGTTGATGGAGGAAGTGCTGACGATTATAAGGCTGAAAAGAAAAAACTAGCAGCGATTATGAGCCAGGACAAATATAAAACGCTTATCAAGTTTGGTTCTAACAAAAGAGGAGCAACATTAAAATATTTGGGAGAAGAAGACGCAATTGATGAGGTTATCGTCTTTGCAAGCGATAGTGAAAAAGGTTTTGCCGTTTTTAGACTGTTGGGAGAAAACATGAGGCCAGACCAAATGATCAAACTAATGAGCTCTATTGATAACGGTGATTTGGACCTTTCAAAGTTCTCCGGAATAGGGGATCTACTTGAAATGTAGTGAATCAATACAATGTAAAAAAGCCTCCTAATAGGAGGCTTTTTTATTTTCAATAAGTCGAGGTGAAATATTATATCCCAGTATAATTGCTAGGGCTTACGGCACGCATTTCCTCCTTAATTTCTTCTGAGACCTCTAGGGTCTGGATAAAATCGGATATTGACTGTCGATTAATCTTTTCATTGGTACGTGTAAGACCTTTCAAGGCTTCATATGCATTTGGGTAAGCTTCACGTCTTAAAATTGTCTGAATCGCTTCAGCAACCACTGCCCAATTGTTTTCTAAATCTTCAGCAAATTTAGATTCATTCAGCAATAATTTATTCAATCCTTTTAAGGTAGATTGAAAAGCAATTAAGGTATGCCCGATTGGAACCCCAATATTCCGTAGGACGGTACTATCTGTTAAATCTCGCTGCAATCTGCTTACAGGTAATTTGGCCGAAAGGTGTTCAAAAATTGCATTGGCGATTCCTAAATTCCCTTCACTATTTTCAAAATCAATTGGATTCACTTTGTGTGGCATTGCGCTAGATCCTACCTCGCCTTCCTTGATCTTTTGTTTAAAATAATCCATAGAAACATACGTCCAAATATCTCTATCTAAATCCAAAATAATCGTATTGATTCTTTTTAGGGTGTCGAACAAGGCTGCCATATGATCATAATGCTCAATTTGAGTCGTTGGGAAAGAATGATGTAAGCCTAACTTTGTCTGAACAAATTTTGCAGCAAATCCTCTCCAATCTACATTGGGATAAGCAACTTTATGGGCGTTAAAATTTCCCGTCGCTCCCCCAAATTTTGCGGCACTCTTTATATCATTTAACAAATTAAATTGTTCTTCTATTCGCACAACATAAACATCAATTTCTTTTCCTAAGCGAGTAGGAGAAGCCGGTTGGCCGTGGGTACGAGCTAGCATTGGAATCTCAGCCCAGTCTTGAGCTAGTTCTTTGAGCTTGTTCTTCAGTTCAAAAAGCTGAGGTACATAAACATCATTCATAGCTTCTTTCAGCGAAAGCGGAATGGCCGTGTTATTAATGTCCTGTGATGTTAAGCCAAAATGAATAAACTCTTTGTATTTCTGAAGTCCAAGGCCGTCGAATTTTTCTTTAATAAAATATTCAACTGCTTTAACGTCATGATTTGTAACTTTTTCAATATCCTTTATATGCTGCGCCTCAGCCACCGTAAATTTTACATATAATTCCCTCAATGATCCGAAGAGACTTTTGTCAAAATCCCTAAGTTGTGGTATTTCGAGTTCTACTAGCGAAATAAAGTACTCAACTTCAACTTGAACTCTATACCGAATAAGGGCTTCTTCAGAGAAGAATGGGATGAGGGATGCTGTTTTGGAAGCGTATCTTCCGTCAATTGGTGATATTGCTTGTAATGCGTTTGTGTTCATTGCTTCAAATTTGAAGACCACCTATGCAAAAAGCCTTGGTGGTCGAGGAGTGCAAAGATAAGAATTTGTAAGGAAATTTTAGTCGAGTGAATTACTATTTGTGTCTGAATTTCGTGATTTGAGCAAGGACTTTTTTACCTCGTGCTTTATATCCTGCACTGCGCTCATGCATATTAGCTTCAATTATAGTTTTTAATTCGGTATGAATCCAATCTGTCTCCATTCCTAGATAATATAGCGAAGACATCGCGTATACCTCACAAGCGACTCTCTGATTCGTAATAAGCCAATCGAAACAGCAAGAGGTCATTATTTTTTTATGCGAGTCTTTTAATACTTTTTTCAACTCTTTATTATTTGCTTTATAATATTGTACAGCTAATAATTCACAAATCTTAGCAAGTGGTCTCAATGCTTGATCTTTATATACTTTGGGTAAATTCTCGAAGTAATAATCTAGATTAGGATAAAGTAGTTCTAGTTTTTCTAAACATACAAATTCTATGATCCAACAAGCCTTGTATGAAATGTCCTCATTGATATGGAAACAATACTCTAGAAGCTCTGGGAATACTTCAGGTCTAGAGAGAACCCAATTTGCGACTTGAGTTCTGCTATCTCTTCGTGCGCTGGTATAGTTTAGTTTTTCGAATAAGGTTTCCGAAGCCATATCAACGATTAAGGTTTATTTGATCTATTACCTTCTGAACGCCTGTAGTCGCATTTTCAGAATAGACCATAATTCTATCTGAAGATATTAAAGCTGGATTCGGGTCTACAAAATAAACTTGAGCAGTATTGGACGCATATTGCAGAAGTCCGGCGGCCGGATATACTTGCAAAGAAGTGCCAACGATAATTACTGCCTGTGCTTGCTCAACTATTGAGATAGCATCCACCATAAGTGGCACTGCCTCTCCAAACCAAACGATATCTGGTCTCAATTGATGATTTTTCGAACATAAATCACCTAGATTTAAATCTTCACACCAATCTAAAACGTTTCGTTCATCGAACGTACTTCTTACCTTTAACAACTCACCATGCAAATGCAAAACACTTGAACTGCCAGCGCGTTCATGAAGATCATCGACATTTTGAGTTACGATTTGGACTTCATGTTTAGATTCGAGCTGAGCTATAGATAGATGGGCATCGTTTGGGCTCACCTCAAGCAATTGTCGCCTCCGCTGATTGTAGAAATCGAGCACTAATTTTGGATTCTTCGCGAATCCTTCAGGCGAAGCGACTTCCATAACATCATGGCCCTCCCAAAGCCCATTGCTGTCGCGAAAAGTCTTTAAACCGCTTTCTGCGCTAATTCCGGCTCCTGTTAATACAGCTATTTTCATGATATTTTCCGCAGCTGCGGTAATTATTATTACTCAATTCTCAATAAAGCTACAATGTATTAATCTTTTTTGGCTTTTAAAAAGCTATATCATTTGAATGTATTCGAGAAATATTAGAAATTCCTTTAGAAGACATAAATGAACTATTTAACATAATCTGATTATATTAGCTCCAAAGTTATTATTCCTGTGGATTTACAATTACTTGCCCATTTAAAATCATTTCTCACCGAGAGACGTTGTGAGCTTTTTCAGAAGGTCATGGCCGATCGTACGCGTCATTTTACAGTGGCTACCGAGGATGTATATCAATTACATAACACTAGCGCAGTCATGCGTACCTGCGATATTTTTGGAATTCAAGATCTCCATGTAGTTGAAGAACAATTGGGGAAAAGAATTGATAAAGAAATCGCAATGGGGGCTCAAAAGTGGGTCGATTTTCATCGTTATGATTCGATTTTCGACTGTACAGAAAAACTTAGAGCGGATGGCTATCAAATCATAGCAACAACTCCACATGGAGATTCGACCTTGCTTCACGATTTTGATGTAACAAAGAAAGCAGCATTTGTTTTTGGGACTGAAAAGGACGGGCTTAGTGATGCAGTTCTTAATAATGCTGACGGGTTTTTAAAAATCCCGATGTATGGCTTTACGGAAAGTTTAAATATTTCGGTTTCGGCGGCAATCATATTACAAAACGTTGTTACTAGGTTGAAACAATCTGAGGTGGATTGGTCTTTGTCTGAAGATGAGAAATTGGAATTGGAGTTGAAATGGGTAAAAAAAACAATTAAGAGTTCGGAAGAGATTATAGAACGATACTATCAAAAATAATATTTGTATTTTTAGATATTAACTAAATCCTCGTATGATGATGTTTTTATATATTCTAGCCCTGCTTTTAGGTCTAATAGTAGTGCTAGCGCTTGCAGCACCTAAGAAGTATGATGTTAGCCGAAAAATTGTGGTCAATTCGCCTCTTGGTGATACCTACCAATATTTACTGCTGATTAAAAACCAAGATGATTGGTCGCCATGGAAGACCAGAGATCCTAATATGACGCAAGAACAGTCAGGAACCGATGGAACCGTTGGTTTTATAAATCGTTGGGAAGGAAATAAAGATGTTGGTATGGGAGAACAAGAACTTATTAGCTTTACTGAAAATAAAAGTATCGAATCGGAGTTGCGATTTCTTAAGCCATGGAAATCCGTTAGCATAGGTTATTTTTTAGTTAATGAAATCGAACCAAATAAAACGGAAGTAGTTTGGGGTTTCAGAGGTGAAAATAAAGTTCCAATGAATATTATGATGTTATTTTACAATATGGATAAGGCTGTAGGGAAAGATTTTGAACTTGGGTTGTCGAATTTAAAGGCTCAATTGGAGAAACGAAGTTAAAAGTTGATTTGTTTATTCGTTGAATCGTGTAATCGTAGTTTAAAAGTAACATTTTACCCTAACAATCTAACAATCTAACAATCTAACAATC